>Ga0214542_1000114_pt1 | contig 109887 bp, 84 predicted proteins | sample CNSS1metaG_FD_160096 | JGI IMG/M metagenome (GOLD analysis project Ga0214542, IMG submission 160096) | Root nodule microbial communities from cowpea collected in UCLA plant growth center, Los Angeles, California, USA - CNSS1 | ecosystem: Host-associated > Plants > Roots > Nodule | place: USA... | reverse complement strand
CTCTAGATAAACAGTGACATTTATAGTATGTTTGTTGTTAAATGATGAAATCAAAATAAGAATATTTGACACGTGGCAGTTGGGGTTTATTATTTGATTATTTTCAGGAATCAATCGGAGAAAGTGAACTTGTTGATCAAAACACTAATTATATTTATTTTTATAATTATTTGGACTTGTATGGACTTGAGTTTGTTCGAAATTTATTTAAAATTTATGACAATGATGTATTTTATTTTATTTTATTTGAATTTATGATTAAATATTTATTTTTTAAATAATTTTGTAAATACCCGCGGGTACCTGTGGATACCCGCGGATATGAAAAAAATTGACGGGTACCCGCATAACGGATACCCGACGGATATGGGTACGGGTATGGGGCGAATATTTATCCAGCGGGTAGGGTACAGGGGAGCTACTACCCGTAACGTACCCGCCCCGTTGACATCCCTAGTTGGAACTAGGGGTGGCAAACGGGCCAGCTTGGCCCGTATGTGGCCCGTCAAAAAACGGGCCGGGACGGGCTGGCTCGTCAAACATAAACGGGCCAATAGTCACAACCTGTCCCGTATAGGACGGGTTAACGGGCCGGACCGGGCTGGCCCGTCTAGTTTTTTAATTTATTTTTTATTATTTTTTGTTTTTTTTAATTAGTTTTCAAAATTTTTAATTTGTTTTATTTTTTAAATTTGTTTATATATACATATAAATTATTATTAAAGTCATATTTAATCAAATAAAATATTATTTTAACTTTTAATTGATTAGTTAATGTTTTTAATTAGATAAGTTAAAATAATTATTAAATTATAACTAATAATTCAAACTTAATTTGTAGGTGTTAATGATTTAAATTACAATACTATTATATATTTATACATTTAAAATATATAATCTAAAAATTTAATCTTTTTAATTTTTTTTATTTTTAATTTTTTTTAAACGGGCCAAGATGGGCTGGCCTGTACTTTGACCCGTCAAGTTGACGGACTGGACGGGACGGGACGGGCCAGAACAGGTTAATGGATTGAAATCTTCAATCCAGCCCGTTCCTTTTAGCACGGACTGACGGGCTGGCCCGTTGGGTCCAGCCCGTTTTGCCACTCCTAGTTGGAACTTTAGAGCGACACATTTGTGTACGAGTAATTGTTTGGTTTTTAACCTATCTATGTATTGTTTGGGGGTTACATGTTTAGGAGTCCGGATGAATATTTATTCGATTAAAGTTATTTATTAGATATGATCAAATATTTGATATGAGCTTTTATTGTGTAATGCAATATTTCTCCATGTTAGAGATGTTTAGCGTTAAAAGGATCGTGTAAGTGTTCTTAACCCTAATGATCAACTATAAATTAAAATTATTATTTATAATTGATGGAATATTGATATTCGTAATATAAAAAATGAGTGAATGTTTCGCTAATAATTGTGACAATAAACTAATATTATAAATATATCTATCTATATATGTATAAACGGGTTTATACTATTTTGTGATTGAAAATATAAATATTTTTTTTAATGAAAAATAGGAACAAAAACACTCATAGCTAATCGGGTGGGTTTTGTTAACTATTGATGTTGGTATTCATGTTACGACATCAATATGTTTTCTTTTTATAATATCCATGTTATGAAACTTTAATTTTTATCTAAATAAGAGGGGGAAAAACAAAAAGAAGAAGAAGAAAGAATGGATAAGAAAAAGTTTAACACAATAAAGTAAAAAGTTGTTGTTAATTAAAATGAAAGAGATTAAAAATAGATAAAAAATTGGAAAAAGGTATACATGTTTAAGTGTTTTTAATTTATTTTTTTATAATTTGATTACGTATTTAAGATAATTATAAAATTTTAATTAATATAAAAATCTTAGAATTTGTATCTGTAGACAAAATTTTTTCATAAAAAGGGTCATGTGTTTTTGAATCAAAACATTCACGGTCCATTTAGATCACCTTTGGAAGCAAATCCAAAAAAAGCTTAATAAAAAAATACTCACACACATATTTGTTAAAATATGTTAAAAAATATTTATCTTTAAACAGAATTCTATAATATACTTATTATAGAAAAAAATAATATATTTTTTTTTGTAGATTATAATAAAATTATGCTAATAATAATAATATTACTCTTAATCATTCAGTAACGGGTGCAAAACCCTTCGTTCGTAGCCTCGTAGGCGTTGTGTGTTAAGTTGCGGCTGAGGCAGCAGACATAATATAAAAGCTTTCGTTTCCACCTCAAAGCGAGAGAGTGAAAGAGAGTGAAGAAAATCAGAACCCTCGGCGGAGGCAGAGGCAGAGGCTGAAGCAGCAGAAGGCGCAGAAGAGGAAGAACAAGAATTCGATGGCGCAATCTCTTGAGCTCTTGCTGATTCAGTTCCTCATGCCCGACAACGACGCTCGCCGCCAAGCGGAAGACCAAATTAAGCGTCTCGCCAAGGACCCTCAGGTCGTTCCCGCTCTAGTCCAGCACATGCGCACCGCCAAAACCCCCAACGTCCGCCAGCTAGCCGCCGTCCTCCTCCGCAAGAAGATCACCGGCCACTGGGCCAAGCTATCGCCCCAACTCAAACAACTTGTGAAGCAGTCCCTCATTGACACCATTACCATGGAGCACAGGTACCTGCCTATTCCACTCCTATTCAAATAAACCCTAATCTCTTATTTCTTTCATTGCGCAAGCGATCATCTAAATTCGAATAATATAATTATCGAATTATGTGCTTCGCAGCCCACCTGTCAGGAAAGCGAGTGCCAACGTTGTAAGTATTGTTGCGAAGTACGCTGTTCCCTCCGGCGAGTGGCCCGATTTGCTGCCCTTTCTCTTCCGGTGTAGTCAGAGTGAGCAGGAAGATCATCGAGAAGTAAGTACTTCATCAACTCCGTACTGTTCAGAACTATGCTGTTGTTTTTAAGGTGTGTTTGGAAATCCGTTGGAATGGCAAATGAATGTATTGAAATAATGTGAGGGTTGGGTTGGGTTGGTTCCGACGTTAGTTCAGTTGTTCGAAACTGAATCCAAACACACTTTTATTTTTAGGAAAGTAAACATATTCTTGTTCCATTGAATTTATCTATTTAGACGATTTAGTGATGCTAGTGGAGTGGGATTTTAGAATGACTTAGAGAAGATGGATGATGTTAACCTTTTTTTTATGTTTACTTTATGTTTCAGTGCTTTGTACTGCATGTTGTTTGCACACTGACGAGCTTAGCATCTAACTAAATTCTGTTTGTTGCTTTTTGGGATGTAAGGTGGCATTAATTCTCTTCAGCTCTTTAACTGAAACAATTGGGAATGCTTTTCGGCCGTATTTTGCTGATCTGCAAGCTCTTCTACTGAAGTGCTTGCAGGACGAGACTAGCAACCGTGTTAGAGTTGCCGCGCTCAAGTAAGTTGATCCTTTGTCTATATGAAGCAATTACTTTTGTATCCTTTTGGTGTTTGTTGAGAATTATGCCTGTTCTGTCAGGGCGGTGGGATCGTTCTTGGAATTCACTCATGATGGGGATGAAGTGGTGAGTCACTTCTGTTTCTGTAGTAAAATAGAAGAGAAAAATTATGTTGTTAATGGTTTTTATCTTTTGAGTGCTAGCAACTTGTGCTCATTTCATTTCTAGTTATTGAATAATTTTCATATTGGCCTTAGTAAGTTCATAGCTCAAATTATAATACGTTTCCTATCAATGAGAATTAATTTACTGCAACCAGCTCCCAGATTATGAATGATGTTTGGGATAATCTGCAATTTTTAAAGTGAGTTACTGTATTCGTGTAAATACATAGCCTTAGTGACTGAATGTTCTGCATGGCAGTATTTTGCACTTGCGTTAGCTGAAGTGATCTTTGCAAGACTAACACATGTTAACTGAAATTAATTTATGTCTGAGCTCTAAATACTTGTTTTCTTATGAAGTTATTTAAAATTTATAATAGGAAGTAATCATGTTTGGATGATGTGCGTTGCATTAATTTGGTATCTATAAGGAAGCCAATCACTTATATTTTAGTTTTTGGTTTTGGTAAGCTGCTTCTAAAATTGTTACCTATACAGCTGGATCTGCATATTATATATTTTCTCCTTTTTGTTTCTCTCTCAACTCAAATTGGCATCCGTGTGTAGATTAAGTTTCGTGAGTTCATTCCAAGCATCTTGAATGTATCACGCCAGTGCCTTGCCTCTGGAGAAGAAGACGTTGTCATACTTGCTTTTGAAATTTTTGATGAGCTGATAGAATCTCCTGCACCTCTTCTTGGAGATTCAGTGAAATCTATAGTGCAGTTCTCCCTTGAGGTTTGCTCAAGCCAAAATTTAGAGTCTAATACACGTCATCAGGTTGGTTAAGATCACAAAGTATATTCCTATGACTTTTTTATACATTCGCTATTATAGTTGCTTCATTCTCTAGGTTCATGCTATTTGCTCCATGTAACAGGCAGTTCAAATCATTTCATGGCTGGCAAAGTACAAAGCCAGTACTTTGAAAAAACATAAGCTGATCATACCTATTCTTCAAGTTTTATGCCCTTTGCTTGCTGAATCAACTAATGAAAATGAAGATGATGATCTTGCTCCAGATCGGGCTGCTGCAGAAGTTATTGATACTATGGCTTTAAACATCCCAAAGCATGTTTTTCAACCAGTTTTTGAATTTGCTTCTGTAAGCTGTCAAAATGCAAACCCAAAGTTCCGGGAAGCATCTGTTACTGCTTTGGGTGTCATTTCAGAAGGTTGTTTAGAGCTCATGAAAAGTAAGCTGGAACCTGTTCTCCATATTGTCCTGGGAGCTCTGAGGGATCCAGAACAAATGGTCAGAGGGGCAGCTTCCTTTGCTTTGGGTCAATTTGCTGAGCACTTGCAGCCTGAAATTGTATCCCATTATGAAAGTGTTCTTCCCTGCATTTTAAATGCTCTTGAGGATGGATCTGATGAAGTGAAGGTACACATTGGAGAAGAGAATGGCTTATCAATACAGCAGAAAATTACATTAGATGCTACTACCAAAACTAAAAGCTAAATAGGTTGTCTGCATGTTGTCTAAGATTTACATTTATATTCATGCAGGAGAAGTCATATTATGCATTAGCTGCTTTTTGTGAGAACATGGGTGAAGACATCCTTCCTTTCCTTGATCCTTTGATGGGAAGACTGCTGACAGCTCTCCAAAATAGTTCCCGAGTTTTGCAGGAAACGTGCATGGTATGCAGAAGATTCAGTATGCTGTAAAGATTGTCACAATCACAATGTATCAGCTATTCATTTGTTGTTTTTGTATTCATTTCATATTGTTCACATGACGTTCTTGCAGTCTGCCATTGGTTCTATTGCTTCTGCTGCAGAGCAAGCATTCATTCCTTATGCCGAAAGTGTTTTAGAGTTGATGAAAAGCTTCATGGTGTTAACTAATGATGAGGATCTCCGTTCCCGTGCAAGAGCAACCGAACTAGTTGGAATTGTTGCAATGTCTGTAGGAAGAGCGCGAATGGAGCCGATATTACCTCCTTATATAGAAGCTGCGATTTCTGTAATTGCCTTATCACTGTCATGGTCTGTAGTTTATGTCGTACTAGATTAATTTAAATTTTCTTCTGTCATTTTTAGGGATTTGGGCTGGAGTACAGTGAGCTTCGCGAGTACACCCATGGATTCTTCAGCAATGTTGCTGAGATTTTGGAGGACAGTTTTGCACAGGTCTGCATACATTAACTATTCATTAATCCTATATCCTGCTCACTCTTTACAGATGAAATTTTGTATTGGTGAACAGTATCTTCCTCATGTTGTGCCTCTCGTATTTTCTTCCTGCAATCTTGATGATGGCTCTGCGGTTGACATTGATGAGTGTGACGATGAAGTTGCTAATGGATTTGGTGGAGTTTCATCAGATGATGAAGCTCATGATGAACCAAGAGTTCGAAATATAAGTATTAGAACAGGTGTGTTGGATGAAAAGGCAGCTGCAACCCAAGCCCTTGGCCTCTTTGCACTGCACACAAAGACTTCTTTTGCACCGTATCCTTTGACTGATTTTTTTAATAGTCTGGTTCCGGTTATACTCCTTTCACAACCACAAAATAACCACAATTGTTATGTTTGAATTCTTTAATCATTTTAAGCTACTTGGAGGAGACTTTGAGAATATTGGTTAAACACTCTGGCTATTTTCATGAAGACGTTAGACTTCAGGCTATCATTTCTTTAAAATGTAAGTGGATCTTTTTGTTCAAAGTGTTCTGTTTTTCAGAATGTTTGTTTTACCTACACTCATTTTCCTGTTTCTTGGATTTATGCATGGGAAGAATCTTGTATTTTCTTAATTATTTTTTTTGGTCTGTTCAGTGAAAAATGCATTTTCCCATTTATAATATTAATCTGAATGACTCTGAATTAGGTAGAGTCCCATGATGATGCACAAACCTGTCAATTTACAAAATTAACAAGGAAAAGAAAAGGAAAATATAATTCAATTGAAATAAACTGCCCTTTATTGTTTGTGTGTGCATCATATTTTACATTTTTTTTCATGCAAATATTTATATATGTCCTTCTGTTACATTACTTGGGTTATCAAAATATTGCCATCAATTGCTGAAGCATATTGGATTTTTACTGCAGATGCTTTAACTGCTGCCCTTATAGTCTTTCAAAGTCAACATGTAAGTTTGAAAACTACCTCCTTGTGTTTAATTTTGCATTCTTACTTTTTCAAAGATGGATTTTTTTATTTAATAACTTTGTAGCTTTCCTATACTCTAGTAAAGAAATGTAAAACTAATGACCATTTTGGTTTTCAGTTGGAGTAAACCATTATATTTGTCTTTGAAAGTTTAACGTCCTTGAAATTAACAACACTTGAGAGCCCCTTAAATTGTTTCCTGTCTGCCAGACTGGGTTCTGAGAAAGTATAATTGATGAAAACCAGAGGAAGGTTGGTATTGGTTGTTCAAGCTTAAGTTTGTGAAAAAGGGGATCATGTATATGTTCCTGCGTTCTCTTTGTTGTCTTAGTTTTCATTCTTTTTATTCCATAACCTCCATGCTTAGTTTATGTTTGCTGTAATAACTAACAGTTCATAGGATTTAACATTCCTTCACTCTTTGGTTTTCATATGTGATGTTTCTGTTCCTAAAGAAAATCCTAGAAATCTGGAGACTTGCATTGAATTTGGTTTAAAAATCTCGTTTATTCTCCAAATGTGTTATTTAATTCTTTGTAGGAGTATGAACATGCTGGTATGCTACTGCTCAATGCAGTGTCTTGTGTTCTTTTATTGAGGTTAATCAGGTTATGATTTTGAATCTTAATCTGTATTTTTGTGAGTTCCTTGAATACAAATTCTTGAAAACATGTTACAATCTGAGAAAGAGGCAATCCAGTCCTTTGATTCATTTCCATACTAGTACACTGCATTTAGCTGAAGGGTCACAGTGTTAAATAAGTCTCCCAATTTAATGTGGAGGGACACATAGGCATGTGCGTGGCACTGAATGTGACAAATCAGCACTGTTAACCAGTGAGGTGAGATTTTTGTCCAACGTGACAGATGGGAGCCAATTTTAGTACCTTTTTTGAGTTCTGTTAATTCCAGGCTAAGTTAAGGTATTCCAATTCAAAGGCCAAAATGATTGTTTTCTCTTTCAGTTGTATGGAGATGGCTGCTGCGTGACAGCATATCAAGAAAAGTGTCTTCTCAAATTTTGAAATGTTTGTTCTTTAGTTTGAAGCCTTTCTTGCTCAACACCACAATTGACACTGTTTTTTTTTTTTTTTCAGGACGGAGCTGCTAAAGCGAAAGAACTTCTAGGTGAGAGCATCTACTGCAATAATAAAATATTTTGATTTTGTACGTGTGTTAATGATAAGCCATTTCATTCTATCTGTATAACCTTTCAAGTCTGCTTGATTCAGATAATGTGATGACTATTTACATCAAGTCTATGGTTGAAGATGATGACAAGGAAGTGGTTGCTCAAGCATGCAATAGTGTGGCTGACATCATCAGAGATTATGGTTTTGCAACTCTTGAGCCTTGTAAGCATACAATTATTTGACCGATTTGTTATAGTAATTTTGCTGATGGACTGATGCTAATGTGAGATTTCTATTCTTTCAGACTTGGCACAGGTTGTTGATGCAACTTCATTGTTGCTTCGGGAGCAATCTGCTTGTCAACAGATAGAGTCAGACAGTGAAATCGATGATGTTGATAGTGCACATGATGAAGTCCTAATGGATGCAGTGTCTGATATTCTGCCGGCATTTGCAAAGTCCATGGGTGCTCAATTTGCTCCCATTTTGGGACAACTATTTGAACCTCTAATGAAATTTGCAGTGAGTTGGTAACCAGTAACTTTTACTGTTTAGGAGTAAATCATAGATTAATATTTCCACTTTGAAATGCAGAAAGCTTCTCGGCCTCCTCAAGATAGGACCATGGTAGTTGCCTGCCTTGCTGAAGTTGCTCAGAACATGGGTTCTCCTATTGCAAGCTATGTTGATGTAATTTTTGTTTCTCCTTTTTTTATTCTCTTTCTTTTTCCCTTTGTGGTTTTATTTTAAAATTATAGTGGGAATTTTGACAATTGTAATTGATTTGTAATTTATAATTTGTAATTGATCTCGAATTATCTCGCAGAGGGTGATGCCCTTGGTACTTAAAGAACTAGCATCATCTGAGGCAACTAATAGGAGGAATGCTGCATTTTGTGTTGGAGAGTTGTGCAAAAATGGTCACGAACCAGCTTTGAAGTATCCTTCTTCATTCTACGTCCCATTTGATAGTTGCATGATAATCCTTCTGTGTTTTGGGTTTAGGTTTACCTATGAGCTATTTTTATGATGATTCATGTCAATTGGTATAAATGGTATACGCTATTTGAAGTTAAGTTTCTATTCCACAATATTTTGTATTTTCTTTAATCCAATACAAGATACTATGACAATATATTACGGGGACTACATCCCTTGTTTGGTGAATCTGAGCCTGATGATGCAGTGAGAGATAATGCTGCTGGTGCAGTGGCAAGGATGATCATGGTACACCCTGAATCTATCCCATTAAACCAGGTAATGACTGCTGGATTTGTACGGATCTACTTTCTCAATAAGAACTGTCATGGATTCTTAAATTGGATAGTTCATTGTTATAATTTCTTGAAGTTTAATTTATTGTGCGAAAACTTTATTTCCAAATGTTTGTGTTCATGTCTTTGATGCATTTTACAGGTTCTTCCTGTTTTCTTGAGAGTACTTCCATTAAAAGAAGACCGTGAGGAGTCTATGGCTGTCTATAGTTGTATATCTACACTTGTACTCTCGTCTAATCCCCAGGTAATTGTTTCTTTTCGAATCTGTTGAAAGATTCTTTCCTTGTTTTGTTGTTTCCTCGGTGATAATATTGTACTACCTTATTCTGTTTGTCCTTTTTTAAATGTAATGCAGATCCTCTCCCTAGTACCTGAATTAGTTAATCTCTTTGCTCAAGTTGTGGTGTCGCCTGTGGAGACGCCTGAAGTTAAAGCTGTAGTAGGCAGAGCTTTTTCTCATCTAGTTTCTTTATATGGGCAACAAATGCAACCTCTTCTGAGTAATCTCCCACCTGCACATGCAAACGCATTATCTTCGTTTGCCCAAAGGAGTTGATTGTGCAAGCGAGTGCAAATTGAAAATTTTATGCAATTTTTTACCTGGTTTACTTATCAAATATGTTTTTGAAGAAATCTCTTGTTAAATAGTTTTAAGTGGAGCTGTTTGGGTCAGGCAGAAGTTCAGTGCCTTTACAAGGTATGCTACTTTTGAAAAATCTTGACAATTGGTTGACATGAAATGTCATCGACTTGTGTACAAAACCACCTTGATGGTTCGTTGTCCCTATTCTCATCTATTGGATATCTACTTCTGAAAACTTACCCTTTAAAAAGACTTGGGAAAGCACGACTACTAGTTGTCGTTAATTTATAATTCCGTTTGTAGGAAAAGATTTGCCAGTTAGAGTTATCCTTGCAAGACAAATTTTTCCAGTAGTTTGCCTAACAAACTTGTCTGAATTATTTGCCTCTTCATTATGTTTTCCTTGAATTGAATTCAATCAACTACTTACTTTTGATTCTTTACTTTCTGCAGGATGCTGCTGTTTCTCAGTGCCTTCTCATTTTTTTAAGGAGTTACTTTCTTCCCCATTTTTTAATTAATTATTTCTTGTGCTATTCTTTAGTTTTTAAAGTATACCAATTTGCTTCCGTTCCAAGTTATGAAATTTTGTTTGGTGTGTTTTCTTCACCGGCTTTGGAGGGTTGAGAGTTGGGTCATTGGGGTTTGTGTATCAGCAGAGGTTTAAAAGTATTTTTGATATATTATACAGTTCTTGATCAAACCCTGTAACTGATTGAAAATTATTGGATTTCGTAAAAGATCTCGTATTTGGATTCACGTTGCTCAATTTGTGCCTCTTTCATTCTTCTGTTATTTCGGAACTATCGCTGTATAAGTCCGACTAGTGTTTCTTTTATAGATTTAAGATTGGAATAATTTTTCAGAAATTAAATCCTGGAAGTGATCGAATTAATTTTGACCCGACGAGTTTGTCGGGTCCCTGAATACTACTTGCTTCAAGAAGGAAGGTCTAAAATGTTACTCTAGTTAAAGTTTATTAGGTTGGGGAATGTGGATGAATCAAGTTAATATATTCTTCCAGATTTACTTGTCTACTTGATTACGTTCTTGCATAACAATCTTATTATTGGTATTAAATGGACTTAGTTAATTAACTAAAAATATGAGGTTAAAGAAATAAAATGGAAAATTTTAGGAAATAACAGATAAATAGCATATGATTACATTATTATAATTATTATAATAAAATACCAGTGAAAACACATACATTATGTATGCGTATTATAAATTATAAATGATTTTTTAAACTGTATTATAAATATTTATTTATTTATTTTGTAGATAAATTTTTTATTAAAGATATTTATTTTAGTTTTAAAGAAAAGTTAAATAAGGAATGATCAAATTAACAAATTAGTTAGTAAAAGATAGAAATAATAAAAAAATGTTTAATTTTAAAAAAATGTGGACACGAAATCTAAATATAAATAGATACATTTTGATTTCTGTGTTTTATTGAATGTGTGAATTTAATTATTTTAACTAATTTTTTAAAATTTTATTTGATCTTTCATGTTTTTTTCACCTGATAAAATGATGTGTCAAATGGTGTAAACAACTCATATGTTATCATGAAACATTAAATAAATTTAACAAAATTTTGTTGAAAATATTAAATCCATACATTTTTCAAGTTGGAAGACTAAAGTGAATCAAAGTTTAAAAAAAAATTAAAGTGAATCAAAGTTTCAAAAAAAAGACTAATTTCAATTTTCACTAAAAGAATAAAAGATCGAAAATATATTTAACCCTTTTAAAAATTATATTATTTAATAATATTTGAATAATTTGATTTAATGAGATAAGTTAAGTTAAAAAAATGAGTTGATTGAATTAATTTATTTTTAACTCAACTTAATGAGTTAGATCGACTTATATATATTTATTTATTTTTTCTTTTCACCGGGGAACGACACGAGGCAAACACGGGATAACTTAATTCCATATCTGATTAGGTATTACTTATTCCCTTTACCAAACATGCCAGACCCACACGACGAGATATGAAAAGAACTTCAATTCATTTTCACTGTTCCCATTCCTCTCTCTGATTGTAATAGTCCAATTCCTCGTGGGAAACGTGAAGATGATGAACATGAAATTCACTTCTTCGATACAAAACCTTTGATTTCCATCATTCTTCCGCCAAATTTTTTTCTCTCTATTTTCAATTCTATTGTCCACCGGCGCCATGGATCCGGAGCAGACCTTCATTCGCGTTCAGGAGAGGTTTTCGCAGATGCTCACGCCCAAAGTCAGAGTTGCTCTGGAGTATCTCTACCTATTTATTGCCATAACCTTGTTCTGTATTCTCGTTGTTATGCACGCCAATTACGTTCAGCAGGTCTCTATTTAATTTCAGCTTTTTCTAGGGCTTTTCGATTGTTTGCATGTCCTGTCGCTATATTTTATGCTGTTTACGTGTGAGTGTTTTTAAGAGAATTAATTTCTGATGACTTTTGGATGATTCAATATACCTCAAAATTAATCGTATAATCGTGAACTCTATTTAGAATAAAGTGAAATAAGCAGCATTGAAACCAAAACATTGTTTTATTTAGTTTTGAAAATTGGAGCTAGTTTGTGACATCTTATGATAATATCCAACAATGACTGCTTCTGTCGAGTGGATTCCTAGTGAGAAATAGGCTCTGGGTGCTTATCTACTGAATAAGCATATAGTAATTATTAGTAAGTAGGGGGTACAATGTTGAGACTTGACTTATTCATTTGATTCTGCTCTAGCTGTATGGTATTCTGTAGGCCCAGAGAATATGGTGCTTCTTCTGCAATTGTTTATGTTAATGGAAATGCTAGATGCTCAGGAATTCTTAATTTTTTTTTTACAAGTGTCGTGGAATTTGCTTGTCTACCAGATGAACTTGCTATGATTCGTAGTCTAAATGTTAAAGCTGTAGGTCCAAATGGCATCCATGTTGAAAGTTCGAAAGTGTGTTGGAGAGCTATTTAATGACAAAGGAGATATTTAAAACGTGCTAACTGCATATGCTGCCTAGGCATGAAACTAGTGGGCTACGGTATGAAGTTATGGGAAAATGTGATTGAGTGTAGAATAAGAGACGGAATACGGATTGCAAATAATCATTTTAGTTTTGTGCTATGGATTACACCAGAAGCCATTTTCCTATGAGATTTATGAAAAGGTACCAAAGTAATGAAAGAGACTCACATATGGTTTTTAAATTTTATTGACTTGGAAAAACTTGTGATCAGGTACCAAGAGAAGTGTTGTGGAAGATTTTGGAGAAGAAAGGTGTTCACTTGGCTTATAGCTATACAATTCATGTATGAAAAGATAAATTACAATGGTGAGAACTCCAAGAGGGCGGACTAAGGACTTCCCTGTCGGGGTAAAATTAAATCAAGGATTAGCCTCTGCCCTGACTTGTTTAATCTAGTTTTGGATATGCTTATCAAGGACTTAGAATGAAAATTTCCCAATTTCATGCCTTTTGCGGATGATATACTTTTGATTGAAGAATTAAGGCTAGTAGTTAAAATTGAAATCATAGGGCTTTTGCTTAAGAGTAAAGCCTAGGAGTGTTATTAAACTCAGCTTGATCTGACTGATTGGACTGGTTACCGGCCTCGTTCATCTGACTCACATTTACAACTACACTACTCTAATTAACAAAGCAAAAACAGAAATAGCACTGAAAACCTTGAACCTTCTATTTTGTAGCTGTGCATAGCTTACCACTAAGCCAACTGCATAATTTGTTAATGGTGATGCAACCGTAAATATTCACATATGTGTGTGTCTCATTATATGATAGTTTTATAATTTGTGTGGTTTGACCAGTGATGCATTGACCCAGTAATCTTATTGAGTCAATAACTGGTGTGGTTCTGATAATACCACGGAAGATTATGACATTGCAATTTTTGTAATAGATGAAAAGAATATGAATCGAAACTAAAAATGGGGATGCCATGATTGCAATGGATGAAAAGAATGTGACCTGAGAGTAAAAGTAGGAGATTGGTTTCTAAGTTAAAATATTCTGGATCAGTAATAATGGAAAAATTAATGTGAGGATGTTACATTCAAGATACAAGCCAGTTGACTAAAATTGAGAATGATCTCAGGTGTTATTTGTGATCACAAAGTACCTATCAGACTACAGTTAATTTTATTCTATTGATTTTTGCCAAACGATATTATGTGGTAGCGTATATTGTGAAAGGGAAAATATGAGAGAAAGGTGTGGGTAGCAGAAATGAAAATTTTATGACTGTGTGGTCTGACTAGAAAGGACAATTTAAATTTGAGAAAAGATTGGTGTAGTACTGATTGAAGAAAACATGACAGAAAACCAGTTAAGGTTGTAAATTGTAGATTTATATTTCTCTTTAAATTGTTGAGAATGTTAAGTTTTGTAAATAAACTTCACTTATCAATATCTATAGTTCACATTTAATAAAGGTATAATGCAGAATTATAAAATTCATTTTTACACTTATATCCTCATTTAACGAGCAAGTATACAGGGTTGGGGACTCCAATGCGTGAGGGAAAAAAGAGAGATTGAGAGATATGAGGGTAACTTGGTAATATTTACCTTCCATGACAGTGTTATGAATGAAAAACTTGTAGATTCAACTACATTTTTATAGAAAAGAAAGTTTGGTTTCTTATATGTTTTTCTTCTCTATGTGAAGCCTGGGTGTTCAAGTGAGCTATCTGGAGTTGTGACATCAGAAGCCCAACTTATTCAAATTAAGGTATATATTTTCTTCCATTCTTTAATGCACATTCTAAATTTGTGCTTTTAAAAGTTTTTCTCTTTATTGGACTATGTGTATATATGTTGTCTATTGTGCTAGAAGAAATATAATATTGATATACTGAAAGCATATACTTCATGGTTTAACTACTATTTGGGAGGCATTTTTCTTTGTTCATTTGTTGTTTTGCTGCCTACATGACACTCTTGAATTCCTTGTTGTAGATAACTAGTGCCGGTCTGTGGTCTCATAATGATTCTGAATCAAACAGAATAAGTCCTCTAGAAACAGAAGTTGTAAAAGATACAATGGAATTTTCCGATGCCAGCGGAGATAAATTGACATTTTTGGCTTCCAAGTTTTGGTGGAACTGGATTGGCTTAGGTTCTAGGAGAGGAAAATTGGTATTCAAATTTTGGAAAACTGACACTGAGTTTATTGAACATCAAGCTGAAACCTCTACAAGTAATCAAAACATGTGGCCTGTGGTTGAAGATACCGTCATCAAAATTGACGAGGAGCCACCAAAAAGTTTCACTTTATCTGCCAAAGAGACATTACAAGCAGCTATTATACATTTTGGTAAGAAGTGGTATAGGCGTATCTCATTTATTTGGAGGCACACAATGCAGATTATTGGAAGTTTCCAGAAGCTGTGGGTTAGTAGAATTATATTAATTTTTGGAGCTTGATTAGACCATATATGTATGCTGATGCGTTTTGTTTCTAGCCATAATTTATAAAATTAAGTTAATATCAATTTTACTTAAAGTTATGCTAAGCTTTGAATTTTCAAATGTAGAATATTGCTGGTGTACACCTAAATCTTGATATTCCCAAATGGATGCATATCCTTCGTTTGGACAAGCTTAATACTAATGCAGGTAATTACATTTTTTCCTCTCATGGTTAAATTATAATATGTACCAAGTGGCATTTATAAATAAGAAAATGTGCTTGTTTTTCCTTTCAATTTTTCAAGAAGCCTCTAAGTGCGTGTCATAAATAGAAAATGGGTTTAGATAATTGTTTCATTCCTTAAGCAGAAGAGTGGATTTTGTAGTTTTTGATTTGAATTTTATATATTTATCCAAATTAAAACTACACGAGGCATGAAGAAAAGGAATAGTCTTCTTACAAACTTATGTTGGTTTTTTACATGATTAAATATTAGACTCAGAAGTTGATAGTTTTTGCACTGTGTTTCTCACTTGGTGAATTTCACATGCTGATAAATGTTGCTCTGTAAAAATGGGTTATGTATTTTTAGAATTTTCGAATCCATATACTTACGGAAATTAATTAGGAAACATGAAAGTCTTGTTTTGTGTTTTACTGTCTTCTAATAGAAATTTTTGAAAAATAATATTGAAAACTATTAATTTTTGACCCTCTGTAATTTGCAATATGAATTTGTGCTAAAGGAATGTGTATACTTTTTATCTGGCACAACTTTCTCTTTGTTTCTCACCTCTATTATATTTGTACTTCTGTTCAATAAGTTTTGTTTTCAATTTCAGTGCATTGGCTGAAAAAGAAAGCCAAGTTATTTGAACCTACATATCTATATACTATGGAAAAGGTATGTAATTCTTTTGTTTTAAATTGTTGAGTTCAGTTAGACTGAAATTTCTTAAAGATAGTACCTAGTACTTGTCTTTCTGAAATATAGTCAGTTTGTTGAAGCTACTTTTGATTTTACTTCTATAATTTATCAGAACCTTCTGTTCTCTATAGTTGGCTGTGTTATCTTATTCTGCAGGGATATTTCTTGTTACCTGAAAGTGCTAAGTCTCATCATAATATACGTACTGTGAATGTTAGCATATCAGCTTGGCACTCCTGTTTCGGAAACAAGTAAGAATTAGTATTAGCATGATTATATTATTTCAATCTAGAAAGTGACAAGTCATCTCCATTGAAAGCCACTTTTAAATAATTTTGATGTTGAGGGGTCCAACTTGAACTAAATTGTTTTGCTGATTCTCATGATTTTGCTGATGTTATATGGTAAAGTTTAATATTTTATTAAGATTTTACCCTGTGTTTTTCTATTGAATATATTTTTTTTAGGTGGCAGCAACTACTCATAAACAGATTTGTTGGATATGATACGATCTTAATCAATAGTTTATTGAGTTCTCCTGGTCAAGGTAACAGATGCTTTGAACATTATCATCCACGCGCTTTGAACTTTCAGGATTTAATTATGTGGCTCAAATTCTTGTGGGACTTAATGGCAGGTTATCTTTATAACTATCAAACAAAGGAATTCTATAACCTTAGTTATGCACAAGAAGTTCCAGAAGGCCCAGCTAGGTTTGGAGGTTTGTTGATTTGTTCTTATATTTGGTTGAGCACGCCATATTTGAAGAGATTGTCTTCATGGTCTCAATTTCATTTTGAGTTTCTCTTGTTTGCTCAATAATCTCAGTTCGTCTTGTACGGGACTTGCAGCACAAAGCTCATTGGTTGAACTTAAATTTTTAGATTAGCTTTTGATCCAACATTCCTCTAAGTACCTTAACTACCAATTCTTTTTTTAAATGAATCAGTTTACAGATAAAGAGTAGAAGTTGATATTATTACATTTTTTTAAAATAACTCCATTGCTAGATGTTGATTTTGAGATGGAATATAGAATTCAGAAGTTTAACTTTATGAGATGAAGCCCTGGACTCTCGAGGATGAGGCTTTCTGGAGTGTCATGCATCTTGATTGCATTACTTCTGAGTGTAATTTGGAAGTGTGTTAAATTAGGTAGGGGTATTCAGGGTACATGTTATGAAGATATTTGATCAATGATTGAATGAATTAAACAAGAAATGACACACCATTAAACAAAGTAGTTTAAGTAGAGGACAATTGAGCAATGAAATGCAAAAAAAGATTAGAAGAGAAACTGAGCAGCAATAACATGTTAGTTGTGCAGAAAGATGGGCTGGCTAAATTTGTGAAATAAGTTATTGCTGTCCACGGGGTAGCTATATCTTTGGATCTTGGAAAAATATAGTTTAAGACATGATTCTTCAGCCTCTTTCTGTACCAAATTGGTCACATCTTTTAAGGGACCAACATCAATCTGAGGATTTTTTTCCCTTAGAAAGTTCAAATATATAAATTGTTTCTTTTGTTTTATTTGCTTTTGCTGCTTGCATTATATTGTATTCTGTAATGTAAAATGTAATTCAGAACTTCTATTGTTGGCTTGTAACATGTATCGTTTTGCCTGTGCAGACTACCTTGTAACGAAGTGTGGTGTGCTTATGATGTCCTTGTTTGTGTTTTTTACTACCACGATGTCAGTGTCATTTACATTAAGAGAAACACAGACTCGCATGCTGAAATTCACGGGTAGGACTGTTTGTTCATTATGCGAAGGTTTCTTGTGTAAAACTGATTTGGTGATTCCTGCTTGCGTTGAATCAATTCTGTCATTTTGTCCATTACCCCATGTATTAATTGCTTGCTTTTAAATTCACCCCAAACAAATTCAGAGGCAATCGGTAAGGGTTTGTTTGGTATAGGAGAGAGAGAGAAGAGAAGGGGAATTAATTTTAAATAAATGGTGGGACCCTGCTCTTGTTACCATGATAAATTCAGAGAGAATGATTCGTGTAACTGAGAATAAACTGTATTACTGATTCTGTAAATGTTAGTTTCAAGTTATAGAAATCAATGAGAGAAGGTTCTTGGTGCATTAGAAGACATTGCATTGAACATGAATCAACAGAAGTGGGCATGGATTGAAGTGGATTAGCATCGTTGGAAGAAAATCCACGCGCTTTAGGGTTCAAAAACCTACTCTTCATACAATGATAGACTTCAGACAGAAAATAAATCATGTGACTGAAAATACACTGTTCTATTGATTCTGTAATTGTCAGTTTCGACAGACTGAAATCACCTATTTATATATGGCAGACACTGACTGTCGGCCAGCTGACAAGCTTGGCCCATATTTCTAACCAACGCCAATCAGGGAGAGAAAAAGAAAACTACAGTGCAATCATTAGAGTTGATCTCTAATGCTATTTTCTAATAGCGATTGGAAGGTTTATTTAAAAGGTCACTCATCCACCAAGTCTAACGGATAAAGTGTGCTAATTATAAAATAGTCATTTGCCATCAAATATGCCAATTCTGTTCATAGTTTTGCCATACTTCACTGCAAATGGAATCAGATTAGTGTTTCACCTCTGCTAGTCTTTACAGTGCAGCTTCAACACCATGCACGGCATCGCCTTCCAACATTTCAGCTGATCTTTGTACATGTGATTGAATCACTAGTTTTTGTTCCTGTAAGCACTTGTTATAATAGATTTACTTTTCTCAATAGTTTCTATTTGCATTGCCTTGTGTTTGTGCTATTTATTATTGTATTAATTTTGCTGACAAATTGCTTATTATTTCTGCAGATTATGATTGGGATTCTGTTTTTTCTCTTTGAGTTTTATGATGATCAGCTTCTTGCCTTCATGGTCTTGATTCTTGTCTGGTTGTGTGAACTATTTACCCTTATTAGGTATTTCTCTCTCTCTCTCTCTAGATTGTGTAAGTGATTAAGTATTTTATTGAGACAGCAAGTGTGATTGATTTGTAACTGAACAATTATTTTTGGTTCTAAACCAGTTCGGGGTTGGTTGTGTGCTGAAGTCAATGAAAGTGGGTCATTAAGTTGCATGTTTATCCAATTCAATTAGCGACTACTGTAATTTTCTTACAGAAGTATTGTGAGCTAGTCATTTATTGAATCATTAGTTTACTAATTTTTTTAGCTTTTGGTCATTGCGCTACTCTTCCCTTGAGAAGGCAAGTCCAGATGTACTTTGCCAAAATTTTGGATTGGTTAAAAGGAATACAACTGTAGCAAAACTAGTTTTCTATTTTTCACCGATAACCTAAATTTATTAATTGATTAATGTGATGATTGTATTTAGCTAACACGTGATTAATCTGACAACTTACACTGTTAGCACGTGTATCCTTAATCAATAAGGTATACAAAAGAAATAGGGATGGGTTCTATAACTGAAGTGCAGCCATCTACGCTAGTTAGTTAAGAAATCTGCTTGAATAGTTAATTTGTTAGGCAGTGATAATAAGAGATGAAAAAGAGGAATGGTGTTGATCAGTTTGCTTTGGGATTCCTGTGGAAGGAAGTTGTGTAATCATGTCTTCCTAACCCAAGTTCCTTGATCCTTGACCTAGGGTGATCACAATAATCAAATTTCTACATTTTTCTTTTTATTAAAATTATGATTGTTATTGTATTGTACAACTTTCATAAGGCTTCTTTTTGGGTCTATGTACCTAGAGTAAGAGTTAGGTGCGTTTCAAAGAACATGACCCAACCCTAGTGGTCACTGACCAAAAACATTTATCATCTATGACAACTAACTTAAACATTCTCACTAAGTCCTTGAGAGGGTTTAGAATTCAGTGATATGTTCCAAGCTTGGTAAACACAATTTATATGATCCAGCTTGGTGTATTAAAATTTTGATTGTTGTACTATTGTTTTCATAAAACTGCTTTTTGGGTTTATTTACCAAGTCTGACGGTTGGGTAATATAGGATATAACTTTTCCTTATAATGTACTCATCCCTCTTCGTATGTAAAAAAATATACATCAGCTGAGCTTGTAACTCATTGATTTTTCATCACATCCATAATCAAGTCTGTTGATTTTTAGGGACCAAGGCAGTAGTTAACAGAGAAGAAAGCAGAGATGATAAATATCTGATAAAAGACTGAGAATGCCAACTGCTGCACTTTATTATTTTAATGCAACTTAATTTAAATACACTCAGAAATAACAGACAAAGAGATCGGGTTTCATGATTCTAGCTACTGCACTGATAGCTTAGCTGAAAAATAGGAAGCAGCTAATCGTCTAACAGCTAATGAAACAGAATAAATTTGACTTATTCAAAACTGAAACAAATCTGAAAGCTTCCTAAACGTAGCCAACACCTAAAGGCACGTTCTCAATAAAATCTCTTTAAAATCTGGACCAATATCTATGATACATGTTTATGCACAGTTGTTGGGTTCTGGTCCCATGAATGATGGTTATCTAATGTCTGTGTTCATTGTAACTTGCAGTGTCCGAACACCAATATCAATGAAGTTCTTTCCTCGGTTCTTTTTGCTGTATTTCCTGGTCTTCCACATATATTTCTTCTCTTATGCTTATGGTATGCCATACTGTTGTACACTTTTTTTGGTTTAAGTTAATTTTATTAGGGAATAATGAATTTTAAAACTTCAGGTTTTTCATATTTGGCGCTCTCTACAACGGCAGCTTTTATGCAACACCTTATCCTGTACTTTTGGAATCGGTTTGAGGTAACCAGCGATGACTGTCTTATTACAAATCCTGATATTTTTTTTTCCACTTGGGATTTTTAGTATTTTTTTTATTTGTGGTTGAAATGGGTTACCCCGGTTTGAAGGAGAGCCTCAAGAATGGGCTAACATCATTGCCCCCATTATATTTACCGCTAGATAGTGGTATTAAACATTTAAATGCGATGCTTATCCTCCAGATTTGTATGAAACTATGACAATTACCTCTTCTATATCAGTATATTCACTATATTGTCAAAGAAAGTAGAATTGGCAATATGATAAACAGCTTTTAAGGCGCCCAGTAAATGCTATTTTAATATGTTGTAGTGTAGATCCACCAATAGCGAAGTTTCATTTGTAGCAATAGAAATGTGTTTTGCTGTCAAGCAATCTGTTCCCGATGAGGATATATTTGGTAGAGATTATGAAAACAGAGCTCAGAACGGAGGCCGAGAGGAGAGAAATATTATTGGCTTGATGAATATCCTAAAGGACGTTTGTTAGTTTCTTTTTTGTCTTAAGGATACTTATGAGGGTATAACAAGACGTGAGTTAACTGCGAGGTTTGAAACAAACGTGCAAAGGAATACATTCTAGAATTAGGAAAATGAATATGATGTTCAGAGTTTAGTTCTTAGCTACAATCAACGTGTCTTTTATTGTAGTCATCTTTATGTAAAATGATATGATTTGATCTTTAGTAAGTAGGGAAAGATGTACCGCTGGTTATTGGATATATTCTCCATTATTAGGTTTCCTCATATTATACTTTGAATGATTAAAACAAGGATTTACATCTGTGATTAAGAGCTACAATTCATAACAACAGAGGAACTCTTTATGGTTATATATAGCTAGATTTTCGTTTTCGCCATTGTTTTCCTCTTCTTTTTCCTCCACACTGCACTGTTCATGCACATTGTTCGTTTGATAAATATTCACACAGCCATTGCATGCTTTCATTCACCACCGTCAAACCCTCCTTTCTCTGACGAGCTGAAACCATCATAGTTGGCATCGCACAACGACCCACCAGTCATTGTTTTTTCAGCACTAAAATTCTACGTAATGCAAGAGAATATTTGTCATTGCAATTTCAGTCACTTCTAAACTTAGTGATTCTTTATCAACTATCATGTTCACACAACACGACAAAATGGCGTTGTTGAAGTTAGAAACTGCCATTGGGTGGAAATAACTCACTCTTCACTTTAACGTTCCTCTATGCCCATGATGGGGAATGCTCTTCTAACTGCATGTCATCATCTAATTAACCAGATGCTTTCATCGGTTCTCAACAACCAAATTCCCTCTTCTATCTTGAACCCTAAAAGCGAAAATCATTTTGTCCCTTTCTATCTTTTCGGCCTCATCTTTTGCATGATCTCTCAATAGGTGAAAAAATAAATACTCCATCAGATCAAATGTGGAGAAATACAGGATACTCAACTAATATGTGACAATGAAGTCGTCAGCAAATTCAGTCTTCCATGAGTGACCTTAACACAGATATTATTTTCATTTGTGAGAGAAAGGTGCTATCGGAAAAACCATCACTGAATCCCGGAATAACTCTCTTATTGATTACATTAATAACAGCTTGACTCTTGACATATATCTTCCAGTTTGAGGGAAGTGGAAAAGAGATTATTTGATCTTAGTAATTTGGGAAATATGTACAGCTGATAACAAGGGATATTCTCCATTATTAGCCATTATTAGGTTTTCCAGGTGTGATTAAGAAACTCAAATCACAACAGAGAAAATCTTTAGTGTCTAAATATTTTCGTTATAAATTTTCTCACGTTTACTTTACTGAAATTTAACTAATACTTCTTTTCTTACTGTTAGGTACCAGCACTGCAGAGGTACATGCAAAATAGACGGTCACAGCTTCAACAACACCCAGATTTCCACATTACCTCTTCCACCATTCTTGCATCAACGTTGCACATCACAAGATTGAACACAAGAAACCCGGGTTTAATTAACACAGATTTGCCTGCTGGATCAGGATTGAGACCTGGTTTTGATCAACCAGTGCCTCAAAATGGAGCAGGAGTTGGCGATCCTCAAGCCCGGTCAGAAAATAATAGAGACAGGGTTGTGAACCAGGCACAGATTCCTGAGCAAGCTGACATCCGACGAGCAGAAAGGGGTCCCAACCCTGGATCCATGAATTCATTCAGTTCTTTGTTATTATGGATCTTAGGAGGTGCTTCGTCTGAGGGCCTCAACTCGTTTTTTTCCATGTTCAGAGATGTGAGAGAGCAAGGACAAGTTTTCAATGAAACACCCGGTGCTGGGGATGAGAACCGTGATAATCAGGATAATAATAATGACAGATAGCGGTGAAGTGGATGAAGGAGAACTTGTTAATATAGGAACAATCAATGTACCTACGTCAAATCATATACTGGACTGCTTTCTGCTCGGTCCAAATGATAAAAAACCTAAACACGTTTGTATAATATATATATTTATATATATTCTTTTTCTTTATAGCTTTTTGCTTTATAAAATGCTGCAAAGCTTCGTTTTTTTGTTTTACCTATCAAATCAATCGGTACAAACAAAAGGGAACATTGGAAAAGTTTATTTTATCTTGTAAAAGAAATTAATAACTGTCTAATTATTTTATAAAAACTTATGGAATGAGTATATAATCAATATTTTTTTATATAATGCATCCAAATATAAAGTTTCATTCGATAGATAAAGAGTCCAAATTAAATTTTATCCAAAATATAAGGAACGGTAACGAAAATTCTAGTATACTCGTAAACTAATGGTTATGGTACGTGTAAAAGGAAAATTTGGGTCTCAACTCAAGAATTTTTAATAAGAATTTTGTCAAATCCGTAAGAGACTTTATACCGTCATATATATATGTATATATTGTCATTAACTCTGATTTCATATCAATTTGTGATCGAAAGTTGTTAACTTGACTTCTCAGCCTCGGCTATAGAACTCGTTAGTTTCTCTAAACGAGGGTATTTGTTCTTTGTTGCTACCCTTCTGCATGAAACGTTGAGACTTTCTGGATAGTTCAACTGATTCTGATTTTCTAAGCTCTCTTACGAGGGAGACTCAGGTAGTGTTTAGTTGGTGAGGGACTTAATTTGCAGCCCTTGAACCTGGAAGAATATTGTTACAGCCTATATTAAAAGTTTGCCAGTAGTTGGTATTCAGTTGTTTCCCTTTTATTTTTCCTTCTCTAGTCTTGTTTGGCTGAAAAAAGTACAAATGGACATTTGCTCATTGTATTGCAGCAGAAGCTGAAAAAACAAAGGCCTGGTGAAACTCTAGTTGCATTGTTGCCTACTGTTATAGATACATACAAACATTATATCTTTGGCGACACTCATCTCCTCAGATATTTGAACAAGTAACATGCTATGTGCTATGACCTGTGACTAAGTAACCTAGGGCAATAATGTAAAAGTTGCATTCTGTATGAGATTTTTGCCTGCAATGCTACAAATTGTGCTGGTTTTCAATCTGGAAGGAATCAATCTGAAGATTTTGCATTTGGCCACATTAAGAGGCAGGCTACTTAGGAAGGAGACAACTGCTGAAGACAACATCAGTAGAAAGTTCTCTTTGTTTTTCAACAGCCCTGACCTTCTCCTCTTATGGAAGCTCAACTCAACATCCTCATTCTCTGTGCACGAAATGCATCCATTATTGTGTGCTTCAGTGAGTTGGATGCCTCATATGACTGAAATATGCATGCACCGTAAGAAAGATGATTTGAATGTGTGTCAATGTCGAAGCTGTGGCGAGAAATTTCTTAAACTGATGATAAAATACTCTGTTGTCCTCTATTTTGTAGCAAAATCAAGTACACATCTGAATGTGGTCATTGGCCAGAATATTGCAAGATACAAGCAACTTCTCTCCGCTGTTCTGCAGTTAAGTTTTTGGGAAAATCAATCAGGAATTTGACACGAAGATCACCTCTTGACCCATTCTTTTTGGCGTTTGGCATTCCTTGACCTTTAATAACCTTCTCATATCCATGATATATTATTGTATTCTCAAATGCCAAAGCCTTATTTTCCCCTCCCAACAGAGGGATTGGTATGGAGCAGCCTGTTAGTGCGTCCACCAGAGGAATCTCAACACACAATTCCAAATCATCGCTATCTCTTGTATACAAAGGGTGTTTCTTTTCCTCAATCACGAATATTACGTCAGCAGGAAGGAATCCAGGTTTCTCATCACCCACTCCTTCAAATGTAATCTTTGTTCCTTTTCTCCATCCTGGCTTTACCTCAATTTTTAGAACTTCCTCCTGTTGGACAATTACCCTGTTGCAAAAACCAAGTTAGAAACTCTCTTCTTAGCAGATATAATAGAGAACAACATTGAACTTGACAGAAACATACCCAGGATCTTTGATGACGTCTCTGGTAATTCTAATCTTTTTTTTGCATCCAAAACATAAGTCCTCAAGTGTGCAATGTAGCTTTGTCTCAACATCTGGGGGTTTCCTTCTAGATGTTGTCTGTGAAAATATGATAGGTGTTGTGGATCTATGGCTCAGATTGCTCGAAAGAGAGATTCCAGATATATGTTCAGAGCTACCTTTTGTGCCTGCGTCATTTCCTGGAGAGGAGGTATGGTTTGTTAACTCAGGTTCAGAGATGTCCAACGTAGTTTTGTTCCTTGACAGAGAAGCTGAGGAACCCCTTTTGCTCATCATCTTTTTGATAGATGATGAAGCAATTTCTGCAGCACTCTTTCGACTAGAATTTCTTGATAGAGAACTTGGTGTTTTGCATGATCTCCTGCTTCCATTTCTTGACATAGGCCTTGATTTTGGTGTTGGTGTTTTAGATAATCTACTACTTGCTGCCCTTGACAAAAATTTAGGACTCCAAATGTCTTCATCCGCTCTCTTATTAACAAATCTCTCAGACTCTGTGGGTGTTGTCGGATTCTGCATGCATCAAAAACCATGAGAACATAACAGATTCATATCAACACTGCTAGAACCTTTCATATTTGCATAATAGAACTTTAAAAATCCATGTGAAAATTTGCAGAAAATATGAAAAATTCCAGTAGTGGGATATTGTTGGTTTAATAATGTAACTTAACATGAATGCACATGCATTTGTTTTCTTTGGTTGATCGTTAGTTTCATTGACTCAAAACTACATATACACCAATCAAGTTGAAGATCTTTCTTTTATAGTTGTTAGTTTTTGTTACGATCATGTAATATCATCAAGTTGAGGATGATTGAGAGAGTTAAGATTACCCCGGGGTTTTTCTTGTCATGAGTCCTTTTGGAAAGAAGCGATTTGTAAGCCTTGGTGACGTCTTTCAATGGTTTGTTTTTTGAAATCTTAAAGATGTTGGCCAAATCCAATGGTTGGGAGCGTGGGCCGTGTCCCATTGGAATGGAGATGGAGAAGTTTGGAGGAGCAGAAAGGAAGAAAAGATGATATGTAAGAGAGGGATGAAGAAAAAGACAAGACAATAGAGTTTTACATCAAAACAAACGTCAACAAACGTTTGAACAGGCAAGTTTGGTTGTGTTATCTGTTTTCATGTTACCTCCACTTTTCCTATTTTTAGTGCCATCAGACGTAATAATCTCTATTCAAAACACAACTTGTTTTAAACCAACTTCTAATTACAATTCTTGTTACGGTTGTTATCAACTAACTCGTTTTTTAGTATTATATTCATTTGGCTGCTTTAGATACTTTTTATGGTGGAGGCAAATTTTTTCAAAAGTAATTTAATGAATTTGTAAATAAAAGGGTTAAATATGTTCTTTATACTTTAACTTTAAGTGAATTTTGAAATTATCAATTTAGTCATTCATTTTTCGAAATACATAAATTTAGTTATTTTAATCAAATATAGTTGAAAATGCATTGTCATAACATTTCATATTTAATGACATTGTTTTTGATCCCTTAATTTTTAGTGAATTTTCGAAATACGTGAATTTAGTCATTTTAATCAAATTTTGTTAAATTTATTTGACATTTTAAACACGTTTCATAATAGTATTTAACTTAATATTAAAGCAAAAATGTGTCAAACAGTATAAACAACTCAAATACAATCATGAGATGCGTATAAAACATCAAATAAACTTAACAAAATCTTATTAAAAAAACTAAATCTACATATTTTAAAAAATGAATGATTAAATTTGTCCAAAATTTCAAGATAAATTAATTTCAAAATTTATTTAAAATTAAGAGACAAAAACATACTTGATCAGCGATAAAATTCGGAATAATGAGGTGCAGGAAGAAATTTGATGGGGGTGGACGGAGTAATAATCTTTATTTCTATCAAGTTACTTGGTTACTTCACATGTATCTAGAATAAAAGTATTAGGGTGTGCAAAGCATTTATTGATTTTACTATTCTGTTTGTTATCTCTTGAAATCATAAAATGACGTATAGTTTTTCCTGACAATGTAATTAACTAAAATTTTATTTTATATATATATATATATATATATATATATATATATATATATATATATATATATTATCGTTGGAAAATGCATTGTCTTACCATTTCATATTTAATGACATTGTATTAAACGGTGCATGTAATATAATATTTAGTGATATTGTAGAATTGTTTATAAAAATAGTACCTTCTACAAAATAAAATTCCTTTAATTTATCAAGAGATTACGAAAGAAGGCAGAAGCTTCTAAATAAAAACATATACAAATATAATCACGTTAAAATAAATAAAAAAATTGCAACAGTTCTATCTGATTGAACTTATGTTAATTAAATATTTGAAGTATTTGAATACTGATAATTTTAAATAAGAACTCGTTTTGTTAGGCTTAAAGTGCCAAACATGCTGACTATAATTGGCTTTTAAAATATGAAGTGCTTGCAATATTTTGCTTATAAAACACAAAGACTATGACTTATGTCGTGCATGTTATTTTCATGCTTTATCTTTATTGGAATATACATAAATTATTTTGTTAATTTCAATTTAGTAAGCAAAATATGAATCAAATTGAAGTATTTTAATCAATAGAGTTGAATTCAATGGGTCTAGATAATTTACTACAACCCCTTAATTAAGACAGATACTTTTTTTTTAGATACGGGTCTTCATGGAAATCATTGTATAATTATTATGTTTTTTCTACTTTGTATATTCTACACAATGACCACCTTAATGAATTTTTTATCCCCACTGTAATGTTTTTTTTTTTTGTAATGTATGATTTCGTATATAGTATAAGATTCCCTTTTCTCGTTGCATGTCACATAACTTCTAAATTATTGATTTTCTTTAGTCAACTATTAATTCGAATAGAAAAAGGTTTTCTTCAATTGTATTGATTAATGAAAAAAAATTATATTGACAAATATAATCTATGAAACTAAATCATTCTTATTGATATTAATCTATGAAACTTAATATATTACAAAAACATTCCATTATTATATATATCTTGTTAATGTAATAAATGGCATTCGGTAAGCTTATACCGTACTGTTGTTATTCATTTTTGTGTTTAGCATGTTGTTATCATTGTGTTTTAATACACCGGTGAGTAGTTAAATAGATAAGTGTGAGTTAAAGTTTCACGTTAAATAAAATAAACAAAGTTAAATACTATATAAGAATAAAGATCCATCATTCCATTGCTTAATATTTTGGTGTAAAACTGATGTCAAATATCTTGTATGTGCAAAACTAATGTTATATATATATAAGTCCATAATCTCTCAAATAACTATAACCCAAAATATAACCCAACAATGTTGTTATTCACTTTTGTGTATAGTATGTTGTTCTCATTGTGTTTTAATTAGGGATGTCAACGGGGCGGGTAGGGTACAGGTAGTAGCTCCCCCGTACCCTATCTACTAGATAAATATCTGTCTCGTACCCATATCCGTCGGATATCCGTTATGCGAGTGTCCATCTATTTTTTTCATATCCGCGAGTATCCATGGGTACCTGCAGGTATTTACAAAATTATTTAAAAAACAAATATTTAATCATAAATTTAAATAAAATAAAATATATCAATGTTATAAATTTTAAATAAAGTTCAAATAAAATCAAGTTCATATAAGTTCAAATAATTATAAAAATAAATATAAATGACGTTCAACACAATGAAAATTCTTTAACTAGTACTTTTATCAACAAGTCCACTTTCTCCTTGATTCTTGAAAAATAATGAAATAATAAACCTCAACTGCCACGTGTCAAGTATTCTTATTTTGATTCTATCATTTGATAACAAACATACCATAAATGTCACTGTCGATATGATATATGAGTTTGATGTATATGTCCAATTTCAAAGAAGGGAAAAAGAAGAATGTCAAGGAATGTACTTGAAAGAAGACAACGTACCAATACTTGAAATTGGAAGAATGAAGACAAAAGACAAGATAAGATGTACAACTTAAAAAAAATTAGGTTATAATGAATTTTACTAATATATATATATATATATATATATATATATATATAAGGGTATTTTTGTGAATTAAAGTTTAACAGATATGGATATCCACAGGTACGGATACTATGATACACATACCTGTCTCATTAACATGCGGATATAAAAAATACCCGTACTCGCGGGTATCCATTTTTAATATCTATTTTTTATTTATTGCAGGTTTTATCCATAGATACCCACGAATACAAATATTTTTTACATCCCTAATTTTAATACACACGAGTAAGTACTTACTTAAGAACATGAAAAATATGCATGAAAAATATGCAGAGCAATTAATATATTATCTTTAATGATGGGTAGTTTATAGATGGTTAGAAAGGATAGATAAATAAGAGCAATTAATATATTTTATTACATCTTCAAAATTTATTATGAATTTCATTTTAAAGAAAATGTTATATATCAATAGTGAGTGAGATGCAATAATAGAAAGATTTATTGATAGGATGAGAATAAATAATTTACATAAATTTGATGTCTAAGAAAAATTTTAATTAAAAATAATTGTTATTGGTTCCTAAAACTAATTAGAAAAGTGTATGTATCTTAAATTTGAGATATTATTATTTTTTTAAAATTTAAGAAATTAACGTGGAATCTGTTATAAATTTAAGAAATTAAAAATAAATAAATTCGTATAAGATTGCGCTAATAAACCTTTCAAACACGTGCATAACATTTTTGAATTCCAACCAAAACTTTCTAATAAATAATTGTTTTTTTTTGAAGAATCGGTTATTCAATATTAATGTGATTTCTGAAAAAAAAAACACGGAATACTTATCAATCACTATTCACTAACAAATCAGAGAGTATCGTATTATTACTTACAACAAAACATTTAATATAAAGTATCAGAAAAAAAAGTCAACTCAATAATCCTCTGTTTTAAAAATCATGCGGTCTAATCCATCAAATTTCGTGTCACATCAAATTTTATGGCATTTTATTTTAAAATAATGATATTTTAATATTTTTTTATTAATTTTTAATTTATTATTTCAATCATTATTAAATTATTTTTTTATTTTTTTGAATTAAAGTATATTATCCTTATTTTAATTCGATATCCAAGTACATTTATTTAGCGACTTATAAATAAATATAAATACATGAAGAGAATTTTGTTTGAGAAATAGAATTACTGTTCACATTAGAAGTACTCCAAAATATCATTTTCACTTTTCTGACATAATTTTTGAAAGTGAGTGCTCATAATTTTCTTGTAACATGATTCCTTTCAAACACACTAGTATGGAATAGTTGAAGGAAGAAAGACAGTGGCATTGTATTGTCGAAAGCACATAGGAAAGGTCAAAGAACATGTGTTTTACTGAAAGAAACCAAAAAAACTGAAATCAACAATTACTCTGTCGGCAAACAATAGAAAGAGGAGTAGAATTCTTCCACCATTGACAAATCTATGAATTCATAATCACACTCTCCAACTCACTCTTTGACTCACCCCACTCGTTCAATCATTACGGTTCAGCCCATTTTTCATCATGTACTATTCTTATTTCTAAATGATTATTATTTATAATAAATATGTTTTTAATCTTTAAATTAAAATTTAATATTATTTAATTTTCAAAGTTTAAAAATAAATAAATATTTTTTTGACCTAATTATATTAAAATTGTGTTTTAGAATGAAATTTAAGCTATTGATACTTTTAAAAGGTTTTAGCATCAGAAATGTTTTTCCATTTTAGATGGTTGATCGCAATTTCACCAAATGATATGTAAAAATTAATCATTATTCATTTGAGATATTATTCACTTTGATGTCTGATGCAGTTTTATACTTAAAAATTACATAAAAAATAGAGATTTAAGTTGTCTTTGCTTGAGTTACGTGAAATTATTGATTATGATAGAAATACATACATTTAAAGTTTGATCTCTAAAATATATTAAAATTTAAAATATTTAATTTATCTGTACATTTACTAATTTTAATCCTTATTATTTTTACAAGCACAACAGTATATTATTTTATATTTTTATTAAATAATGATATTTTAATTATTAAATTTTGATAATTTTTTTACAGTATAATGTGTTATTTTTTAAATAATTTTTAAATATTGAAAATAAAAAAATTGTTAAAAAATTTAATAATGACAAAATATTTCATATTTTTATTAGTATTCTTGTGTAGAATTTAGGTCCAGAAAGTATGTTATTCCTCTGCATGTGTATGATTAATGTTGTTTCAGTGGTAATCCACGTAGACGCTCTCTGCAAAGCAAAGTGGCAAAGTCAGAGCACCTTACTTCATTAGTTTGCTTTTAAGCAAGTAGAAACAAATGCAGCCGCTCCTCCCACCGCCATCACAAGCGCGTGCATCTCCACTCTTCCATTCTTTAACTCGATCACCTTGCGCGTGGCTCACACTCTCCTTCTACAAGGGTGAGCAGCAGATACACCTAACGCAGCCACAGCATGAGGGAAAGACAAGAAATTTAGAGTTTTGACCAGCCTCATATGATGATCATCTTGTTCATGCATCTCCCTTAACCCCAATTTCACAAAATCTGCAATTTTCTTTTTGTCTCGTTCATCTCAACCCCAACCAAATCCAGTCACATATTCATATATAGAAACAAAAAAACATCATTGTTTTGTGTTGGGTTGGGTTGTGTTGTGTTGGGTTGTGTGTGTTGTTTATTGTAATCAACACAACACTGCACAATCATCATAGGATGAAGATGGTGTTGCTACCCTTGATGTTTGCCGTGTTTTATTGCATGAGTTTGAGTTCGGCGGCACCTTCTCCGTCGCCGACATCCACATGCCCCATGGACTTGAATTATGTTCGGAGAATCCCATGGAACACTTCTGCTTGCCACAACTTCCAACAAACTTTGGCAGCAAAAAACGGAACCGATGCAAACAATTGTTGCATATCACTGTTGTCCCTCTTCGGGATAGGACTCGCGCAGCATCTGAAAGAGACTTCTCAGTTCCAACTCCCCAACCTTGCCACCTCACTTTCATGCATCCACGACTTCCAATCTAAGCTCTCTTCCCTCTCTCTCCCCGACAACCTTGTCGATTCCTGCTTCGACCCTCTTCAGTTTGTGATCTCTCCCAACATCTGTGCTGGGATTCAAACCATCTCTGATTGGACCAAACGGCTTGGTCCGTCCACGCCACTCGACACTGCTTGCAAACCGGATCTCACCGATCTCTCCCTCTGTGATGTGTGTCTGGGAGCTGGGCTACAGGTGAAGCAGGAGCTTATTTCCAAAGATGGTAACACTTCGCATTCCATAGATTGTTTTTACTTTGCAATACTCTACGCTGCTGGGATTGTGAACGAGTTTGGACCTGAAAGCAATGGTGCAGTGACTTGTATTTTCAGCATGTCGGTTTATTCACAGGGGGGTTCTGGGGGAAAGCGTCACCAGGCTCTTGTGTTTGGCTTGACAGGAGCTGGGGTGGCTTTACTCGTCATGTCTTTTCTCTTGGGGCTTTATGTTTGGTACGACAGGAAGCAGAGGACGAAAAAGCTTGAGACTTTTCAGTTTGATTTTGACCCTGAGGAACAAGGGTCTAGGCGTAGATTGAGGCCGAATACGGGGTCCATTTGGTTCAAAATCGGGGAGCTTGAGAAAGCCACTGATAATTTTTCATCTAAGAACTTCATTGGCCGAGGTGGGTTTGGATTGGTTTACAAGGGAACTTTACCTGATGGGACTGTGGTGGCGGTTAAAAGGATCTTGGAATCTGATTTTCAAGGAGATGTTGAGTTCTGTAACGAGGTGGAGATCATCAGCAACCTGAAGCATCGGAATCTGGTGCCTCTGAGAGGCTGTTGTGTGGCTGAGGAGAGTGAGGACTACGATGAAAGGGGAAGCCAAAGGTATCTTGTGTATGATTACATGCCAAATGGGAACCTGGAGGATCATCTGTTTGTGTCACAGGACTCTCAGAAAGCAAAGGGATCACTGACATGGCCCGAGAGAAAAAGCATAATCTTGGATGTGGCAAAGGGGTTGGCCTATTTGCACTATGGAGTTAAACCTGCAATTTTCCACAGGGATATCAAGGCCACAAATATTCTACTTGATGCTGATATGAGAGCAAGAGTTGCTGATTTTGGTCTTGCAAAACAAAGCAGGGAGGGTCAGTCTCATCTCACTACAAGAGTGGCTGGAACTCATGGATATCTAGCTCCAGAATATGCACTCTATGGGCAACTCACTGAGAAAAGTGATGTGTATAGTTTTGGTGTAGTTGTTCTGGAGATTATGTGTGGGAGAAAGGCTCTTGATTTGTCTTCATCAGGATCACCAAGAGCATTCTTGATCACAGATTGGGCCTGGTCGCTGGTGAAGGCTGGGAAACTAGAAGAGGCTCTAGATGGTTCTCTGGTGAAAGATGAGAACTTTCCTAGCTCAAATCCTAAGAGCATTATGGAGAGGTTTTTGCTGGTGGGGATTCTGTGCTCCCATGTGATGGTTGCTTTGAGGCCAACAATTTCTGATGCTTTGAAGATGCTTGAAGGTGACATTGAAGTTCCACAAATCCCAGATCGCCCTATGCCTCTTGGCCACCCTTCATTTTACAATGATGGCAGTACTTTTAGCATATCTCCAGCATTGAGTGGCCCCAAGTTGCACACTGGAGACATGCTCAGGTAATTGTAGTGAAGAAAAGTTCCTTTGCATTGCTTGAAAAATGTAGAAAAAAAGTGGAAGCTGTTTCCATTCTAAGGCGTGCCAAAGGGTCCAGTCAAATGATGTTTGGAACAGCACTTCATTATTTGAGGTTAATAAACTGATGAGTGTCATCAAGGTACAAATAAAACTGCTCTTGAGAAAACTGATTAGTGCCTCAACAAATTCTATGCAGTGATATTATAACGCCAACTATGAAGAAACTTAGCAGTTAGCAGAACATGGTTATGATCAGCTACCAGGGAAGCTAAGGGTTGTTTAAATAGCTGAGAATAGGTGTATTGTAGGATCTTAGAACATAGGAGAATGTCTTGTAAAAAGAAGTCTGCATTTTTCTCTTGTTTTCTTCTCAATTTTCTTGTGCAACAAAAGTCACAAATGAAAACTCTTGTATATAAAGAAAAAATGTTCAGTTGGCAGGATCATAGTTGGTTTCTTACAAGATAAAGTGATGTTGGGTTGTTTTCTCAATTTCTCTGTTCCTCGGCCAAGTCTCTCCCATGTTTTTTCTGAGTTAATTTTTCTATGTTGTCTTGTTTTTAGATTTTATGTACATAATTATCATTTCCCTGTGTTTAAAACAGGTTCATTAACGAGGGATAAGTTCTTCAAAAGGATTTGCAAGTCCAGAATCTTGCATTTTTTTTTTCATATGCAGACCATTCGACAGAGCAAGAGCATTTTTTTTTTCTTTTGCTCTTCTTTCCCAGTAAAAACAGTTTTTGTATATACTATGAACAGTTTGGATAACTTTGCAGATCTTGTAAAAATTCTGTACAAAATATGTTCATGGTTTGTGCTCTCTCTACAAAAACTAGAAATCAAACCAGGTTTTATCTTTCATGGTTCCTCTTCCAAATGTGGACAATGTTAGATTTTTTTTAGTTTACATTTTCACATGATGTTTTGTTATTAAAAAATAGCAAGTGTCGCGGGCAATGCAATACATAAATGTTTTAAAATTAAATATAAATAAAACAAAGTTTTGATTCTCATAAAACAAGTATTGTATACTTGTCCCATTATGTAATTTTCATGGTGTTTGTTTAGTCCCTCCATGCTCCAAATAAATAAATACACATGGAATGATTGATTTAAAGAATGTAAGATTATATTTTTTACAATCAAATATAAAAGTATGAGATTGTCTAATTTACTAGAAAGAAAAAAAAAAAAAATATTTTTTAAAAAACTTTTTTAAAAAAAAAAAAAAAAAAAAAAAAGAGAGGAAAACAACTCTGGGAAACATGAATGGTGCAATTAAGAAATTTTAGTTTACTTAACCTATTTTTATATGTCTCACTCTTAACAAATTAACAAATTAGTAGACCATGTTTTTTTCTTTATTTTATTTTAAATTAAGCCTCTAAACTAAAAAGATAATAATTGAATCTTATATATTTTATTTAACTGGGTTTGTAGAATTAGTTTATAATGATTTGGAACAGCAAGAAAATAAAAAAGATCATAATTTGTGATAGCTTTATTAACTTTAAGAACCCATTTCAAGAGTTACTGAGGATCGAGGATTTAATTATAGTTTTTTTTTCAACCATCTAATTTATATTTAGACGTTAAAGCAATTTATGATAAATACATATTAAATTTAATTATCTTCACATATTAAACTTGTAACGTTCCAATTTAAAAAAATAATTCTAATAAATAAAATGTTATATGTTTATAATATAAAATGGAGTCATAACATAAAGTACAAGAGAAATAACATGTTACACAGTTAACCAAGTACTACATGGACAATTAAAGATATGACACAATGTCATTAGACATGACTTAAACATGAGACAGTTTATCTTGAGAGTGCTCACATGAGCAAGAAGTTGCAAAAAAAAAAACAGTTTCATGCCCATCATTGCAAAAAGGAAAAAGCCAAATAGAGAACACAAACACATAGAAGAAAGTGTAAACCAAAGACAAATTTTTTTGTTTTAACATATCAAGGAGCAAACAGTTTATTAAACAAATTATAAACAGCACAAGGCATGTGAAGACAAACAATGCAAGACCCTCAAACTCAATTATCCGGATACATATAAGAGATCAAACTCACTGGATGCTTGCACTTGTGGTGGCCTCTACTGCTCTACAAAGCCATTGCCAATGGGTTTCACCCTACCACGCATAAGTTTAACCTTCAATCATCTAGGATCATTATCTTGCCAAAGACTAGAGTCTCCTACTACTCTCACCACTTGAATCAGTACGTTCTATGTGAGACTAACGGATTCTTTAGAGTTTCAGGATGTAACCTTGCTTGAATCGTTATCTAATTATATACACTACAACACCACCATGAAATTTCACCAAGAGATTCATGAAATTACGTCTAACTCATGTCACATCCATGTTCTCACACCATATTCCACATGTTATCTCATGACATCCAAATCTCATGCCAATGCACCACCAACCAACCAATTCATAAATCATTTCATTTCATACCAAGCAAGTCAATATCACATGAAACATACATAATCAATCACAGATTCATGCTTTTAAGAGTAATTGAATCAATTCACAAGTTAAAGTAAGGAATTAAAATTCTGCAGCAATTCTCGCTTAAGCTAGACTGATCTCGCTTAAGCCAAAAATTCTCACTTAAACTAAAATTCGAATAGAGAGTAAAGTGAAATTCTGATATTCTCGCTTAAGCTAAAAAATTCTCGCTTTAAGTTAGAAATTCTCGCTTAACCTGATCTCACTTAAGCTAAAATTTCTTGCTTAAGATAAACTGACATTTTCACTGATTTCAACATGCAAAAACCCAAAATCCCAAACAACAAAACTAAAGAAAACACAAACACATTGCATAAAACATTGGCATCATACTTCATGTTGTTTTTAAAAAGGATAAAGAAATCAATCATGGGACCAACCAAGTAATTAAGGTAACTCTATTGTCAATCTCGCTCAAGCTAGAGAGTTCAAGCGAGCAGAGTCTCTCGCTCAAACTAAAATCTCTCGCTTAGGCGAGATTGCAAACAGGTAGCACTGTGGGTTTTTGCGAGTTCCTACTTAAGCGAGACCTTCTCTCCTGAGCGAGATCACTCATTGCTCAAAGCAGAAGCTCGTTGCCTGAGCAACAACTCAAGCATAAACTAGATGAGTTTATGCTATTTTCGCTTAGACGAGGCTGACTCGCTTGGGAGAAAACGACAAGGATCTCTCCTGCTCACGCATGCAAACCAGAAAATCAACACAAATCACAACCTGCCTCATTCTTATACAATCACAGTCATCAATCATGCATCTTAAACATAAAACAGAGCCAAAACATACAAGATATTTCAAGAAAACGTGAAAACTCTAGCTTCCCTTACATGCTAGCCAATCAACACAGACACTCCAAAAAAAAAGCACAACAGCTCACAAGACAAACTAAAGAGATGAAAGAAACACGTTTTGCTAGCTCAGGAGGAAAAAGCTTATGCCCTAGGAGAGCTTTTGCTTCAGAACTATAAGTGAGAGGGGGAATTGTTTCTGAAAAAATGAGACAGAATGAGAGTCAATGACTAGGAAGGGTTCTGGGATACTAAGGTAGGCTGATTATGGATCCTTACTCATTAAAGTTGAGATCATTTGCTTGAAAAAAGTGAGTCTTATAAATTTAATTCATTATAAATAATAGTTAAAAACTTAATTTATAAATATCAATAATTTAAAATATTTTAATATTTACATCTTCAAATAATATAATACATAAAATTTTATTACTTAAATTATATTATTTTAATTTTTATTCAAGAAAAAAGTGTTAGTCATTCTTATCCACTTTTAATTTATTAATTTAACATATCATATCAAATAGTTTAAAATTTATTGTCAGTTTAAAATCTCTAACATGACTCGTCAAATTTTGGTGAGATGATTTCTTAAGAAAAAAAGTCTTAATATTTTTATTTATTTGTTTACTTCTTGTTTATGCGAGTCAACCAAATAATGAACATTGATTCATGTAAATGACGTATAAAAGCCCGTTGCAGAGTTAAGATAAGCCACACAATGAAAAGAGAAAGAGATAGCAATGTGTGTAAACAAGAGGTACATGAAAGGACAGAAAACCAGTGAAGTCAATTCCACGTGAAACTATTCATAGCTAATTATTTATGAAAACAGTTAAACCTATTAAGAAAATTCACATTTAGTTAAATTAGGAAAAAAATTGTGTTTAATAGTTAAAAACACAATAATCATTATAAATCTCAATTATCAATTACAATATAGTTAAATAAAATTATATTACATTAAAAAAAAATATTTTTATCTTGAAAACATAAAAAAAAACTATTAAATAAAACATTAATTAAAATATTAATATTATAATACTGATTTGGTTAAAAGAAATATTAATATTATTCATTTTTTTCTTTTTAATTATTTTACTGTTTTCACATTCGATTATGATTTCTCCTTTATTATTATATAACATAATATTTACTATTAAAACTAAAATGTTATGATTTTAACACACAATTAAAATAAAACAGAAAATTAAATCGCGTTGCGTTGAAATTAAGAAGCCGAGTAAATAATTTGATCGAACAGTATAAATACCAGAGGGACACGGTAAAAGGTGAAAAACAGGAAAAACCCTCGTGCACTGTAATTTGTATATGTTACATGTTATAGGTTTGGAAAGACAGAGAAGGGTTCAAGAAGAAGGTCGGAGTGGAAGAAGTGGTTTCTTTGACTGACTCTGTCTTCCACAAAACACGACACAAACGAGAGCGTTGCGATCTCATTCGCTTCTCTTTGTGTCTTAATGTCCAAACCCTAACAGACGCTAATGGCTCTTAGATCTGTGTCTTTCTTTCTCATTCCCATTCTCCTCCTCGGAATTGCATCCGCTCACACTTCAACCCCCAAGAATGTTCAAACTGCTCTTCGCGCTAAGTGGTTCGGCACTCCTCTTCTTCTCGAAGCTGGGTACTTTCTTCTTGTCCCTCCGATTTCGATTTCCATTTCCATTTCGATTCTCACTGTTTTCTTTTCTTCATTCTGACCATACCAATCTTCTTGTGTACTTTCTTTTTTCTTTTTTGCATTTGCAGCGAGTTATTGTCCAAAGAGGAGCCGGGTCATTTCTGGGACTTCATTCACGCATGGCTTCATGCTGATCACAGCGACGCCCAGTCTCATTCCGCGAAAAGTTGCGTGAACAAAATTCTGCAACATTCGCGTCCTCTTTTGAGAGATCCACTGGCGTCGTTGTTTGAGTTTTCTCTTATTCTGAGATCAGCGTCCCCTTCTCTCGTGCTTTACCGCCAGCTAGCTCACGATTCTCTTTCGTCTCACAGCCACGCTGAAATTCCCAAAGTAGACGCCTTGAATCTTGGGGTAAGCCTCCAAAGCCCCGGAGGGATGTGTTGTTGGGTCGACACTGGTGACACTCTGTTTTTCGATGTTTCTGAATTGCTCCTGTGGCTTCAAACCCCTCAGAAGCAGTGAGTTCAATGCCACTGCTCGTGTTCCCTTCTGTTTTGTTTCAGTTCTTGAAGTTGTGTTCTTGAAGTTGTGTTCTTGGTTAATGTTATCTTGCTCTGATTGGGTTTTTTTTTTTTTTTTTTTTTTATTGTCAGGGTGGGTGGTTCGATTCAGGGACCGCAACTGTTTGATTTTGATCATGTTCATTTTTATTCGAGTGTTGGGAGTCCGGTTGCTATACTTTATGGGGCACTCGGGACTGTTTGCTTTAAGGAGTTTCATACTGCTCTGGTTGGAGCTGCTGAAGAGGTTCTTTTCTCCGCTTTCTGATTACTGTGCTTAATGAATATTGTATTGCATTATGTAATTACTGTCTTGTTGCATAACAGCATTTTAGCGAAACTGGTGTTGTACAAAAGGGATGTAACATAGCTATGCATTTACCACTAAATCTACAAAAGAATAGGGAGAATTCCAATTCTGAGTGTTTAAAAAAGGGAAAATAACCATTCCTATTGTTATTTATTTTCTGTTAAGAAGACAAATTCATTGTCACGAAGCGAAGATAATTTTAACCGGTCCTGGTAACAAGAACTGTAAGGGCTTATGGTTCCGTCTTGATAAATGTTTTTATTAAGACTTCCGTTTTCTGAATTTTCAGAGTACAATCTTGTAATCTTTCTGTTCATTTCTTGTTCCTTTGCAAAATTTGATACGATGTCCACATCTTTTCAGGGAAAAGTTAACTATATATTGAGACCAGTGTTGCCAGCTGGATGTGAAACAAATTTTGGCCACTGTGGTTCGGTTGGTGCAAGCGAGTCAGTAAACTTGGGTGGTTATGGAGTGGAACTTGTTTTTAAGAATATGGAATATAAGGCCATGGACGACAGTACTATTAAAAAAGGTTGGCACTACATAAGGTTTTGAATTTTGAAAGTAGACGAAAGTTTCGTTTAGAATATAGACAATGACTTTTAGCTGCTTTATTCTCCTTTTCAATTTTTAGCTTAGTTCATAATTTTAAAAGTGTCATATTATTATAGACACTAGACAGTATTTCTTGTTTTTTATGTCTGTGTGTCATTTCGATTTTATCATTTGTAGAGCTTGGCAATATTTTTACCTAATCTCCTTTATGGAACTTCTATCTCTTCTAACTTACTTTCCTTTGCATGTAATTTTGGTTCATTTTGTAGGTTAATATGTCCTAATTCTCAACCTCTACCCCTGTTGTTCTTGCTTTGGTCTTTCAAGTTTGATAATACTGTGAAATTTCATTATTGATTTTGGGAGCAGATAATTGAAAGAAATATTTCCTAATTTTAATTAATTCAAGATCTACAAGTTATTTGGTCTTTAGCATGCACTATTCATCCAAATAAAATGATGAAGGAAATTTTCTATAATTACAGGAATGGGTTGCTTTTATAGTTCCCTTATTGATTCTATTGTGGGTTGCAGGCGTGACTTTGGAGGATCCTCGCACTGATGATCTTAGCCAAGAAGTCAGAGGATTTATATTCTCTAAAATTCTGGTTTGTAAAATGTCACCTATATTTCTTTTTGGAGTTGACTCCCTTTAAATCGAGGTGTCATTACAGAACTGACAATAGTTAATTTAAGGTTAACATATATAATAAATTTTGAATTTAATTACAACGTCAACAGGTTATGTTGTAATCAATGGCTATTATTGCACTTTATTCTCCAAAGTGCAGTCGTTTCACTTCAGAGGAGTGGAGTCCTTTGTTTCTCTTTGTCATACACATGCGAGAAGAAAATAATATTTTTAGGCTCTATCAATTAATTCTGTTATTTCTATTAAATTAGATTACAGAGAAGTGTTTGTAGGTTCCAAATTCTATCGTGCAACATACCTATATGTCCATTATCCCGTTTCATACTTGATATATGCTTAGTTTGACCAAAATTAACCAGACAAAGTGGTTTCTAACCTCTATATACTTCTTTTATTATCATGGGATCTATTTAGTGAACCTCACTTGTGGCACAAGGCTTTTGTTGTTGTTGTTGAAAGTTTCCAAGGATAACCATTAGTACTTTAGATGTTTACATTGTAGCCTTTGCAGGATCCAGAGAAAAGAGAGAGAAAGAAATGAAGAAGTAAAAGAAGATAACACTAGATACATAACCAGAATATACAAGATGCATGACAACTGCATCACACTTGAGTTTGGAGAATAAATTGGAAAAAGGCCTTGTGCTAGTTTATTTTCATTATGAAACTATGCTGACCACCACTGTTAACTTAATAGTTGAGACTTGGGATGGCTTATCTAGAATTGATAGTTTGCCCAGACATGCTAATATGCTCTAACCATTCATGTCATGCTAGCTATTTTGATTTCAAGACATCTGTAGCTTCCTCTCAATTATTATGCTTTATTATTCCTGCTTTCTTATTCGGGGTACATAATGTTTCTATTAAATATGTCTAATATCGATGGATTGATGTACAGATTTAAAATTTTGTTGTTTGTGCATATGAATTTAACTGTTTGTGTTATGTACAGGAGCGTAAGCCCGAGTTAACGAATGAGATCATGACTTTTAGGGACTATCTATTGTCATCAACTGTATCAGATACACTTGATGTTTGGGAACTGAAAGGTATTGATGTGACCTTTTCTTTTTGTGACAATTGAAATTTATTGATAATTGATTTTCATTTTAGTTGGGTTTAATGAACTGTGCAGTAATATATATTTATTGATAACAGACCTGGGGCATCAAACTGTACAGAGAATAGTCCGTGCCTCTGACCCTCTACAGTCAATGCAGGATATCAATCAAAATTTCCCTAACATAGTTTCTTCTTTGTCTCGCATGAAAGTAAATAACCTTTTCACTTTTGTTGAATGCTTAAACATAGGTCAGTTTCCTCACAAGTAATTTTTTATTGTTCTTATGGAACTGTGATCTGCAACAGCTTGATGATTCTGTTCGAGATGAAATAATGGCAAACCAGCGGATGATCCCACCTGGCAAGTCTTTAATGGCTATCAATGGTGCTTTAGTCAATGTTGAAGATGTTGACCTTTATCTGTAATGTTTTTTTCTCCTGCTGATACCATTCATATTATAAGGCTGAGATATTATTTGTTGTTGGTATTTCATGCTTGCAACTTTGTTGTAGCCCAAGTTTACTGTTTCTCCATAATATATTCATATAAAAAATTGCTATTGCATTCGGGTGGTTCTTTTGTCGTGAAGAATAAAGCTTGCAAGTTTTAGATCTAGGTTCATTTATGTTTCACTTTATGTTTATTCTAATTGAGCCTATCTGAGTTAGCTTAGTTATCTATTGGAATTTCTCATTTTCTATGGCGGGTTATTGAGGTCAAATGCCTTTCTTTTCTGTACTTGTATATTCGTTAATCAAATAATCATTATTTCATAGTTATATTTTGGGTTCTAGGCAACTATTGGTTGTGGTTTTGTGAGCTCTGTTTAATAAACACTGATTTTTCAAAGCTGTTGAGTTTGTTGTGGGCTTGTGGTTGTGCCTATTGAATTGTGCACATTTTACATTGCTGAACCCTCCAAATTACTATTTGGCGAGAGTTCTTATCAATGCTTGTCAATCTCTAGAGTCTATATATAAATTCGTAGAGCTTCCATAGACTTGACTCAAACCAGTAAAAAATTGCCTAATATAGAAAGATATTACTGAAAACATCTATTACTGATATATATATATATATATATATATATATGCATAATACCCTTATCATTAATAATCCTGCGGTTCAACTGCATAATAAAGGAAAGTAACAACCACAAAAATAAAATGTGATATTACATTTTTACTAGATTTGATCAAACTACATAAATGACCAAATCATACACAAATTCATTGAACAAGTTCCTAATGACCCCCTACTTGACATCACCATTGTAGTTAGCATGGTAAGGTAGTTTTTGAATGTCCCTTATGAGAGCCATTGGGATGTTGTCACACTTATTCTTTGGTAAATAAAAAACGCTCCAAAACAAGGACTATTCTATGTAGTTAACGACAATGTCATAATCACTTGTTACTCTAATATTGACTAGGCAAAATCACCATCAGACACATGTTAAATATATGTAAATAGATGCTACATAAATTAGGGACCGGTGCCACAATTTTAGGAATTTGATTTATTTTAATGTATTATGGTCAATTCTATTGTACCCTAATATGTAATTTATTTTAAGTACGACTAATGTGTGAACATGCAACACACAGCAGTATGATATATTTCTTCTATAGTTTTCACATATAATAGGCCCATAGTGAAAGTATATAAAAGGAGGTATAAGTGGGCCTCAGAAATAAAAGACCTGCTCATGTGTTCACAGGTGTAAGTGGAAAAGAAAGTGAGAAAGTGAGAGGTGGGCGTAACAGAATAGACAGTTGACAAAAGGAGACTTTGGACAGAGATATGGGAATTTCCCAGGATGTCGGAGAGGTTCAGTATATGGAGAGGGGAGAAAAGGAAAAAAAGAGAGCAGAGAGGAGTTATTGACTACGTTGGGAGGAGAAATTCTTCCTCAGGAAAAGGAGTTCAAGTTGCTTTCCATTTGCCATTCTAGTTGGGAGATCTGCTGCATTCATATTGTTTCTCATTTTTTCCTGAATAATAAACTACAAAAGAAGATATTTCTTTGTTTTGAGTCACTTCTCACTGTCCTTCCTATTTTGTTCTTAATTGATTTTTGGTGCCTAACAATAAACCATTTTGACAATTATCCCAGTCATTTGATTGTAAAAGTGGACAAATGACTATTGAGAAGTGTATGCATATCAAACTGCTTTAAAATGCCTACTTGGCATATGGAGTTCATAATTAATCATGTTAAGCTTATCAACAAGCACGCATAATTGTGGTTTTCTGTAGTTTGTTTCAAGCTTACTTATATGATGTCTTAAACTTAGAAGTTAAATAAAAATTTCAAACTTTTGATATTCTATTCATTTATCTTTCTTTAGGTTGATTGACCTGGTTCATCAGGATCTGTTGTTGGCTGATCAGTTCTCAAAATTGAAGGTGAATTGCATCAAATCTTTATTTTGGCCACTTTGGTATTGGACTGATTTCTAGCTAACTTGTTTACTGACACTGTAATTAATATGGACACATGAAATTTTGTCTGCTGCATTGCTTTCTAATACTTGAACTTTGCTACTTTGTATAGTTTTGTAAATAGTATGAAAAAGAAAATATGATAGGTACCAGAGAAGAGAGATTATAAACGGCAGGCTAGTATATTATATTAATTGATATCAGGGTGTGAGACTGTATACACGAGAACATGAGAATAATGTAAATGTCTCTTCTAAGCAATTCAAGAGTGCCTAGCCTCTCCTAAACCTCAAATAATTCCAGCCTGTCTCACCCAATCCCCCTTCCAGGCTTATACACTCCCCATACGCAGACTCACATGTCCCTCCCCTCTGCTGCTAACTAGGCATTATGTTGCTAAGTGGAGTTCCTTCTTTTGTATCTCTTGGGCATGATCTGGTGCATAGCATCTCGTGTCCCACCTCATACCTTCCTTAATAATTTTGTCTTTTTGGGTATCATCAGAATACAATATGAACAATGTAGTTAATGACAATGTTCTAGTTGATAAAATTGGTTGCATATTTGTGGCCCACTATTTATCTTTAAACCTCACATGTATATTTTGTGAGAAATTGACTTAGATGCTTTGCTCTAGATTGATGTTTAGCATATATTTAGATTGTAATTGTGATCCCAGTAATTGCAGATACCTCCCAGCATTGTGCAGAAATTGCTGTCAACTTTACCTCCTTCAGAGTCCAGCATGTTTCGTGTCGATTTTCGTACTACTCAGGTACATTATCTCAACAACTTGGAAGAAGATGCCAAGTACAAAAGGTGGAGGAGCAATCTCAACGAGGTTAACTACTTGATTTTTAAAACTGGATAATATTATTAATTTCAGATTAACCCTGCTGTAAATTTTCAATGGAACATAATCTTTTCTTGTTTTTTAGATTTTGATGCCGGTCTTCCCTGGGCAGTTGCGTCACATCCGTAAAAATCTTTTCCATGCTGTTTTTGTTCTTGACCCAGCAACCATTTGTGGTCTTGAGGCAAGTTTATTTTCTAAAGCTTAACACTTTCACGTCATTCTTTGTAACTTAGAGTTTCAAAGAGAAACCTCTCATTCCGTGTTTTATTACTGGGAACTTTGCAGTCCATTGATATGATCATGTCATTGTATGAAAGTGATTTTCCTGTGAGATTTGGAGTTGTGCTGTATTCTTCAAAATACATCATGCAGTTAGAGAACCATTCTGCCAAAGAGGATCTAGATAAATTTGAGGACATATCTGATATGGTAATATTCACCTTTAATTGTTCGGAAATGTACACAACATCACAAAGCTCGTTTTTCAGGAAATTTTATTCTCAAGTTACTGATGTTTGCTGTTCCACTTTTCAGATTATACGTCTCTTCACCTATATCAAGGGGAATCACAGCACTCAATTAGCTTTTGGGTTTTTAAGCAATGTATGATTTTGTCTTCAGTGTTAGTTATCTTTTGTTTACTGTTTATTTTCAATTAAATTATTTACATACTAACATGACTGAAATCCAGAAGAGTGCATATAGTGAAAAAACTGATAGATGCAGTTATATGTTGTACATGCATACTAATCCACCAATCTTGCAATTGCCATTCTAAATTCAGACTTTTGGGTCTCCCAAGTTTCCTCATCTGATCCAAAATTTCGAATTGACACCCTTGTTATTCACATAGTTTTTTTTTGTTTCATTTTTGTAGCTGTATAATTATTTTTCTCTACGATTAGTTTGTAATAAATTTAAGGATTATAAATCTAGAGATCATGGACCTAGTGTCCGGGTATTTCACATCCTCGTAAGTGGTTTCACTCTCTCTCCATCAACATAGAAAACAATATAATCCTAATGCTTTCATACAATATATTTTTTGTCTCCAAGGTTTCAGTTTGACAAACTTTTTCTAACATGGATAAATGACATGACTGCATCTTATATATGGTTTTTTGTCAATACCTTGTTCATATTATTGAGTCATCTAGACCTAGTATGTTTGCAATTAAATTGAAAGAACATTACTGTAAATGTTTGTTTTGTAGGTTAACAAATTACTCACTGAATCAGCTGATGCTAATCTTGAGCTGCACCATGTTGAAGGGGCATTTGTTGAAACAATATTGTGAGTTTTGCTGGACTTTTCTGTTGATCACTGTGGTTCTGACATTTCTCTAATATGACGCTTCTACTACTGTTTTTGGTGACACTCCTTGTTTTTATATCTATTTGTATTATTCCCATTATTCTGTGATAGGCCAAAGGTAAAATCCCCTCCACAAGAGACATTATTAAAGCTGGAGAAGGAACCAGAGTTGAAGAAATTGTCACAAGAAAGCTCCATGCTTGCATTTAAGCTTGGTTTGTCTAAGACTGATTGTTCTCTGTTGATGAACGGACTTGTTATTGATCCAAATGAGGTGCTTTTATTTTGAGTGTTTTCCTCTACCTCATCTTATTTCAAAACTGTTTTTTTTTTTTTTGTCTTTGTACAGTTGCTGTTTTTTTGTTTCCTCTAGTAATGGCAAAATGATTCAATTCTCAAAATCTATACTGTTAGTTGTATGAATTCCGGAGCCTCCTATCCTACCTTAGTTACGGCCACTTTGAGGGTTGCATTAATTATGGGCAGGGTAATTGGTTAGTCTCAAATGACTTGATATATATATATATATATAGGTGAGGTGAAAATCTCACTTTAGAGTTAGTTTTTAGTTAGACCCCAAATCCCAAATTCTAACATTTTATTCTCCCTTCTCTCCGACTCACCACCTATAACAATTCTTTCTATGTTGCCGTCATTCTGCATAACTTTCCACCGGAACCTTTCTCCTTTGGAAAGGGGGGACATGGTATTTTAGGGTTTGGGTCAGATTCAGGTTCGTCCCTAGTCAAGCAAAGCAGCTGGGGGATACTTTATATGTAATATGTGCAAATCATCAATCGATCACATTAAGATATAGAACCTACCCTACCATTATGGGGTGAGAGCTGTTCAAACAACATAGTATATGGAGGAATTCTTATAAAAATTTGGATTATTCGAAAAAAAAAACACAATTAAGGTGACTTTTAACTTTGTAACTGATTTTTTTTTTTAAATTTTGGTGCTAACAATTAAACACTTTCATGTTACTCTATAATCTGCATCCTGCAGGATGAAGGATCCAAATATATTTTAGTAGTAGTGTGCATGATGTCTTATTTAACTTTGTGTCTACTTTGTGAGTTCGACTTTTGTTTCAAGCACTCACTTTTCACTATTAACTATAATTGATGTCAATTTGTCAATAGAGTTAATAAAATAAGTTTTTTTGCCACTTATATATTTGCAATTGCTTTTACCAGGATGCCTTACTAAATGCCTTGAATGATGAGACTCAGAGGATACAGGAGCAAGTATACTTTGGACAAATAAAAGCTCACACTGACGTGTTAGACAAGTTCCTGTCAGAAGCTGGCATTCAACGTTATAATCCTCGGGTATAGTATATTGATAATTGAAACTTATGGGAAGCTTGTATAATGATATTTCACTAACCAACATGTATTTGGTGTAGATTATTTCTGATAGTAAACCAAGGTTCATATCTTTGTCTGCATTTCTTTTTGGAGAGGAATCTATACTGAATGACATTGAGTACTTGCATTCTCCTGGAAGTAAGTGGTTGATGTGTTAGAAATCAATAAATTCATTTTTACATTCTTGTTTTTGTGTTAACATGTGGATTGTTTGTATGCAACCCAGCAATGGATGATTTGAAGCCCGTGACACATCTTCTTGCTATTGATATCACTTCAGGGATTGGGTTGCATTTACTTCATCAAGGCTTAAATTATCTGGTTAATATGGATTTGCATTTTTGTTGAACATTTCTCCTTATAGGCCTTGTCTCCTAACACATCAGGAGTTGGACTGACCCATTTAGTACTTCTAAATCTGAATTTTTTTTATTTTCTCATTGTGCAACAGAGAGAAGGGTCCAAAGATGCTCGTATAGGTCTTCTATTTAGTGGCAATTGGAGTACAAGTTCATTAAGCCTCCTTTTTGTGAAGGTTTTTGAAATCACTTCATCTTCATATAGGTTTGTCTTTTCATTGTAAAATTAGATGGCATTTAATTGGTTTATTTATTAGTATCTGTAGTTTTAGATATTTTTTTTGAAGTTGAAATCTGGTTTTATATCTATTGTGTGAATGCATGGGTTTTATGCAGTCATAAGAACAATGTGTTAGACTTCTTGGATCAGTTATGCTTATTCTATCAGCAAAAGTACTTCCTTGCACCAGTTGTGGAAGTTGAAGGCACTCAAACATTTATTGATAAGGTCTGTGAGCTTGCTGAGGCCAATGGGTTACCATCTGAGGGTTATAAATCTGCCCTCCTAAAATTTTCTGCTGATGAAGTAAGAAGGCATTTGAACAAGGTACTTCTGGTTGCTTTCCCATATAAAAAATCACATTTTGGTACTCTGACCCATCCATGCTTATGTCACATCTTACATTCACATATATTCATTTGATTTTAGTACCTCTCAGAGATTGTTTTATGTTTTTCTTTCTCCCCTTCATCTGTTTTTCCACTTTTCTAGAGTCCATATCAGCCTTTTGCAGGTTATTTTTCTTTGGTAACCATAAAATCCTTTAATAAAGCTTCTTGCTGTCAGGTGGGAATTTTCTTGCACAGGCTACTTGGATCTGAATCTGATTTTAATGCAGTCTTTACTAATGGAAGGGTAAGATTGTCTTGGTCTCTGATTATTTCATAGAGTACTCAGTTTCTATGGTTTCTGTCCATGATATTTGAGTTTGTGTTATAGGTAACTTACCCTATCGATGAAAGCACATTTTTGAGTGCTGATCTGCTTCTTCTTGAATCAATAGAGTTTAAGCAGAGGACAAAGCACATTTTGGAAATCATTGAAGAAGTAAAATGGCAGCATGTTGACCCTGACATGCTGACAAGGTTTCTTGATCTTTTTACTATCTATTTTGGATCTGTTTTCTATGGTTTTTGCTTGGTGTTGCATTTATCATCCTCCCATCACAAGCTTTCATTTTAAATTTTGTCTGGTATGGAAGAAAGTGAGTGTTTCTTTAGTATATGGCTATGTGGATTACATTACTCCAATTATTTTCTCTATATAAATAATCATACCCCAATTCTAATCACATAAAGGTTATCCGGATCACCATTCCGAGTGCCATATGTTTTTTATTGTTCAGAAGAAACAAAAGGATATTATATAACAATAATAATAATTATAATAATAATAGTGGTATCAGAGGTACCTAAAAGTGTTGCTTTCATATCTCTAAAAAAGTAGATAAACAATAAATATCTAGTTATAGTGTATTTATATGCAATGCAGTGACATATAAGTAAAACTATAATCACTTCCACATAAAACATCTCTACCACCTATATATATTGATAAGTACATCTGACTAAATATGGGGACCATATGTACATTTCACTTATGTGGTCTTCTGAGCTATATACCTCAGTTGGATGTTTCATACCTGAAACTAAAGTTTGTTCATATACTAAGATTTTGTTCAATTGTTCATGAAGCATTTATTATTACATCGTTTTCTTTTTCACTCATGATGGAAAGTTTGGAAATATTATTTATCCAATCTTTATGTGTTCAGAAAATAACAATTCTTTAATCTTTCCTTGTATAATTTTGTAGCAAATTCATTAGTGATATTCTCATGGCTGTATCCTCCTCAATGGCTACAAGGGAGCGAAGTTCTGAAAGTGCCCGTTTTGAGATCTTGAATGACAAACATAGGTAATTTTGTTAGTTACGATATGCCCAATTTAGATAGAATTATGAGTAGAATATTAAAGGTATGCAGTTCTGCTTGAATTTATGATTTTTTAAGGTTTATTCGTGTCTAGATTGCTGACTTAAATTTAAACTGTATAATTATACAATTTTGATAGTTTAATATCGTTGTTTTGTGCAGTGCTATCATTCTACACAATGAAAATTCTAGCATTCACATTGATGCTTGTCTCGATCCTTTAAGTCCAACCAGTCAGAAGTTGTCTGGAATTCTAAGAGTTTTGTGGAAATACATTCAACCCAGCATGAGGATTGTTCTGAATCCATTGGTTTGTTGATATCACTAGTTCTATATCCACTTATATTTTTTAAACATTTTGGTTTTCTGTTCTGCTGCTTATTCCTTCTTCAATTGTTTTCTTAAGCCTTTTGAATAAAAATAATATAGAAAGAAAAAGAATGGTAATTGTTTGTCTCTTTCTTTCATCTGGAATTTGAGCATGCAAAAGCAAGTATTATTGGTCTGGTTAGTAAGCTGAAACCCCCTTAAATCTGGTTTTACTAAGGTCCAAGGCCATCTATTATTATATTTTATGTCTGACCTTTACGGTTGGCCTTTTGCATTTCTACTTCTGTCCAAACTGGTAATACAATTTTTGCTTACTCCTTTATGCATTTCTGTCCGTATAAACTTGCAAAAATAGCTAATGTATTCTACATTGGAAATTTGCTACCTCGTAACTGTAACCTATTTTATTATATGAAATTTGGAAATACTGTTAGATATTGTTCGATATTATTAAGATATTGTTAATCACAATATTAAACAATATCTTCTATTTACTCTATTTATTTTCAATTACTCTTTTTAATTGTACCTCTCTCTACTATAAATAGATTACCCTATGTGTGGTTTATACACAAGGGAGATTAATCCCAAACCCTATTTTCTTTATCCTCAACAAATACAATTTGAATTAAGAGTATAATATTTTGCCTTTATTCCAATCATGGAGATAATACTATATACATTCCCTTTGAAGACTTTACAGTTGTAGTTGTAGTGTCTTAGAAAGTGAGTTTAGCCTAAACTTAACCTTAAGAGAGTGGTTTGTAAGGGAGGATTGAACGCACTTTCGTATTATAGTGACACTATCTTTAATTAATGTGGAACTTCAGGTTTTTCCTAATACACCCCTCACATCAAATACTATTGGGGCTTTATACGTGTATAACATGGTGAGTTTTAATGGATCTATGATAGGCTCATATACCATCTTAGAATGTGATTTAGGTCTACCTCAAGATGATAAAGGTAAGTCTCCACTTATATGTTGTATTTTGACACTATCTGAACTTGATGTGAGAGTTGAGTTGTTCTCAATATAGTTGAAACTTATTTGTCTCATGAAACAATTGTATTCCTTTAAGGAGTACAAGTATCATAAACCGCTTGTCGTTGCTCTACATTTGTCTTATATTGATCCTTTGACAGATTTATAATAAAAAATGCCTCATTTGTACAGTTAGCTATATTTTCTTAGTTTGCTGGCCACATAATGCACTGATTTTGATGCCTTTTTTCATTTCATTTCAGAGTTCGCTTGCTGATCTTCCTCTGAAGAACTATTACAGATACGTAGTACCGTCAATGGTATATATTGCACTTACGGTTGTAGTTAATTCCAGATTAGATTCGAGGTTTGGGTTCTTAGGTTTTATCACTTTTGCAGGATGATTTTAGCAGTGCTGACTCTTCAATCAATGGCCCAAAAGCATTTTTTGCTAACATGCCATTGTCTAAGACACTCACCATGAATCTTGATGTTCCAGAACCTTGGCTTGTTGAGCCTGTTATTGCTGTGTATGTATTTTCTTTAACATTCATTGGATATTAAATCATTCCCGAGCCTTCACTTAACAGCTAAACAATTTAGGAGAGTTGGTCATGTACATTATCACCTATAAGATTGAGGTAGTTGGTAGTGGCTCATGAATTACTTCATATGTACAAGACTGTATGCTAATTTACTGATTTCTTGATTCTCCTTTTTTTTCTATTCATTGTGTGGAAGTAGGGAAAGATAAAGGACAGATTTGGAGTAAATCACATTCACCTCCCTCTTTTTTAAATTTTATTTCACCTTTATTCTCTGCTTTAATGACGTTAAACTATTCTAGACATGTTTGATGGCATACTTTACCTGAAAAGACCCTTATCCTCAATAGTATAGAAGCATGTGATTAATTTGAATAAACACTTATCTTGTACTTTAAAATGCTGTATAATGCAAAGAAGAATAAATGCATGCCTCTGCATCTAAAGATCCTAAATTTTAGTTGGTTCATAGTTGACTTAAGCTATGATATTTGTTGAAAGGATAAATGACAAAACAGGTCTGGGAGGATGGTACCACTGGTACCATATTAAGGGGAGAGAAATCGAAAAGGAATATAATGAATTCCGTGTACTGGGTGTACACAAGTATTCTTTCTTATAATAAAGAAGAGATAATAATAATAATAATAATAATAATGAATGAAATCAATATCTAATAATGAGAAATATTTAGTAAGATTTATCCCTACCAAATCATATCATATCTTATTTGATGTAATCAAATCATATTTCTGACATAGTCAACTCATATCTCTTAACACCACTTTTGTGAAATTGAACTTTCTTTATGGTTTGTCGTGCTGCAGTCATGACCTGGATAACATTCTGCTTGAGAACCTTGGTGACACAAGAACATTGCAAGCAGTTTTTGAGCTTGAAGCTCTTGTCCTCACAGGTAAGTTGCATTTTGTTTATTTAAATGCATAGAATGGTAATTATTTTTTTTTATATATAATCATAATAAAGCATTAGTTGTTAAGTAGTACATTCTAAGAATCCATTGTTGTTCTTTTCAATTGTTCATATATTAGGTCATTGCTCTGAGAAAGATCATGATCCTCCTCGAGGTCTTCAGCTTATTCTTGGGACCAAAACTACACCCCATTTATTTGATACCATTGTGATGGCTAATCTTGGATATTGGCAAATGAAAGTCTCTCCTGGGGTTTGGTTCTTGCAGCTTGCTCCTGGTAGAAGCTCTGAGCTCTATGTTTTAAAGGAAGGTGCTGATGGAATTGAGAATAAACAGTCATCGAAACTCATCACTATTAATGATTTGCGGGGTAAAGTAGTTCATATGGATGTAGTGAAAAGAAAGGGCAGGGAAGATGAGAAGTTGCTGGTTTCTGATGAAGATGACGAGGATCTGCAAGAAACGAAGAAAGTGAGTGCTTGCATTTAAAATCTGTTATTTGGAAGTTATTTTTGGGTCAGTAAAAGAAGAAAACGTTATCCTTTAAATGAAAAAGCAAGTTCAAATCCTCACATATTTATTCTTTTTTTTTTTTTGCAGGGAAGTGGCTGGAATTCTAATTTATTGAAATGGGCCTCTGGTTTAATTAGTAGTAATGAACAACCTAAAATTACTGAAACCAATGATGCAACAGTAAGTTCTTTTTACCTGTTTACTCTCATCCTGTCCCTTTTGAACAGATTTGTTTACTCTTATTTGGTTTCCTTCAAAGTATCATTTAGAAATTCTCAAGAACACATGTTACAACAAACCTAGTAATGTGTTATAAAAATTTGATCTGATTTGTGTTGTATTTATGCTTCAATACTTTTCTAGTTATTACAAATACTTTATTTTAAGTCTGAAGTTTGTACATTTAAATTTGGATAGATCGTATCAAATTAATAATTAGTTTATTTTTATAATTTATTCCTTAATTTCAAAAGTCTTATTTCTTTAATTTATTCCTATATAGAATAAGAAAATATCGAAATTCTTGATAAATATGTTAATGTTTGTTTATTTTGGGTCATCCCTTACATGTTTTTTGGATGTCCCCATCCCGTGACTCTAACTAGCCTTGCTAATGTGTCCAACCAATTGCATATATCATCAACATACATTGTAAATTTTGAAGTATTTTTAACTTCAGATTGATTGCCTTCCCTTCTACACTTTCGGCTTCTACTTACTCCATTATTCCCAGAGTTTGACTGACCATTTTGCATAATAGGAGAAAGTAAAGGGTGGACGTCGTGGAAAAACTATTAACATCTTTTCAATTGCTTCTGGACACCTGTAAGTGGTTCTCTTATATTAACTTGATATTATAATTTGCTTTTAATTGTGGATGAAAAAGCACCTGTTGATTCCGTTTCAGTTTTCTTTGAATTTTGAAAATTAAGAAATGTTTTCACTGATCCAAAACCTCTTAGGTGTATTGATGGAATTGTCACGGGTATCTGGCTTGCCAAAATTTATCATGGCATCCATTTAATGTGATAAAACTTTGCCTGTTTTCTGCTCCTTCATGAGATTTTTCTACCCCATCTCCCTGTCTTACAGACATGGGTGGTATTTAGAAGAGTTCGTGGGAAGTTTGTCTGATCGTATGAAAATTACTTATAACTCCCATAAACCCTTTTTATCTTATTCCAATAAATTTCATGTTCAAATTCCTCATGTGTTAAAAGCTTATTGAGTAAGTGCTTAATTTATATGCTTAAATGCACCCTTAGAAACTCTGCTAAGGAGGGTCTATGCCGAGAAGAATGAGCACCCGATGGTGTAAATTAGAGCCTTAAGTTGATATTAGTTAATAATGGTCATAATAGAATCAATGTAGGCAGTGTAGTTATGGCTGTTTGGTGACTTGATAGAGGTAGTAATCATAAGACATTTTGGGAAGGAGTTAGGATGATGGTTATATTCAGACACTTTCAATACAGGATTTTGGACCTATATAATTTTTAAAATAATGAAAACACAACCAGTATTGATGGATTTACCTGATTGAAAATGAGCAAACAAGAAAACACTTCTACATGGATATTACACCACATTTTTTTTGTCCTTTCTCTACGTGGATAGAGGCATTTATCACCTAGTGGATCAAGATTACTGTTGTGGATATAGTTATTTCGTTTCTATCATCACAAATGCAATCTTCACTTTTTTTTTATGTTCATGTATTTTGCCAGATATGAACGCTTTCTAAAGATTATGATTCTAAGTGTTCTAAAGAATACACATCGCCCAGTAAAATTCTGGTTCATAAAGAACTACCTGTCTCCTCCTTTTAAGGTTATAAATTTATCCAATGTTTTCATTATTTGTATATAGGAGCTTTAAAATGCAATTAATGAGTTTGCTTCTTAAACTATTTTGCTTATGTCTTAACAAACAGGATCTGATTCCTCGCATGGCTCAAGAGTATGGTTTTGAATGTGAACTAATCACTTACAAATGGCCTACATGGTTGCATAAGCAGAAAGAGAAACAGCGAATAATTTGGGCATATAAAATTTTGTTCTTGGATGTCATTTTTCCCCTTTCCTTAGAGAAGGTATCACGACTTTCTTCTTCAACATCAAATCCTCCAGTTTTGTTTTGTTGTCTTCTGCAATCTTAGTGTCTTGGTGTTACATGCACCACACAATGTCTTTTGCAGGTCATTTTTGTGGATGCTGATCAGGTTGTTAGGACTGACATGGGAGAACTTTATGACATGGACATAAAAGGAAAACCTCTGGCATATACTCCATTTTGCGATAACAATAAGGAAATGGATGGATATCGGTTTTGGAGACAAGTAAATACCTTTGTTGAATTTCAATCTCTTTGATATTATTTGTATTTCTAGTCATTGTACATGAATTCTTGGGTTAGATGCGGCATAAGATGCTAACTTCTATGTTGACCTTGTGGTATAGGGTTTCTGGAAGGATCATTTGAGGGGGAAACCATACCATATTAGGTTGGTGTACATCTTGAATCTTTTATGAATAAAGTTGGAGTTTTTTAAGTTCTCTGATTGTTGCTTCCATTGTTTTTTTTCAGTGCTTTATATGTTGTTGATTTGAAGAAGTTCCGAGAGACTGCAGCTGGGGATAATCTTAGAGTTTTCTATGAAACCCTTAGCAAGGATCCAAATAGTCTTGCCAACTTGGATCAGGTTAGAGGTTTGAGTCAGTACAGTAGCTCTTGTTTATTATTTGGTTATGAAAAAGTCACTTGAACTTACAACATGAAGTATGATCGAATGGTTTGTATAATTCCAACATATAAATGACTCGACATGTGAGAATTTCAGTTCATGGTAAATGACTGCTTTTCTATATTGGAAAATATTGATTATGCTTAAAACTGAAACTTTGTAAGATTGAAGGCATTGAGGTTCAATCCCTAACCCAATTAGTCGTTATAGCTCTAGTACCACGCTGTAAAAGAAACCTAACCTAAAACTGTTAGCTGTTAAGGGTCTTGTAATAACGATTTAACTTAAATGTAGATGCTAATGCCTTTTCCATTTTATAACTTGTTCTTTTTGGAATGTCAGCATGCTGTACCTTTTTGTGAATTTTAAGAAAACCGTTATAGCTTCTATCTTTGTCTTTACCTGTAAATAAAGTTTTGACCCCTTATTTACTGTGATGAAGTTATAGATTTTCTTTTATGTGGTTTTATGCTCTTTTATTGATATGACACGTTTTAATTTACTTCCAATATTGAACCTATTACCCTTAGTGTGTTTTAATTTTTTGAGTGACCTTTGCTGAAATTTGTACTCTTCTGGTTCAGGATCTTCCTAATTATGCTCAGCATGTTGTACCCATTTTCTCTCTGCCACAAGAATGGCTTTGGTGTGAGTCATGGTGTGGAAATGCTACAAAATCAAGGGCGAAAACAATTGATCTGTGCAACAATCCCATGACAAAAGAACCCAAACTGAAGGTGAAAATACTGTGTTCTTGTAAATTCACAGCACAGATCCTTGATTTTAACATTTTTAACTTACCTCCACTTTAACTTTTAGGGTGCAAGACGAATAGTATCCGAGTGGCCGGACCTTGATTCGGAGGCGAGTAAATTCACTGCAAAAATCTTAGGTGATGATCTGGAACCGTTTCCATCCCCTGATCAATCAAAGGATTTGATTAGTGAAGAAGCATTGGAGGTGGACATGGAATCCAAAGCCGAGTTGTGAACATGACAGAGACATTTGAGGGAGTCAAAGTTTCAGAAAAAAAATGTGATTTTTGGCTCCCGTATGGTATATCTTTCGTGCCCAACTGATATATTTCCATTCCACCAAACACAGTTAACAACAGTGGAATGCAACGAAGATTTGCCTTCTCTGTTGACCAGTTTTAGGATCAGAAAGAAAATTTTGATTCGAGAAATGTTAGGGATTTTAATTTTGTCGTAAATGCATTATTTAACGCGGTAACCAATCCCCTTCTCCCTTTTCTTTTGTTCTCTTCAAGAATAAAGTTTTTCAATACAGGGGATCCTGGGTTTAGCAATTGATGTAAGACAGTAATAGTACATGGACCTTACTTCCTGTATCCTATAATTTCTTTTTCAAAATGACTAATTTTATTCTGTAAACTTTTCAGAACGAAATGTTTTCCATTTTTCTGTAAACCTTGAGCAGAGATGAAATGGCGCCTCTTTTTATTCGGTAATTCACTTACAGATATTGCTATGTCAGTTGCTGAATTGTGTAAGATTAAAAAGTAGTATTTGGTTAACTTTTTTTCGCTGTTATCAGATAGAGACAAAAGGAGATTTTTGTTCATTTTAGTGCAATGATGTTAAACTGTGACATTCGATCAAATTACAAATGATTTTTCATGGCAGTTGCATATTTCGTCATGAATGAGGGTTATTGCAAACTGTCTATCTGATAATAATATTACCATCTTGAGTTCTTCTATGAGTCGTAGAATGATTGTTCTTTGGGGGGACAAAATAAAGCATTTTCAGACTTTTCTTTTTCATTTGTGAGCATGGGTCTGACACTAATCCCTTATGCTAGCATGTTCTACAGAAAGTGAGAGGGAGTGACATGGATCCAACTGAACAATAAGATTAGGTGACATGGATCCAACAAATAAAATGAGATCAATCGAAGAATGTTTGTGACTTTGCATTTTAGTTATAGATAATCTCTCAACGTTATCACGCTCCGAATGACAAGAGAGAAAAGATAGGAATGTGCTACCCATTGACATAATCTGGAGGATTCTAACCTATTTTTAAGAGGCCTTTTAATGCTTAGTGAGGTAACTAAGAGTAATTTTATTTTAGTCATTACAAAATATTTATTCAGTCTAAAAAATGTGACTTTCAAAATAGGCATGTGCACTAGCAAAATCATTTCCAAAAGTACATAAATTTTCTTGATCCTTTCTATTCTGACCAATTGATTTGATGCTTTTTAATGGAATAACTAAGCTTTCAAAATTAATAGCTATTCAACTCAACTAGATGGCTGAAAAAATTACAAATTTCAAGTTTTAGAAGTTAAATTAATAAATTTTATTTTATAACAAACAAAGCTAATAAAAAAGTTGTGCGTTGCAGGAGTTAATATAAAATTTTATTCTTTGATTAAGTTACTCATTTGGTTAAATCTAACTAACAATTTTAATTTTTAATTTTTTGTATATTTTACTATCAGGTTTTCAATTTTCACCCATTTTATCATTCAGCCCCTTATTTTAAATATTTTACCATGTATTAAAAACACCATTGATTTACGATAATTAGTAATAAAATCACATTTTAAGGAACACTTCTCACCCAATCTTTTTATTGGGTACCATTAACAAAAATTTTACAAATTCTTGGAAGTAATAAAAAAATATTCAAACCTTAGAAAAGAAAAAGTATGTATTATGGAGTAGCAGTGCTCAATTTGGTTTGAGGAAGATAAGGCAGCAACTGAATGTGTTAAAGTAAACTTAGAGGTTGTTCGGTGCCATCTTTTCTCACCATAATTTAAATTTAAATATTGATTTAACACAGAAAAGAATGCACCAAAAGAACTTAATGGACACCTCTCACATCATGGAACATTCATTAGGCAAATTCTTCTTACAAGCTATAATTCCATGATGTGAGAGGCAGGAAACATAGTGTGCAAGAAGAATTAAAGTTAGAGGACAATGCAACACTATGGTTCCTGCGGATTATGGTTATTGCACATTATGTTTCCTACCTCTAAATATAAGTTTATACAAATATTTTTTTAGATTTAAGTTAAAGTTGTGCTGTTCCATGTAAATAATGTTTTCAAGCAACACAACAGATTTAACTTCTACCCGGATTACAAGAGCCCATCAAGAAATAGTTCCACTTCTGCCTTTGGAATGATGATGCCAAGATTGCACGATGATGTACTGGAATCCATGGATGAATCTTCCCACAGATTGACATATTTGCTATAAGCAACACTAAAACAAGTACTTAACAAATTATTAACTCAGCTAATATGAAATATTAAATAGTTTGAATTCAAGTACTTAACAAAAGGGCTGATTGATCGAGCCCCTTTATTTAATGCATATACATAAGCATAGAAGTGCACTAGATTGACTTAAGAAACAATATGAATGCAGGAAGGTTATCCAGAAACAAAGTAAAAATTGCAGCAAGTACAAATATCAAAATAAAAGCAAACATGATTTTAGCAATATATACAAAGGTGATTGGATTGGATAAACTCCTTGCAGTACCCGGGACACCTGCAACCTGGGATAACAAAGTCAAATAAAAGGAAAACAAGCTCAGCCGTCAGCAGCACTTGAAATGGAAACAAAAAATTACTACATAAAAATAAATGTTTGCTTTCAAATAATTTGATTACGGCAAAATTTTCATTAGATTTTGTTAAATAAATGTTTAGTATTTTGTTCTCTCCTATTGGTGTATACTGGTCTGCATGTTTATTATTAGTTATAACGGTAGCATTTGATTTTAGGCATTTGTAGCAGTGTGGTTTTCTTCCTATATAGACCTTTCTATACTGCCTTATCATTGGTGAAATTGCTCATTCAGTCTTAAACACTAAGTTTCGTTTATTCAAAATCCTCTATATGTTATCAAGAGATTGTTCTAGTCTTTCTCTCTACCATCGAATAGCTTCTTGCAACATCCATTCTTGACTCCATCCTCGTGTTCACCATACCCCTCAGATTGCACCACAGTGCCAAGATTCATGTTCTGAATACCAGTTGATAAAACTGATATAAGAATAGAAAAGAAAATATACGATCTTGAATTTTATTGCCCTCCTTAAGTCCAAAGTAGTAGGAATAGAGTCAAGGAATACGAAGAAAACTGCAGTGCACAATTTAGTTATAGAAAACTGCAGATGACGCCTCAAAGAAGAAGATGGATTCTACAAGGTTAGATGAAATATTCCGGGAGTATCGGACGATACTACAAGGGTAAACACAAATCGCTAATCAATCACATGTTCTATAGCTTGTTTGTTCTTCGAAATAATAGAAGCTTGCCGCAGAAAGAAGCAAGAAAAAGATCAAGAAAAACAAGAAGAATGTCATAGTATCTTGGTTTACTTAGATAATATTTTCACAGGGAACTCTCCTTTTCTAATTCAAAAATTGATCACTCAATGAATTCAGTGTTCGCTCTAAAGAAACTTGGCCAGCTTGATTACTTTTAGGCATTGAAGTTACTCGACTTTCTGATGGCTCTCTATTATCACATAGAAATATATTCACGATCTTCTTCTGCTAAATCTAGTATGACCAATTCTAATGATATGTCAACTCCATTGACTTGGGGCAAAAATTCCACAATAGGGTGTGCATTATGCTTCTGATCCTACTTCGTGTCGCTCATCTGTTCACAGCTACAATGAGCAATCGATGAAAGATCAGAAATTGACTAAACCACTAACAAAGTTTGGAAATTTTGTCCAAACTCTAGAATCATGCTAATAAGCAGTTAAGAGGGTCCTTAGACATCTCCCACTTTCAATTTCCCCATTGCTTAACATTTACAGCCAGAATCTACTCACTACACTCCAAATTTAATGTTAATGAGACACTGACTGGGCTTCCAATTACAATGAGCACAGGTCAACCTACAGTGACATTTTGCTTTGGTCTAATCTAGTCTCCTAGTGGCACAAAAAGCACATGGTTGTGGCCACCTCCTACTGCAGTTGAATAGTTTACCGTACTGTAGCTCCCACATAAATCTCGTCAATTGAAACACTGCCTCCTAAGCTTCAAGTTTCTGCCACAATATCTCCTACCAATAAACTGGAACACCCCAGCTATTGTACAGCAGGCGACTAATTGTCAGTTGCTATTAGTCTGTTAGTATTAGTTTTATGTTATAACAATTGCATCTTAGGTTTTGCTATTGTAACAGTGTTCTTCTGATGACACACTCATTTTCTCTTCATACATAAACCTTTCTATACTAGCTTACATTAATGAAAATTCACAAACCCACTTTAAACACAGTTTCATTTTCTCAACTAAAGTTATCAAACTCTTGGGCTAATTCTTAACTCTTAAGAGTATATGATCATAGATAGAGAAAACGAGTTAACTCTATAAACTCTTTTCTAAGTGAACATAGGTACACTCTTTAACCTCGTGGTGAAATATTGAATTATTGTTGTATAAGAGTAATGTGTAATATATAACTAAATATACGGGCAAATTTTACATACTACTTCTTCCTTCAGCTTAAAAATAAACTTACTAGCTCGGGTGCCTGCATTCTCATCTGTTGAAATTGTCCATTCCTCACTTCTGCAAACAATCAAACAGAACGATTAATGAAAATCTACTTAAAAGAAATAATTGAATACTTTGAAGAAAATTAACTTAAAACATGTAGGAAAAACTTTTCCAAAAATACTTTAGAAGAAACAAAGAGCCTAATGTACGTGCCTGAAGAAAAATCAGTGAGGGTTACAGTTTGGAGTTTCCAACCATCACCGAAATCAGAAAGAAACGATGTGGGGCCAAATGCGATGGGTTCTTCTCCATCCTTCGCTGCTTCTATGTGCGAGGCAGGAACCACCGTTCCTTTCAACTTCCGATTGATCAGTGCCACCGCAAAACCCGCGTCGGTCCCCATCGCGAACCGCCGTTTCGTCCCAGAACTTGCGCAATTAACCTCCACGTACTGCTGCTGTTTCTATTCCACAGATCAGAATCAAATTGAATCACTATGGACGTTAAGATAATGAAAGAGAAGGAGAGAGTACAGGCGCTGGACGACGAGTTTGCCGCCGTGGAGGTGACGGTGACGGTGACGGCGACGGCGACGACTGATGAGCCATTCTTGTTCCGTGTTTCCCGCACCTACTTTTGTTATTGAAGGGAAAAGTAGTTTTGGATCTTAAACCTTTCTGTTATCCTCTAACCTCTTTTTTATTTCCTTTTTCTTTTGGGGTTTATTTCTATCTGCAGACACGTTTGTTTATTTGTTGCGTTCCAACTTTTACCTTATGATAATAAAAAAATAAAAATAATTATTCTAATTATTATTCAGATAAAAAGTGATATTAAACTTTAAAAAAAGAGACTCTTAAAAGATAATTATGAAATAGTTTCTGAAGAATTAAATAATTATAATTTAGATTAATAAAGATAAATTTGATAATGAAATAGGTATATGAAAAAATGGTTATACAATGGTTACCAGAAGTAATCCCTTTTATTCAAATAAAATAATTATCCCTCTCTCCACAATAATGGATCTTTAGAAAACATTTTAAAAAATATTAAAATCGACATACAAAAAATTAAAAATATTAAATATATAAAATGTATTAAATTTTAAAAAAAAACTATCTTACATAAATAGACAAAATCTTTCCTTATGCAAAGTGAATTTCTAGAAGTTAAAATTCAGATATGAAAAAGATATTGATAGTATAAAAAATAGCGTCACCAACATGGATGTCAACGGGGCGAGTAGGGTACGGTAGCACCAATAATATTTTTTTAAAGGAAGATTGCATTAATATTTTATAGTAATAATAATAATACAAATTACAGAAACTCTGAAACTAAAATTAATATAACTTACAAAAGTGATTAAAAGGATAATGATGAATTATCAACTTTTCTATAATTGAATTTTAATCCTCTTGAATCTTAATATAAAAATTAAGATGAGCACGTAGTGACAATTGAGAAAAAAAAAAAGTATGAGAAATGATTATGTTTTAATGTCATTATCAATTTATGTTAGAAATGGGTTTTAAACCTAACTCAATCCTACAAAACTAGTTTCTAACATGGTATCAGAGTTAAGTTACAGCCTATCTTAGCAAGTTTTTTTGGACATTCTGTTCCATTCGATATCAGGCCGCTAATGGACCACCCACTGATTTTTTATTCCACGCACGAGATGAATATATCTTGACGTGAAGGGGTGTGTTGGAAGTCCCATATCAACTAAAGATAAAGTCAATTCACAATATATAAGTGAGTGTAATCCTTACCTTATAAATTGATTTTATGGGATTGAGTTGGGTTTAAAATCTATTACTAACAACTTAATAAATATTATACAAAATTTATATTATGGATTAAAAAATATTATTTAAAATAGGAGTAGGTGCATGCATTAAGTTGAAGGGCCACAATTTTTGTTTTATTTGAATATACTACATAATATTTTAATCTCATCAAAATAGATGTCTCGTCTTATAACCATTCTTAAATAAATATAAAATTTTTCAAGAGATAATAGCAATAAATTAATAGTAATATCATCACATCGCTTTTCTAATTGTCATCGTTTCATGCATTAAACACAATGGCACAAAACGTAGAAATGTATGATTGTGAGACTAATTGTTTAACTATATAAAAAATATTTTATTATAGAAATTTACCTAATATTTTGATTTTTTTTTGTATGAAATAATGTATTTTATTAAACGAAAAGTTACCCTACAATAATATAAAATAATGTATTTTATTAAATGAAAAGCTACCTTACAATAATATAATAATATAAGGGTTAAATATGTTATTCTTTCTCAAATTTCAATGAATTTTAAAATTAGTCTATTTTCAAAATTTTATATCAATTTAGTTATTTATTTTTAAAAATACGTTAATTTAGTCATTCTTACCAAATTTTGTTAAGTTTATTTGATATTTTAAACGCATTTTATGATAATATTTGAGTTAACATTGAAGCGAAAATGTGTCAAACGGTGTAAACAATTCACAAACCATTATGAAATGCGCTTGAAACGTCAGATAAACTTAATAAAATTTAGTTAAAATGACTAGATTCACACATTTTAAAAGATAAAGTACTAAATAATCAAAATTTTTTAAAAAAAACTAGTTCTAAATTTTACTTAAATTTGAAGAGAAAAAAGACATATTTAACGCTTAGTTATATAGTTTTTGTAAATTTATTTAATGTTTTTACTAGTTCCAACATGGCACTGATCAACGGGACAAAAAATAAATGAGGAACTTTATTTTCATCGAAAAGTTAAAACACAATTTATTACATGTTGTCGGCACAACCAATTATAGTCTCGCATAACGTGTTTTTGAATAAATGGATCAATCAAATTATCCAATCTTTTTCTTTATTAATCAAAATCATTAGTATGACAGAAAATATGGAGTGTGAAGATAAGAATAATTTGTTTATCAAGTTTATTATGTTCTATATTTAGTTTAGTTGTCGATATCGTCACTTAGTAAAGTAGATGTGTTCTAATAGAGTTATTTAGTCACCTATAATTTATAATTATATGATCTAATGAATATTGATTGATTATTTTTAAAAATATTGAATGCAATTTCATTTTTAAGACTTGAATTAGAAACTATGGATTAATCTAAACATGGACAATTATGTTTCTTTGATCGAGTATTCAACGATAATCCATAAGGATTTCTCTTTCCAGATTTTTTTTTTTAATTTATGTATTTTTAAATGATTATTGACATTCCCGAGAACTCTAAACCGTAATTAAGGTTTATACTTTGTAATAATAAGTTTGAGGGTCGCATATTTAGGAATGAAAGAAAGTTTAATGCTTTGAAAAAAACAATTGTTAAGAGCTTTTTATCACAGTGGCTATGTTTTTATTTGTTCTTAAATTAAATTCTTTTCAAAGTGAGTTTAAATATTTTTTTCGGACTCATGTTGAATTACTTTGAAAAAAAAAACCTATTACTTTGAAAAAAATTTCGGTTGGGGAAACAAGAAACTTCAACATCCTTTAAGGTTTTATTTAACAAATTTTATCGCTTCTCATTAAATACCTATATAAAGATTCATATTTTTCAATAAATGCTCATTAGTTTACGACTTTGGATTATTTAACAAATATATTATATTAAACATTAATTTATATATATAAATTTTAGTCCAAAGAAGAAGTTAGTAGATGATGTGAATGTGATAAAATTGTCGGTTAGTTTACGACTTTGGATTGGTGTCTTACAAAGACTACTTTCTACATGTCACTATAAAACAATTAATTTCCTCAAAATAGTGAAAAAGACAGATTAATATATAATTCATCACAATAATATTGAATAAACTTTAATTCTATTAGATGATTATATAAAATATCATATAAGAACATTATTTAACTTATCATCATATTTTAAATTATTAGTAAAATAATAAAATTAAGTGAACGATCTTAATTCTAAAACTATTTTCCCTCACACAAGTAAGTAATCGAAATTCTCAAGTTTCTAAAACTGGTATTCTTCATTGAACTTATTCATTTGAAAGAGAATATCCATTACATTGCAGGAGATTTAATTCAGAAAAGTTTTTGATTCTTAATTTAATTTGAAGAAATGTTTGTGAAGTTGGAAGAAGGTGCGAAGGAAAGTGGAGAATTTGAATATGTGAATTGTGATTGGTGTTGGAATATTGTTTTGTCATCTTATCAAAATAACTGGACCAATACTTTACGTCGCTAACTTCTCTTCATGCAACACATTTCTTCCACAAAATTAAAAACAACAAAAAAATCAAATGTTATCACATATCCAGTGCTTGTGGAATATTAAACAACATCATGCTTCCTTCCTCTTCCATTTGAGAGGTTTATATATAGGGTTTTACCGGAAAGATATAACACCCAATAAGACTTGAGTTCAACCACATAAGACATTAACACCACTCTTAATCAAAGACCGTAAGACAATGAGTTTATGGACATTGATCCTTATATGGTGCTCAATTTTATCATTTTTATACAATGTGAAACTTACACTCACACTTGGATTCCCAACAGCATTTAATTCAAAACTTTCAATTTTATTTTCACTTTTAATTATTTTTGTTCCATGCTCCATATTAATATATAATATTTTATTTCATTATAAAGAAGAAATATTCTTTTTTATCTACTTTAAATGTTAACATGGCTAAAGGATTTTTATATTTTATATTTCTATGGGTAGGTGAACTTTGTCAAAATAAATCTATAGGTAAAAGCTAAGTCAATTCAAAGGTCTCTTATCAGTCAAAGTTGTGGAAACTAACCCAAAAGTTTGAATGTGGTAACAACACACAAATTTTTTTTAACTCGTGTCAAGAAACTTTTGTACTGCACGTGAAGCTTATGGTTATTTTGCATTCAGACCATGATAATTTCTGACTGGTCAAAAATTATTTTGTACGTGTTTTTATTTTGTTGATTCAATAATATTATTCTTTGCTGTCAAACCGTATTTCACATCAGAAAATGATGGTACAATTATATGAGAGAGGAAGAGAGAAGGAAAGTGGAGGTTTCACTGGTGTGTACCATACAAATGATAAACACATTATCATGAAACTTTTCCTAGACACACAGGAACCAACTTCTGATAAACCAGAGATAAAGTGAATAAGAATAACTGCAATTAAAACCACTTTCCAACTTACAAACACATAACATAATTAACCAACAAAATGTGTTGTACCATTAGAAGCATTAGTGATCAAGACCACATTTTTCTGGGTCACCATTCCTCATTAGTGCTGCACTACCTATTCTCCCACACACATCCACAATAATATCATCACCATAAATGCTCTTGCTCCTTATGTTCACCTTGCCCTTTCACTCTAACAAACCTTTTCCTTACAATCTACTCTAACCTCTCTCTATCTCTCTCTCTTCAGAGATACACAACACTTTGTTCTTTCTCAAAATCCACCAATATCTTCTCTTAATCCTATAACTGAGAATGGAGGGGAACTTCAGTTCCTATAATCCTCAACTAGTAGCTTCTACCTTGAAGGAGAGTTACAGTAAGCAGGAGCATGATCATTCAGGGGAGGATCATCATCTCAAAGAAGAAGATTATATGTCTCCATCTTTCAATCTGAGGAATATTTCAAAGCTCATTCTTCCCCCACTGGGTGTTTCAAACCAGAATCCTGTTAACTCAAAAGGATGGATCATATCACCAATGGATTCCAGATACAGGTACAACTACCTTAATACTAAAAAAACGATTTTGAAAAACCTTGTGTGTGTTTTCCAGGTTGGTTCTGTCGAATGTTTATTGGACAGTTTACATATGTTATCAGCTGGTTGAAAGTTTTTAACTTTCAAGTTCTTAACTTAGTAATCCTTTAAATTGTTTAATTCTTCATAGTACTTGTTTTGAAGCACATGTGTATTGATTTTGGCTATAACTAGATTGAAGAAGAGAATATTATGTATGGTTGGTTTGGTTTTGACAGATTTAAGGGGTTTAAATTCTTCATTTTGGTTGATGCATGTGCAGGTGTTGGGAGAGTTTTATGGTTCTTCTGGTAGCTTATTCTGCATGGGTTTATCCCTTCGAAGTTGCTTTCATGCACACATCTTCTAACATGAAAATCTATGTTGCGGACACTGTTGTTGATCTTTTCTTCGGTATTGACATTGTTTTGACATTCTTCTTGGCTTACATTGATCGAACAACTCATCTACTAGTTCGAGACAAGAAGAAGATTGTAGTAAGGTTAGTGAATCACTAATCTTTGTCTCGTTCTGTTGCAGAAACCAAATTTGGCAACTACTAACTGCTGCTTTATTTCCCTTTTAATTTGAGTCACAATATTTAATTTGTGGTTCCCTCTGTCTAAGATCAGGACAAGAAAAACGAAACTAATTTATTTATTAAACATGCTTTCAGATATCTTGAAATTTCCACATTCTGATGTAAAGGCCTAAAATAATGGATGGTTAAACTTTTCCAGCGCATCTATGGTATACAAAAATGGACGAGAACAATGATTACTATTTTGTGATTCTAAAGAATTTGAATGTAAGCGTGTGAAGTAAAAGTAGCATCAGTTTGTTGTATTAAAAAGTTTAAAAAGTTCATTCACCAAATACTATATAATATCATCTTAAGAGAAAGTCAGAAAGAACTTGATTCGGTATAAGATGTAAATATTCTCTTTCCCGAAGCATGCATGAAGGGTGGATTCTGATTTTGCTTCCAAATTACAATTCTTTTTTGGAGATAGGCCTAACTTCCCCCGAAGTTTGATAACTTTGATTTGTGTAGACCAACTTTTCAGGGGTTGGCTTTGAATAATCAAATCCAACCAGATAAAGGTCTTTGTCGCAATAACCCTTAATCATTATTGCTTGGCAGAACGAAATTCGATAACGGATGCACCTGGTTGGAAGTATAAAAAATAAATGAGTACATACTAGAAAGTCAAAAAGGGACCAATTTAGGCACAGGGTCCAGTATTTAAAGCAATGACAAGTAGTGGTGAATGATTTTTGCAACATTTTAATATTCATAAATTTGGATTATGTAGCTAGCTACAAGGTGTGATTGTTTTGCAAAGTAAAAGAAAATGATGACAGTGTTGTTAGAAATGTTGTGACAGATACTTGTCTACATGGTTCGTGATGGATTTGGCATCAACCATACCGTATGAGGCAATTGGGTATTTGTTCACTGGAGAACACAAACTGGGTCTTCCATACTTTCTCTTGGGCCTGCTTAGATTTTGGAGAATAAGACGAGTCAAGCAATTCTTCACAAGGTTTTCCCTCTTTCCTTTTCTCATTATCCACTCTGCAACTGAGTTGTGTTCTTATTTATTGATATTGATCTAGCTGCATTCATTTGACAGGCTTGAGAAAGACATCAGGTTCAGCTATTTCTGGGTCCGATGTGCTAGGCTTCTTTCTGTATGTATATATATATACATATATTTATCTTTGACTATATGAGATAAAGCAGAGATTTTTATTAATGTTGATGCATTTGTGTGAAACTGGTGCAGGTAACACTTTTTTCAATTCATTGTGCTGGATGTCTGTATTACATGCTAGCTGATCGTTACCCCCACAAAGGGAAGACATGGATTGGAGCTGTGAACCCAAACTTCAGAGAGACAAGCCTTCGAATCAGATACATTTCTGCCATGTACTGGTCCATCACTACCATGACCACTGTAGGTTATGGAGATCTTCATGCTGTCAACACCATGGAGATGATCTTCATCATTTTCTACATGCTCTTTAACCTTGGCCTAACTGCTTACTTGATCGGTAACATGACAAATCTTGTTGTTGAAGGAACTCGCCGTACCATGGAATTTGTAAGTATTGGTTTACATTTGTTACATTGTTAGGTTGTTCTGTTAAACGATGATATGATTTAACATTTAGTTATTTCTGTTAAAAGTTTCACACTATGTTTTTTCTCAGTTGTTTGTTTCTGTTTTCACTCCCTCAAGATATAAATAAAGACTGTTGTATATGTAAATCTTGCTTATAATGGCATAGAATAGTCTTTACTGTTAAAGTTCTTGATATCTTACTTTCCACTCCATGTTTTATGGTTTCTTCAGTTCAGATTGTTGACCACTTAGAGGGCATTTATCATGAATCATGATGCTGCAACATTCATATGTAACTGTGACTAATGTCTCATGTAATAACCTCCATTATCTGTGCAGAGAAATAGCATTGAGGCAGCATCAAACTTTGTATGCCGAAATCGGTTGCCTCCGAGGTTAAAAGAACAGATCTTGGCGTACATGTGTTTGAGATTCAAGGCAGAGAGTTTGAATCAGCATCAGCTTATTGAGCAGCTACCAAAGTCTATTTGCAAAAGCATCTGCCAGCATTTGTTTTTTGCAACCGTGGAGAAAGTCTATCTTTTCAAAGGCGTATCAAAAGAAATTATTCTGTCCCTGGTATGGCACTAAACTTGATTCTAACAGTTGTATTGTATGTGCATAAATCAAGCTCTGTGCAAGTAAATTGATGTCATGAATTGTTGATGTGCAGGTTGCAAAAATGAAGGCAGAGTACATACCTCCGAGAGAGGATGTTATCATGCAGAATGAAGCACCAGATGATATTTACATCATTGTGTCTGGAGAAGTTGAGATCATCGATAGTGTGATGGAGAAAGAGAAAACTTTAGGGACTCTGCATACTGGGGACATGTTTGGAGAGGTTGGTGCCCTTTGTTGTAGACCTCAGAGCTTCACCTACAGAACCAAGACTCTTACACAGCTCCTGAGACTGAAAACCAACACCCTACTAGAATCAATGCAGATTAAAAGAGAAGACAACATACAAATACTCAAAAATTTTCTTCAGGTGGGATACTAATACTATTACTACTACTAGTATCTTGGCTTGTGGGTTATAACTTATAAGTGCTAATGCTTCTTATGGTTGGTTTCAATTCTGAAAAATAATAAATGTGATGCAAATGCAGCACTTCAAGCAGATTAAGAATCTGAGTATCAGAGATTTGATGGTGGAGAATGTGGAAGAAGAGGACCCTAACATGGCTGTGAACTTGTTAACTGTGGCTAGCACAGGCAATGCGGCTTTTCTTGAGGAGCTTCTGAGAGCAGGTTTGGATCCTGACATTGGAGACTCCGAAGGGAAAACTCCATTGGTATGTTCTTGTCCAACATTGATATTCTTATTCACTCTTTTATATATTTCTAGCTACAATTTCAATAGCTACAATTGTTGTGCAGCATATAGCAGCATCAAATGGACATGAAGAGTGTGTAAAAGTGTTACTAAAGCATACATGCAACATACATATAAAAGGTACAACATACATATTCCCCTTAACCTAAATCTCCATCTTAATTTGTATTTCATTTTCGTGTACTAATTTATGTTACCATAAATTTGCAGACATGAATGGTAACACTGCAATGTGGGATGCTATAGCATCAAAACATTACTCCATATTTCGACTTCTATTCCAGTTTGCTGCTCTCTCTGATCAGAACACAGCAGGTGATCTTCTGTGTACAGCCGCCAAAAAAAACGAATTAACAGTGATGGCAGATCTTTTGAAACAAGGATTAAACGTTGACTCTAAAGATCGTCATGATGCAACAGCAATCCAAATTGCTATGGCAGAAAAGCATGTGGAAATGGTTAAGTTACTTGTGATGAATGGTGCAGATGTATCTGATGTACATAATCATGAATTTTGTTCATCCACCTTCACTGAAATGCTGCATAATTGTGAAGTTGGACATCGAATTAATGTATTTGAGTTAATGCCTGATGAAGTTGCATCAAAGGGGAAACATCAAGAGGAGGAACATGTTGGAGAAAGGAGATATAATGGACCAAATATTGCAAGAGTAAGCATATATAGAGGTCACCCTGTAGTAAGAAGAGAAAAAGGTATCATGCAAGCTGGGAAACTAATAAGAATGCCTGATTCATTAGATGAACTCAAAACTATTGCAGGTAAATCTCCAAATTTCCATCAAATTTCACTAGAAAATCTGTTATCGTCTACATTGTTTGAGGAAGAAGATTGTCAGAACTTGGTCCAAACTGATAGGATTTTATTTGTGTATGTATGTTCTTCAACAGGTGAAAAATTTGGGATTGATGCCAAAGATGCAATGGTGACAAATGAAGAAGGAGCAGAAATAGACTCCATTGATGTGATCAGAGATAATGATAAACTTTTTTTTGTTGACTAAGTTGAGATGCAAAGATGTCAAGTGTAAATAAATGATCTTGCACAACAGATTTACATTTTTCTTTTTGTTTACTTTGTCTTGATCCTGTAGCCATAAAGAAATGGCTTGGTTGGAGAATTTTTTCAGCAGGTGTTTAATAAGTCATAGTTTTTCACTTCCAAATAGTTTACTTCTGTTCTTTTTAGTGTTGGATGAGGCTATTTTTTTATTTATTTAAAATCTTTATTAACAAAAACACAAAGATAATATAGTTACACTGTAACAATGTTAACATGAAATTTTAGTCATAATATAATAACATTAAAGGCTTTAATATATATGTCAACTGTGAAGATGTTAACTGTGACAATTTGACAAACACATACAATGCTTCCTGTAATGGTATGTTCTGGACAAATGTTCATGTTCTTATGCCTTCTTTATTTATAATATGCATTTTCACGTAATTTCTAATCCCTTAACTTCTAATTAGTGTTGCTTTTGGGACATCTAACTTTTATTCCATGCTTCAAAAACTTCAAAACCAGTTCATAGTCTAAAATTAGCATTGTTTGCAAGTTAACGTTTGAAATTTAGAAAGAAAAGAAAAAACAAGAATCCAAAACTTTGTAGAAAAGACTAAAATTATAATTAACTTAAGTAATTTATGTATATTTTTATAAAAATGATAATTACATATATTTATTTTCAATTTTTAATGTTATATATATATATATATATATATGAATAACTTTGATATTATTTTACAAAATACTCATTACTTTTTATCATAAAACATATATTACTTTTTAACTAATAAGTTAATTTTATAATTATATATGCTTACCATTTTATATCAAAGAATGATTCGTAAACAAGAAAAAATGTTTAGTATATTATGAGAAAAGTAGTTTTGAGTTGCCTGAGATAGAAAATAAAAATGTAATGGTGATTTCTTTTATAATACATATAATTTTTAGTATATTATAATCAATAATTCTAAAATTTTTGAAAAATATTTCTTATTTTGATATATAAATAAAACTATATATTTGAATCAATGGTATTTTATCTGAAAAAAAAAATTCAGTTATATAAAGAAAATATATAGAAACATATCCTTTTATATATTGAGAACTTTCTTTATCTACAAAACCAAGAGTTTCTTACAGATTAAGACAGAAGATCAATACTACTATGCAGGACTGATCAAATAAATTCAGCTTGGTAAGTATTTTTTAAGGAAAATTAAAGAAATTCTTTTACAAAATTGACAAACTTTTCTTAAATAAAATTAAAATAAATTATTATTTTTATTTTCTAACTAAAATAAAGTAATAAAATAATTAAAGGCTGAGGTCTCTTTTCACCCTCACCCAAAAATTCCACTAGATATCAATTTATATTTCTAGCTATTGAGTTTAATGTTTACACATCAAAATTTTTTTATTTACTATATAATTTAATTTGTAATCCCTCAATTTCTAATTGTCATTATTACACCACTTCTCAAAATTGAGATATTTATTTATTTACTTATGAAAACTATGGGCAGAATAGATGATGATGATTTGGTTTGTATTCTTTCCCATCAATAAAAAAAAAAAAAATAAAAAAGTGACAGTTACAGGAATCAGAACATAAACAGAGTTGCAAGTTTTACAGGAAAGAAATTAAAGAACATAGTTTTGTGGTTATGATATGAGAAAAGAATAATTGGCCAAGTACATTATTGGCCAAAAGTGCAAAAGAACTGTCTCAAACATGCAAATCATTATTATCTGATTTTGGAATCCATGAGAAATGTTAAGAGTCTAAGACAAGAACAAATCTACACATATCAAAATAAAAAATTCAATGTTCTTTTATGTCAGAATCAATGTACTAATTACACTGAGAATTTGAGAACTAACCATATAGTTGTAGATAATGACTAGGTAGATATATTTAATTTAGATGCCCTTAACAAAGAATATATGATTAAGAAGTAGGTGAAGTTTTATAATACAAAACCAATATTGGTGAATATATTTGAATATGTGATATGGTATCCTTTAAAGGTTGCATTAACCCTTAAAATCGGGCTAATCAAATGGAAAGAGCGATTAAAGTGTTGTTCTTTCTAGATATACTTTGATTCTCTATGTTCTTCTTAAATTCTGCAATGATTTGGTGAAATAAAAACCAAAGAAAAAACTACAAGTCACTAACAAAACCTTTTTTTATCCAGAGAAGATGAACCTTGCATTAGTTTAGTGATATACATGGTTTTGTTCCATTCTGAATCTTTCTCTTTCCTTGTTAAACGCCTTTTGAGATGTGAAATCATGATTTTTGTTTCCATTACCAAATTGATGAGTGAGGATTTTAGGGTTTGTTTGACTTGATTTGGTCGCCCCCAGATAAAGTGAAGATGATAAACTTCCAGCTGGCAGATTTTGTTTGCAATAATAATAATAATAATAATAATAATAATAATAATAATAATAATAATAACAGTAACACAAAACATATAAGAAACGAAACAGAAACAGAAACAGATAAATTTGAATTGATTCATAGGAATCGTTGGCAACATGTTTGGTTTTATGCAAAATATATATAATATTTCATGCAAACGAGTGTGGTTTAATTTAATGGCTGATATAGAATGTTGGGTCCTAAAGGAGAAAGAAGAATCTGCATAGTAATGTGTAAAATACTCAGAGCACACACATTCACTTTGAAAAGAACCAAAATGGAACTATGTGTACAACTTTCTCTAAGAAAACAAAACCAAAAAGGTGCAGAAAACAAAACCAATAAAGAAGAAGCCAAAGGGAACCAAATCAAAATGGAAAAATGAGAAGCAGAATCTCAGTCAAAGTCCAAGAAACACAATCCAACAAACATATCGTTTATGAACAACTCCAAGATTGTTAATATTCCTTTCTACCACTTCTGCATAACGAACACCAAGTTTTATTAGTCCTTCAAGGAATAACAAACAAGGCACAACACAAAAGTTGTCAGCTTAATTCAAAAGAAACTTTCTCACCTTATTTTTATATCTCTTTCTCTGATACAAAACAGCAGATTCCCAATCATCCCTTCCACTGTTTGGGAAACAACCATAATTGCACCCAACAACACCCTTTCACCATAGAAACCTGAGCTCCTAAGCTACCCCCACTTCTTTGAAACCCTCAATCTTGCAATTATATATATATATATATATATATATATATATATATATATATATATATATATATATATATATATATATATATATATATCCATCAATCTCCATCAACTTTCCCTCACCTATTGCATGATGGGCACTAACTCTTCTGTCACTGGCTTCTACAACTTCCTCACACAAGGACTCAATGAACTACACCAATCCTTCCTCTCACCCACTTTCATGTCCATCCAATTCCTTTCACAGGTCATTTCCTCTCTCCACTCTTTCCATTCCCAACTCACCATTTTGGTCCGAAAGCTTCGCTTGCCCGTTGGAGGGAAATGGTTGGATGAATACATGGACGAAAGCTCGAGGCTTTGGGATTCTTGTCATGTTCTCAAATCAGCCATTTCTGGAATGGAGAATTATTACTCAGCCGCCTCTAACATAGCTTCTTCTCTGGATGGTTACCATCATTTTACTCCAGAACTTTCACGTCAGGTTGTTATTTTATTTTCTCACAAGCTTATTTATCAACTGTTCGGACAAAGTTACCTACCTCGGATGATGTTCTTATGTTCTTGTTGTTGTTGTTGTCGTCTTCTATGCAAAAGAAAAGAAAAAAAGAAAACTTTTTTAATGGGTCTGTTGTTTTATTGTGATGCAGGTTGTTCGGGCAATAAATGTCTGTCAGAGGGAGATTCTAGGATTGGAAGAGGAAAACAAGAGTTTGATGGAAACGAGGATGGAGCCGTTGTCCCAATGTTTGATTCAGAACATCTCGATGGAATCGAAGTTGAATGGATTCAGTGGATTCCGAGGGGTTCTGTATGCAATGAGGAGTGTGAGTTCACTGCTTCTGATGATTCTGCTTTGCGGGCTTGCGTATTGTTGGTCCTCCTCTTGCTTTCAGCAAGAAGGGTACGAGGAACACATGGTTTTTGGATCTGGATTCATGGTTTCGATGGCGATATTGCAGCAGAAAGTGGCAGAGGAGATAGACCAGACAGAAGGGCAACCAGGGATTCTGCTGTTCGAGTTCCAACAAGCAAAGAACGCCATGGAGGAACTGAAAATGGAGTTGGAGAGAATAGCAGGCTACGAAGAACATGCTGAGATCCAAGAAAAAGTTGACAACGTTAAGAGTTGTTTTGGTTTGTTGAGATGTGGGGTCGACACTATAGCGGGGCAACTTGATGATTTCTTTGATGAAATAGTAGAAGGAAGGAAGAAGCTTTTGGACATGTGCAGCAATAGGTAGAAAGAAAGAAAGAAAAAAAATGGATATACGCAGACATAGCAAGAAGAGGGAAAAGAATTGTTAAAAAACCAAGCAGTGTCATCATCATTATGCATTAAACTTTGGTCTTTGTTTTTTCATTTACTTTATTTTATTTTTTCAAGTTTCCTTATTGATAGTGTATTGATTGATCATTGATTAGTGAAAGGTAGGCTATTTGTTAAGCCTTGAAGAAGTTTCTCATAAAACCAAATGAAGAAAAGTTTGCAAGAATGTGATTCTTGCTTTGAAGAAAAGCAACATTACTACTACTATTTAGTACTATTCTTCCATAAGAAACCGGAATATTGAGAAGCTGGTAACTTCATCAGAAAGAAACAGCAGTATTCTCTACCTGTTTGCAGAAAGTGGCAAAAAATTCCAAAGAAGATGGTATTTTGATAAAGAGCTACTTTTCCTTTATTTTGTTGTTTTCTTTTTTGGGTTAAATTATGCTTTTGGATCAGAAAAACGATGGCATATCTCAGATGTTCATTTAAAATATATCTCTGGAGTCAATGAGAATCTTTCTGTGAAGCAACTAATCCAGATATCAGTTATATTCTATTCTGGTTCTGTTCACTGTATCACAGTTTTGTATTCTAATGGTTGTGCAAAGTTATCCAAAACAAAGCCTTCACATTTCTTAACCCTTTTGCTTTTTAGCTGCTTAATTTTTACATCATTTTAGCAGTGAAACCAGATTTACACATTTGCTGCAGAATGCAACTTTGAAACATATGACTGAAATGATTACTTTGGTATATAGTATTGACTTTTAAAAAGGGGGTTTGTAATTATAACGAAAGGGAAACAAAAATTGTACGGCAAACAAATGTGATGTAGGCTTTCCGCAAATTAAAGTAAAGTTTAACAGAACACAATCCGACATGGTTAAGACAGAGGAAGAGAAAAAGTTTGTCCAAGAAAACAATCACTGCTACAGTTGCAAAGGCTAAAGAAAAAGATTTTTCTTTTTTACATTTCTAAAAAAAATAATAATAAAAGTTAATCTTCCGGTATACTTAATAAGTCTTACATCTTTTAGAAGTCGAATCAAATACAGTTTAAATATTCCTTTTTTTTTCTATAATTTGAAGTGTCATTCAAAGATAAAATCGTCTGAAACACCATTTAGACATAAAATCGTGACGCCACATTCTAAAACGGACAATATCGCAAGACGATTTGTTCTAATGGTGAGTAGTGCATAGGGTAAGGGTAGTTGATATCTGTGGAGCAGCAGAAGAGGAGATCTTGGTGTGTTAAAGTCAAAAAAGTGATTATTATTATTATTATAACATACAAAACAGGATTATGTTGCCTGCCCACTGGACAAATCAACTTTTAATGAAACAAAAGAATGCCAAAATTAATTGTTGGTTTAAACAAGATTAATTTTCCACGTAATTGTGATTAAAAAAGTACATGAGATGAGTAAAAAGAGGTTTGGTTAATGACAAGAAATGTCTTTGTGGCATCCAATTAGAAGCATAAGATTGATTCGTTTGTAAAAAACAGTAAAACACGTTTTTGTGTGTTGAGAAGAAAAAGATGACAATAAGCAACACCTTTGTGACTCACTCCATTCAAAAGTGTTTGATATATTTCACCTTCCCATAAGCAGGAGTGAGTGGCAGACACAATCACTTTTCATGACTCATAACACCATCACGGCTTTTTATTTTACAAAATTTATGATCTCATCTTCACTTATATTATACCCCTTAACTTATAATTAGTTTTCATAAATGCTGTAATTAAATTTATGATGTATACTTTTTATCTAATCAGGAATTAATTTATATCACCTTAAATATGTTTTTCGAATTTTAGTTGTTATATTTTTGTCCCTAAAGTTTCTTTGCTTCACTTTTGATTCCTGTAAAAAGACACTCTGTTCCTTGTTATTTTGTTTTAATTCCTTTAAAAAAGTTCATTTTGTCTGTAATGCGTAAATCATTTGCTTTTAGCACAAAGTTACTAATTTAAAATAGATAAAATATTATAGAAACTAAACAAATAAAAATATAAAAGGACTGACGCAAAAATAAAAAGAAGATTTAGCTAGGATCAAAAGTCAAACAAAAAATTGTAAAGACAAAAAGTAAATTAGAGTTATATTTCTCAAACCAACAAGGCTGAATTAGGCTTTTGCAATTTTTTTTTATGTTAAACTCAATTTAACCTCATTCTTTCTTAAACGCATTACTAATTCAAGATATTATAGCAAGGATCAAAGGTCAAACAAAAACTTGTTAAAGACAAAAAGTAAATTAAAGTTATATTTCACCAACCAATAATATTTTTTAGACTAAAATAAAATATAAGATGTTATGGGATTAGGTTTCTCGTATTTTTACGCTAAACTTAATTCAACTTCATTAGTTATTGAACCATTACTAATTCAAGATATTGTGAGTATGAATTTAATTATTTAAAGATTCTAAATGACCGTCATAAATTATAAATTAACTTAATTCTATAAAATTTCATTTTTAAAATAGATTTGTATTCATTTATATATTATAAATTTATTTTATTTTTAATTAATATAAAAAATTTAAAAATATATTAAAAGAATGTTTCCTAGATTATGTCTAATATTATTCATATTAAACCCATAATTCAAATCACATCCTAGATTAATTTGAACTAGGTCGGATTTGACCTAATAATAAATAAAACTGAATTTAATATTATTGAATTAAACTATGTGAAATTGAACCATTGGTTAACCTCGCCCAATAAACATCATTATTAAAATTAGGATTAAACATATTTTTGATCTCTTAACTTTCGGTGAAAATTGAAAATGATTCCTCCTCAAAATTTTGGACTAATTTAGTTCCTCAACTTTAGAAATATATATACTTAGTTCTTTTAACCAACTTTTTTTATGTTTATTTGACGTTTCAAATACATTTCATGATAATATTTGAGTTGTTTATATCATTTAATTATTTTTACTTCAATGTTGACTGAGAAACGCATATAAAACGTCAAATAAACTTAACAAAATTTTGTTAAAATGACTAAATTTATCCAGTTTTTAAATATGAGAGACTAAATTGTCTAAAGTTTCAAAGAGAGACTATTTCCAAATTTGACTAAAAGTTAAGGGACTAAAAACATATTTAACCCATAAAAGTATAAACTAGAAACTCAAGCTACACTAAATTGAATTTAAAAAAAAAAAAGTAAAAAGGAAATGTTATAATTTTCAAGATTGGCATAGTCTTGGTATAAAACTAATTTGATATGATGAGTTTTAATTAATAGTTTGATAGCAAACAATTATTTCAGTACGCATATTGATATATACTATCAATTTATCAAATTTCAATATAATGCGCAATACAGTATGATAATGACATAGATCTCTAATATTTATATTAATATTTGAAATTGTAGTCGAAAACAATTGTGTATACTATCATAAGCAATCTTTGCCGTGGATAGAAGGCAATTCTTTACCAGCAAAATCAACATGATCATCCAAACTTCCTACAACACATATTTATCTTTTATAATAGAATATTATTATAAAAAATCTTTAAGACAGTATAAATATGTCTATAATCTCAAAAAAAAAAAAATATATATATATATATATAGTTAATTTATTATAGATTTATTATTTTAAGTATTTCTTGTTTGATTAGGATGTCAAAATATTTTCTATATCATATTTTTTTCTCAATAAACATTTATTAGAAAATACACCTTGATTAAATAAAAGACAAAAATACATTTAAATATTATGAAAAAACATTATAACCTTTTATAACACTTTTATTTAGTTTTATTCTATTCCGTTCCAAATTATTTTTAAAAAAGAACAATTTTATCTTTTTTCAAATCAAGACAAATATAATTTTTATATAAATGTTATATCGAAAAATATAAAAAGACTACCATTTCCTACTATGAAGAGTTTTCTTTGGAAAGTTTAAGAATCAGACATTACAAAAAGAAAATCCAATAACAATTAAAAATCAATGTAAAATGAAACATCCATCCCTTGTTATTCACTAACAAATCATTCTTAACTTTTAAAATTATTTATGTATAGTGGCTATCTAAAACTATTTTATACTTTTTGCACGACTTTTGGTCTCCTCTCATATCCTTAGTTTAAAAAAACAACAATATCCTCTAACTACAAATCACTGGTAAGTTGGTGGAAATTGATAACCTCGCTAAAATTTACACGATCACATAATAAAGCTTAATTTGAACACAAGTTGTAGAGAAAGTTGGTTGTTCTACACTGAATGTGCTTGAAATATCTTTTTTACATTCAAAATAAAGTGTAGACACTGAGTTATTTATATTTTTTAAAATAAAAGTTAATTATTCAATTATTTATTTTATTAAATAAATTATTTTTTATTTATTAAAGATAAAATTATCCAATTAAATATGACAACAAAAATTACAAAACTTCAATTGTAATGCAAACATCTTTACAAATTTGTATTTGCGTTAATTAGTACTATAATTGTATATTAAAAAGGTTGTGATAAATGAAACTGAAAGAAACATTGATTTTAAACCATCCTTGTTTTAGTAAGTGGTAGTAGGTGAATTTGAACCAAAAAGAAAATTATACCCATTGCAGACTTACATTACCAAGTGGATAAATGGCCTAATCCCCAAGGTTTGATGGCACGAACCCACACTTAGATGGTTTGAGAAGATATCTGCAAACCACAAAAGCATGAGAAAAAGGGGCGCTTTAATCCCAAACATTTACAGTTGCTAACAAATAGGAACTACACAAACCAAAACAAAAATCGAAGTCAGTGTATTCAACTTCATAAGTCTAGGACCTTGTAACTGGCCCAGTTAAACCCAAAACGCTTTAATTCCTTGCGTATGAACTCAGGCGCTTCTGAAATATCTTTCATTACCAACTTATCAGAAAGAACAAATAAGCTTTCTTTTCGACAAAAAAAATATATATATATTTTGCAAATACAAAGCAATGAAATATTTACCACGTCACCCTATATATTTTAACAATTAACACGGTATGGTATTGACGAAAATGAGTACAAATATGATCTCAAAAGAGGGAATATATAGATGGCAAAAAATAGGATTAATAACATTGCTTTAAGCATCAAACAGCAACGAAAAGAATTCAAGGTGTCTAACCTCTATCAGAGAAATTATTTTCTGTAGATTCACCAGAAGAACTCTGTACTCAGGTTGGTTGATCAAGAATCCCTGTTCCAAACCTATAATAGCTTCAACTTCATGCATTCAGATGGGATGGTGACACCTCCAAGGTAGGAACAAGATACTTGATCGCCAAACGAAACCTCCACAGAAGTATGCAGTACCTTCGTACAGTCTTGCACCAGATTGCAGCTCACTGCAACATGTGAAAACCTGACAACTGCATACAACGCAGAGAGGAGAGAAACTCCACAAAATATATGCACAAGCTGTGCTTTTGTAAAAGCAGGCTCGACGACCCACAATCGTAGCATATATAAATAATCAATAATGGCAATTTACAAGCCACATCATGCTCAAATGTCAAAACCCGGCATAGCAAACTGAGTTGCAAACGCCTCGACACGTGCTCGGAGCTCAACAACGTCCCTATGGCTCTCAAGTCCTTTTAATGCTGTCTTCTGAAGTTTCCCGTGCTCCCTCTGCAGTATGCTTGCAATCTGTGCAGCTCTAATGAGAAAATCAGCCATTGTCTCAAAATCAGGTTCCAGACACCCTCTTGACGTCATAGCAGGAGTACCTGAATAACAAATAAGGCAGAAAAATCTCGCCCGTGAGAAAGTACAGCCAATTAAATATTCTAAGCATGCAAAAAATAAAAGGTTCCAGCATATTGGACTATTACTCACCAACTCTAACACCTCCGGGAATTATAGTTCCATTGTCCCCAAATATAGCAATTTTATTCAATGTAATATGACATGCTTCACAGACCTTCTCGTAGAATTTACCTACAAGCACCAAAAAGGTTATCCTTTGAGTTAAAACTTCTTACCATCTAAAAAAATAAATGAAACAAATTACATTTAATTGTCAGTCTTGAATAATAGGATTTGCATAAAAGGTGACCATAACTATCAAACTCAAAACACAAGTCTGATGTTCCAACAAAAAGACATGTTTGGAAGTGAAGTGCCTAAAAGGGTTCGATATATTTAGTAAAGATGGGAATGCTCAAGTAATTTTGCTAACATTTAAAAAAAGATGTCCGGAAAATGTATCAAAGAGAAATTTTTCTGCACGTAAAAATATAACGTAAGTCACGTAAGGTTATTTCAAAATGTGCGAGAAAAATATAAACGAAGGTGCTTAATAGAAGTGGATGAAAAGGATAGATAATCCAATTAAAAAAAAAAAAAAGGTGCAAGAAAGACAAAAGAAAATATTGGAAAATACCCTGGCAAAAAATTGCAATCAATGGTTGAACCCAAAATTTGACTTTGTTTTTCTAGAGCCCAACGGTGTTGACTAATCCATGCAGTAAACCTCCTCTGATGAGATACGAGTTTGCCATCATAATTGACTTTACATTTCACTAATATTTTCATTGGCACCTGTCTCAATGAAGCAGCTGAGCTGCTTCAGACTAGTATGCACCTCAGGCTCTTTAGGGCCAGCCCATTCAGGAAACTCCTACTCTTTCTATAAAAATCCATATATCCGTATAGAAATGTAAATTTAAAACATAAAAAGTCAAAGAATCTAATCCAAAAAACCAGTGCAATGCAGTCAACATGCGAACTAGTAGAGTCTAACGGGAAAAGGCATTAAACACAAACAAATTAGCAAAATATCATAAAGAATACGGCATGCTCATACAATACCTGTCAATCCCAGGGGCCTTAAATCCCAAAGTATTAAATGGTTGTCTGTACCCCCAGTCACTAAACGGCATTTCCTTCTCTGTAAAGCACATGCTAAAGCTTGAGCATTCTTCTTCACCTGCTGCATGTAGGCCTTATACTCAGGAGTAGCCACTTGTTTTAAAGCTATAGCAAGTGCAGCAATGTGGTTATTGTGCGGGCCCCCTTGCAATGATGGAAAAACAGCAAAATTTATCTTTTCTTCAAAGTCATATTGATCACTTTCATGACCCTGACTTAGAAGAATCCCTCTCTTCCTCGGCTTTGAACCTTTCCGATAAAATATTATACCTCCCCTTGGACCTCGAAGACTCTTGTGAGTTGTCGAAGTAACAATGTCACAATAATCAAAAGGATTCACACATTCCTGAAAAGACAACATCACAATAATTAGCATTACTTCAAAATTTATGGCTAATCAACTATTGGATGTTTTCTAGGAGACAATAATGGACTGAAACAATCCTTATCCATGAATTCCAGAATATGACTTAAAAATTAAGTTCAAAAGATATTTAATTCAGTAAGTTTTATTCCAATGCTCGGATGAAATTCAATAAAAATAATAAACACCTTGGGGATATATCCAAATGTCTTACACTTTACTAATCATAAAAAGTTCTGGCTTTAATTCAAATCAACCACACTTAACTACACTACTCAACATTCCATATTCTTTCATGTGTATTAATTGTCGTGTTAAGCTATAGATCAAACATACAAACTACACGATGTGAGACTTTGGCACCTCATGACACCCAAGTCTCTATTATAACACCACCCCTGAGAGACAATGTCCCAGAAACTTACACTCTATGTAACTCTTCCTTCACTCACTGGTCAGAACACTAACACCCCCCGCCCGACTACAGAGACAACAACAACCACCAGCTCTTATCTTATAACGAATGACAGGCATTCAAACAAATGGAAAACCCGCCCTTGCAAGCTAGTTTACCAGGAGGGGTGACAACCAAGAACTTAACCAATTTCACTGAACTCTTTGTATTGGTGCAACTTAAAACAAATAAATATATGTCAAAATCAAATCAAATCATATGCAGAATAACAGATACACACATAGAGAGAGGGGGAGGGAAGGAGAGAGAGAGTTGCTACGAGAAGTCTAAAACCAGCAAGAACATGAGACTAAATTTTCACAAGCAGCTATGAATATCATATATGCATAAAAAAGGGTCTACTTAAGGAGTAGGAATATATTTCACACCTTGGCCGCAATTATGCCACTAATTTGTGCCATGTCACACAACAACACAGCTCCACACTTGTCCGCAATGTGTCTGAACCTCGCGTAATCCCACTCTCGGGGATAAGAACTCCCACCACATATAAGTATCTTGGGGCGAAAATCAAGCGCCCTTTCCTCAAGCTTATCATAATCAATATAACCCGTTTGAGGGTTCACCTTGTAAGGCAGGCTCTCAAAGAAAATAGAAGCCCCGGAAACTTTCTTCCCATTGGGAGTATAGTAACCGTGACTAGTATTCCCTCCAGACGGGGTATCCAACCCCATGATACGATCACCGGGCAACAACAGCCCCGTGTAAACAGCGAAATTCGCAGAGGTGCACGAATACGGCTGCACGTTCACCCCCCAGCACTTGGGGTCGAGACCGAACGCGTTCAACGCGCGTTCGCAACAGAGCGTTTCGATTTCGTCGATGTACTGATTACCACCGTAATATCGCGCACCGGGCATTCCTTCAGAGTACTTATTCGTCAAGTGGCTTCCCAACGCCTCCATCACAGCCCTGCACACGAAATTCTCGGACGCTATGAGTTCAATCCCACGAAATTGCCTCTTCTTCTCCTTTTCCATTATCTCGTGGATGTCGGGGTCCGCGATTGAAAGCGGTTGGCAGCCCCACGCACGCACGGCAACCTTCCGCGCGTCGAGATCGGGATCCACCGAAACCCTCTTCGTGGAGGACGAGGACGATGAGTCGCAATCTCTTCGCCTCTTCAGGCACATTGAGTGGCCCAGAATTCGAAACTCTTCCACTTCTCTGTCGTCGTCGTCATCCGATTCGACGTCCAAACTTCCGTTCTCCGGCGGCTGCGCCGGTTCCAGCAGCTGCAGCGGAACCGGCGGGTCGGAACGGCGAAGCGGCGAAGAGTGAGAGGAGGAAAATCCGAGGGACAAGTTGGATTGAGAGTGAGAGAGGTCCATTGAAGACGATAGTGAAACAATGGGATACGTAAATTTAGTTACTTATAATCCCTGAGAACCACAGCAACAACAAAAACAACAGAGGGAGTAGAAGCGGTGGTGGATTAGGGATTGTGAGGGGAAGGAAGACGAGACGGTCATTGAAAGCCCTAACCCTAATTTGGAATTTGGAATTGAGAATTGAGAACCGAGAGAGGAAGGGAATGTATCTGGACCCTGGTTCTTTGGTGTGAACGTGAATTTATGAATACAAAACCCTCTTTTCCCTTCTCTAATAATAATAATCTTCGGAAATCACAATCATATTCCATAAACTAACATAATTTACAAGGATTCTTTCCTCTTTGTTCCAATCAATCCACCCAACTTGATTAATGGTAATGGCAATTCTGATTTTTTTAATACCACTAATCTCTCATTAAACTACATTATTTTTTCCTTGGAATTATAATTTAATTCAACGTTGCTATGGGATTATTTGTCATCCAATTACAATTTTATCTTGTCCTTTGTATAAATAAACAAGAGAGTTTAATAATTGAAGTAATTTGATTTGAAAAAACCATTGACCTAAATAGCTGGAGTAATATTTACATTTAATAACAACACATAATTCAAATAAGGGCTTTTATTCATAAATAAACACGACTTGGTTTATTAATTAGTGTGTGTTTGTTTTGCTTAAACACACTTTTCAATATATATTGATCTGAAGTGATGACCTAGCTTATTGACATACTTAAGAGACACTATAAGAATTTAAATTTATTAAATAATGAAAATTATATAATTTCTCAGAAAAGTTATAGGGATTGGTTGTATTGTAGGCATTGTTTAATCGCCCACATGATTTTCTAAATATAAAAGTATTTAAATTTATTACAAAATATAGGTAATTTACATTTTTTAATGTATTTCAAGTTTGTAACTTAAAAAGATAGATTAAAAGTGTATATCTAACTACCACTGCAGTGTAGATATAATTATAAATAATTTGTGACTATTTTCTTGGAATTTTCGTTCAAGTCGAATTAAGGAAATTTAAGTCTTTTTAATGCGACTATTCCATCCCATGTAAAAGGAGTGAAAAAAAAAAAATTACTTAACATGTGTTGAGATATATGTGGATGGAGAATTTTTTATCTCTACCCTAACGAATCAACGCATAAATATGAGTCATACAATATAAGTTAAATGAATAGGTTTAACGATAGAAACAAAATTATTAACATAACCATTGGAAAACAATTTACAAGTAAAAATAATACAATAGGTTAGATATTGATGTCAAATTGAACTTATCTTATATTCAAACAAGTTCTGTATATCACAAGTTGAATCAATACAGATTTAATTAACAAGAAATCAACTCAACTTAACTTATTATAATTAACTATAAATTATTCCATCTCCTTAAATTTAAATAAATTTACTCACTTAAAAATATTTTATATATTACATTTTTTCATGTATTTATTCGGATCCAATGAAGTTGAGTTAACTAAAGATTTACATAACTTTAAAGTATATATGATTTTATAAATAATATTTGATTATTCTATTGTTAAAAAGTTAAATTATATATAAAATTCTATTAAAAGTAATTTTATTTTATACAAAATTTCATCTTTTTGAAATTTTCTCTTTAAAGATTCTCTTCACATTTCTTTCAGATTTTTATTCTATCTTTAATCTCTTTAAAAATTTGAGCTCTATGAAACTTATTCACATATTATAATCATATGTTATAGGTCTAGTTGATAATTGAAAAGACCTGGTCGAGCTGACAAGACAGGTTGGGGCAATATTAGAGTTGAGTTAGGTTGAGCTAACAACCGAGATAAGTTGGGCCAAAGGCAAAGACAGGACAGGCCAAGCTGACAACTGAGACGGACTGAGTTGATCATGAAGACAAGTAAGGCCAAACCGATAGTCGAGATGGACTGATCCAAGTCGACGACAAATTCGATCTGACTCGATTATCAACATATGGGGTCATATGTACATTTCACTTGTGTGGTACTGTGAGTTATATGCAATGTGATCTTCATTGTGAGGGAAAATGTAGAACAAGTGCAAACTAAAGAACACTTAGCTCGACCCTTACCTGTTTTTAGTTGGACAGTGATACTTTAACACTGTCAATCTTCTCTTACTACCATTTAACATTTCAAAAAATTATTATTTTATTATAATTATATATATATATATATATATATATATATATATATATTTTTATAATATTAATAAAATATTTTATTATTAAATCTGGTGTGAAATGGAAGTCAAAATTAAAAACGATGTGAAAATAACTTTTTTCTTTTTAGTTTGTCTTCTTTGAAGTCTTCAATTAGACGTTTTATACCTAAAACTAAAGTTTGTTCATGTACTAAGACTTTGCTCAATTGTTTTTGAGAAATTCTTACGGAAGTTCATAAAGCATTTATCATAACTAAATTTTCCTTTTCGGTCATTGATGAAAAATTTTCAAATATTATTATTTATCTAAAATATGACAATTCTTTAATCTTTTCTTTTGTATTTTGTAACAAATTTGATTAGTGACATTGTCATGATTGTATCTTCCTCAATGGCCACAAGGAAACAAAGTTTTGAAAGTGTTCGTTTTGAGATTTTGAATAACAAACATAGATAATTTTGTTTAGTTACGACATACCCAATTTAGATAGAATACGCAATCAATTATCAAGTGGTTATGCTACACTTTTACATGTACTCGGTATAAAAATAATTATTAATTTTTATTTTATAAATAGAATATAATGTTGAGTTTAAATTATTATAAAGTTGAATATATGAGAACTTCATTAACTCTGAAATGGGAATGAGAGATGTTGCCTCAAGTACAACGATACGTCAGAGGAAGAGGTTAGGTGACAATTTGATTGTCAGATATACGATATATGAAAGTGGTGTGGGTGGGGTGCAGGAAAATATAAATGGGGTGCAGGAAGTAATAGTGAGAAAGAAAATGTGAAATTGGGCAATGCGAGGCCCATAACATATGTTAGGTGAGGGCTTATTGTAAGCAAAAGCCAACCTACCACGACAAAATTTTCTAGAAACACACTTAAGATTGCTCACCTACTTCCCGCATCCATAAAACCCAGCATTCAAGTGTCTTTAGTAATCTCTTACAAAAAATAATAAACCTTCTTTTTTTATTTTTAGGAATTTCGATATTAACTAATTTATATACTTGTGAAAATTTTATTTTACACGTTATTTTAATTTTCTTAATTTTTTTCGTAATGTAATTATTTTTTTCTTTAATATAGAGTTTGACTCCAACATTCATTCTCTGGCAGCCAGACACACAATATCCATTCCTGTTGGTAATTATAAATATTTTGAAAAAGAAAACATAGATCATGCATAAAATTTGAGGTCCACCATGCAAGCAACAACACAAACTAAACCATAAATAAAATATTTGGAACATGTTATACAGTATGTGGACACGTACGAGTCTACATTCGTATTTCTGGTCCTGTACGCCACTACATCTGTGGGTCCCACACTTAGCGGTTTTTATGGTTCAAATCACATCCTTTCCACAGCATCTCCCGCACGTGTATTTCGTGCCCCTCCGCACGCTTTACCTGTTCCTTTTCTTTTTTATTTTTTTAATTCGCATAAGCAGTGTAACTGTGTTCCTCTGTGTAGCGCACCACAGTAAGCCATGCATCACACGGTTGAGTGAGTGCCACGCCGTTCAACATCGTGGAAAGTGGTAGCGCATTCGCGAAGGGTGAAGAGCAACACGTAAACGCGAAATAGAGGGAGTAGGGTCGAATTTGGTACTCGCGAGAGTGAGATTAGATGAGGTTTGTGATGACGTGGCGAAGTGAGAGGGAAGCGTCACGCTTTTCTTGGATGGCCTCCGGAATGAAGCAATGGAGGGAGTCTTTGAAGGAAGGGGTGGTGGAATTACGGTAATACCCTTATAAAAATATTGGATTCCCGGATTTACCCTTACTGTTTTTGGGGACCATGCAGTAGCGCATTTTCAAGGGAAGTTGTTTTCAGCTACACCTTTTGGTTCTCGTCCTCCACAAATTGTTCGGTTTTTTTTTTTCAACGCCTGTTTGAATAATATAGACTACATTTTTTCTTAAAATAAAAATTACATTATTTTAAAATCATAAATTACATTATCTTAAAATCATATATAAATATTTTTCTTTTTCTTTTTTTTTATATCTTTTTTTTCCTCTATACTGTAACAGTGATACTGACATGTTTTAAATGAAGATAGATCCAAACTTTGTATTGATAACTATAATAAAATTTTGGAGTTTTTATTTTTAACATCTCCAGAGTACCATTTTGATTACTTTCTCGCCATCATTTTAGATTTCATACTTTTTTACTATACAAAACCGTTTTTAGTGCACCATACTACTGTTGATAGTTTATTGACATTTGTTCACCATAATTTAAAAATTATCATTAAAAAACGGTGACAATTCTGTTAATTAATCTAACTTCTAAACAATAATTATAAAATATTTTTTTATCATATATGCATATAATATGACAATTATTATTATAATTGTTATCGTATATACTTGGTTTTTTATTATGATTATTACCCTTACATATAAAATTTATCTGTATTTATCACTTCATCCACTTTTTTTCCTTATCTTTTGTATTTTCACGACATTTTTTTCTTGTTGTTTAATTTATAGTATATAAATACAAATTTTGTTTTACAAATCAATTTTCTAAAACTAATCAAATTTAAACTTATTTTTTAATATGATAATAATCATAAACATTCTAACGAAGCCGGTTGTTAGTTAAACTAATTATTTTATTGGTTATTGAACCACTATATAACATTATTATTAATGTTAGTTTTACTTTTGAGATGGTATATATTTTTATGTGAGGTGTATTTTAAAAGTTTTATATTAATTATAAATAAAATTAATTTATAATATATAAGTGAATACAAATCTTATTTCTGAATATTAAATTCAAAAATTTAATTATCTTCATTTTTTATATATATCTATATATATTTATGTATAAACAAAATTTTATTTTTGATATCCACGTTTATATTTTAATTTTACTTTTAAATAGATTTTTTAAAATTAAAATTATTATTTTACTAATTTTATCTTTTAAATGACTTTTTTAATTTTTCATTATAATAAGAATCTGTGAATACACATGCATGATTTCACTAAGGTAAATATAAACTACTATACAAATATATATATATATATATATATATATATATATATATATATATATATATAAAAGTATCATTTATGCGTTTAACATTCTCAAAATTTGTCTACATTTATCTTTAACACTTACAAAATTATTTTTTAAAGTCTGCCACTTCTTAACATATATGATGAAAGTATGGGTTAACCACTGTAACATATGTAATACTAGTCTAAAATTATGTTTGAACATTTATACATTTACAAAATTATAAAAAAAAAATTATTGCATTATTATCGTTTATTATTACCAAATACAAAATCAAACACGTGTTGATGTATCTTTTATTATAATTATCTCACAACACCGACGAGTTCAAATAAATGCACATGCCTCTGATTTTTTATAAATGCAGAAGATGGGAAATCACAGAATAATTGACATTCATTTACGTATGCAACATGCAACATATGTTCACACAATTTTTTTTTTATATCCATGGAAAATTTATATTCTAATTTTGAATTGAAATTTTTAAATGGAATTACCTTTGAACCAAAGCAAAAAATACGCTACTTCAAAACTAATTAACCGTTTTTCAATAACGGATATAAAATATAGTCACAATAAAGACGTATAATTGAGATCAATAGCTAGCAAAAACGTGGTCATCTAAAATTTTCAAATCATAACCACCTTGTTTCAAATTAAAAAAAATAAAATAAAATAAGTAGACGAAAAAAAAACTTGTCATGGATTATTTTTCTTTTCTTACTAAAGTTGACGATATTTCAATTTTTTATTAACATTTAGAATATATAAAACTTTTCGAGAGATTTGGAAGAGAAATGAAAAAATTATTTTACTAGTTTAACTTTTTTTCGTTAATAAAACTAATAAGTAATATTTATAGATAAAAGAACATAATTATTTGTGGATAACTCTATGTTTGTTTGAATTATTACGCGAGATGGTCACATGGGTTCGTGCTGGTAAGTCCTTTACTTTTGAGATTGGATATTGATATGGTCAATTTCCGAGTTGCTAGTTTGCGCAAAGGTGGCCATGAAATTGAAGTTTGATTCAATCATTTGCTTGAATCCAGACTTTGTGTCAACTTTATACTAAAACCGTGTCCAACTTTGCCTTCTAGCACACCCAATGTGAAAAGCAACTATTAGTTTATCTTATTTGAGTTCACTGATTAAAAAATGTGAAACAATTCTGAAAAAGTGGCAGCGGAAAAAGAAAATATAACCGTCAAGACGCTCATAAAATATCACAGTTCGTTAATGTTAGAAGTGAATTTTATGTCTAACTAAATCTTACAAAATAGAATTATAAGTGAGGATTATATTCATTTATATACTGTGAATTGCTTTTATCTTTAGTCGATGTGAGACTTCTAATACACCTCGTCATGTCGAAGTATATTCATCTCGTGCATGAGACAATAAATTAATGGATGATCCGTTAGCGGTTAGACATCGAGTGGAACGGAATGTTAAAGAAAATTCGCTAGGTTAAACTTTGATATTATGTTAGAAGTTAGTTTTAAGCCTAACTCAACCCTACAAAACAGGCTTGTAAGGTGAAGATTGTATTCACTTATATATTAGGAATTGATCTTATTTCTAGTTGATATGAGACTTCCAACAATTGGTTTATAAAAATTCAGTCCGCAAAAGTTTGGATTAATATAAACTAGTCTGCATAAAAAAAAAAGTTGTATTTATATATATCAATTATTTTTTTTTTCTGAACTTAAATATGAATATTTAAATTTTTTATATGACTAATAAAATAAGTATTATATATTTATATATTTTTGAATATATTAAAATTTGAGAATATATTAATTTATAAATATGATGAAAATGTTAAATTATTAATTTATTATTAAATTCTTCACAATTTTTGTTTAATTTTTTAAATTTATTAACATTTTTTAATTGGTTGAACATAAAAAAACTTATGATATTTTTTTAAAAGCAAAAAAAACAGTTAAAAATGGAGACGGACCGGACGTGAAATGAATGAATAACAGAAAAGAAATAGAAACAATAGTTGGAGTAAAAGTAAATGCGATTGTAAGTAAAAAGGAAAAATGGGAAAGAAATGTCTAATCGATAAGGTAGTAGATAGAGATGGGCCCAGGGGTAATTTGGTCAAAGAAGGTAGGGTCGGGGGCATTAATGTAAAAAAGAAAGAGAAAAAGAGAGTGCCGTTGCGATGGGCATGGTGACGTGGCTAATACCCTTCTTAATCCTCTTGGATTAAAGTGTTAAACGAGAACACGCCAAATAAACCCATTCCATTATAAACCCAAACACGCGCTTCGCAATGCCATTTCTGAGGAACTCTCTCTCTCTCTCTCTCTCTCTCTCTCTCTCTGTGTCTCAATACACACTTTATCTCTCTAAAAAACTAAAAAAAATAAAACGAAGCTCACGCAGCTGAGTCCACTCGTTGGGGCGGTTCTCTTCTGAATCGTTTCGAAATTCACTTCTCCGTTTCCCTTCGTTGATTGTATATACAACCGATCACATCACTGATCATTGATTAGAATTATTTTTGTAATTATTGTTAATATTATTGTTTTCGTGGTTGCGATTCTATTGTGTGCTGCGTGGTTCGTACGGTACGACGTCGTTGGAAATTTCATCGCCGTCGCGCTGGTACGGAGAGATTGCTTGCTGCTGCGTTGTGGTGTCGTTGAAGGATGGCGGCAGGAGTGGAGTTGTCGGATGGAAGAAGCGGCGGCGGAATTGCGATGGAAATTCCGGTCGGCGACGAGGAATCGTTCTCGTCGCCGACGACGTTGCCTAAGAGACTCCGGCGACGGCTTCGTGGCGCGGAGTGCAAGTCTCCGAGCACGGTGGAGGAAATCGAAGCGAAGCTCCGCGATGCTGATCTTCGCAGACAGGTGTCCTTACTATGTATCTTTTCCGTTCCGAAACAGTGTGTTGGTTTGGTTGGTGAGAAAGCTTAGGGTCTTGAAATTGAATTTAGAAATGGTTTTCACTTCTTTGTTTGATGGTTTATTTTATTTTTCTCCTTTCTTATTTTAACCACGTGTAATTAGTTACTAATTATTATTTACTATTTTAATAATTTAATTAGTTTGTAACGTGAGTGCGTAGATATTAATCTATTTAAGTCTTTTATTTTGGGTTTGTATAAACACAAATTTATTTTACTCAGATTCATCGATTGTGGAAAGAGTTATGTGGTTCGTTTGTTACTGCCCTGTTGGTTAATTGCTGCGAATTTTTTTTTCTTCGTTTTCTTGCTTTATCTTCAAGGTTGTTTCTGTGTTAGGTAGGATACTTGAGGCTTCTTCTTTTGTATTCGAATTTTGATTCGCACTCATTTGATGATGCTACTTTTTTTCAAATTTCAAATGGGTCTCTTTTTTTCTGATAACTTTCGTTTTGGTTAGTACTGGGTATGGGTTGTAAGCTTTTTAACTCTTGTCATTAGTATTAATTGGAATCCTAATTATGCTTTAGTATATGCAACATATTATGGTATTTTCATTCGTGAGTTATGATCTTGTGCCCATACTGTTTTATTCACTCTTGGGGAAACCAAATATAATTACAGTTTCTTCCCTGACCTTCTATTCTCTGTTTCTTTTTCGTTCTTTATCTTTATTCTAACTGTTCTTATTTTGTTTTTCTTGCCTCTGATCAGAGTTTCAATATTTTAAATTTAAGATCCTTTGTCTTGGGTGTGAGTTTCTCTCTATTTATCGAACTTCTCTTGGTTGTAGAAATACTATGAGAAACTCTCAAGTAAGGCACGTGCAAAGCCAAGAAGCCCCTCAAGATGTTCATCCCAGGAAGATGATCTTGGTCAGAGACTAGAAGCAAAACTGCAGGCTGCTGAACAGAAGAGGTGAGTTTTTCCCAAGTTTGTCTTGTAAACATGTATTTATTATGTGCTCGTGTTATGTAAGTGTTTGTTTTTGTTGCCAAAGGCCGGGGTGTTTTTGTTGTTTCATGCAGTAAAACCACTTTGCTTAAAAGAAATATCTTCTTGATCATTCGTCAGCTATTAAAAGCAACATTTGGAGTGATTCACACTTGTAAATACCTTTTTGTTTTTTTTTTTCTCAAAAAACTCGTCCATTTATCATAAAAATATTTGATATATATTTTTAATACGAAGAGTTGTTTCTGAGAAAATAACTTAGATAAATGGACCGGATTCCAATCATAAAATGGTAATATTGGTGTCGTGTCCTTGTTGGAATTGGATTGTCAGTCATTGGAGTTGCTTTTCTGTTTTTAACAAACTACACTTATTTGAATAGATTAATTACTTCATTTGTTTATCAAGTCTGTATTATTTGTCTTGCATCTTTCTACAGGGGAACTTCATATAATTTATAAATTTTATTATTATGCAGTTAAACTTTGTGATCTTTCATTCTGATATTTTTTCTTTTTCATCTTGATTGGTAATTGTGAATCTAATTAGAAAACAATTTCCTTAAGTTCAGAAAAAGATAAATATTTAATATAATTTCATCTAACATCTAATTCGTATGCTGTAGTCATTCCACTCATAACTATAAGTTTATTTCTTAACTCTGAAAGTTTGCTTCCGCCATTTACTATTTAACATGATTTTATCAACTGTCTCCAGTAATTAATTTTGAAAATACGTGACATCCTTTATTATTTGTATACAATTCACTCAGGTTGAGCATCTTGACTAAGGCCCAAATGCGTTTAGCAAGACTGGATGAATTGCGTCAAGCAGCAAAAAATGGAGTTGAAATGCGCTATGAGAATGAACGTATGAAGCTTGGAACAAAAGTTGAGTCACGAGTTCAGCAGGCAGAGGCTAATCGGATGCTTATCCTCAAGGCTCTTAGGCAAAGAAGGGCTTCTCTTAGAGAAAGGTCATCTCAAACATTGATGAGAAGGATGGCTCGAGAAAGCAAATATAAAGAGTGTGTACGTGCTGCAATTCACCAAAAACGAGCTGCTGCTGAAATGAAACGACTTGGATTGCTAGAAGCTGAGAAAAAGAGGGCTCAGGCTCGAGTCTCGCAGGTGATACATGTGGCGAAGTCTGTATCTCACCAGCGTGAGATTGAGAGGAGGAAAAAGAAGGATGAGTTGGAAGATCGATTGCAAAGGGTATGGTGTTCACTTGAAGTTCCTCTTCTTTTTATTTTTCTTTTCCTTTCCAGAGTTAGGGGGGTGGTTGTGGTGGTCATCAATGCACTTGTTATTAAGTCTCTGAAATTATATTGGTTAGGCAAGAAGACAAAGAGCTGAATATCTCAGGCAGAGGGGAAGACTGCGTGGCTATGCCCATGAGAATCGGAATAGAATGTCAAAGCAAGCAGAATATCTTTCCAGAAAACTAGCAAGGTTTATTTGCATTTAAATATTGATATATCTTTGTTAGGTCATGTAGAAAGCTTTACTAATTTCACTCTCTGACGTGGACATTTGGAATCTTATCACTGTCTTTTATAGTTTTCATTTTGGACTGGAGTAGATTTGAACTAAGCTATAAATTTAATGTAGAATGAATTTAATGTTTGAAGTTTTATTCCTCCATCAGGAAGAGGCTTAAAGGATGTATTTGAGTTGCTTTTTGCTAGATATTGATATAGGGAAAAGGTTTCCTAACTTTATTTTCTTATTTAAGGTGCTGGAAGCGGTTCCTGAGGCAAAAGAGAACAACGTTCACCTTGACTAAAGCATATGATGTGCTGGGCATTAATGAGAAATCTGTTAAGTCCATGCCATTTGAACAGCTTGCTGTTCTGATTGAATCAGCTTCTACCCTTCAGACTGTGAAAACTTTGCTTGACCGGTTTGAGAGTCGCCTCAAAGTGACTACAGCAGTTGCTCCTGCCAATAATTTGTATAGCTTGGACAACATTGATCACCTTCTTAAACGAGTTGCTTCGCCCAAGAAAAGGGCTACTCCCAGGAGACCTGTTAGAAGCAGAGGGGCAATGAAAGTAGATTCAGGCAGAGAGTCAAACAATAGCTTAGCTAGGTCGTCAAGGTATCCTGTGAGAGTTGCTCTTTGTGCTTATATGATATTGGGTCATCCAGACGCAGTTTTCAGTGGAATGGGAGAACGTGAGATTGCTCTAGCCAAAGCTGCACAAGAGTTTGTCCACATGTTTGAGTTGTTGATAAAGATTGTATTAGATGGGCCAGTACAGAATTCTGATGAAGAGTCTGTCTCAGCAGCTATGAAGCGCTGTACCTTCAGATCTCAGCTTGCTGCTTTTGATAAAGCTTGGTGCTCATACTTGAATTGTTTCGTGGTATGGAAGGTTAAAGATGCTCGATCACTGGAGGACGATTTGGTAAGAGCAGCTTGCCAGCTTGAAGCTTCTATGATTCAAACTTGCAAGTTAACTCCAGAAGGAGCTGTTGCTGATAAGCTTAGTCATGATATGAAAGCTATTCAGCGTCAGGTAATGTTCCACATCAATAGTTTAGTAGTTTCTTTGTGAATTATATATGTTGTTGATGAACATTTTTTATTGGAACATTAATGATTTTTAAAACTAACTGTAGTATATTGAAGTCTTTAAGATTTTTATCTTTGTTTTTGCAATTAATGCAGGTCTCTGAAGATCAAAAACTTATGAGAGAAAAGGTGCAGCATCTGAGTGGAGATGCTGGTATTCAGCGAATGGAGTCTGCACTCTCTGAAACAAGATCTAGATACTTTGGAGTGAAGGATGAAGGAAGTCCTGTGAGGTCTCCAGTGATTTCATCTGAGACTGCAAGCCCAACTCCATCATCTGAAAGAAGTATTCCAGAAGAAGGTAGTAATCATAGGACTGCAAGGCCAACTCCATCAAGTGAAAGAAGTATTCCAGATGAGAGTAGTAATCAAAGGACAAGTCGAGTAGTTCGCTCCCTCTTTAAGGAGACAAATACTTCTCCTGGAGAGTCTAGCTTCTCTGCTCCCATAACCAGTTCAGATAGTCAGCTCTACCCTTCATCTGAAAAGTTACGGGCAGATAATGAGGTTGTTGTAAATGAATTTCTGCACGATCACAAGTATAGTGTTACTAATGGTCTTGATGTCCCTGATCACACTCAAAACAGCATTGAGGTCAGTACATGTTTGTATAAATGTGACCATTGAATTAATGGCTGATTTTGGATGAAGCTATAGTTTGAGGCTCTTCCTTAGGCCTTTGATGTTGATCTGCTCATATTATCCCACCAACTACAGTTTGATTCACCCATATATTTTTTTTATCTTCCAGGGGAAAATAAAACAGGCAATGGAGAAGGCCTTTTGGGATGGTATCATGGAATCTGTTAAGCGGGACCAGCCCAACTATGACCGGATAGTTCAACTCATGGGAGAGGTTAGGGATGAAATTTGTGAAATGGCACCAAAAAGCTGGAAGGAGGATATTTTTTCTGCCATTGATCTAGAAATTCTTTCTCAGGTATATATTCTCTTTCTTGGAGCCTGTGATGGCTATTAGATGCATGATTGGCGTATACCTTATAATATTTTATCCTTTTCTGACATTTTCTGCATACATGAAGGTGCTGAAATCAGGTAACCTGGATGTTGATTATCTTGGGAGAATTCTTGAGTTTTCACTCACGAGTTTGCAGAAGCTCTCAGCTCCAGCCAATGAGGAGATGATGAAAGCTACACACAAGAAACTGTTTCATGAATTGGGTGAAATTTGTCAATCAAGGGATGGTTCAAACAATTCTTGTGTTGTAGCCTTGGTGAAGGGCTTGCAATTTGTCTTCCAGCAGATTCAGGTCTTTTTGCTTAGCCTTCTCTTATTCGTGCACTTTGCTTAATTTTATAACTGAAATTTACTTGGTCAATATGTCATTTTATCTTCTGCTCGGTAATTATTAATTATAGATGCTTTTTTGAAAGCATTCAGTAACACTGCTTGGTTAAGCAACTAAATTTTGCTCGATCAATGCGTTCATGCTTTTCCTTTTTCTTTTTATTAGTTAGGAATTTTGGATGCTTCTAGTATAATAAATTCTCCGAAATCACTTGAATACTGCTGCTTTCAATTGTAGTTGTTTTAGTTAGCTGCAATGCATTGAATAGCTTGAGATGGGTTGCAATTTGTTAGCCATAGATAAGCACAATCTTTCTATCAATGTTACTTTGTTTGTGCGTTGTTCTTAATTATTGTGATCTTCTGTTAGCTCGAAACCATATTTTTAGGGCATATTTTTCCATTGAACATACCGAGTTTGGATCCTGCAGTATGGAATTTATTTTGAAGATATTCAGCAGACATTTTCTAGCTTGTTAATATGTCTTAGGTTGGTTTTATAATTTGTGACAAGATTAATTGTTGTGACAGATTCTTAAGAAAGAGATAAGCAAAGCTCGAATAAGGTTAATGGAGTCTTCGGTGAAGGGGTCTGCTGGTCTGGACTACCTCAGGAATGCCTTTGCTAACAAATACGGATCTCCTTCTGATGCCAATACCTCTATTCCTTCCACGCTGAGATGGATTTCATCTGTTTGGAATTGCAAAGAACAGGAATGGGAAGAATACGTGAGATCCTCGGCAGCATTGGCCTCTAATTCATCCCAAGAATTGCTTCCTTCAACTACTCTCAGAACTGGGGGGAATATTTTACTCAAAACAACTGGCAGTCCGATGGCCCTTTCACTTGATGGCGCCAATGCTAAAGGTTCTAAATTGAAAAACTTTGATTTTCTATTCTTCAATTGGCTTTAAAGATGTTTACTTTCTACTTGAAGAAAACACTTATTTTGATACCTACTTGAATGTTATTCGATCAGGTGATCAACATCCAGAATGCAAAGGAGAACCTGTTGATCTGGCTGTGAGACTAGGCTTGTTAAAATTAGTAAGTGGAATATCTGGTTTGACTCAAGATGATCTACCAGAAACTTTATCTCTTAACTTCTCAAGGCTGAGGTCTGTTCAGGCTCAAATTCAGAAGATTATTGTGATTTCTACAAGGTAAAACATATTTGTTCTGAGATGATGTCTTCACACTCTCTTAACTGTAAAATTTATGCTGGTGACGGTACTATATTTGACTAATATCATCTATATTCTGGGAATGCCAGCATTCTCATTCGCAGACAGATTGTGGTGAGTGAAAAGACAGTTGCTAGACATGCAGATATGGAAAACTTAGTGTCTAAGTGTGGTGCAGAACTGTTGAATCTCCTAGACCGCGTTGAAGATGCTGATATAAACGATATAGTAGAAGTGATATGCAATTTGCCGAAGATAGAGGGTGAAGAAGCAAGTAAAGTTGAGTCAAGAAAATTGGTTGCTGCTAGGATGGTAGGAAAGAGCCTACAAGCTGGGGATGCTGTTTTTGAGAAGGTATCTAATGCTGTGTACTTAGCTTTGCGTGGAGTTGTTCTTGGGGGAAGTGGGGCCCGTGGGAGGAAATTGGCAGAAATGGCTCTCACAAAAGTTGGGGCTGCTTTTCTGACTCACAAGGTAGTGGAAGCTGCTGATGTTTTGATTGTGGCAGCCACTATTTCAGTTGGTGTTCATGGGCCATGGTATAAACAATTGGCCGATACCATGTGATATATTGGGCAACTACATTCATAATTATAATAATTACACACGTTTGTACATAGGAGTGTGTAAAGTTGTAAGCTCTGTGTATCTTATCTTAGGTCTGTAGAGAAGTGACATTGTTTGTAGTAGAATTCTTTTCATTTAACAGACAGAAATGTACATATGTGTCTTTCTCAATCTTTTAACATTAAATTGCTAATTTATGATTGGGACTTCACAACTTGTTATATATATATATATATATTCTCAGTTACTGACACTAGGTTTAAATATTCTCTGCAAGTAATGCTATCAAAATCAAATTATAAGCCAGCCAAAATCTGAAATTTCAGATGCTTACTTTACTGATTTTTCAATTTGACTATTTTTTCCTGTCGTGTCTACCTATGCAAGTTATTTTAGTTATATGATTTACTATTTAATTTTAAAAACTGTGATTTTACCAATATGACTGGATTAAGTAGTTATTTAGGACCCACAATAGAATAAGAGAAGAAAGGATGGGCAAGAAAGATGTGAGAACTGTTTTTAACATTTGTTGCTTTTGTTGATAGATTAAATATTAAATATTCATCTATAAAAGGATTGTTATTGGATAAATTAGCTTAAATGTTTTATGGATTAGAATAGACTAATGAAAAAAAAAAATTGTTCTGTATTATGATTCAAATTAAAATTTATCCAATCATTTTTTTTTTGTAACAAATATACGATCGTATTTACAAGACCCTTTCGTTGACGATATTCATCGTTTGTGTGTTTTGATTCTACACTTAATATGGATACGTTCTCAAGTCTTGTCACATTGCAGGGTCCTTTTATCAACGTTTTACAAAGAAACATGGCTAATGTTTTCAAACAATTAGAAGGCTAGTTTAATGTATCAGAAATGTCAATTTGGTTTTTGAACCACTAAAAGAAGATAATATAAGGAAAACAAAATATGAAAAATTTATAAAATCTCGTAAGACTTTAAGAAATATCAATAAAAAAAATATATTGGTTATTACTTCGGAATACAAAGCCTTTACCAATTGAAGATACCACCTTTACAATTTCACTATCTTTTTACAGTTATCCTCAGATTTAACCAAATTAAATTGTAACCTCTTCACCGTACAAGTTAACTTTGATGGTGGTTGTAGAAATACAAGTAATACAGTTTTCCTCGTTGATCTGCGTATAATAGTTATCTTCCACTCGTGCGATGCAATAAACCATAAATTACTGCAAGCTTGGTATACATAGTCCGAAGGGGCATGACAATAATATGATTGTGTATCATTTCAAGATGTTGTCCATTGAGGTAGTGCTCCCCCAGAAGCATTTTTACAAGTCACCTGATCTAATGCATCAATTTCTATGAGGTCGAAGTCTAGGTCTTCGTCATGGCATCCATGAAAATAATCTTCCTCTGCAGAATCATATATCACAGTTTTTCTATTTTGCTTCTTTATAGTCCTTTTCTTAGAACGACCTGTACTATTGGTGAGGGCGTCATCGTCCTCAGCATTATTAAACTCTCGTCTCCTTTTCCCAGAATCTGCACTGCCTTTGCTGTCGCTACTGGCTTTATCCAACTTGTAATATTCATTTATGGTATTCTCAATGGTTTCCAGTATCTCATCCCCATACTTGCTTACCTTTGCCCTGTGTTAAACCAGAATTAATTAATGCTTATTCACCAACAAGGAGACGACTATTCTCAGAACAAACTTACTTGCCAATGCCATTGATATCGAGGAGTTCTTCTTTGGTTCTCGGCACTCTCTTGCTCATATGCTGCAACGTGGCATTACTGAATAGAAACAGAAGCTTATTAGATGCGTGTACAACACATACATCATATCATGTAATAAAGCAGAATTGGATTTATTACGCAAATTTTAATTTTCAATTGCATTCCTTATAATCCTGCCCTATAGAGTAAATGAATCCAAAATGGAGATACCGTAACTTATTACAAAAAGAAAATGTCTAATAAATTTTACCCAAATATGTGGTGAGCAAAAACACCATCTCCAGCTTCTTTGACAAGAGTTGTCCTCAACATACGCAGAGCAGTGTATAACTTGGCTGAAAGATTCTGAAGCAGATTTCTTTTTATATATAATTCAAAAACAGATAGAAATTGCAACAAGCAAACTGAAAAATAACCCATGTCATACCAAATCCACTTCGGTTTGAGGCTGAGGAGTGTTAATTGGAATAACATTCGGCTTCCCAGATGTCAAAGAACCCTTGGCTGGAGTTGCATCAGATTTCCCTGGTTTTAATAATGCCTTTACAGAAGATGGAAATCTACAGCAGTTGAAAAATTCCATGAGTAGTAGATATGAACAGAGAAAAACACGCGTGCATTGTGAACTTGAAGCCATAGAAAGCTTAGACATAGATTCAAGTGAAATTGATCTCATATTTTATAAAAGCCTTCACATACAAAGAAAAAGGAACTTTCACGGAAATATGTTCAGCCACTGTAAGAATTAGCCCTTCTAATTCAACAAAATTAAGCAAGAAACAGCTTAATGAGATTGACAAACCTCAATATAATTCGGTGCCCAGCAAACAGATTACAGACCTTGAGCTCATTTACCTGACATTTTTTAATGCTTTAGAAAACTTAACAAGATGTAAAAAATAACATTGGAAGCACTATGAGAAAATATTAAAACTCAGTAAAATTGCAGTATATAACATGTGCACTGATACCTTCAATATTGACGATATCGATCCATAATAATCACTTTTCTTTACTTCTTCCACAAGAATATCCTCGACAACAAGATGATGCAATATACGGGAAGCCTCACCCTTAGCTAGATGCTTTCCAGCACCATGAAGGCTCACTTTCTCATGCCGATTTTTCTTAACCTTTGTTTGACATTAGAAGTACACTATCAAGAACGATAATATATTTCAAAGAATGAAAAAGAAAGAAAACAAAATAAATGCTTATGGCGTACCATTTGGCTAAAGGAACCACGATAGACTTCTAATATATGAGATGATGAGAACCTCTGTCCCGTTAGCTTAACAAGTTCAACCTAAGCATAAGACAACAAAAAAGTAATTGAAACTGCAAACCAGAGGACTCAAATATTACATTCTAATAGAACATCAATAAAGAATATGTTGATAGAAAATGTTTCCAAACCAATTGCTTTGCTATCTCTGTGACATCCTTCTCAATAAAATTTGTGATCTTCAAGCAATTATCACACGTTTTATGACAAGTTGAAGAATTGAACTTCTCCCCAAAATGAACAAGCTGCAGAAGGCGTCGACAATCGACATTATTTTCACAATAACTAACCTGAGGCAGTTGAAGACAAATATTTAGTGATATAATAATAATAACAATAATAATAATTAGAATCTCAATTTTTTAAAATTTACCATTCGCATAAGGTTTTCGGTGTTTGTTTCTAGTATGCTTCCAGGATTTATCATATTTGAACGATTGTGTCCAGATACCATGGGACTTTGCTCTATTGCTCCTTGACTTAACATAAGCTTGAATCGTATCTGTAAATATGAGATGCAATTATACATAACCAATAAAGGAAGTTGAGTAAGGAAATGGGATCTCAGTCATAACTCGTTTCATTTAATTTCCGGTAATATGAATGCTAACTTAGGTTCAGAAACAAACAAATTAAAATACAAGTAAAAGGGTTGTGATTGATACTAACATAATCACTATAGTTATAATATAATACACAGGATGAACGTTGACCATCTCTACCAGCTCGGCCACATTCCTGAAAGGAAAGTAAGAAGCATGCTCGTAAGCCAACAAAAGAAAAAACTAAATACCTAACATATTTGATATTCTGTCAGTACCTGATGATAGCCTTCAATAGATTTTGGGAGAGAATGGTGAATTACAAATCGGACATCGGGTTTATTAATACCTGAAATACCAAGTATAAAATATGATCTCATACAATTAATCAATGCAATAGGCAGTAGCAAGGAAGTAAATATACCCATTCCAAATGCTACTGTAGCACAAATTATATTGATTTCATCTTTGCTCCACTGCTGTTGAACAAAGGCACGCTGAGCAGGATCCATGCTACCATGATAAAATGCACATTTATGTCCACATTCCTGAACAATGAATATAACTAGATAATGTATTCACAAGCTAAACGAATTGATAGCAGCTTCCACATTTATTTATTTTTCAATCAAAAAAATGAATCAGTTTGTTAAAACTGGGTTCCACAGGAAGGTCACCAGATTGCACTTATGCTTTCGTCAGATACCCACATCTTCATGCAGAAACAGTGAAACAAAACAAAAAAAACATGAACCATGATGAAAAATGAAAGTAAAGCTAGAGCAAGCCAGAAAATCACAGCCAATTCAACATATTATACTTTCTAGTCAATATACAAATGTGAAATAATAAGAACTAACCTGCAAATTGCTAGCAACCTTTTCACAGTCCATTCGCGAAAGACAATAGATAATGCCACATTCATCAAAATGATTCTCTCTAATGAATTTGTCAATATCTTCCAAACACTTTTTGGTCTTGGGGACAACAGAATACCTGCAATGTTAAAAAAGAACATGATGCATCATCCATTGAAGGTTTAACAAGAAGTCAATTCTTCATTTAACACACCATAAGTTTGGGCGATTAAAACTTTGCCGAAAAACAATGCAGTTAACAAGACCAAGTGCTTGCACAACATCTTCTTTTACGCTAGCAGTTGCTGTAGCTGTTAAAGCTAAAACTGGAGTATTCGGGAATTTCTGTTTCAATATACCAAGTCCCTGGTGAAATCAAGAGTAACAATTAAAATTTAAACAATACACTATCATAGATTTGCATCAATTTGAAGGGTACAAAAGCTCCAACCTGATAGTCTGGTCTAAAATCATGCCCCCATTGGCTCACACAGTGAGCCTCATCAATTACAATCCTTGCAAGTAACTCACGAAAATGTAAATTCTCTAAGTGTCGCAAAAGATTATCACTTCTGCAGTCAAAGTAAAAACAATAGCATCATGAAAAAAATGAAGAATATGACTCATAAGTTAAATGTTTCATAGAATAGAGAGCAATCAATGATGGCACTCACTTGACAACCTTTTCAGGTGTCACATATAATAACTTGTATTTACAGTAATCAGAATTAAGTTCTCGGAGGATCTCCTGCTGTTCAGTCCATTCCATATTGGCACTTAAGTAAGCAGCTGGTATATTTGCCTGTAAGCCAAGCCAACAGGAGCAAATAAACATCTATCTATCCGAAAAACACAGGGCAGAAAGAGAAAGCAAGCAAGTTACAAAATCAGCAATACCTGCAGTAAGTGCATTATTTGATCCTGAATAAGGGACACAAGAGGAGAAATTACTAATGTTATACCATGACAAATAAGAGCCGGTAACTGCAAGACAAGACATTGTAAGATGACAGTTTTGGTAAAATCTAGACAAATATATCAATAAAACCAATAAAATGAGATAGGGAATAGGCCATAAATTGAAAGAGGTCTTTAGAAAGATCATACTACCTGATATGTCAGACTCTTTCCACCACCAGTGGGCATCAGAACAAAAACATCAGATCCACTCATTGTGGCATTAATGACCTCTCTTTGATTGGGGCGAAAGGAATGATTTCCAAATACTTTTTTATTATTAACCTGTAAGCAAATAAAAAAGTTAGTAAGATGAGTTACGTTCACTGGAAACTGACAATAACTCAGTTAAATACCTCTAACTCTTTTGTCCAAGGAAAATCATGGCTGCTCCAGCGTTTGTCTCCAGAACCTTCAATGTAATTAACTTCAATAATCTTTGGGATGAACGCCTCCCGCTCCACCGGACCCGATGATATGCTATAATTGTCTAAAGAAAAAGATGGAAGAGACTGGAATGTTGAACCACATGTCCCGATACCCATATAAGCCTGGGTATCATATCGCTTGGATCCATTACAGGCACCAGTTTGCTGAGGTGTTTCATACACAGATGATGTAGATGGTGCCGTGGATGCAGAAAAATGTGACTTTTGCCTTTCCTCGTTAAGATTACCAGATTGAATATATTTTTCTAGTTGTTGAATTTGCTTATTCAGCTGTGACCTAGCATTAGGGACTTGTTTTATTTTCAACTCAAATGCTATTCGATTAAAAAAGAATCTGCTGTAAACTTTTTATGCATAATAATTTAGCATAACAAAACTATAAATTAAAAGAAAAACAAAAATGAAAATGTTACAAACAATGTAATTCCAAGGGAAATCCACACCTATCATGGCGAAGCTTTGTTAACTGTGTAGAATTGAGGTTTTCACCATTGTCAAGCAGTTCATTGGAGATTGCAATTAGATTATCCTTCAATCCCTGCAAATGAATTGCTGCTTCAGGGCAAAGCCCTAACTGCATCCAGTTTTAGGATTAGGCCTATCAATCTGACAAATAAACATGGATAACTTGTGAAAGATCAAAATACCTTGTACCCATGGATGCAATCTACACACAGGTCTGGTGGCAAAATATCATCCCCCTGTCTAGCACATTCATCTTTATGTGCATTTGATGTTACAGGAGGAAACTTGGATATTGACGACGTGGGAGTGCTGGTCGACTGGTATTTCTCAACTATTTGGTCAACATCAATGTTCTTAAAGGCAACCAAAAGCAGGACGGAAACAAAGAGAGAAAAATCAGCATCTACATGGATGTAAGCAGTTAGGATAAACTTGACAACGTAACGGTTTATTTTTAAGAAAAAGCAACAAAGCAGTTATACTAACTAGGGACAAAAGGACATGATTACAGAGTGAATAAAATGGCCAAACACCCTCGCCAGTTTCCACTTCACAGAAGAATTGTGCAAACTACTTGGAATAACCAACATACATTCATCAGCAAACTAGTAGTAAAAGACTGAAAGTTAAACTAACTGGTACAAAATTATGTATGACTGCAACTAAAAACTATGAAAGCCCTCTGATTTTATGATCAGTTCATTCAAAAACAATAAAATCAAGCAAGTTGCAACAAATTGTTGGCAGTTCTAACTTGCAAGCCTAGTGAGACCCAAATGATTTTGACTCATTTAAATTAATCAAAGCGTACTAAATTACCTCAAGTATGTTATCATCATCAATATCTCCAGACATGCAGTTAGAAGACTCGTTGATTTGGCCTGTGTACTTATTATGATTGTTCAATGAACCATCCAAACCCCAAGTATTTCCGCTAACAACTGGAATGGCAGTGACATCAGGACACATACGGTTGTCATTCTGATAGCCTCCGTGGATGGGTACTGTTCTCGTATTCTCATGACTCTGCTGATTAACATTGACAGATTTTCCAGGTTGTACATAGTTCCTACTAGAATTTTGTAGACTTGAAAGAGCATCCCAAGCCTGTCATGAATTGTTTCAACAGAAGTCATTGCAAACTATAGAAGTCTCAAATAAGAACATTTACACTTGCAAACTACTCGCTTTCATATAACAGTTATACTACTATACCTTGTCAAATTGTACTCTCTGTGAAACTTGAATATTTTCACTTCGTTGAAATACAAACCTGAGACAATTGACGCATTAGAGAGCACGCTGAAACTGAGCTGAAATCCATATATTAATCTAGCATATCAAGTTCCACAGAAATAGCACAGCCACAGTTGACAAAGGAAACAAAAAATAAAATCCTTTCAAAAACTATCTCAACACTGACCAGCAAAAAGTGGAGTAAGAAGATCATAATCCAAGATGGTAACTTTGAATAGATACAAATTTAAACCAACATCTACCATGTTACACCGCCGTATTAGCAAAGCAATAATAGTCGATTGAAGTAGATGGAAATTAAGACAGAATTAATGTCTTGGCAACCCCTGGGAACGAAATTGCTCTCCCTGTATACGACAAAACTAATGAAGCCCCAAAGCCTAGTCATTCCACGAAAGACCTATAAATCCCATTGTCTGGGAACTTTGGACATGAAACTCTGAACTAACTGGCAATATAACAAAGTACGAAAATGAATTACTGTTGAAGTAAAAGGCATACCCGGAAGTCCCAGGGTTCGGTTCTCGGTGGCGGGGCTTCTTAGGCGGAAGAGAGAACAGAAAATTAGAGCTCAAAAACTTCTCTTGGGAGGAGAAATTCTCATGAGCATTGGCATGCTGCAACCAGTCCCTGTTATTCTCTTTAACAGCCCGAACTGAATTGGCTTCACTGTGAACATTCCAAAACCTAATTAGAGACTAACTATAAATGATGAACCACAAAGAAGGTAACAAATAAAGCGAACCCAAGCATCATTACCCTTGTCTCATTTGAGTAGCAACCAAAACAACACATTCCCTGCAGAATCAGAACTCAAATTGAATTACAGCAACACGGCGCAATAATAATGAACAAGAATTAAGAAAAAAGCTCGTTGGCGTGCCTCAGCAAAATATGGACATCGGTAAATGGAAGAAAAATGCAATGGAGATTGCAACGTTGAGTGGAAGAAGAGCGATTCGAATCAAAACCCTAGAAAAATGATTGAGGAGAAAAGTTGGCCATTGAAAGAGAGAGATCCAAACAATCGTACGGAAGAGAAGAGAGCGAGCTTTTCCAAAGCATTGGCGGGATTTTTCATTTCAACGAATCTACGTCTGCAAAATCTTAAACTTTTTTTTTTTCTTTTTTTATAACCTAATAAAATAAAATATAAAAAATTGCATAAAAAATACTGTCGAAAATTTTTTATCATTCAATTAGCGGTATATTCAACTCCCGCCAGGTGGGTTTTTGAGACAATGACAGAAGAGGGAAAGCTAGAATTTTTAACTTTTGTTTTTAAAAGTTAATTTTTTACTTTGTCTTAAAAAGTATAAGAAGTTAAAATTTCCATATTTTTAATCCAACATCATTAATGGTTGATGTGATAAAATAAATAATTACATTTAAAATAAATACAGAAGAAACACATTCATAAAGGTTAAAATTTCTACAAAATTTGAATTTATAATAATATAAAGTGTAGATAATGACGGGCAGATAGAATACGGGTAATAGCTCCTTTGTACTTTACCTGTTGGATAAATATTCACTCTGTATCCGTACCAACATTTGTCGGATATCCGTTATGTGGATACCCGTCTATTTTTTTTATATCCACGGGTATCCACGGGTACCTGCAGATATTTACAAAATTATTTAAAAAATAAATATTTAATTATAAATTAAAATAAAATACATCACTGTCATAAATTTTAACTAAAGTTCAAACAATCTCAAGTTCATACAAGTCCAAATAATCATAAAAATAAATATAAAATAACATTCAACACAATGAAAATCCTTTAATTAGCGCTTTGATCAACAAACTCACTTTCTCCGATTGATTTATGAGAAAAAAAACTTAGGTTATAATGTTTTTTACTGATATAT
>Ga0214542_1000112_pt1 | contig 110080 bp, 61 predicted proteins | sample CNSS1metaG_FD_160096 | JGI IMG/M metagenome (GOLD analysis project Ga0214542, IMG submission 160096) | Root nodule microbial communities from cowpea collected in UCLA plant growth center, Los Angeles, California, USA - CNSS1 | ecosystem: Host-associated > Plants > Roots > Nodule | place: USA... | reverse complement strand
AAAAAATATATATATAAAAAAAATAAAAAAAATAAATATAAATATAAAAAAAAAATATATATATATATATATATATATATATATATATATATATATATATATATAAATGTAAGAAGGGCTGAATTATTATTCACAGGGAATTGAATTTAAATAAAGATATATTTTTTTAAAATAGAAATGGAAAAACATATTAATATCCTATCGGTGCTTAACAAATAGTCTTTAATTTTGTAGAGGAAGTCCATATTTAACAAATACGTTAATAACTTTAATGGTTTCTTTGCAAAAAAAACAAGCATCCAAATTGGTTCTTTTTCTCGTTAAAGTTTATCATTGTCCATATTGTTTGAACCTTGTTTATTAGCTTTCAAACATAAAAATCTAAGCTTTTTTACTGTGACAGTGGGTGCTGATTGAAACAAAAGAAATGGAGACTGTTCTAATATAAAATAGGAAAGGGACACCCAGTTCAGTTCATACACGGGTTAACTGATATAAGTTTGGTTTGTTGAAACTGAACTGAATAACAGTTAAGTTCAGTTTTAATTACAAATAGTTCAGTTTTTTTCAGTATAAAACAATGCAGTTAATCATGGATCAATACAATTCAGTATATTATGTCCACCCCTAATTAAAACTTGTTCTTTTATGTTAGAAATCCATTGACCAAAAATAAAATAAGTTTACAAGATGTAAATTAGTATAAATCTCAGTTTACAAGTCAATTTTGAATTATAGAATTAGACTTTTACTTTTTAATATGATATCAAAATCATGAGTTTAAATTTAAAATTTATTGTTTACAATATATAAATAAATGCAAACTTGATTTTGTGAGATTGAAAAGTTAAATTTAAAATCCACTCTTTAACCTTCTTAAATTTGTAATAATGTACTAATTAGCTGTAAGGAAGAAACATATAAAAATAATTTATAATTATAATATTTGACAAATAAAAGAAAATGGATACTTTATATCAGAACATTTACTGTATTATTTTCTCTATTGTTTTCCCTATTTAACATAAGAAGTGATTTTTTTTTTCTTTTGAATAGTTTCTTATTTATTGTATTGATTTGTTATATTAACAAGTGAAAATACTCCTTTAATATTAATAGAGTTAAATATATTTTTGGTCTCTTAAGTTTAAGTGAAATTTAAAATTAGTTCTTTTTTAAAAAATTTAACCAATTTAGTCTTTTATCTTTAGAAATGCGTGAATTTAGTCCTTCTAACCAAATTTTGTTAAATTTATTTGAAACGTGTTTTATGATAATATTTGAGTTAACATTAAAACAAAAACGTGTCAAACGGTGTAAACAATTTAAATATTATCCTACAATGCGCTTGAAACATTAAATAAACTTAACAAAATTTGATTAAAAGAACTAAATTCATGTATCTTTAAAGATGAAGGATTAAATTAGTCAAAAATTTTAAAGAATTACTAATTTCAAATTTCAGGAAAACTTAAAGGATCAAAAATATATTTACACGTATTAATATGAAGATTCCTATATTTTTTAACAAAAATTATTTAAGTGTTTTAACAACTTATTAGGATTAATCTATTATATAGACATAAATATCTAATTGAACTTAATTAACGATTTGAAAAGAGCATTAACGACCCGAGATTCAATCTCTAATACCATATAGACAAATAAAAAATAAGTCAGAACTTGATTATGTGTTCCACTTAATGATTATAGTGAATCGAACAAAATAAGCTTTTAATCAAAGTTTCATAAAAGTTGATCTTCTAACCTATTAGGCCCTTTTGTATTTCAGGGTCCCTTTGACTCCAAAATTGTAAAATAGGGTCTGTTGATTTTTTTTTTTGTAAAATTGGGTCAAGTCGTTGTGGGGAAGGACGACATTCGGAGTGAAATCGTCTTCTATCCTGCCGGTTTTGTTTTTGTTTTTATTAAATAATGTCGTCGTTAAAGATAACGACTTTGTTTAAATTGAGGAGTGAAGACGTCCTCTAACACGACGGCTTCACTTTTCACCTTTTTGTTTTCAAAGTTTTAATTATTTTTAATTTTTCTTTTCAAAATTTTCACTTTTCATTTTTTTTAAAATATCTCAGATTTTTTTTTTCAAATTTAACAATTTTTTTCATCATTTTTCCTTTTTTTCAAATTTTTCAGTTTTCATTTTTTTTCTTTTTTTAAATTTTTCAGTTTTGATTATTTTTCTATCATTTTTCAGTTCATTATTATTTTCTTTATTTTTTTAAAAAATTTCAATTATTAATTTAAAAAAAAACAAAAAACAAAACAAAAAAACAAAAAAAAATTGAAAAAGTGAAATCTTCATGTGGGATGACGACTTCACTTTTTCTAAATAGAAGAAAATGTTATAAGAAAATGTTATGTTAGATTACGACATTGTATTTTTTTTTTAAGTTAAAGAAATTGGTCGGAGGAGGACGACTTCACTTCCAATGTTGTCCTCCACCCTAATGACTTGATCCATTTTTGCAAAAAAAAAAAAAATAAGGAACCCATTTATACAAATTTAATTTCTAAAATACCCCAAAATACAAAAAAAAGAAAAAAAAGCCAACCTATTAACTAAAATCATGTTCATAAGAACAATGGTATTGAGTGTGTTGTTGAAAAAGAACATAATGTTTATTATAATCAAAAGCCTTTGAGAAATTCGGTTCCATCGACTCAAAGTGCCTGATCTAGCAAATGAACACACTTCCATACAATCCAACCTGGTTAAGATATTTTAATAAGCTTAATCGTTTCAGAAATTCAGAATTTAATTCTAGATAAAATATTATTTATTTATTTTGTGGGAAATGAACGTTATATGGGGAGTAACGCAAGAGGATCTTGACAGAGTGATAATAAAACACAACTGGATTTTCAAAAATATTTTTTGAATTCCAAGTCAACACAAAAGACAAAATATTTACTTTATTTCTTACAAGAAAAAGAGATTTCACCTATGCATGCAAAGGAGAGGCACCTTGAGAATCTGACATCTTTGTGCCATTGTTCGAAGAAATAGACAATTTAATGGATTATGAGCCTTAAACAATGTTAAGATATTGTAAACAAGAAAATACACCATAAATTACTTTATTGGGGGGGAAACAGTGAAGGACCTATTTATTCTTATCTTGATAAATTTATTTATTTAGAAAGACCCACTTATTTATATTTTTAATATTTTATTAGGGATACGAATAATGCTCAAGAAAGTTGTGTAACAAGTTAAAGTGAACATTATTTGTAAAAATTTTAAAAATATTTTAAATAACAATTAGAAGAAGAGCTTCTTAAATTTAATTAAGATGGTTTTGGTAAGTTAATAGTATACCTGCTCACAGTTCTACAGACAGTTTAGGAGACTATTTCTTGAAAAATCATAATTAAACGTACAAAAGGATTATTACTAATAATATATAAAAGTAAAAGTCATGAGAGTTTTTCCAGATAATCGTACCAATATATAGAATGAATTTTGGCCTGAAATTACTCCATAAATTTGATCTAATTTTATTCTCATTAACTAATTAGAAATTATTTCGCTATACTTTAATCATTAAAAAATAAAAATAAAGATCTTTTATATATGGTGATCAGGTTGAACGAAAATGTTAAACTATACTTAAATACATTTTTGCACCAAGTCTTATCTTAAAATACTTAAAAAACTTATTTTATTTTAAAATATCCTTAAAATACGTTGGTTTTGATATATTAAACATTTAAAATATATTTAAAATAGTTTTATTTAAACAAAGTACACAAACAAACAGATTAAAAAAAAAATCTTTAACAGAAAATTTAAATTTAAAAATCTTCTGTAAATAGTACAACCACGCTATAACTCTGTTATTTCACTCCAGTTCAACACTCTTTCTCCCAAACTCTTAAGAACATTCTTTCTTTTTCTTCTTATTCCAACAAAGTACAATCTTATTTTGAGTTTTGGGAACTTCAAGGTTTCACCTTTTCTTCTCCTAAACTCATCTTTCTCTAACACTAGGCTTTTACAACCTAAAACTTGTTCACGAAATCTTGCATAAAAGAGGTGCAAAACAAGTTTTATCTTGTTTAGTAGTGGCTAATTAATCAAATGACATAAATTTATGGCTTATTGATTTTTGGATACCCATTTAGTGTAAGGCTCTCTGCTCCATTAGGAATTTAAGGCAAAGTTTTTATAAAATAAATTGCATGGAAATGACATTAAAATGCATCTAGTTTGCTACATAAAAAATCAAGTTACAACATGAAACTAAAGTGACATGACAAAACAAAGAAACTTATTGTACTCGGTCTCTTATGTTCGACTGGAAAAGTGGGTAAATGAATATAAAACGGGTTACTAATGCTTTAATCATCAAACTAGCCATAAACAATAAATAGTAACAAAAACTTTGATCGTAAAATAGTTAATTACTTATTTTAAAATCGGTGACTAAATAGTCGATTATATTACAGTTGCTGAATACGGTGGTTTTCAAATTTTCAAACATTTAGTATATTTATTTTTCTCTCTTGGAAGAGAAGAAAAGAAAAGTTGAATGGAATTTGAATTTTGTAATAGATTTATGGTATTTCTTAAGATATTGTTGAAAGAAAATCTTTTCTTAATATTAAAATATGAATATATTAAAATGAGTATCGAGTTGAATGCAAAGGAAAAGTAATGAGCATAATTTACTGTGTTGGTTGGTGTCTCTTTTTCAGGAAAATGGAGGCCAAATGTGGTTTCCGTCCCGCTGACATGATAGTGACAGGAGTACGGTCACCACTCATAAAACAAAAACCCTCCCATCCCTCTCTCTCTCTCTCTCTCTCTCTCTCATTTTCTTTTTCATCTTAATTAATTCTCACATTATTATTTCAAACTTCTTTTTTACCCTTCTACCATCACTCCATCATCTATTTTCCTTATTTATCTTCTAAAATATTATATTGCTTTCTTTTTAAATAATTTTAATATTTAAATTACCCTTTTTTTTTCATTGGAAAAAAAAAAGGAATCTAGAAAGGTTATTTGTTATAAGACACAGCTTTTGTCCAAACTATTCCAAACAGAAAATCAAATACACCACCATGAATGATCCCTCATCCATCAGGTATGGTCCAAGAAAGCCATTCCAAATGTTCATTCCTTTTAAGAAAATCAACCCAACTCTACCTCTTCTTCAGTACTTCTAAGAAAGACAAAAGCATAAAACATATATATCTAAAAAAAAGTATCATTTTTCCCTGTAAAAAATAAAACAATTCAATGTTCTTTTAATTGTTTGTTAAAGTTACCTCATGCATTGATAAAAGTTAACTTCTATAAACATTCATAATTGGATAAGAGTTTATTTGCATCATTTTTCCAGAGGAAAAAAAAATTTAAATAGGTTTCTTTATGAGTTATGATTAGTTTATCAAAATACCTCATTAATTTATGTGAAAACAATTTTTAACTTATATAGTTTCTCTTACAAAAATAATTATTTTGCTTTGAAAAGTAATCTAAGGGTTTACACAAACTAATCTCAAATTAATTTAAAGAAGCTCAAATCATTTTTCATTTTTAGTTTCTTGTGGTACACGTCGCTTTCAAGAAATTTATCAATAAATAATCTCTATATTTCTAGCCAAAGAAATATTATAGCACGCCCACTTAAGTTACTTCTAGGACTTATTAAGTTTAAATATTTTATAAAGTAATGTATTTTTAATCAAGTTTCTATTATAATTTTTATATTTTTTAGTAGTGTTTAATTTTTACTGACTGGCGTGATGTTATTTTGATCCGTTATCTTGTTTACTTGTTCACACTATAAAAAATACAAGGAGTTAAAGTTATTCTTATTGAAAGTACATTAAATAACAAAGTTATTATCCAATCATCCAATTAAGTAAATCATAAAAATTTAATTAGAAAATTTAAATACTGAATATACCAAACAAATTTAATAGACTAAATAGGAGTTGAAACTTAATTAACTTATCTTTTATTGACTTGTATATCTTGAATCCAAAGTGTTGACGAAGGTATGAACAAAAAATAGTTGTTTATTACATTATTAAGCATTTTTCTTTTTGATTGAATGATGAGGATATCTCCCACGAGATTGTCTAGGGAAAAAGATTCCTCTGAAAAGAAAAGAAAAACCCTAATATTGAACGTTTGGAGTTCAAAAATGAAAACTGTTTGATAAATTGTAGGTTGGGAAAACTTACACCTGAAGCTCCTCGAGATCTGACCAAATCTTGTTTGAGTTCTTCACATGAATTATTTTGAACATGTTTCGAGGGTCAGCTTCTCTGAACTTGGGCCTCCTTTGTCTACACCAATAATGCTTCTTCCTATCCATAATTGCTTTCCATCTTTTTCTCTTCTTCTCCTAATTCAATCATCGTTCATTCACATCTCTCATATATACTTCATACACTAATTCAGATTCTCTCTTCAATTTTTACTCTACTATTTCAACATTTTTTTAAGAATCTCCTTTGCATTAATCTCATTTCTTCTCACCAAGTCGCTGAATTTTATGTGCTTCTAAAAAATAAATGTGAGGTAGAATATGTATAAATTTATATGGCATCTAACTAATTCTTTAAGGTTACTTAATCAACATCGAATCCTACCAAAGCAAAATTCCTTGTACCTGAAGTTTTTGTCCAAAAGCTTGTCATGTACAACGAAACGATTCAGCTGGGATAGGTGGTTAGGGCACCATGTGCTTTGGTTTCAGAGAAAGAAAAATAGTTTGATTGCTATACTTACCAAAAAAGACATGGAGATACTTACCAAATAGGGGATTGTAATTTTTATTTATTTATTTTTAAATAGTTATTTTATAACACCTACTAATAGTTAAATATAAAGACTATATAATCATAAACTAATCTCTAAAATTCTTTTTAGTTTTACCTATAGAGATGCTGCAATTATATACAATACAGTATAATTAATATATTGTTAATATAAAGATTTAAAGTGTTATATATTAATTAAGATCTTCCTTTGGTTTTCTTAACAGAGTCAATGAAGCACATGTTGTTTGAAGTTGTGAAAAACGAGAGCGAGATAAAGTTTTAATCACTTACATTAACTGTGAGCGTTTAATTATTTTCCTTATCCAGAAATACCATAAACTTGAATCAACAAACCCTACAAGCACCATAAAGTCCATAATCCCCAGCCCCTCTCGAAAAACATGCTTCCTTCATTTGTGCAGGAATAGAATTGTTGTCACCTAATCCAGAACCACCGTCTTCTCCAACCTCATCATTGTAGATAACAACATCAATGGAGATTCTTGTGGAGAACCAAAAACCAAATGACAAGAGTTTAAAATGAAACATTAATGGCAAAGATAAAGATTATTTGACAGTGATGAGAGAGAGGAGAAGGTTATTAAGTTAAGGGTAATAGAAATTGGAATGAGAAAGAGAATAATGATAATAATAGAATTTAGGAGTTAGTGTGAGGGAAGAGTGATGTCATGTCCTGTCGGAGAAGGAGGGCACGTAGGCAGCTCCCATAAATGCAGACAGATTAATTGGTCCGATGTTAAGTCCGTGTCTTAAGTTTTATTTTTATGGTTCCATTTTCTGCTCCCAAATTCTTCAACCACATACATAATACATTCACTACTCCTTCTTCCACTCCCACTCTTCCTTTCTCACCAACCATATTCCCTTCTCTCATCTTACCTACAATAACACCTTTTCTCTAATCTCTGCATTTTTTTATTATTATACCTTCCACTCTTCTTCATTCTTAATAATGTAGCTTCCTTGCATTTTGCAATATCTTTAATAAAAAAAGACACAGGCTTGGAAACAGGGTGCAGAAATGGGTTATCCTCAGTTAAAGTAAAAAGTAAATGTCTGAACAAGAATGGTACAGGTGTTAATTATGTAATGGCAAGTATTTGAAACCCTTTTCTGAGTGAAACAGCTCTTTTCTTCAGACCGCTTATTCATGACCACATCCTCTTCAATCTCTTATCTTCAAACAACAATAATAACATTATTTTATTAAATAATTCTTACCATTATTATATATTAAATATATTCATTAATTTAAATCCCATATAAATATATACACAAACACAATCTTACTTAGCTTAGTTTTTATTATTATCTTCCAATCTACCTATACTCTATCATGGTGAAACTCAAAACTCCCTTGCCCAAACTCACATGTAGAGTATAGTAGAATAGATCTTCAACTTTCTCCCCCACTTACTTCAACTTCCTCTCGATTCTAGAAACCCTAACACACACACCTCAATTTTCGTTGGTAAAAAAAATTATTTTTCGCCTTTCTTTTCAGCTTTTTTTAGGGAGAGAAGGTGGAGAGTGATATGGAATTCGACGAGCAAGAGGAGCAGGAGGAGGAAATGGGGATGCCGGACCCGCCGGTGCCAGCGCCGGTGGCAAGTTACGACTCGCTTGGAAACCCCGCGGCTCGGTCCAAAGGCGCCGGCGAGGGACGGAAGGGAGCGTTCGGCGCCGCCGCGGTACGGTACCGAGAATGCCAGAAGAACCACGCCGTGAGCTTCGGCGGCCACGCTGTCGACGGATGCTGCGAGTTCATGCCGGCCGGCGAGGACGGCACTCTGGAGGCCGTGATTTGCGCCGCCTGCAACTGCCACCGGAATTTTCACCGCAAGGAGATCGACGGCGAGATGAGCTCCTTCCACCACCGAGCGCAGCCGCCGCCACCGCTGCACCACCACCATCAATTCTCCCCGTACTATCACCACCGAGTCCCACAGCACCCAGCCGCCGGAGGCTACCTCCACCACCACCTCGGCACGCCTCCAATGGCGCAGCACCGCCCGCTCGCCCTCCCGGCTGCCGCCTCCGGCGGCGGACTCAGCCGCGAAGACGAAGACATCTCGAATCCGAGCAGCAGCGGCGGTGGAGGTGGCGGCGGCGGGGGATCCAAAAAACGGTTCCGAACGAAGTTCACGCAGGAACAGAAGGATAAGATGCTGGCATTCGCGGAACAGCTGGGGTGGAGAATCCAGAAGCACGATGAATCAGCTGTGGAACAGTTCTGTGGTGAGACGAATGTGGAGAGAAAAGTTCTGAAAGTTTGGATGCACAATAACAAGAACACTCTCGGTAAGAAACCCTAATTTCGGAATTATTGTTATTAATATAATATATAGTATTCTTTCTCTCGATCTTTCCGTTGGGTTCCAGAGAGAAAATTGTAATTTGAAATTGAATTAATGGAGATGAAGCTAGGGCTGTTCCTTTGGTTAATTTTAGTTTGAGTTTATTCCCGTGTTGGCAAAGTAAGGAGTGATTAAAGTGCATGATTAGGTTAAGATGTAGCATTATTGTACATTAATTGCGAATTAATTGTGGGTGTAAAGAGATGGAGAGCGAATAAAGAGAAGGATTAGCAGAAGCGATAATTGAGGTTTAGCAAGATAAAGCGAACGTGTAAGACATGCAAATGGAAAATGGGATGACATTGGTTTTAATTTTGTTGTTTGCATTAACAGGTGAAAGTCCCCACCAACCATTTTTGTTCCCGTTTTGGACACATTTATTCAACCGTGAGAAATTGATAAAAATATAGTGAGAGGGGTATTAATTGGTGGGAGAGTTTGAGTTAGAGTTTGTTGTTGTATTGTTTGGCATTTTTTGAGTGGGGGAAAAAGGGAAAAGGAAAAGGGTGGTAAATGAATGAATGAATTGGTGAGGGTTGAATGATTCAATCCCATTCTCGTATATGTTTGGTTAGTGCGGTGTGAAAAGCGAGAAAGTAATGAAAGAAGAAAATAAACTATAGGAGAGGAGAGTGGGTGGGTATTCACGCGGCAAAATCGTACAGTGTTAGTCTGTCGGGTCATGCACAGATTACAGACTTGCAGAACAGAAGTGCAGAACCCTCCTCCACCCCTTTTCACATTATCATTACCCTCACATTATTTTAACAAATAATCAAATTAAACCTACAAAAACTCAAATATATTTTTATTATTATTCACATATTTTATCATAAATATATATAGTTTTTTATCTCTCTACGATAATATTGCTTGCATGCATATCAATTATTTTAACCGCTCTATATTTCTCTTTCTTCTCAATCCTTTTATTCTGCTTTGCTCACTGTTCTACACGTTCTGTACTCGCTGTGTTACTAAAACTATGCAGCTACAACTAGAGGTCAAATGTTATGTCATTTATGTTTCGTCCAAATGCCATTATTAGTTAACCTAAAGGCCATTTAAGAGGTTTCACAAACTTAACTTAGTTATGTTTTTCGATCATTTTTGTTTTTTAGTTAAACATGTTTTTTTGTCAGGAAAAGAAGTGAATTTTTATTTTCGTTTTTTTATTCTCTCTAAAATTGGGAATATTGCTTTTAATCTTTAGTGCTATACGATACTAAGGTCAAATGACTATTCCAAGTAATATATACTGATGTTTTTTACATAATCTGACTTCTAAAATAAATTCTTAATATTTGAAAAATAAGAATTATTTATCTATTTTAAAATAGATAATAATAACTAAAATAGTGATTAAAAATTATGTAGAGATGAATTAAAAAATTGTAGGAACTAATATTTGTTAATTTTTATCATATTATTAATATTAGAAGCTCTTTTTTTATTTATGAGAAAAGTATTAAAGCTATATGTTCTTGTATTCAACTTTTGGAGAAATTCTAATTTTTAACTATATATTAACTTTTGTTTAAGAAATGACAAATGGATTTGATTATTGTCTTACGCTTCTAATAAAATCAAGCTAGATATACTTGTCTAGTTTATAATTTACTGTTTATGTTATAAGTTATATTGGAATCTTATAAAAAAGAATGAGCTATTTTTATACTGACTATGCATGGAACACTTAAAAAAAACAAATAAATTAAAATTGATTTAATTTGATTCTATTCTGTGACTAATATCAAAATCTAATTGGATTGATTGGCATCATTTTTCCTTTCAAAAATAGCTGAAAAACTGATGCTTATTACTATTTTACTGTCTGAGTGATGATTGTTCACTTTGAACAACGAATGAAGTTGGGTTTTATGAATTCCTAGCTCTTGAATTATCGAATTAGTTCTTGAAGGTCAGTTTGTTAAAGATCAACTTTAAATAAGACTTTAGAAAGTGTAATTAAAAAGAAAATGGAGCTTCTATTTTACATGCATTTGAGTGGTACAGGTAAAATCGAGAGAGGATCAATTACATAAATAGTAATATATATCTAAATTAGAAATCGTAGAATAAAAAATAAAATCCACCTTCATATTCAATTTAATTTAAATAAATTACAAAGTATACAAATCTTGATTTATATATAATCTAGGAGGTTTCGCAACATGGACATGGGAGTTTGATTGCTACTTTTTCTTGCTGTTCGCTTAGATATGGATATGTACTTACCATCAATTACTGGTGATCACCTTATAATTACTCCAACAAGCTCAATATAATGGATATTAATTCTTACCTATTGTATACGTACAAAGGTTTTTGGTGGGTTACCTTCACATTAAAGCAAAAACAAGTATAAATGAACTAAGAAGTATTGTTTCAAAGCTAGAAACAATTTGAATATGCAAACAGAGTTTCCTTATTTTTTAAATTCGAGTAACATTAATTTCGTTATATACTTTTAAACAAATTTTAACCAAAAATTATATGTTAAAATTTGCATTGCAATCAAGAAAATTGACTATGTGTATTTATTAAGCAAATAAATACTTAAAAATATGAAATCATCAATAATAAACTGAAACACTATGGTCATCAATAACAGCCGTAAAAAAATTGAAAAAAATATATTTGATTTATTTATATATAGTGGAAGTGTAGTATTAGTTGTGTTGAAAGTTGAAAGCATGTCGTGGAATGGCTCACAGATTATTATAAGAGCAGAAGAAGATGGTCATACATTCTCTTTCTCTTTCTCTGTATCCGTTTGATCATTTTTGGGGTGAATGCATCGATGAACACTGAGTGGTACCATCACTGTTCTGTTCCATGGAGTTGTTGTAATTGTTAGCGAAGTAACAGTAATATAATTGTGGTGTACTACTTTACTTTACTACACGACAAGGTCAAATCAAAACTGAGGTTAGGTTGGCACTTGCAACATCATCCACACGTTAACATGCATCTTCATGTATTAGTTAAGACGTGACGTTGAACCTTCTGCTGCATTTATGTTTCCAACTATTCATTCCTAAGGAGTTACCGTTCAACACCTTGTTGGAACTTGTTTACATCACTAACTTCTGTTTCTCTTTTGTGTTTTCCAACTTTTCAAATTCCATTCCTGTTCAAATACTTCAAATTACTATTTACAACTTTTAAAAGGCCAAATTGTTGTTTCTTTAGTAGTACTTATATTATATTTTATTTATAATAAAAATATAAATTTATTAGGGGTGTCAAAACAAGCCGAGTCTAATGGACCAGCCCGTCAGTCCGTGTTAAAAGGAACGGGCTGGGTTGAAGATTTCAACCTGTCAGCCCATTCTGGTCCGTCCTGTCCAACCCGTCAACTTGACGGGTCAAAATACGGGCCAGTCCGTCCTGGTCCGTTGGCCGTTTTAAAAAAATAAAATAAAATAAAAGTAATTAAAAACATTAATTTTTATATTATATATTTTAAATATATAAATATATAATAGTATTATAATTTAAATCATTAACACCCACAAATTAAATTTGAATTATTAGTTATAATTAAATAATTTAATATGTAAATTTAATAATTATTTTAAATTATCTAATTAAAATCATTAACTAATCAAAAGTTAAAATAATATTTTATTTAATTAAATATGACTTTAATAATAATTTATATATATATATATATAAACAAATTTAAAAAATAAAATAAATTAAAAAATTTGAAAATAAATTAAAAAACTTAAAAAAAAAACTGGACGGACCAGTTCGGTTCGACTTGACCCATTAGCCCGACCCATTTTTGTACGGACTACTTTACCCGTTTGCCACCCCTAAAATTTATACTATTAAAGCTGCAAAAAATACACTATTTTATAATTTCTTAATCTTCAAAATATACATAGCCATGTCAAATATACATATTAGTCGCTTTATCATTATCCAGTTTTTGTGATTTTTGGTATTATTTTCACAACGTTTCTATCATTTTTTTATACAAAAACATTAGAGCAAATCATTCTTTTCTACAGAAAAAGACATATAAAATGTATAATTATATTTAGATTTAATGTTTTTCACGGATTTACTGATTTATTAGACCAAGTTCTTTGATATTTTTCTTAAAATCAAATGTATTTAAGATGAATTAAAAATAGGCCCCCAAATTCTTTTACCAATCAATCTGCTTAATTTAAAAAAAAAAAAAATATATATATATATATATATATATATATATATATATATATTTTGCGTTTTACACATAAATCTTAGAAGAAAAAAAGAAGAAAGGCACAAGACTAATATTATTAGAATAAAAAGAAGAAAAAAATCATGTAGTTTCAAACAAAGCTTATGTAAATTTCAATCTAATTTACGATTATATAAAGATTTTCTTTTTTATCTGCAAAATAATATATACCTTAGGTACGTTAATCCATATAAAAGAAAATTAGTATAGAGATGTTGTGCAAGAAAATTGTATATTACAAAAGATAAAGATATGTTTTATCCAAAAGATTTCTAAATATGTTAATTCAAAAAACTTAAGAGGAATCTATTAAAGAACTTAAAAATTAAGCATAGACAAAATCATATCAGAAAAAAGAAACATTTTTTTTGTATTATTGGTTGCTCTCTATTGATACTTTAAGTCTTCCTTTTTTATTGCACTTTATCTGTTGAGTGTGATCCTACCTACTATATTTCACATAAAAAATAAAAGATCAAGAACAACCAATACAACTATAGATTATGTATATTAAAAGCTAATCAATACCAATCCAACAATATCAACCCAACCCTTTACTTTTCTATGCTTATAATGCATGTCATTGGACAAATGCACCGGTCAAAAAATGAAAAATTAGCTTTTTTATATTTGTTGCTAATCCATTCCTAAGCTTTCAATTCAGTTGTTCTGAATATTTCCTCCCCATCAATTATGGCATTCCTAAACAACACATTATTTCTATGATCTCATTATTGTCATCCACATAGTTTTCCAGATAATGTTTTTATTATTACTCATCCCATACATGTGAAATTGTCTTAAGACCTATCCACTTATTACATAGGTTCCAAACCATGGTAGACACTTTACAATTTAAAAACAAATGTTGGATAGTTTCATCTTGTTCTTTGCAAAGCACACATGTCTGACACAATATCCCTGGTTGCAATTTTGTTTTGTCTATTCTCCATATGAATTGTTTTACATTAGGGATTGTACTTGTTCTCCATAGTAACTCAAAAAATTCGTCTTTTTTTCCTGTTATAATGTTCTGTAATATTTTGTATCCAGATTTGACTGTATATGTATCCATGTCTTCTCCCTTCCATATCCAAGAGTCTTGACCTTGTATTTTTGGTAAATACCTTATTAATTCATTCCTGAAATATTCAACTTGGTGCAACTCCCACTCAAACCACTCCCTCCTCCACTTTAATTTCCTTTCCCATTCATTATTATTCCAAATTCTCATGTTTGAAATTGTTGTCATCTTAAGATGTGAATTATTATATAGGGTATTTTTTAGCAAAGGATAATTTTTTATTCCATTTATCATGCCATAATTTGATTGATGTTCTCGTTCCCATATTCCATGTGATATTGTTGTCAAATCATGTTTGCCCAACCCCTACCCCACATGTTTTTTTTTTCAAATCCTTCCACCATACAGATTCATGTTTGGGTTGATTAGATTGATTTAGTTCTCTCCAATCTCCGAATTTAGATTCTAATGTACTCCTCCACAAACTTATGTTTTCTATTGCATATCTCCATTTCCACTTTGCAAGTAATGCCACGTTAAAACTTTGTACATCTTTTATCTATAATCCTCCTAATTATCTAGGTCTACAAATTGTTGACCATTTCACTCATGCTATTTTCTTTTCTTATGTTCTCCATTCCCACAAAAAATTTCTTTAAATTTTCCTAATTTCCTTTGACATTGTTTTTAGGGCTTTGAAGAAAGATAAAAAAAAAAGAATATAGGTAAAGTAGCAATAGCTTATTTAATCAAGCATACCCTTCCAACAAATGTTAATTGTCTGCCTTTCCAACATGTTAATGTCTTTTCTATTTTTTGTATCATGTTGTCCCACAATCTAAGTTTTCTAGGATTTCCCCCAAATATGTGAAAGGTACTGAGATTATTGTGCAATTCATAACAGCAGCATACAGATCCATTTAACTATCATTCACTCCAATCCCTCCCAGTTTGTTCTTATAGAAATTTACTTTGAGGTCGATGTAATTTCAAAACATCTTAATACAACTTTTAATGTTAAAATGTTTTTCAATTTATCTTCACATATGAATAGAGTATCATCTACATATTCTAACATATTTACTTCTAACTCTCTTCTCCTTATTTTCACTCCATGCAGTTTGTTTAAATCTTTAGCTTGCCTTATAATTCCTGCTAAACCCTCAATTGCAATAGTGAAGGAAAAGGTGTGAGAGGATCACCTTTCCTTATTACCTTTGATGGACTAAATTCACTTGTGGGACTTCTATTGACAAGTAGTGAAATAGTTGTTAAAATTAAGCAATTTCTAACCTAATTAATCAATTTCTTACAAAATCCTAGCCTTTCCATCATATAATATATGAAGTCTCACCTAACAGGTCATAAGCTTTTTCAAAATCCACCTTCATAAGCTTATTATAACATGTATTTAATGCAAAGATTCTCTTCATTAATGAAGAGATAAGCCTTTTTTTTTCTTATGTAACTCTTCCTTTCTCTTCACTCTTTCACATTCCTGTCACATGAAACCTATTTATAAACCAAAATTTTGTAAAGTAATCATTGCATTAAATGTAATACATGTGCATTATGTCATCTTATCTCATCTTTCCTTCATCATCCATTTACAAACCATGTATGTGCCAAGTAATGAATGCATACATTAAATGTAATGTTATCATGTGTTAAGATAAGATTCCTTTCATTAATGAAGAGTTTATCTCTTTCTCTATCTTCTCTTTAACAACACATACATGGGTGGTCTAGGGTCCCACACATGTAATGAACAAAGTGTGTGTGTGTGTGTGTGAAGGTAGAATGCAATTTATACCCAAACCCCCCACCTGCAAAACAATCAAAACAGTCCCAAGAAGATATATAACAATGTTGTCTCTATAGGATTCAATATCTAGCAAATATTTTAAAAATAAAAATAAATAAAATTATACAAATACAATATTGAGCATATCAAAAGAGACAAGAATATACATACCTAAAAAGGAAAAAGGAAATAAAAATAAAAAGAAAAACCACGTTAATTTTGCACATTCAAATAAAAGGCCTGACCCTCTAGTGTCCCCAATGAAGTCGTCATCTGTCGCAACCAAAATCACCACGGGACGACGGGCCAAAAATAAAATTTGAAAAGACAAAATTTTTGGAGTTGTCACCATAGTTTATTCTGGAAAACTAAAGAAAAACAAAAAACAAAAGATAAGGTCTACAAAAATCAGATTTTGAATTTGAGAGTCGGTTACGCATAGGGAAGTGTTAACATCATACAATGCACGTCTTAATTAAATGTGCAAAAAGTATGTGATTTTTCAAAATGTTTATTTTCCCCAAAAATACTAATAAAAGAATGTACGAATGAAATAAAAATATTTTTTTTTGCTTTTTTGGTCCGACAAGGATTAATCCTCGCTCCTACGTATCAAGGTTACGTAGTTCTTTTTGAAAAAACTATTTGAGAAACTTGTTTATTTGGTTTTTCTTTATAATTTTGAAAACGATTTTTGGTTTGTTTTTGAAATTTTGAATTATTTGGAAATATGTGTCTTACAACGCGAACAACTGGACAAACATAAAAAGTAAATAAAGAAAATTATTTTTTTTACTTTTTGTTCTTTATATTATTTTTTATATTTAAAAAAACAAAAAAAATGTGTCACGCGACTCAAGCGGTCGGACAAACACTAAAAGAATTAAGGAAAAATATTTTTTTATGATTTTTAGAGTAAAATATTTGTAAATAGTAAAAAATAATTTCTCTAACATAAAATGCTAAAGTTGTGTGTAAAAAATAAATAGGTACAATATTAAAACAAAATATAAAAAAAATTGACAATTCAGAAGTAAAAAAAAAAAAGAAAAAAGGAGTGGCATACCTTCAAAACTCTTTAATTCCTCTTCTTCTCTATCATTCTCAATGTTTTTTTTATATTACAACTAGCTTGCCTTTTCTTTTTTTTCTTTTTTTTTCTACCTTCTTCAATATGTATTTTTTTTATCAAAAGAGAGATAAAAGGAGGTGTATATATGTGTGAGTGGTCATGGGAAAGAATTAGAGAAGTGTTAAGAATATTTTGTTTCGATCCCTTTTCATATGACAGTCTGTGTATTTATATTCACACGTGGCAATACCAATGTAATCATTGCCTTAATTGTAATGAACAATATAAAAAATGAATTATTCATGATAGCAACATATTACGAGAATCAAATCACAACAAATCAAAGAACAATATCAATCATCTTCAATAATATTGATTTTAATAATTAGAAAGATATTGCTTCTAATTATTAGAATCATATCATTATTTTCTCTATTAAGAATAAAGGGTAGAAAATCAAAGAGTAGGGGTGAAAATATCTTAAGTTGTTGGACTCATGAGAAGGGGGTGTAATAATTAAAAACAAATTTGGCTCTTTCTTCCTTTTTTTTTTCCCTTTTTTTCTTTTGTTTGTCTCTCTCTTTTTTGTCTTTTTTTTAAATTAAAATTGAAAATCTTTGAAGAAAATTTTATTTCACCTTTTTTTATTTACCATTAACTAAAAAACATTTTTATTTCTTTTTATTCATCTAGAAAAAATTGGGTGTTGACACCACTGATGATCCCTGATTAGACATCTCCTCTAAATGTTTTCATAATCTTACAATGATCGTATATTAAATACACGAGTATTGGTAGGTGTTGAAGAGGCTTATAGCTCTGGAGCGAAGTCGGGGCCTTAGGCCTTAAAGACTAAGTTGTACTAGTTATGTAGGAGAGTTTTCATGTCATTTTGGGAATTGAATGTACCTAGGCAAGTCCTAGTCTTTTGAAAAATTTTAAACCTTTATGATTGTTGTTTTGTAACAATCTTAACTACTCTATTGGATATATATTTATATTAATGAGACTTATAACATACTTATTATATGCTTTTATAGACAATGAAATTTTAAGGTTATTACAGCTTGCATAAATGATTATTTCCACAAAAATAGAACACTTGATACAATTTGTACAACATAAAATTAAAAGAAGAGATGAAGGATTAAGAATTAGATGTCCATGTGTTAATTGTTTAAATTAAAGAAGAGCACATGTTACCAAAATTCTAGAACACATTTTATGTGATGACTTTCTTTAAAATTATAAAACATGAGCATGACATTGTGAATTATTAGATTTTTCACGTGTATGTCAAGCTAAGAAGTTTGTTGATTCGATCATGGACGAAAAATCGAAGGACATGATTCCTAATATTGGTGCATAATCTTTTGCTCAAGTGCATATATATGAAAATATATTAAAATTGTTAATGATGTTAAGATTGATGAATTTGAAAGAATTCAATGGATGTTAAGATTGACAAAAGCTTATAGAGAGGAAAATACTATCCAATCAAAATGTTTTGCAACTTAATGATGTTAAGATTGACAAAAGCTTTACAAAATCACTTCATTTTGTTGAAAGACGTGCTTATGGAGAGGAAAATACTACCCAATCAAAATTATGAGGCAAATAAGACATTTTGTCCAATCGATATAGAGTACAAAAATATACATGTATGTTCTAATGATTGTATTTTATGCAAAAAAGGGAGTTTGAAGAGTTAAAAAGATGTTTCGAGTGTGGATTATCACATTATAATGTCAAAAATAATTATCAACACAATATTGACAAGGTGGCAAAGGACTATCCTCCTACATGGTTGTTTGGTATCTTCCTATAATTTCATGGGTTAAGATTGCTTGTGAATATAACTGACACTAAAAATCTTCAATGTCACACAAATTAAAGGAAATGTGTCAAACTACGTTGTTATCAATCTAATTATTTGCTATGGAAGAACATTGATAAACGATTTGTGTAATTTTAAAATGTATTGATAAATGTAAGGTTGAAATTAACTACAGATGAAATAAATCCATTTTATAATTTAAGTATTAATAATAGTTCATGGTATGTTTCACTAGTGATTTACAACTTACCTCCAAACCATGTATAAATAGCAAATACATGAAGTGATGATCTCTGGTCCAAGGGAGTCTAGAAATGATATAAACAATTATCTCAATTTGTTGATTCAAGATTTTAAAATTATTATGAGATGAGGGTATTGAAGTGTTTAATGGATTTCCCTTGTGGGTTTTTTTAGGCTTAAATACTAATTTGGTCACTATTTTTGTTGAGTTTGTTCAATTTAGTCATAATATTTTTTTGTTCAATCTGGATTCAATTTTTTTCAATTTAGTACTTTTTCCTAATGTCGTTTAAATAATTAACAGACAGTGAACATTGTATATCATGTGTTAGTTTATGTTTTTTTTAATAATTTTTTTAAAATATATTTTAATTTTTCTTAATTTAAAAAAATGTTCACGTATTAAGTCATAATCGTGCCACATAGCAGTAGCAGAGTCACGTGTCAGTGTAGTGCCACGTGTTAGTGTTGTAACACCCCATTTAATTAATAACGTTAATTAAAGAAAATGTCACACAAAATAATATAAGAAGAAAGATCAATGGAGTATAACATCACTCCTACAAATATCCAAAGTACTTAGAGGACAATAATCGAGGCACACCACGATGTCGTTACAAAATGGGGCAAAAGGTCTACAGTATCCAAAATACAGTGCTAAATAATGCAATACATGGGCCACAGCCCTAACGGAAGACACAACGAGCTGAGTCCATCCAGATGACTAAGCAGTGGAACCTCCATCACCCTGATGACCACGATCTGCTCACATCAATAAATTGATTATCATCGCAAAAGGAGAAAACCAAACACATAGAACATACAACAAGCAGAAAGGGTAAGCTAGAGTAGAAAACAATTTATCATACAATTACATACCATTTCACAGTCCAAGATGCATAGGTCAACCAATCATGTTATGACGTTTCAAACAATACTCTAAGACTCAAGACACAACTCATCCGGATACATATAATTAGTTGGATTCAGCGGATGCATGCACTTGTGGTGGACTTCCCTGCTCTACCGAGCTAAATTGTTACAATGTCTCACCCCCCCACACACACAAGGTTAGTCCTTAATGGGTCTCAGGCCTCCTACTACTCTCACCACTAGAGTCAGTACGCTCTATGTGAGATTAACTGACTCTTTAGAGTGTCAGGATGTAACCTTACCTTGAATCTTTACTAAATAATATAGATGGGGCACCACCATGAACTCCCACTAACAGGGGTCATGGGATTATGTCCCAACCAACTGAGGCACCACCATGAAGTCTCACCTAGAGGTTCATGGAATTGGTCTCTACATTAGGACTTAATTGAACAGAATCAACAAAAATAGGAACCAAATTAATATTTATACTTCTATACAACTCGCTAAATAAGATCAAAATAATTATACACCTAAAAATTAGTATTTAGTTCTTTGTGGTGTTGTAGATGTTGGTTGTGAGAATAAGAAAAAAAGGATCATATGTGAGGTAGATGTGAGGTGCATAAATGGACTTATGTCTATGTGTTCCCATCGCTCTGTAAGATGGATTAAATCAAAGAGCTTTGTTACATTAATTAAACCAATTAATTTGTTACTAATTATTTGATTCAAAACTTTAATTTCATGTATCAATATTAACTACTAGTTTAAGTACTTGAATTATTATTCAAAATCCATAAAATAACTTAAAGGACAAATGATTAATTTATAATTAAAATAATCTCATAATTTGTTAACTTAAGACAATTATATATTTCTTTGACATATAGATTTTTATTCTATATACAATTAAACAAAATTATAGTGCTACAAACATAGGTGATCTTTTCATAAATCTTAACACTATTTAATGAAGTGTGATAAATGTCATCATGTTGACGTTCATTAAATATTTTTCTTAATGTCCGGTATGGGAAAATTTTTTTATAGAAATCTCCAATTTTGTACATATATCATTTTTCTTTCATGTGTTCAATTTCTTAAACGATTTGTTTTCTTGACATACTTATGTTTTATGATCTTCATACAATAAGCTAACATTCTCACGCCATGCCAAGTAATTAATCGTACAAAATTACATGACATGCAATTTGTAAAAAGACTTAATACTAATTTGGATTTTATTTTCGTTGAGTATGTTTAATTCAGTCCATACATATATATATATATATATATATATATATATATATATATATATATATATATATTTCAATATAGTTTTAATTTTTGTTAATTTTTTTCAATTTAGTTATTTTTATTAACATCATCTAAATAATTAACAGACAGTGAACAATGTATGTCATGTATCAGTTTTCTTTTTTAATCTTTAATACATAATTCAATTTTTTTTCTTAATTCAAAAAAGAAATCCACGTGTCAACCAGTATCGTATCACATGTCATTGTAGTATCACGTGTCAATGTGTTATATTCAATTTAGTTCCTATATTCGTTATTGTTATTTAATTCAATCCCATTTTTTTTTAAATTGATCAATTTTGTCCCACTCCAAATTGAAAGCAAATTTAATTTTGATATAAATGTTAGACTAATATTTTTATTAAAATTCACATTTTTATTAAATATTTTTGGTTTAGGGTTATAGTTACTTTAAAATTAGAACAAAAATTTTAAAAGTGGTGACTAATACAATTTATTTAAAGTTTTAATAGCTTAAAAATCACACAAAGTATTAAATAAAAATATAATTTTTACAATTAAATTTTTTTACAATATTAAAAGAAATCATTGTAACTATTAGGATTAAATGTGTTTTTGGTCCCTTAACTTTTAGTAAAAATTAGAATGAGTCCTTTTTCAAATTTTTGGTCAAATTTAGGGCTCCAAATTTATAAATACGTGAATTTAGTCCTTTTAATTAATCAGCTTTTCTTCAACTTATTTGAGGTTTCAAATACGTTTCTTGATAGCATTTTTAGTTATTTACGCTAATTGACACAGTTTTGCTTCAATGTTAGCTCAGAAACAGATTTGAAACATCATCAAATAAACTTAATTAAATTTGGTTAAAAGGACTAAATTCACGCGTTTCTAAACATGGAGACTGCATTGGTCCAAACTTTCAAAGAGTGACTAATTTCAATTTTTATTAAAAGTTAAGAGAACAAAAACATATTTAACCCTAACTATTATTGTGATAGAAAAACAAAGAAAAGAAAATATAAAAATATTTTTTTTTACAAAAATTAAAAAAAAAGAATATGTAAATTTGACAATTTTACTTTATAATTGATTAATATAATAAAAAACAAAGAAAAGAAAATATAAAAATATTTTTTTTTTACAAAAATTAAAAAAAAAGAATATGTAAATTTGACAATTTTACTTTATAATTGATTAATATAATCTTGTATGACATTTTTATTTAATAGTTTGTGTGATTTTTAACCTCTTAAAATTTTAAATCAATGGTGTTAGTCCCTACCTTTAAAATTTTCATTCTAATTTTAAACCTTCTTTAACCCTAAATTAGAAATATTTAATAAAAATGTAAATTTTAATAAAAATATTAATATAAAATTTATATTAAATTTAAATTTAGTCTCAATTTGAAAAGAAACAAAATTGCTTCGTTTTCAAAAAGTTTAGGACTGAATTAAGGACCAAATTGAATATAAGACATTGACACGAGACATTACACTAACATGTGACTCTACTACTATTACATGGCATGATTCTTGCTTGATGCGAGACATTTTTTTTAAATGAAGAAAAATTAAAAAATATTTTGAAAAAAATAATAATAAATAACCTAACATGTGACATATACGGTTCATCATTGTAAACACCGTTAAAGGACTAATTTGAAATTTTTAACAAAAATTAAGATCAAATTAAAAAAAAATATAACTGAATTGAACAAACTCAACAAAAATAACAACCAAATTAGTATTTAAACTTAAAATATATAAATTTCAAATCTTTAGAACATGCGTCTAGGACATTCATCTAGGACATTGGTTTATGTAATTTGGATCTGTGTTCAATCCAAAGCTCAAATACAAGTTTATAAACATTCCAAATAGGTGGAGAGAATTTTAGGAAAATAAATACAACATTTTTGTAGTCACAAAAATAATTTCTAAATATAGTAAAAGAACATCTTATCTAAATCATTTTCATTTTTCATTCATGCAATTTTTCAAGATTGGTTCTCGTACTTTAAACTTAGTAACACATTGGAGAGAAAGAGAGGACTTGGCTATATAACAAATAGATATTATATAAAAGTTGCTTTAAAACTTATAAATATATATATATATATATATATATATATATATATATATATATATATATATATATATATATATATATATGGAAACTCATAAATTAATCTTGCAAGTATAACAAAACACTCATTATTTCTATGATTAAAAACAAAGTTTTAAAAACTGTTTGAAACACCCTCAATTAGTTATTTTACTTTGGAAGAGAAAAAAGATTGTGGTGCATTACAAAGCAAACTAGATTGTATTACCACCCAATAGAATTTGTGCATCGAAGAAGTGCAAAGGCTTTTTCTTGTTAGAGTAGAATAGGTGTCAGATTTGGTGTGAATTTCCTTCAAGTATGGTTGTTGTTATGGAGACAGGGTTTCTGGGTTCATGAGTAACGAGCTCAGATATGGGCCATTATGGGCCCTACTCTAAACAAAATGTTAATCATCAATGCAGTACACAATATGGGCCTCAAGAACCTTTCATCCTATCATACCTGATCCACCGTGAGGCCCACTATCTAAGGCTCATTAAACAAATCTCCCTATGGGCCAGCCTTCTTCTAAAAAATAAGTAGGGATCAAGAAAGCAAGCCTTCACTAAACCTTTTTGGTGAAGAGAACAAAAAAAATTTCCTTCATTGTCTCCCAAAAGGATACACCTAATCCTCTTTACCTAACATCGAATCAAACAAATGCTTCTTAGTTCATCAATTACTACTCCATTATAAATGAATATTAGAAATTTTGTTGTAAAGTATTTCATATTACAAATTTCTCAATATGTTTTTCCTAATATAATTTTACCAAAGATGAAATGAGATAAGAGAATCCGAGAAACCAAGAAAATAAAATAATAATGTGATATGATGTTTAAACTCACAATTTTTTTAGTAAGTTACAACCCTCATTAAACTAATATTACTAAACAGGAAGATGTAATGTGTGTGATCAAATCTATATCAATATAAAGAGTATTTCTTTTTTTGTGTCCACATTTCATAATACCAGGTTTATCCTTAATTAGTTTAAAAATTAATTATTTTATAAATAATTTACTTTTAATCGTTATTCTAACAATTTCTTTTGTTTTAAATTATTATTTAAAAAAAATTTATATACCTTATTTTTTTAACTTTACATTTAACAACTATTTTAAAAATTAATTATATATTTGTTATTTATCTTAACTTAAATTTCTTTTCATCGAACACACAAACGCGATAACGACGGTTTGTTAATAAATATAAAAATAGATTAGAATTTTGAACTTGTTGTGAAGGACCGCTACAATTTTAACACGTGAAGGACCGCTATAATTTTAAATATGTAGAAAAATATTATATCGGAGGATAATAAACTAAAGTCAATGAGTCACTATAATTAATTTACATGTTTATATACTTTTTAATCCAAACTTTATGTTTTCTTTGTTATCTTTCTCATTGTTCAATGAAAATTCATTTTTACTATTTTTTGTATAATAGGATAATATGTATTTCATAGTAGAAACATAAAGATCATACATGAATACAATCACAATGTTTTAAACGTTTCTAATTCTATAAAATCCTTTCAAATCTTATAATTTCATATTTTTATTAATATTTTAAATTTTAAATTGGAAAAAAAAATTGGATGAGTAGGCTCGCCCACTATAATAAAGCAGATTGGAAATTTTTGTCTGCCCTCTCAGCCCACCAATTATTTTTTTTAATTTATTACATTTAAAAAGGTTGTTTTTACTTTATTTTTTATTTTTTAAATTATATATATATATATATATATATATATATATATATAATATTTACACTAAATTATATATCTATTTTTTTAAGTTTTAAATTGATTAATTCATATCTCTAATTTAATAAACAAAAATAATATACTATTTCATATTTACATCATTAATAATATAATACATTAATTTTTTTAAGTAAGAAAATAGCTAAAAATACACTTGTCCCACTAAGAAAAAGAAAAAGAAAAATTTACCAACGAACAAAATTTCTTAGGAAGTACAAAAATGTAACAAATTTTGTTGTTAAGCTTAAAAAAATTCATCGATAAAATGTTTATCAATTTGCATAACAAACCAAAAAATCATTAATAATTATCAATGGTAAAAAATTCGTCAATAATTACTAACTGTCTAAATTCATCGATACATATCCGTCGATAATTATTATCAAAATTTTTTCATAGATAAATATCGTGATTAGTTTTCTTCTCCTTCCTCATCTTCTTTCATCTTTTTCTTCCTCCTTTTCCTTCTCTATCGTCATGGTCAGTGCAGTCTTGTCACCGCCTTCTCTTCCTCTTTTACTTTTTCATCTTTCTCCTCCTCTTCCTCTTTCTCTTCCTTCTTCTTATCTTGTTTTTCTCTTTTTTTTTTCTTACCTATCTCCATTGAATTTATAACACATATTTTATCAAATTTGTCAGGAATATTAGTGGTCATTTTACTAAAAGATTTACCAACAGAATTATCGATGAATTTATAGACGAATTTTTAAAAAATTTAATTACTGTAGGATATTAAAAGAATATCATTACCAACGGATTAATCAATAGATTTTATCAGGACACGATCAAATAAACCAGAAACTTTGACACCAATTTTGTCGACAAAAATATCTATTGGTAATAAAAATTATGCATTACAATTTTACCAAATTGATACATTATCAACAAAAATATTCGTCGATAATTAAGATTCTAAAATTCATTGATAAATTCTATATCAACGGATATATTTGTGTTAATAAAATTGATTGATAAATGTTATTTTAGTAGTGGAAGAAAACTAGTCAATGAAATTTCATGACTAATATGACATTTTCTTATAATGGTTTGTGTCACTTCTCACTCACTATTTTGACATCCTAAATGAGACGCAATCAAAACATATTTACAAATTAAAACACTAACTCATTTCAACAATTTTGTTAAATTAACTGGTTTAGATCCACTTTACTATTTCCATTAAAAACTGAAAAATATATTAAATAATAAATGAATATAAAATTAGATATTAAACTCATTACAGACTTTGATTTTAGTCAAATATCACCGTATACATGGAAAGAGTTATTGACTCTAATTTTCCTAATGTTTGTACCTTTTTTTTTGTTGGATCTGATAGCAATGATGAGGTTTGGTTTGGATTTGTAAGGTAAGCTTGATCATAAGAAATTAAGTGGGTTTGATTAGTTTTCAAAAGGGTAATTAATGTGGGTTTAGTGAGACTGAAAAGGTGAGTTCTGTCACTAAGCATGATCTTACACAATAATTGAAATTATAGCAACAGCAAAGGCACAAAAACTTCATTTTAATGATTGATTTTCACCAAAAGCAGAAGTATCGAGAATTTTCATTAAGACTGTAATACATATATACTTTCACACTAAATATCTTTTTACTATTAATCAATTAAAGCTTAATAGTGTTTAAAATAATTATTTGCACTTCTTTAAGACATATAACTCTTTTTCTTCTCCTAAGATCGTGCTAAAATACTAAGTATAAACTTTTATCTTATTAAACAGTATCAAATTCTACAAAGTTTAACTAAATAAATAGTAACAACATTAATAAGTAACTCACAAATAAACTTACATGAAATATTAACAAAATTATTTTCAACGAAATACATTTATACTTTTTTATATATTAATTATTTTCCTTATTTATATACAATGTGGACTTCTAATTCATCAACGTACTATAGTTATGATTTCGATTAAGAGATTAACATAATTCTTCACCAAATACACATCCATAAATGTTGTTGATTAAACATTTTGAGAGTTTAATTGCAAATGCCTTAACATCATGAGAAGCACACAGTTTGCTTCTAAAGAAAGGAAAACATTACATCATTATATGGCCACCCAACAAACAACACAAACATAACTAATACAGAACATCAACATAAACTCTTTCGTAATCATGGATCAAATCAAACCTGAAAAAGCTACTAAATTACATAATTACAATTACAGCATCTACATTGAATTAAGATAAGTTAAAGGTCTAAATTCTATAATAATAAATTTGATCTGTAAAATTATATAGATACTATAAATTTGCCTTCTTTCTGATTGATACGGATATTCAACATCCACGTCAAACAATATCTATATCTTTAGTTGGGCCTAATTTTAACTTTGAATATATTTATATAATTAAACAATTGAATAAGTAATTAGGAAATTAATTTGGAATTAGTTTTACTTATAGGACAGATACAATTTTTTTTAGTAAAACAACATACTGAAAATATTTTATTTCGGAAAAATAAAATGATTTGATACACATAAAGGCTTTATTCACTTGAGTAGATAGATTTGTGGGAGAGAAAGAAGATGTATTTGAGTGGATTTGAGAGTGAAATGTATATTATTTTTTTTAAGGGATTTAGAAGTGACTATGAGTGAATTTGGAAGTAAAATTCATGAGAGTTTGTGAGTGATTTGATTGATATAATAGATAAAAACATGTTTTAACATATAAAAAAGAGATATTACTATTTTGTCCTTTAAGTAATAAGTAGTATAAATTAGTATTTGTATGAGTTATAATTATTTTTTAAATTTTTATTTAATACCACACTTTAAAGAAATAAATTACAAAAATTAATAAAAATTAATTTTTTTCATAATATTGAAAAAAATGTTATGAAGCATTTGTGAATGACATTTTATTTTAAATAAAAAATTAGTATGGAATTCCACCATTGTACCAACAGATTGAGCTCCACCACCAATAAGATTTGCCTTCATCAATGAACACATAAGCACACACAAAATCTCTACTTCAAAGTCAAATGCTTTAGGGTCAAATATATAATTACTTAATAAATGTATAGTATTTTCCTTCTTTTCTCTTCATCTGACCAAAGATGCCTCATCTCCTCGCAAATTCATCTCACCATATCATTCTAAGATTGTGTTCTTTTGCATTCATTTACTATTCAAAGAAATTATCAAGCGCTAATTTGCGATGTGAGATGTGTTCTTTTTGATCGATTTAGAGGCTATATGAAGCACGAAATTACGAGATTAATGCTTTGAGGGAATCCCGCTAGGTTGAAGAGATTTGAGAGTGGACAAAGTCATTTTACACAAATAGCCTTGCTTTATTTTCATATTATCACGCATGAAATGATGCAACCACCATAGACATAATGCTCTAAGAGAATCAGATATGTTTTTTGGGAAGAGATTCTAATGTGGTTGAAAGGAGATGGAATGGTTCTGTTGTGGTTGGAACCGATTCCAATAGTTTTATTATTTTTTCATTTTTAGTGTTTAAAATTAAAATATTTACTTTTTTATGTAAAATATATTTTATTCTTTTTTATTTTGATTAACAATTTTTTAAACTTTATTATTAAAAAATAAATTTACTAAAATATTTTTACTCATTTAAATACCACTTTATATTAATTTTAAGGATAATTAGGTCATTTTATATTTTAATCTATTAAATTTAATTTTTTATTAGTCGCATCAGTCAAATTCTTCACAAACTTTCACAAAAATTACTCTCAAATCCACTCCACTATCACCCCCAAATCCCTAAAAAAGAACAATATAAACATCACCTTTTAATCAACTAAATCAATCCTCTCCCTCTCCCTCAAATCATCATTCACATAAGAACACATCCTAAATCTACTGACATAAACGTTCCTTCCACTCGCTTTTCAATCCTCGTCTACATAAAACACCCCGAAACGAACATAGCGGAAAAGATATTAAAAGAATTACTAATTGTAGTGTTCTAATTACAACTACTTTCAAAGTTGAAAATAAAGATTAAAAAAAGTAGTTGAAGTATTCCATATAACCCAAAATGATTACGGGTGTGATGTGACATCACACATTTCCATACATTATAAGAAAGTCTTTCGTTGGTAATTAATTTTAATGATTAAAAATAATTAATTATTATAATAAAAAAATTATAAAGTAAAAGTTATTGATAACCGAAATAGTTTCAAAAAATTATAATTTGTCTTCAAATTTCAAATTAATAATTAAAATATTTTTTATTATCAATTAGTCTCTAAATTGGTCACTAACGTTAACTACCTAGATTTGGTTACTAAAATAATTGATTTCTAAATTAGTCTTTAACTAAGAAATTAATTTCTATATTGATCTCTAAAATATTTTTTTCACTATTTTTTTTGTTGTTGTGATAGTTGAAAATTTAAGAAAGAAAAAAGGAAACATATTTTTATTCACAAGGCCATGTTAAAAATGTAATTCTATTTGTACCCGGTGCATGGGATCTGATTCCTGGTTGGCTTCTACTTCTTGCACCTCCATTTATATTTTTCCTGCATCTCCCTAAATTTTAAAATTCCTCTTTAACCCCACACTTTCCTCCCTCACAAACTCCACCACCTCTCTGAACCACTATTTCCACCTTCTCGCATATCATCTTTCTTTTCTCCTTCACTTCTTCTACGCACCCCACGTACTCTACCAGCTTCTCCAAAATTATAAGTTTATAGAAAAACAAGATAAGAATAACATGAAGAAACTTCAAGTATTTATTAAAAAAAATGGTAAGAGATACATTCCACAAGACCTAATCAGGAAGTATTTGTGAATCTAAAAATATATTCTAAAACATTTCAAAATTTATTTTGTATTCAGGAATAACTATTTTAGAAGGTATTTTTGGATTCGGAAACATATTTTAAACTCGAAAATGCATTTTAGAATAGAAAAATTGGAATGAGTGTTTTATAAAGTCATTTTTGATTTGGAAATACATTATAGATCTAAAAATGACTTTAAAAACACTCGATCTAAAATACAAAAAAGTTTCTGAAATAGGTGTTTCGGAATGTATTTTTGAATTTGAAAATAAATTCTAAAATACCAATTTGTGAATTTCCTTTTTGTATTTTAGACTGAATGTTATGAAATATATTTTCAGATTTAAAAATATCTTTTGGAACACTCGACTCAAAAGATAATTTTTGACCTGAAGAGTTAATCCGGAAAATACAAAAAATAAGGAGGTGTAGGAATTGTTAATAGAATTTTAATAAAGTGTAGTTTGTGAATTACAACTTTTATAGAGTGTAGGAAGAAAGAAGGAGATGAAGGAAGAAAAACCCTTTGTTTTGGTTTGTGTTTTCTTTCTTGCGTACGCAAACCGGCCCATATACAAATTTTAGGCTTCAAAATTCTCGGAATTTGTTTTTCCACATCGTGCTTTTCTTTCCTCGCTTCATAAATATTAACATCTCCACTTTGTCCTTGCGTAATCCGAAACTTAAGAGTAATTTACATGTTAATATTGTATATGTAGATTACACAATTTAAAAATAGTTTCTTTCGTAAAAAAGAGTTTATGAATTGTGTAAGCTGGAAGGTACTTTTATATTATATAATCTGAAAATTAATTTTTATTAGAAAAATTTTGTTTTATATTTTAATCCAGAACACATATTATACAATCCAAAAGTTAATTTTTTATATTATACAATTTAAAAGTATCTTCTAATTTTTTTTTAATTATATCGTTGAAGTAGAATGGAAACGTTTCTTCCAAGTGTCCATGACACATTACATGGATAAGGAGGCAACGGTGGCAAAGGTAGGAAATCATGGAGGTGCAAAGCGAAATAGTCCAAAATTCCCGCTAGTCCAAACTTTAAAAGTCCGTTGATTGCTTATCCCTCGTTGGGCCTAAATTTTCCAACTCTAGTAATAGAAAAGTGTGGGAATGTTTGAGGCTTCTCCCTGCACCCCCAATGTCTTTTTCAGTACCCAAAATTGAGGAAGCATACTTTTTAATGGATACCTACACCTCCAAAATCTCTCATGTTTTCAACTCTCCTCTCCAACCTCATCCGAATGAACGTTGTTATTTTCTAATACGTTTTGTTGTTCATTAGCATTGTGGTCCCTGACACTATGGTTCGTGAAAAAGCTCAGTCGTGATCCCCTTTCTCACTCACCCGTGAACTGGTGTTTGTCATTGTTATATGTCTAGGTTAGTGGCTAGCTTCTTTGTTGTGGAAATGTAATTTTTTCTGGACTGGATGAGTTTATCTGCTTTTTACATGCTGTTTATTGTTTTTTTACACATTGCTTGTTTGTTGCTTCTTATTCATTTACCTAATTTCTAGTTGATAAAGCATAAAAAGAAATTGTATAAGCATACTGGATGTCGACATCCAATATGCTTATCAAATAAGTGAATGTCGACATCTGCAACATGGTGGAAGATACTTTTGGTTTGACATCAATCAGATGTAGACATCCATTGCATTTGAGTGTCGATTGTCGACATCTGGTACTAATTAAAAAAAGAATAGTTCTACATATACTGGAGGTGGACATCCGATACCAAACATAACAAGATGTCGACTTCCGATCCACTTTGGTGACAGATGTCAACTTTTACTGAAATGGATATCAACATCAGGTGCACTTTGGTCACGGATATCGACATCCGGTGAACTATGGAAACATATGTTGCTTTTAGCAGGTCACGGATGTGGACTTCCAATTAACTAAATTACCGGTTGTCGACGTCCGATCATGGCTTGATTTTTTTTTTTTCAAAATATTGTTATTTAATTTGTTGGTAATGATGTTATTTGGTTTGAACATTTTTTTACACTACCTACATATTCTTTTTGTTATTAAAAAAATTCTTTTTTAATTAAGTATTTCATTTGTTTAAAAAAAAATCATTTGGACACTAAAGTGGTTACAAATGTCCACTTTCGAAATTGCTTTGTTTTTTTAACAAATATTTATTATTACTTTTTTACCGACAATGCATTTTTTATTTCACTTTTTTTAATTTCTTCTATTTTTTTTGTTAATTTTTCTAATAATTATTTATTTATTTTAATTATTTGATAAGTGTATTAAAAGAAATTTAAAATCTAATTAAAATATATCAAATTTGGATATTTGGTAAAGCTATATGTGAAATTTATTGAACCGGATGTGCACGTCCGGAAGTTCTTGTTAATTGTTTTTTTTGAAATTTTTTTGTGAATTGTTCTTAATTATTGGTGAGTTTGTATTTTTTTTGAAATTTTTTATTTCATATATGTTTTTTAGTTTTATGAATATTCATTTAGTTTTTTTTTTATTTTGTATACGAGTGTAATAAATTTTTTGATTTAATTAATTTTTTAATTTTTTTACACAATTATATTTAAAGTTTGTTTATTATTTTCTATCTTTTTATTAGTATTCAAGATATTGATGTAATTATTATTCTTTTTAAATATTTGAAGACATTAATAAAATTTATAATTTATGAAGGTTATTTTATATTTTCCTTGATTTTTTTTATAATTAATTGTAGGTGATTATAATTATGGAAGGTTCGACTAATTATATATTTACATGTTCGACTACAAGAAGGTTGTCCTATATTGATGGTGGATATGATATCATCCAACAATTGTTACTCCAAAACAAGAGCTTGGACATCGTTTTATGCTAATAGAATACAGACATTTGTATAATTGATGGGCACTAATCGTACTTATGTAGATCTTATGGAGGACTAATTTTGTATTTTGTATTATTCTTTTACTTTATTACTTTATTTTAGTATTTTTAATATTGTAATGTACCGAATTTTTTTTTTTATAATTATTTTGCTTATACATAAAACGTTAACTCCTCTAGCCAATGGATGAATCCATTTTGGCCTTATTGTTAACATAGTAGCTATTGATAATTTCTAATCATAGATGAAATTAATCAATATAAAGCGCAACACAAATTAAATAGACATAGAGTTTCAAAGTTCTACACATATAAGATCAAAATACACATATAAGGTCCAACATCAAATACACATATAAGGTAAAACTATTATCCAAACGTGGATGCATAATGCAAAATGGACCTCTAACGTCACCATTTTAACGTCAATCCAATAAAGAGCCAACATAAAAAAATGACCGGTGGCATTTCCGTGAATAAAACGCCAAAAATGATGTCTGCCCCCCTGAACCCCAACATCAATTGCCAAAATGATGTTGGCCCTAGAACCCCGTCGTTGTTTGACATCGTCCCCCGAGAGCCCCGACGTTATTAGACGTTTGAAAAGCAGAACCCTAACGCTGAAAATGCATTTTATCTAATAGCACGAAACCCATTTCAGTGCATTGTTCTTTTGCGCTCCTCTACCACACCACTGTAGCTATGACGACGACCCTTCCACAATGAGTTTAGAATCGTTTAAACTCAAATATTTCTTGATTTCTTGCTTCATCACCATTGTTCTTGCGTTTTGAATCGATTATTTTATGGATTTTTAGATTGTTTTAGCCTTCAATGCTCCATTTGTAGCAACGACGACAACTAACCTTGCAAGCATTGACTACGACGATGAGAAACTAAGGTGAGTGGGTTTCACTAAACTCAAATGCATGGTTTGTGGATGTTTTTAAACGAATATTATGCGTTTTGAAGGCTCTTTTGGGACGGTGCGAGACATCGCACGTGGGCACCTCTTAAACGGTAATGACGAGGTTTTCAAGCTACCTCCAACTTCATTCAGAAAGCTGAGACATTTGGATATAAGGTTAGTTTTTGGTTTCCATATACTTTTATTGTGCACTTGTGTTATATTAAAACTAACCTATGTTTTACATTTCCAAATTTTTATTAGAGTTTTGTGCAAGCCCAAAGCACAACAAATCAAAGTATTATATCTAAAGGTTGGAACTCATTCCTTTTAAACTATATTAATTTTCGCATGTCAATTTATGACTTTGATATGTGATTATTTTCTTTTTCATATTTAGTGTAACAAGCAAGAAGATTCATGGGAATGTGAGCATTATGTCATGTCTTGGATAAGAACAATCATTTGAGCTATAATTAAAGATGATTGGATAGAAGTAATAATATATATACCTTTCACATATTATAAATCATATCAAACTTTAAATAATTATATTCATATATAATGAAGTTGAATTATTTTTTTCAGCAGTTCAAGAATCCATCACCTCTGTCGGATGATACTATTCTGACACTAAGATAGGAGTGAGCAACATATTTATTGGAACAATGGAGTTAAGACCTACAATACCATTAGAACTTTTTTTTAAAATACTTTGTCAGACAACACTTTCATGATGAAACTTTTAATTTTGTGTTAACTATAATAGTTTAGACAACTTTAGTGTTATTAGTTAAAAATGTAAATCCAGAACTTTGCTGGAATATTTGTGAACTGTTTTGGAAATTTTTGCTTTTCAGGTAGAGAAATTGTAATTACAGCAAAATAAAAAAAAAGCAGCTTTTGAAGTATGTCGTTTCACTGTTAGACATCAAAGGAAGTCGACTATTGCACAATCTAACATCCTTTTACATTTGTCAATTCAACAACAGATATAAAAAACTACTGTTTTTTAGCTGCAAAAGGCATCAATTCAATGTTAGGTTTCTTCTAAAAGCCAACGTTAATGGACGTTGGCCCCATTTATAACCCACAACGTTAAAGAACATTGGCCTTATTTATAACCCACGTTAAGGGACATTGGTGTTGCACTCCGACGTCAATTTTTACGTCACCCGATACGATGTCGGAGTTTGGCAAACGTTAAAAATTGAAAATAACGAACGTTAAAACCCTTTTTGTGTTAATTGGTCACCTGCCTAGAACATTACAACCTCCTTTGCTTTCTTCTTCTTCCATGGTATCATGAGCTATTTGTAATAACTCGTGTGTTCGTCCTTTGAAGGCCGCTCACAATGCGTTTCATGGCACCCTACAATAAGACCACAATAATGAAATTTTTTCATATAATAATAAAACCAACAAATAAATTACTAACATACCAATAAACCAGAAGATAATGAGTCTGATCTCCTCCGCACTGAAATGTCATCTAGTAGATTTCGGCGAAGTCGTGGTACAACCACAAGACTAGGTCTCTTGTCGTCAACGCCATGTATAAAATAGGGATGAGACACCCTCCAAAACCACTACAAATATCTATCAATAAGTGAAAATGGGGCTGGCACGCGTGTGCTCTCCACTATGACATAATGTTAGAAGTGTATCCAGTAATCATCAATAGTGGACAAGTCGACCATAGGAAGTGCATTCGAGAGCCATGAAATAGGCTGCATATACCCAAATTGTCGCAGTACACGTTCTGACAAATGATGGTGAACCATGCTACCAAGCCTGATGAAGCCAAAAAACATATAAACTGCCATATGGGGTCGAGCAGTTTTATGTGATCCATATGGGGACCAAATCACCCCATCATATGTTAGAGCATCTAATTGGGCTCTAACATCATGTAGGTTAGAAGTAACTCATCCAATGACAAACCGTGTAGCACGAGGTTCAATCTCGACATACGTACCTAGGAACAACTTCCTTCCCAATGTAGGGAAGTGCTCTTACATCCAACTAATATTTAAATATCGGATGTCGACATTCGTAAACTACCAAAATTTAAAAAATAACAACTACGGATGTCGACATCCATAAGCCAAATCTTAATACCGGATGTCGATATCCGTAAACCACAAAAATTTGAAAATAACAACTACAAATGTCGACATCCGTAAGCCAAATCTTAATACCAGATGTCGACATCCGTAAACCACAAAAATTTGGAAAAAAGTAAGCTACAGATGTCAACATCCGTAAGCCAATTCATTGAATCGGATGTCGACATCCATAATGCATAACCAATTTCAAAAAAATATAAGACGGATGTCGAGATCCACAAGCAGCAACAACAAATTAAATGTCCACATCCGGTAAGATAAAAAAAAATAGTGAAACGAATGTCCACATCTCGTATAACGTGAAAAATAAAAATTTTTCATTTTCGTGTGTGAGCATATATAGTTGACCAATCACAAACAAACAAGCATTTTCACAAGTCATTTCCAGCAAATTCATGGATGCAAACTAGGCTATACCTAAACTTAATAAACTACAAATTAAAAAGAAAATGGCTTACCTAAAGGCTGGTTTCGAATGTAGGAAGGAGAAGATACCACTGGATGTGATAAAAGCCTCTATTACGGTGTAGAAGAGAAGATGATAGCAGATGGAGAACACTTGTGGATGTGGGAATGAGTTGCGACATTAGGTCAAAAAGTATTGGGAGTGGGGTTGAGGTCTTAGCATTAAATAGGAAAGAGAATAAAAAAATTGTATTTTAATTGTAGGGGTAGAGCGGGAATTCTAAAATTATTTAGGGGTACTGAAGAACCTATTGGAGGTGCAGGGAGAAGGCCCTATAATGCTTTTATTTAGTATGGGTTTAGGAAAGCACAAAAATAACCTAGAATTAAAGTGGTCGAAATATTATGTTGGATGGAGCTATACTATATGAAGATATTCTAATATTTGTAGTTATATATTTTAATTTCTTAAAATCAAATAATCATACTTGTAAACTTATCTTTGATTGTTGATATATTTTAGATTATATAAAAGTGTATTTTTTTTTTCATTGATTAAATAATATGAGTACCTTAAAATAATATATGTATTGAAAATTGTAATATTATCACATTATATACATAAACACATACATATTTATAGTTTTCTTTGAATAATTTTTTTTTTAAAATAAAATTTCATCCATTTACAAGGAGTCAAACATACACATATATCTACATCATGAAAAAAAAATATTCTTCTCAACTTACCATAATTGAATCCTCTTACTTGAAATATCATATGCTCTTATACAAAATAAAATTATCACAGGTTTAAAATACATAGAACACACAAGAGGGTAAGATAACATTATGTTTAAAAATATAATACATTTATGAAATCACATTCTCATGTCACATTTTTTCACATTTTGCCCATCATCTAATTAATATCATTCAATCAAAACATCAATCATCACTAACAATTAACTCTATTTTTGAAAGACTCGTGCATTGAATTAGACTATGCATTTGTCATATAACTATCCACTCACACAAAGTCACATCTAAGGAACTAAGTCCTCCTCATATGACAGGTGTAAATTTTATATAACTTACTTGATATGTTTCTCTTTCACATTGATTTAGGTTATAGGAACTTTCATCAACCCTCACCACTTAATATCTTCCTGTATGTGATACTAGTGCAAAAATAACTTTTTATAAAAAAAATTTATGCCGACTATAATCCACCCAATATAGTAAGAGACGCAGTGGCATAATTTAAATATTATAATAATTTCTATACTGATTATCACTAGAACTAACATAGAATATGGAAGTGTTGGAAAATTCATAACAAAGTAGAAGACTTTTTATACCGGTTAGACCTCAAACTGGTATAGGAAGTGGAGGCAGTGGCAAATTCAAAATAAAGTAAAAGACTTTCTGTACCGATTATACCGAAAACTGGTATTGAAAAGTTTGCGGTGATTTTGTAATAAATTAGGTTACATTGAAACCCTTTATCACTTTCCCAATACTAGTGGCAACACCACATGCGTTCTCTCATTCTTCAAAGATGTTGAGTGCCAATCCCGAGCATCGGGAGGAGTAGAGGCACCTACCGCTAATAATGACAAGAAGGTTGTTGTCACCACTAGTGATGAGGATGAAGATCAGTGTTCACAAAACCAACTTGATGTTGGAGATCTCGTTGCACCGATCAAGAAAAGCACCAAACTCCCTAACGGAGTGCAGCATAAAATTGGTGAAGGTCAACAGTAGCAACCAGAAGTTGGTCTTTGTTGGCGTCGGTCGGAGGTGCGTTATCGGTAGCGTCAACTCCGATAGATACAATGACTTCTCTAGGAACTGGTTGAAGGCCTCACTCGCAGTAAAGCAGGTCCCTCTCCTAGTCAGGATCGTTGAAGGGAGCGACGTTGAAATCTGATCGTTGTAGCGCCAGATTGCGACCACAACGACGTCACTCCGCAAATGTCATGTACCCGTGCGAATATGATGAATCATAATGAGATTCACAGATGAAAATTATGGAAGGATATTTGATGATGTTTTTACAAAATTGAGTGGATTCAATGAATCTCTAATAGGAATTGGAAGAGCGCTAACATGGTGATGATTGAGAATAATCAAGATAATGAAGTTGATTGTTTATACTTCTAGGGTTTTTTGGATGAATCATGAATTAGAAAACTGTGGATAAGGAATTTACAAAGAGTGGGAAACAAGATAACTTCAATGGATGAATGAATTCATGAAGAGGAATGATGTTGTTGGAGTTAGAAAGGAGCTTTTTTCGAAGGCTAAATTTGGAACACAAGGGACCCTTCGTGGGTGCATAGCGTGTTTTTAGTGGAACTGGATGTAGGAACATAAAAAGTGGCACTTCCTATACCAGGTGTGACCTTAACCAGTATAAAAAAGTGACACTTTCTATACTAGTTTTGAAATTGGTACTGCCTGATATCTATGCCGCTTTTGAAATTGATATAGAAAATATTTTTAACTAATATAAAAAGGCTTTCCTACACTAGTGAGTATGGTATTAGAAGACTCAATATAATTTATTTTCATAACCCTTATTCAATGCACATCCTACAACCACTCAACATAGTATTTCTTCCTTAAAAATAACTACATTAACATCACACATATATTAAATGAACATTCCTAGTAGATTATAGCACATAACCTGATTCTATTAAACATCACATACATACCAATGATAGATTATGGCTAACACGATGGCTCTACTTGGCGACACACCCACCCCTTTTACTTAAAAATGTCAAAACATTGGTTTTTATGTACCAAATCTTTGCCTCTCGCTTAACGAGCGCTTAAGCTTTCCCAACTAGACAACTTTGATAGTTTTCAAATATTAAGGTTTGCTCATTGAATGTCACTTGCCAACAAGACACCTTTAGAAGTATACCCACCTAGTGAACACTTGACTCACTCAACGACAAATCCTTCTTGAGTTCTCTAGATTTTAGTTAAAAGAATTTCACTCAACGCGAGAGTTTAATTGCTCAATGAGTAAGTAGTTGGAGTTTTTATCCATTTAATTCACTCAACAAAACTAGATTCGCCCAGTGACCCATCCACCATGACCTCTTGAATTTTACTCAACAAGCAATTTATTCGTCAACAACCAAAACCCTGGGAGCCTTATTCACATGACTCGCCCAACAAGTGACTTAGGTTTTCTATCTTTTAAATACTTGAATTTTTCTAAACGAGTGGGTGGGCTAGCCAGATGATTTGCATAATTTAGAAAATTTGATAAATATATTAATTTAATCCATTGACTCCACCTAATATTTTTATCTATTTTCTAAGTTGCAATAGATACATTTTAGTTTTAAAATATGGTACACCGAACAAATTTAACCAAACTAATAATATATATATATATATATATATATATATATATATATATATATATATATATATATATATATATATCCTCAATTTGTTAATAAATCACATAATAATATTTCAAATCAACATCTTCATCAATATTCAATAATCGTGGCTTAAAGGACACCAAACAAATTAATTCAACTGTACAACAACCAACCACTATTAAATCATTTTATTTATAATAATATTATAAAAACAAACGAGCCTATCTTATTATACTTTAACTTAACTAAGATTCAAAGATTCTAGCTCTCACAATATACTATACTTGTATATAGAAACATATATCAATGATATTAGCATATCTTATAACAATCTCAAACAAACATATATTCATTTTGAACTCATTTGAACCACATGCAATAACTCTAAAGTACATGCATGCAAAATTTTTTAAAATTGACTCAAAATAAGAGTTAAAAATGAACTTACTCAAAAGAATATTTTGATAGACTAAGATTGCTCTATTATTTGGTATTTGATCTTTCAAAGGATGAGTAGAGTGAATAGGAAATATAGAAGAAAAGAAAAAAAAAATGAAATATAATAATTTTTAAAAAGATAGTGATCTTTATAATAATCTCAACTAAATTATTTTTCTATTTATAAATTTTGCATTTTAATAATAAAATATTGAAACTTCAGCTTTATTTTTAGCTATTCTTACAAAAGTTACCAAAATTATTATTCGATAACAAACTCATATAAAATAAATTCGTTAACTTTTAGTAAAGTTAATTTAAAATTTATAATAACATTACTTTTTTTGCATTAACTATTGGTGTAAAAATAACACTAATTTACAAAGAAAACAGCAAACGCAATTAAGATAAAATTATACATACAGAGTGAAAACATTTTGTTTTCAACTCACTAAAATGTATGAGAAGTACTGATAATGAGAGTAGAAACATTTAGATTAAAAATAAAATTCTAAAATTTTAATATGAAATACTTGTGATCGTACAGGAATAGAAATCAGAAATGATCCCAATGAAAAGAATAGAAGAAAGTTGGTAAAAGAAAATAGTAGTCTAACTAATGTACAAAATTACAATGATCCTAAAGAAAGAGAAAAGTGAGAAAAACACTGAAAATGTGATGTCTCTATAAGCCATCCTTTTCTGTGTTTTTGTGCTTTCGCATTCCTTACTCAACTTTCCAGAATCTTTCTGGTATGGTAAATCAGGCATCAATTATTGGATATTGAAAACATGAATGTATCAGATTTCGTAGTTATCTAACAATATTAATTACAGATACTATTGTTGCTACCTATACTTCTACTAGTCACTTTCTTTCGCCTCTGTAATCACTCTTCTTAATTTAATTGCATCTTCTGTTCATACGCACATGCCTCCTGCTTCTTGTCTTCTCATCTCTCTCTTCATCTTTTCAATAATTTGGACAATGCCACTAATCAATTTTTCTTTATTTTTGTTTTCTCTTTACAAATATTATAGATAAATATCTGTTAACATTTCGCAAAGAATATACCAATGAACAAAAAGACAAGTACATAAGGTTTTGCTATTATTAGTTCTTTATTATTGTGTACTCACCATTACAATTTCCTCCCATAAATAATAATAATAATAATAACATGTAAATAAAACTTTTTTTCATAGTGGCAATAACTTTGTCCCCGTTGACCCACCTTACAGAATAGAGAAAAGAAAAAAGAATAGTGACAGTAAAAGTAAGCGAGAACATTAATGGAAGTAGAATAAATGAAGATAATGTGATAACTTTTTACAGTTTATTATGGCTCAAAATATTATTTTCTGCGTTTACTTTTAATTTCTTCTCACGACTTTCTTCTACATTTTCATAAAATAATTAATTTTCTTCTACTATAAACATGGAAACTTTTTATTTTATCCTGATTGTACATGGGTATATTATGTAGCATGGTAATGATTTTTTAAGGAAGAAATAAAATGTGATTTGAAAAAAATGCATGATGTGAATGAAGGAGCATCTAAGTGATGTGAGTGAAATAGTGAGTGATTACCATTTTGTCTTATTTTGAATCATAACTCTTCTTTATGTTAGGAGTTGGGACAAATTGGGATGATAGCTGCCAAATTATCTCAAGCCCAAACACATGTCACACTATTATTCATCTACAACTTGTTTTATACCATTAACATTTCCTTTTAGATTCAGAATTACTTTGAAATTCGTTTTTTTTGAAAAACATCAGTTACTGTGAACTCCTCAATAAAATGATTACAGAATTACTCATCATAAAAGTTCGCGGTGCTTTTGCAATGTACACTTTAATGGATGTCAATATGAGGTATCATCTTATTTTATTAACTCACTCATAATATGTTAATTTTAATTTCACAATCGCTATTCAACAAAACACATTCAACGTATTGGCCTTAAATGGTTAACAGACATATTGGTTAGTTTAGTTACCGTATATTAACAAAATATATAGTTAAATATTGGAAATTTGATTATATAATATATTGATATCATAGATATTTTTTTATATCATGTATCAATAAAATATATAAATTTAATCTAGTTAAATAATATATTATTGTTATTTATCATAAATGTGATAAGTTTTTGTTATTTTTATTTTATAACAAATTTTATAAGGTTCATAAACCTTATAAAGAAATATAGTATTTATCTAGAATCACAATTCATACTAGTTATTTTACTTCCATAAATCTTAAAATTTATTTATTGACTTGAGCGTTGAAAATTTTGTAGTCTTTTGCAGGTGAATATTCTTTCTCTGGACGAGGAGATATTCGATTCTAGCCATTAAAAACATTCAAACCACCACTTATGAACCTTTGAACTTGTGACAAGATCCAAGATTTATACGGTTTTTTATTTAAGGTGACCACAATTGTGCCATATTTATATACAATTTTCTGGAGTGTCAATTATCATGAGATTAAAATTATTTATTAAAATTATTTATCAATATCTGACCAAGATTTATACGGTTTTTTATTTAAGGTGACCACAATTGTGCCATATTTATATACAATTTTCTGGAGTGTCAATTATCATGAGATTAAAATTATTTATCAATATTTGACTATAATTTAAAACCCTAACCTCTACAAATTAGTCACTAATATGCATGGATTTGCAATTCCCATTTACATATATTCACGTAAAAAAATGTCAAAACATCCTTATATGAAATGACACGCTTAAATCTAGGGATGACAATAGGGCGAGGTGGGGATGGATTTCGTTATCTCATACTCATTCCCATAGAAAAAATTTATCCTCATCCTAATACCCAAACCCAATGGGTATTAAATTTTTATCTCATTTTCCATCTCCACCGGGTAACGGGTATATTCTCGTATCTATACACGTACCGGTTTTCATATTGTTTTAGTATTAATTAATTAATTTTTATGAAATAATAAAAAATTACGGTCAAAGAAACATAATATTATCAAATATTAAATATTAAGAGAAGTGTTGTTTCTTCGATATGAAATATTTAGAAAGAAATTAATTACATACATTTCAACTTAGAATACCAAATAAAATTTCATAAGAACTAAAACATTTATTAAATTTACAAACATTAATGAAATCTAGTTGATAAAATATAAAAATATTTTTTTAGAAATATTAAAGAAAAACAAATTTTCAAATTAAAATATGTTTTAAATGTTTGTTTACTTCAATTTTTTAATTCTAATGAATCTCTCTTTTATACACTAACAAAACTTATGATACATTACTTGATAAAAATCACGCAAAGAACAAATATTAAACTAATAATAATAAAATTTTAAACATAGATGTATCTTTTGAACTTCAATATATGTTTGATGGTGATAAAAAAAATCATGGAAATTACATTAAATTTTTATATTATAATAAATCACATTTATTTATACAATTATATTGACAAAGTTACAACATGATTGATAATGAGTTAGAAAATAAAAAAGAATTATATAAAATATATCAAAATAGTATTCTACATGATAAAATAAACAATAAATAAAAATATTAAAAAATTAGCAAATGTGAGTCTTGAAAACAATTTGATAGACTATTGGTTGAAATCGCACAAAGCAAAATGAATGTATAATTAATTGTATGATAAGATGAAAAATATCTTATAGATCTAAGAAAACTTTTCAAATATCAACATAGTCAATGGTTGAGAAATAACGAAAATTATTTTAGTGAAACAAAAGAATTCTTTACATGAAACAAAAATTAATAATAATAGAGTAAAGAAGATAAATTTTTTAAATTACCTAGTAAATGAAATATTTATGCTATTAAACACTTATATTGAGAGTGTTAAACATTCTCATGTGAAAGGAAAATATACAATGACTAAAAATATTACAAAAGAATAGAAATATTCAAATGTGAGACATAAAAAATATTTAATTGACATACATCATTTGAACATAATTACATACAGGTTATGATAAGATGAAAAATATATTGGAGATGTGAATGAATTTCATGACAAATTAAATAATTAGAAGAAATAAAAAAATAGAAAGTGTGTATATATATATATATATATATATATATATATATATATATATATATATATATATATATAAGGTTACTTATTTAACTGTGAATATTTTAATAATTTAAACGGGTACGAGGATTGGCGGGTACGGGAACGAAGACGGGACAAATATGTACATCCTCATACCCATCCCCATATCCAATTGAAAAAGTTGGAGATTCCTTATGACCATATCCATACCCAGTCAATGTAGGAATTCCCCGTCAAAACGGGGATGGATTCGGGCAATACCCACGGGGATGGGTTTATTTGCCATCCCTACTTAAATCTACCTAAAAAGTCATTTAAGAATGTATGTTTACATCCATTATATATTTTGTATACAATTTCCTTACTACATTAATGATTTTATTCGGTCATAATAGTTCTTAACTTGTATATTATTAGTAGCTTGTTATTTTTCGGTTATTCTTAGTGTAACTTTTTAGTAACTGATAATCTCAATCAATGATGCACGTGGCTTGTGTGTATTGTGTATATATACCATTACTCTCGTTCATAATAATAGGAAGCTTTTTTGGATCATTTCTATTATCACTAGTGCAAATTTGACATTTTACTTCGCCTTATAGGCCTTGGTTGCCGCTGAACCGAAGCCTACAAGGAGGCAGTGGCATTTTTGCAATTTTTGTCCAATTTTTGGCCCCGGTTGCAACAGAACCGAAGCATATAAGGCAGCGTCAGTATTCATATTTTCAAAAATGCCATCAGCAGCTGCCACCACCACCACGCTCCGCCTTCGTCGTCGCACAACATCCGTCATCAACCGTCGCGCATCGTCGATTAAATCTTTATCTTCCTTTTCTTTCTCATCCTTCTCTAGTATCTCAGTCCCTTCACCGCTAGAGGTTGTGTTAGAACCACACGAGGAGCGGTCTACAGGTTTTCTTGCATTCGTTTTGTTGGAATCGGGATTCTCGGAAACTGCTTGGTTCATCTCATCATTAGTAGCCTTTGATGCGGTATTTACTTTGGTATCACCCTTCTCCTCAGATTTCGATGAAGAAACACCTGGTGAATTCGAAACCGAGTGTTGAGCTTGCAGAACTTTCGATTGTTCGGGATCCAGTATCTGATCTTGCAGAGGAGGGTTTTCTGGCTTAACCTTTCCTTGTTGGATTTTGTGTTGTGTTTCGGTGGGAGCCATGGATGGAGGTGCAGTGGGTGGTCCAGGAGGACACGCAAAGGGTGTGTGAAGTGGAGTACACAGAGGAAGCAGTCCATGGGTAGCCCACCATGCAGTTGCGGTGGCGACGATGGCTGCTGTAATAACTATCACACTCGAAAGAGTGCACACGAGAGAATTTGCGGAAGGGACCCTATGGCTCCGATTCATTTAGAACCAAGGCATAAAAAGGACTCTATGGCCTCGGTTAACAACCGAGGCCAAAAGGTACCTCTTTTGGCCTTGCCCCAATAGGCTTCGGTTCTAAACCCGAGGCAAAATGAGGAAAATAATCGGGGCAAAAAGCCCTTACTGCACTGGTGTATCTTGCTTTTTGATTGTTTTGCTACCTTTGATTGGTATCTTGCTTGTTTTGTTATGGTATTAGAGCTCTTCATTAGAAGAGCTTTGTTGTATTTCTTTTTATCATGAGTGAAGAATTAGATCAAACACTTAGTTTGCACCATTATCTTTATCTTCATCCAAGTGAAAACCTAGTTGTTGCTCATGTTTCTCCTTTTCTTGACTCCACCAATTATCATTCATGGAGTCGTTCAATGTTTATAGCCTTAAGTGCAAAGAATAAGGTTGAATTCATCAATGGAGTTGTACAACTACCATCAATTTCAGATCCTCTATACAATGCTTGGCTTCGGTGCAATAATATGGTTGTCTCTTGGATCGTTCGTTCGGTTGTAGTTTCGATTCGTCATAACATCCTCTTGATGGACAAAACAGATGAGATATGGATCGATCTGCACTCTCTTTATTCTCAAAGAGACCTATTACGAATGTTAGATCTGCTTTATGAAGCTTCTTCAATGATACAAGGTGATTTATTCGTGACTGATTTCTTTACTACTTCAGATTTTGTGGGCTGGATTCAGACCAGATTGAGTTTGTACTTGTTCTATCAAGTGTTCATGTGACGTTTCATCCATTATTACTCATTGAAAGCTTGAGAACAAGGCCATGAGGTTGTTACAAGGCCTAAATGAACAATATAGTAATATTCGTTCACATGTCTTACTCATGGATTTGCTACCTTCTATGACCAAGATCTTTTCCTATGTCATCCAACAAGAATGTCAACTTCCTGGATCAATCTCTCATCCTACATCAAATTCATTGGTGAATGATGCTACCGTTAATTCTTGCACTTATTGTGGTTGTTCTGATCATAGTACGAATTTTTGCTATCATAAACGTGGTTTTCCTACAAATGGTGATGCCAAACATGGAAAATCTTCTACTTATAACCCTCGCAGATTTGCACTCATTGTGGACGTACGTGTCACACTATTAATGCATGTTATCTCAAACATGGTTTTCCTCCCGGATATAAATCTTTTAATGCCAAGCATACAGTGGTAAATAACATTGTCATTGAAAAGGGTGAAGTCACACAAAATGAGCAACAAAAAGTTGTTGAGAATTAGGATTTTTGCTTTTCACCTCAACAGTTTCAAGCCTTATTGATGGCTTTAAATCAACAACCAAACAATTGTTCTTCAACTTCTCCTTCTTGCGTAAACAAAATAAATTCCTTTTCTTCTTTTTTAGGTAACATTCACACACAATCCACCATTACTTGGATCTTAGATTTAGGTGTTATTGACCACGTCTCTCCCTCTTTAAATAAGTTTTCTTCTTTTCACATTATTAAGCCTATATATGTCTAATTAACCACTGGTCAACAAGTTTTTGCTATACACTTCGACAATGTACATGTTTTTGATTCTCTTTGTCTTAAACATGTCTCGTATATCCCTAACTTCATGCTCAATCTTATTTCCATTTTTAGACTTGTCTTGTCACTTAATTGTGATCTCATTTTTTTCTTCTTATTCTTGTTTCATTTAGGACATGAACACCAAGCAAAATATTCGTACAATTAATGTAAATGTTTGGCTCTACACCATTGATCTTCCTTCTGGTGCAAATTGTTTTGAACATTTTACCCTTGTTCAACCTTCTTGTAATAAAATACCCATAGACTTGTGGCATTTTCACTCAGGTCATCCTTTCCATCAATGTTTATAGATCACGAAATAAACTTATTCATGCTTGTATAGTGATTAGAATTTTTCTTTAATCCATGTCATCATGTTAAACAACGAAAGTTATCTTTTCCTTTAAGTAATTCTCATGTCAATCATTCTTTTGAATTTTTACATATGGTTATTTGGGGACCCTGTTCCACTATTTCCATACATGGTCATAAATATTTTCTAACCATAGTTGCCCGCTATACATCGATTGTTCTTATGATTTCGAAAGCTGAAACATGTTCTCATATAATTCACTTGGTCACTCAAGTAGAAGAACAATTTAATACCTCTCTTAAAATCATCTCCATTGATAATGGTGTTGAATTTTCAATGTATGATTATTTTTCTTCCAATGGCATCATTCATCAAATTACATGTATAGAAACTCCCCAACAAAATGGCATTGTCGAGCGTAAGCATCAACATCTTCTCAATGTAACCCGAGCATTACTTTTTCAATCTCATCTCCCATTAAATTTTTTGTGCTTTGCATTATAGCATGTTACATATCTTATTAATTGCATTCCAATACCTTTTTTGCATAATACACCACCTTTAGAAAAACTTTATCAACATACTTGTGACATCTCTAATTTTTGTGTGTTTGGATGCTTATGTTATACAAGTAGTATCATAGAATAATGCAAGAAATTTGATCCTCATGAACATCCCTTTGTGTTAGGATTTAAATCACATACCAAAGGCTATCTTCTTTACAATTTACATTCTCGTAAACTTACTATTTCATGAGATGTAATGTTTTATGAAGACCATTTTCTTTACATACATAGATCTTCCCTCATGCCTTATCCATCTTTTTTCCTACCTATTTCTACTTCTTTTCCATCTTTAGTAGACCCTTCTAATTTTACTCCACTCCCCATTCGTCCTTCTCACCTTGACAACACAAACAATAGTTATTTTGACCCTCCAATATCTCCACCCCTTGTTCCTAGACATTCTAGTTGTCCTCGCCAACCTCCCATTTACCTCAAGGATTATCATAGTACATTTACATTAACTAGCACCTCTTCTAGAGGTATTCGTCATCATATTGTTCTTTCTTATAAACATCTTTCTCCTTCTTTTCATCATTACATAATGTTTGTTTCTTCCATATCTGAACCTAAGTCATATGTTGAAGCTTCCAAGTTTGATTGTTGGCTTAAGGCTATGCACGCTGAAATCAATGCAACAAATAATACTTGGATTCTCACTGATTTACCTCCTCATAAAGTAGTAATCGATTTCCGCTGGATTTATAAGGTCAAGGATAATGTTGATGGTACTATAGAGCATTACAAAGTCCACACTAGTGCATAATTGCATTTTTACCTCGCCTTATAGGCCTCAGTTGGCGAGGAACCGAAGCATATAATTGCGCGGTGGCAATTTTACAATTACAGGCAACTTTTATGCCTCGGTTCACATAAAACCCGAAGCCAAAAGCGGTTATAGGCCTCGGTTCAAAAAAAACTTGTGCCAAAAGGGGTTTTAGGCCTCGGGTGTTAGGGAACCGGGGCCAAAAGGGGTTGCCAGAAATTTCAAAAATGCCATTGACGTTGGCACTTATAGGCTTCGGTTGGGTAAAAGCCGGTGCCAAAAGGGGTTTTAGGCCTCGGGTGTTAGGGAACTGGGGCCAAAAGGGGTTATATGCCTCGGTTCTAAATTGAACCGAGGCCATATAGTTTAATTAGGGCACAAAAACGCGAACCCCTCTACTTCTTCCTCGCGCACCGCTACAATTCGTTCCTCTGATTCCAAGAACTCAATCCAAGAAGGCACACCCATACCTCCATGAACTCTCTCGCAATGCTTCCAACGCTCTTTGAAGAGCAGGCTTCTTTCTCATGGTAGACCTTCTCCACCACTCCCCTTCCTTCTTCAAAGCGCCCCAAAACTCAACCATCTTCACCATCAGAGACTCCGCCATCAGAAACACCTCACACCCCTTTTGTTCTTCCAACCACTCCCTCTCCAAGAAAGGTGTTCACTGGAACCGCGTCGTTCACTTGCTTCGTGCAAAGGGCTACGCTTCGTTCTCCATCGCACTGCATTCTCTGCCTTTACTTCTCTGTCGCCTCACTCAGCCGCCGATTCAGCTCCACTTCGCACGCCTCCACAGCGCCGACAATGTTGCACCACCGTGGGATTCTTCGTTGAGAAAGATTTCCAACTGCAACGAAAAAGAAGGAACACACTCCCTCCGCATCGACGATCATCTGTTTAGGCTCTTCAGAGAGCTTTTGTGGCCGTAATCAACGTGATAAAGTCGTTGCCGATGTCGCAAAAAATTTAATTAAAAAAAATATTTTTACCCTATGGCTCCGGTTCATTTAGAACCGAGGCATAAAATGGACCCTATGGCTTCGAGTAACAACCGAGGCCAAAAGGGGTACCTTTTGGCCTCACCCCAATATGCCTCGGTTCCAGACCCGAGGCAAAATGAGAAAAATAACCGGGGCAAAAAGCCCTTACTGCACTAGTGCCACTTAATGGCTAAAGGGTATGAACAAATGGAAGGTCTTGATTTTCTTGATACTTTTTTCCCTGTAACAAAACTGACCACAATTTGTACCAAGTTGAGAATGCTTGATATCTATTCCTAAGAGGGGTTCTTAAACTATAGATTATTAGCAAATTTGTTATTTTTCTGTTAGTCTCAATGTAATATTTTAGTAGCTTATAGTCTCAATCACTTATACACGTGACTCGTGTTTACTGTGTATATACCATTACTCTCTGTTGTAAATAACTGACAATTCACGAACAAAAGGTACTTCTTGAGACGTGTAAATTCACTGCCCTTAAGGACTTATCCGCGGTGTGTTACGCAAGCCCCCCAGGATACAACATGAACTTCTCGGATCTCAAAACTAGCAAGCAAGTACTCTTGAAAGAGTATTTAACCTAGATAAAAGAAGAAAGAAATATGAGAGAGAAGAGAGCTTGAAGAATGAAGGAGAAGATTGAGAGATGGTGTGTCTTGGAGAGCACCAAAACCACCTATTTATAGGTGTGAATGAAGGAAAGGATGGGCTGAAAACATAAATTTTCACCAACGTTCAAATCCAAATTTGCGACGTGCTTTGGGATATTCATGAACCAGAATAATTGCATTAAACATGGAATCAAAACAGAAGCATGATATTGCACCAAAACAAAACTGCAGCAATAAAGAATTTAGGACTGGTAGCAACATTCACATCTTTTGAAATTTTTATAACACTTGCTTCACAACAATCCCCCACACATTGCAAAAGATAAGAAAGGAAAGACTGAAAGAAGAAAACCTGGGTCTCATAAGATGTAATGCATCGGAACTGGTATAGCAAGCTATATGAACAAGTCCTAGGCAGATAAACTTATCACACAATGTAGTTGGTATAGCAAGCTATATGAACCAAAGACACTTGATGTGTGTTAGTGGTTTATCGATCACAATACACCCCCACAATCCTTGCTGCTAACGCTGTGTTGCGCTTACTAGGCCATGCGCGTGCCCGATATTCATGAGTGCTCTAGAGATCATGCCAAGATCTCATACAAGCGGCCCCACTTGACACTCATATAGGTGATTTCATCAAGTGTATGCTGCAAATCATACACTACCCATAAGGGATATGAAAATCATTAAAACTTTGTTTAAACTAAAATTCTTACACTACATAGAATTTGAATTTACAAAGTTTAACCTCTCAAAAATGCAGCCTTTAGCACTTTCACGCACACCATAGGAATGGACATAATTGATTTAAAAAATCAATTTAGTGCTATCAGAACTAACAAGTGACTTGTTTTTACCCATATGAACCTTATTCATGGGATCTCCAATCACAAAGGTTGGGTTACCATCACTTGTTTGTTTGCAAGTGGCTTAAGTCCCATTCCCCTCGATGTTTCCAAAATCATATTTCTTCTCAGGGGTTTTGTTAGGGGATCTGCTAGATTCCGTTCTGACTTCACATAATCAATGGAAATAGTTCCACTCTTTAGCAGCTGCTTAACCAGATTATGTCTCAATTGTATATGTCTATTCTTTCCATTATAGTTTTGTTTTTAGCTATAGCTATTGCCGATTGGCAATCACAATGTATAGATACATATGGGGTTGGTTTCATTCATAAAGGAATGTTTGCTAAGAAGTTTTCAACCACTCGGCTCACTACCAGCCATTTCGAGAGCAACAAACTCAAATTCCATTGTTGATCTTGCAATAATTATTTGCCTGGCTGATCTCCATGTAATCGCACCACCCCCAAGTGTGAATACATAACCACTAGTGGATTTTGTCTCATCTGAATCAGAGATCCAGTTAGCATCATTGTACCCTTCTATTATAGCAAGAAATCCACTATATTCAATGGCATAATCCATTGAACCTCTTAAGTATCTCATAAGCCTTCCAAGTCCATCTATGTTGGGTTTCTGAGTAAAACCTTTCGCTACTAATCTTACCTTATATTTATCTATGGATCCATCAAGGTGATACTTTTTCTTAAAGATCCACTTACAACCAATGGGTTTTGCTCCTTTAAGCAAATCTACTAAGGTCCAAGTATTATTTTTCTCAATTGATTCAATTTAAGTCTTAATAGCTTTATCCCATTATTTTGCATCAAGAGCACTAGTAGCCTCTAAAAAACTTGTTGGATCATTTTCAACTAGATAAGTATAAAAGTCATCTCCAAAAGAAGTTTCTTTCCTTTGCCTTTTACTTCTTCTTAAACCCTCACTCATGGCATCACTGTAAGTATCTATAGGTTGTTCAGATGTATCACTAACCTTTAATGGAAATATATGTTCAAAAAACTCAACATTTTTTGTCTCCACAATAGTATTATGTCCGATCACATCACTTTTAAGAACAAAAAACCTATAGGCAGCACTATGTTCAACATAACCCAAGAACATACAATAAGAGGTTTTAGAGCCTATTTTCCTTTTCTTAGGATCGGGTAACATTACTTTAGCTAGGCACCCGCACACTCTCAGATATTTAAGATTAGGTTGATACCCTCTCCATAACTCATAGGGAGTTTTACCCATTTTCTTATGAGGTATCCTATTTTGTAAAAAACATGCAGTAAGAAGGGCTTCTCCCCAAAGGTTATCAGGTGCATTAGAACTAATAAGCATGGCATTCATCATTTCCTTAAGAGTTCTATTTTTCCTCTCAACTACTCCATTAGACTCAAGTGAATATGGTGGGGTTACTTCATGGATAATACATTCTTTTACACAAAAGTCATTAAATAAAACATATTCACCACCTCTATCTGATATAATCCTCTTAATTTTCTTATTCAATTGATTTTCTACTTCTGCTTTATAAGTTAAAAACACATCAAAGGCTTCATCCTTACGTTTAATTAAGTACACTTTGGTGTATCTAGAATAATCATCTATAAAGGTTACAAAATAATTTTTACCACCTCTAGACATGGTTTGTTTTAAATCAGCTAGATCAGTATGAATTAACCCTAACAATTCTCTTTGACGTTCTACAGAATAACATGTTTTCTTAGTTATTTTGGATTCTACACATACATCACATCTACCACTTTGTTTATCATGCATATTAATTAATCCTAGTCGTTGCAATTTCATAACATACGAGGAATTCACATGTCCTAATCTAGCATGCCACACATCATATGAGTCAACGATATAAGCAGAAGAACATGATTCATTTATAATTTCTGAAATATTGAGTACAAAAAGACCTTGATCACAATATCCCTTCCCCACAAAAACATTATTTTTTGTCATTACAATCTTGTCAGATTCGAATGACATTTTAGCCCCCACTTTTCCTAGTAATGCTACAGAGATTAGATTAACTCTGATAGAGGGTACATGTAGAAGATCACTCAAGGCCAGAGTCTTCCCAGATGTGAGTTTTAGAAGAACCTTTCCTTTTCCAAAGACTGGATTTGTCTTGGAATCACCAAGGTAAACATGTTCTTCTCCATCCCCTACACTAGTGTAGGAGGTAAAAACATTCCTATTTGCACAGATATGCCTGGTAGCACTAGAGTCTACCACTCACTTGCTCACATTGGTCGTCATATTTACTTGAGAAACAACCGCAACTATAGTATCTTCCCCTTGGGCTATATTTGCCCTAGGAGGATTGTCGTTTCTTGCTCTACGTCTGCACTGAGGTGCATGATGGCCTGACTTCCCACATACGAAGCAATTACCCTTTTTCTTAAAGACGGGGTTAGATCCATTGGGACGAGAATTTCAAAAGTTATTTTTTCTTTTGTGATCAGGTTTGTTCTCGTACCTTTTTGAAGTAGGTTTGTCTTCTACCACGTTTGCCTTTGCAGATAGTGCTTTGGCCCTTGCAGTAGCACTCTCTTTCCTATTGGTGTCTTCTATTATGATGTGTGTAATGAGCTCTTGAAGCGTCATTTGCTTATGTCTATGTTTCAACTGTTGTTTATAGTCAGTCTAGGATGACGACAATTTCTCTATCAAAAGTTCTGAAACAAACTCATCAAGCAGAAGTATGTTCTCTGCTTTGATATCTTCAAGTAACTTGTGATATTCGTTGATTTGAATTTTTATGTCTTTATCTTCGATCATCTCCCAACGGTAATAATTCCCTACGACAAACCTTTGTCGAACGACGTCCTTAGCAGTATATTTGAGAATCAACGAATCCCAAATTTCTTTCGCTTCCTTATATGAGCAATACACATCGAACAAATCATTAGACAAGGCGCTAAGTAAGGTGTGTCGGCATACCTTGTTTGCATAAGTCCAATCTTCAACTTGTTTGGCACTGGATTCGTCAGGTTTTGAAGTTGAGAGAGCCATAACTACTCCATACATGTCTAGAAGAGTAGACACACGTTCTTGCCAGCGTTAGAAGTTCTGCCCAGAGAATACCTCAATTTTTGATACATCCGAAAATGGTTTCGCAAAGATGGTTGGAGTTCCGGAACTATTTTGATTCTCCAGCGTAGTAGAGTTGTTGTTGTTGTCAGCCATAAGTCCTTAAGATTGTTGTAAATAACTGACAATTCACGAACAAAAGGTACTTCCTGAGGTGTGTAAATTCACTGCCCTTAAGGACTTATCCGTGGTGTGTTGCGCAAGCCCCCCATGAACTTCTCGGATCTTTCGAGGATCTCAAAACTAGCAAGCAAGTACTCTTGAAAGAGTATTTAACCCAGATAAAAGAAGAAAGAAATATGAGAGAGAAGAGAGCTTGAAGAATGAAGGAGAAGATTGAGAGATGGTGTTTCTTGGAGAGCACCAAAACCACCTATTTATAGGTATGAATGAAGGAAATGATGGGCTGAAAACATAAATATTTTCACCAACGTTCAAATCCAAAATTGCAACGTGATTTGGGATATTCATGAACGAGAATAATTTCAATCAACATGGAATCAAAACAGAAGCATGATATTGCACCAAAACAAAACTGCAACAACAAAGAATTTATGATTGGTAACAACGTTCACATATGTCGAAATGTTTATAACGCTTGCTTCACAACACTCTCTCGTAATAATACGAAACTTTTGTTAATAATTTCTATTATCTTGTTTTCCGATTGTTTTGCTCCCTACAATCACTTCTTTGCTTGTTTTATTAATAATGACTATTGTAATATAAGATAATTTTGAATACGACAACAATTTAAACCCTAATATCGAAGAACAAGATCAAGTTATAATTATATTACGATCGACTACAGATTATTTGAACATATATATTTAATAGACTAGAATTAGTGAAAATGGAAAAAAGAGCAGTGTCATGCTCTATCCCATTCACATCGTTTCTTTGTCTACAGAGAAAGAAAAATTATTGAAGACGGAAAGATTAACAGCAAATAGACTGTTTTCTTTGGTTCATACTACTTTAGCTACTTCCGTTTCATGTTTTATGGAAGAATGAATGGTACTGTATATGTCAATAGCTTCTTTGAGAAAGTGAAGAAAAAACAACCTTGTTTTGATCGATGAATTTCACTAAGTGCCACGTACGTAAGATTGTATCCGAATCTGGAACCTTAAAATTGTGTTTCCATTCATAGAACACGTCAAAGGGTGTTGTCATTATCTATCAATTGTAATTAATAGTTTGAATAATGAATCATATAATCACGCTTGACAGATACTGCTAGCTTAATCAGAATATGATGCACGTCACCCAAGCCTAAAGATTTCATGAGTAGAACAACTGCAGATGATTACGTTATTGTTTTCTTAATTATTTCATAGCCTTCTGACCCTAGTCACAACTGATGTCGATATATATACATATCTATATATCTATATCTATTTATATATAGATAATTTATGTATATATGTATCTATTGAAGAATGAGCGGTGAGTCTATTAATTCGTGATTGTTACCAGACATGACAGCTTCTAACGTCTATATACTAATTAATATGAAATATCGTATTCGTATAATAAAACTATATGATAATTTGTCACTTTTATTACTTTATGTTTCTTCGTGTTTTACACTAGTAAAAGAAGTAGTATAAAAGTTAGATAGTATAAATAAAATGGGACTTGGTTCTATTTAACACCTTGAGAGGAAAATACAAAAAATATAAATATAATAAATGATATGATGTAATAAAAGTAAAACAAAGAATATATGTGAATAAATTACTTTATATACACATATATATTAATGAGTTTGGCATCTTTGGAGTTGTAGTTGTCTACTTTAGCAAAATGGTGATTGACTGACACGCACTTTGATGGATTAACTAGTAATGGAGTGGATAATGTCTTTAATGATCCCTAAATGTTAAGGATTATGGATGGTCATGCATTAAACCTATTCACTTTATATTAATAAATAAAGAATTATATATATAATATATAATGTTAGGTATAGTTGGAAGAGAGTTTTATTGTGACTTCATCCATGTAAAATTAGTCAATAACCCTTATTAAAGTGCTATTTATTTATAGGAAGATTTACAATAATTTATTTTAAATTCAAATCAATACAATTTAAACACATTAAAACTAATATTAAGACTTTATAGTTTACCATTTTATTACTGTTTAATATAAATAAATCAGAATCAATAAAAATAAAAATAATTATAATTATAATATATATAAAATCATACTACCAAATCATCACTTAATATAAACTTATAATAATAAAACAATTGATTGGATGTTAAGAGGTGGACTTTAAACCTAATTCAGCCTTATAAAACAATACACATCTTTCACACAGAGGTATATACATCTTATGTGTAAGACTAGACTTTATTGGGTGGTCTAATAACAAATGAAATAATAGACTCGACAAACAACAAAGTTCACTAAGATAAGCTCTAACTTATGGCTATCATATCATGTTAAGAAGTGAATACATTACATAAATTATCACTAGACAATGAGTGTTTGCAACTTAAGTTCAAAGTGCACATAGCACATGCTCAGAAGCAAATGTCAAAGACATTGTAGAGAGTATAGAAAACATTAAGTACACACAGTGCGAACTTGATATGCCATTCTTGTTGGTTTTAAGATGTTAAGATGTCCAATTCTTTCATTGTTAGGAGTTTTCATTGTTAAGATGTAATTGGTTTTTCTATTTTAAGCTAGAAAATTCTCATACACTAATCGCATGCAAGGAGGATACTCTATCAATCTCAAACACATTTATGGTCTTACTTTTCTCAATCTTGACATGAGTTCTTAGCGTACAAGTATGAAGACATGCAACTAACCATCACGACATAAAGAAGAAGAAAAATTACAACTCTTAAAAGAATGACACACTAAGAAAAAGAGAATGTAACAACTTTTTAACAAACCTGACACAAGAGAAACTTGAAACAAGACTCAATAGAAAATACTCAAACATGCAATAAAATTTAGCCAACATACACTAACCAAGATAATTATGATCCTACAATGGTGAAAGTAATTTGTCATATTCATCCATGCAACTTAAATGGTTCAACTCTAGAATCAAAATAAAATGTAAATTTGACAAATTTTCTTCTCCAAATAAATTCTATAGCTCTTGGTCAAGCCTTTTTCTGGCTTCAAAAGTGTTTAGAGGCTTATGCAAACAAATTTTAGGCACCAAAATGATTTTCAAAATGATTCTAGAATTGAGTTGATATTGCTATTGATTTGCTAGATGCTTATGAATACTTAACTCCTACGTTTAGTTTATATAATAATATATTTTTCTTAGAAATATAAATTGCATTATATAATAAAATTTACATAGTTATACACCTTAGGTTTTAGGATTACACCTTTTCAATTTTTTATATTTACCAATACCTTTAATTAACAAGTAGTTTTATCAACTTCAAACTTATAAATTATGAATTTATCAACTAGTTAGCTTATTAACCAATTTTGTCAATGATATCTTAAGACTTTAATAATTTATTATCAAACTATCATTAATATACAAAATTTATAATCTCAAAAATTGAATATGATTGTAGTGTATATTGCTATTAAATTATATATATTAATATAAACTTCACTACTAAAAATTCTTATATTATATGAGATTTTTTTTCAAATTTGTCAAAAAAGATTTGTAAGAAAATACCTTTTTCTACAAAATTATAAAATTCGTAAGTATTTCTTATAAAAATTATTGTGAAAAGTGTTTTATAGAAAATATTTTGCAAAAAAATTGGCAGCAATTTCCTACAAATTTTTTTCATAACAATTTATAATATTTCCTAAAAAAAATTTCAAAACAAAATTAACGCAATATATGAGTTTTTTCAGTAGTGCATATTGTAATAAAAAATAAAATTGACCGTAATGTAAAGTTTAATACCGAATTATCAACTAACATAACACATATTAATAAAAACAAACGTGATTATAATATAATATTGTGTTATTAAATTATCATTTAATATAAAAAAAACTAATACAAACCTGAAAGTAACAAATTGTGATTAAAAAACCGAAAGTAATATAATATTATGTTGTTATCATTTGGCTTGAATATGTGTTTAGTCAGTTAATTAACTTTCAATGAAAATAGAAATTAGTCCCTCACCAATGTAGAAAGAGATTTTACAGCGATTATTTTTGTCATTCTGTCCCAGTTTTAGAACTAAAGCATATTAGGATGAGGTCAAATGAGTCATGTTTTGGCCTCAGGTGTAAACGAAAGCATAAACCTCATATTCTACCTAAGCTTTTATGAGAATTAAAGCCATACAGTGCGATAAAAAATCTACCCTAGGTTCTTTTGCCACCTTCGAACCATCATGGAAGTCGTCGATCATCTTCGATTCATCGAAACCCACCACGCCACCTAGGAACCTCCACCATTCGCACCTTCACGCATCAACGAGTCCACTATCGTCTCACAACAGTCACCGAAGATAGAACTACCAACGTTCACCACAAATTTGCACCATGAACAGCAGCACTGCCACTTCGCGAGCCACCCAGGTTTCTCACGCACCTGCAACCATGAACCACCAACTCTCCAAAAAAGAAGCTTATCGGAGTAACCACATCGTTCAATAACAATAGTGAAACATCATGAGTTCATCCATTGACATCTTTCCCATTACGTTTTTTGCCATTTTTTCTCTTCCTTTGTTCAGCTTCAATCTCTCCACATATGACCCTGCATTCCTCACTATTGCTCCCAAATGACCATGGCGGCATGGAAGGAGGCTCGGCAGTGGCTAATAGCGCAAAGGAAGGTTGGACGATGACGGTTGTGACGAAGGTGCGAATCATAAAACTCATTTAGTGAAATAATATAGTGATCGATTACTGAACGCAATTTCAATGGCTATTTAGCAACCGATTTTGAAACCTGTGACTAACTGTTTTGCCACTAAAATGTGTGGCTATTTAGCCACCGTAAAAACTCATTCTGCTAATCTCCATTTTAATTCACTAATTATTTCACTTTGCTGTAAAAACTTTTGGCACCGTAAAAACTATTTCAGGATTTATAAAATTGATAGGTGACATTGTTTTATGCCTACATTTTTTAATTATATAACATTTTAATTAGTATGGGTTTATTAAGATATATTATGATAAAGACGAAGTGCCGAAAATGTAAAATTCGAGAAAGTCGAACATAATAGTTTTTCATTAAAGAAAATTAATCATATTATTTCTAAATATGCTATTAATAAATGTGTAATTTATTGTGCAAGACCAATGGATACCCATAAAGTTATTTGAAACATAGTTAATGCTATTGTATATGTGGCCAAATTAAACGTACATATTTCTTTTTCTTTAGCCATTTTCCTCTTAAATACTCACAACTTTATAGATTTAAATATTTTTTAATTCATTCTTACGTACGTTGGTACATACGATATGCTGCCTTGCTTTTTCGTTTGCTTTTTTCTCTCGGCTTTAATTACAAACCGTATTATTATTATTATTAATTATTATCGTCTCCGTTTAAAAAGCATTTTCCGAAACTATTTAAAGTTAAATCTTTTCGATAACTTTTTCGCTCCCAATATTTTATGATCTACTTCCATCAAATTATTGAGTGTATCATTTTTTTAATATGCGCAGCTTTCAGTAGTTTTCTACTTACACATTTAAACGATATAAAACGGAATAATTTTCTTCCAATCTGTCAATTCTAGATATTTTTTAACTGCATGAAAAGAAGTAATTTGTTGTTGTTGTTGACGAAGAAGAATGGGAAATATAATTAAAAAAAAAATGAAAGAAAGTGATGAGTAGTGCAGCACATATATAAACTTGACTAACGCAACGGAAATTGATGATAATCCTTGAAAGTGGTGGTCCAGTCAATTCTATTCTAAAAGTAGTTCCGCGGTCTATAATTATATAATGTGACTTGCTAAGACTCCGTTTCTTCAAAATCTGAGTTGGTGTAAAGCATTTTCAGCATATGCAATTATCATTTCTTTTTATTTATTTTTATTTTATTTTATTTTATCCCTCATCCATTTTGTATTCAAACCAAAATCATCACGAGAAAATTCATTTTTAGTTAAAAATTGCACAAAAGGTAAAAATAATTAGGACTGGATCTTGTTTTTTCCCCCATTTCATAAAGTTAACCAGAATGGGAGCTAAAAAACATTACCAAAGGGAAGCATGGAAAGATAAAAGAAGAAAAAAAAAGTAGAAAATAATGAAGGAGAAGAGAGAGAGAGAAAGGGCGTTTGGATATTTGTGATGAAAGAGAGAGGGCATGGAGAATCCCAATGCTAAAGCTCAGAGACACAGACAGCTGAGGTTACTGTTGTCACTCCCTGGCCCTGTTTTCTGACCAATTAAACTAAAAAATCCCCACTCTCACTCTCTCCCATATCATCTCACCTTCCACACTCTCTTCCTTCATTCTCTCCATTCCAATTCCAATTCCAATTCCAACTTTCCCTTCTCCCATTCCCACTCTAACCAATCAAACCCCACAAATCCAATACCCTATCAACCAATCAAAGATTCCATCTTTTGAATCCAAAGCCACAGTCCCAGATCATCATCCACCCACTTCCACAAATGAGAGAGAACCATCCATCCACAAACTCCGAGGACGACCACCGATCCTCCGTGCTGGATCTGGCGCGAGCGGAAATCACCGAATCCTCCACCTCCAAGACCCGAAACTACGGCGCCTTTCCGGATCCGGGTTCCGGGTCGGGTCCATCGGAGCCGCAGGCTCCCTTCCCGGACCAGGTGCTGGAGAACGTGCTGGAGAACGTCCTCCACTTCCTCTCCTCGCGCCGCGACCGCAACGCTGCCTCATTGGTGTGCCGCTCCTGGTACCGCGCGGAGGCCCTCACCCGATCCGAGCTCTTCATCGGGAACTGCTACTCGCTCTCCCCCGCCCGCGCCACCACGCGTTTCACGCGCGTCAAGTCCGTCACCGTGAAGGGTAAGCCGCGCTTCGCGGACTTCGATCTGATGCCGCACGATTGGGGGGCCCACTTCACGCCTTGGGCCGCTGCCCTGGCCCAGGCCTACCCCTGGCTGGAGAAGCTCCATCTGAAACGCATGACCGTCACCGACGACGACCTCGACCTCATCGCCGACTCCTTCTCGGGCTTCCGCGAACTCGTCCTCGTCTGCTGCGAGGGCTTCAGCACTCATGGTCTGGCCTCCGTCGCTGCCAAGTGCAGGTACAGATCTCGATCAAGTTTTGTATACCCCATGAACTCGATTCATTTTACTTGATTCCTTATTTTGAGCATTGGTGTGTTGTGTGGTGTGGTGTTGATATTAGACTGCTGAGGGTGCTTGAGCTGGTCGAATCTGTTGTGGACTCTGAGGACGAGGAGGAGATTGCGGATTGGATTTCATGTTTCCCCGAGAACCAAACCAACATGGAGTCTCTTGTGTTTGATTGCGTTGAGTGTCCTATTAATTTCGAGGCTTTGGAGAGTTTGGTGGCTAGGTCGCCTCGTTTGAAGAAGCTTCGGTTGAACCGATATGTTTCCATGGCTCAGCTGCATCGTTTGTTGCTTCGAGCCCCGCAGCTTACTCACCTTGGAACAGGCTCCTTCAGTGCTGCTGAGCCCGGGGTGGTCGGCGAGCTGGAACCGGATTACACGGCAGCGTTTGAGGCCTGCAGATCCTTGGTTTGCCTCTCTGGATTCAGGGAGATTTGGGCGGATTACCTTCCCGCGATTTATCCGGTCTGCGCCAATCTGACCTCGTTGAATTTGAGCTATGCCGATGTTAACGCGCAGCAGCTGAAGGCAGTTATTCGCCACTGTCATAAGCTACAGATATTCTGGGTATGTGTTGTGTTGTGGCATTGTGAGTTTTGTTGTGACTGCATTGTTAGTGATTTGAATCTGAATTTAGATTTGGGCTTATGGTTGTTCTGGTGTTGTTTTCCAGGTACTTGATTCGATATGTGATGAAGGACTTCAGGCAGTAGCTGCTACTTGCAAGGACTTGCGGGAGCTTCGGGTTTTTCCTGTGGATGCAAGGGAGGATACTGAAGGGCCTGTCTCTGAGGTTGGGTTAGAAGCGATTTCGCAGGGTTGTAGGAAGTTGGAATCGATTTTGTATTTCTGCCAGAGGATGACTAATGCGGCTGTGGTGGCTATGTCAAAGAACTGCCCAGATCTTGTGGTGTTTCGTCTGTGTATTATTGGGCGGTACAGGCCGGATCCTGTGACTCAGGAACCCATGGATGAGGGTTTTGGTGCTATTGTTATGAATTGCAAGAAGCTCACTAGGCTAGCTGTGTCTGGTTTGTTGACTGATCGTGCTTTTGAGTACATTGGGAGGTATGGGAAATTGGTTAGGACACTGTCGGTTGCCTTTGCTGGGGACACCGACATGGGCCTTAAGTATGTGCTTGAAGGATGTCCTAATTTGCAAAAGCTTGAAATCAGGGATAGTCCTTTTGGGGATGGAGCTCTGCGATCTGGTTTGCATCATTACTACAACATGAGATTCCTCTGGATGTCGAGCTGCAAATTGACACGCCAAGCTTGTCAAGAGATTGCACAAGCATTGCCCAACCTGGTTTTGGAAGTGATCAGCAACAGTGTTGTGGAGAATGCAGGTGATGATATTGAGATATTGTACATGTATCGGTCACTTGATGGACCGCGGGATGATGCTCCAGGATTTGTTAACATTCTGCATTAGATTTTGCATTTTAATTCAAGAAGATTTTAACTCTTTCCAGTGGTGGCTGGTCGATGATACATGATTGAGCAGGGGATTTTAAATAAATCTGCCGGAAGATTTCTCTGATATCCATGGCAAACGAAGTTAAGCTTACAATTCCTGTTCGTGGTGTGGGCTGCAGCGATTGCAGACCCCAAAGCTGCTATTGGGGAGGGGGTTGGGAAAAATTCTCCATTTGCCCTTGTTCATGTTAGAGGACTGAGGTTTGGAAGAGGGAATAGAATAATAGGAAGGGGTAGGTGGAGGATGATTCAGAAAGAAGACCTGCAGAATTCAATGTTGTCGTATCGTCACAGTTTAAGTTTATGTAATTTTTTTTCCTTTATATTCATTTATCATAACGAAAAACTGCCCAAGGAGGGGGAAGTAGAGATTGCTGAAGCTGCTATGAGGATTGGTTAATAAGCATTATTTCATTTCCTTGGTCTAATAGATGGTACATTGAGAGCAAATTCAGAAGGATCAAATCAGAGGTTTTGGAGAGGTGATGTTCTCTAACTTATCCATCATATCTTACCAGTAGGGAAGCAAAAAACGTATTCACTTTGTAAGGAACTTAGTCTGTATGTGATTCGAATGATAGTTAGTTGAAGCTTTGGCTGGCCAGAATCCAAACTCCAGACTGTGATATAAACCTATCTCTATCTCCCTAAAATGTTTTTTTTTTCTTTTTTAATTTTATGTTCACGGATGTGTTGCTGTAGCACCTGACTGTTGAATTTATTGTTGTTGTTAGCAATTGTGAGATGGTTAATAAATGCCAGAATATGCATGGACCATCTTGTGTCTATATCTTTCGTTTTCTGAATGTGGAATGATCGACAGTGAGACCTATTAATTGTGTGGAAAGTGTTATTCAAGTACACGTTGCAGGACCCCCTTTCTTCTCGTGGGGTTCCATTTACACGCCGTGAGGATCCATATCTTATCAGAAAAAAAGAACGGAGGGAGGGATTGTTTGATGGTCCTGAACTTTTCCATCAGAACAGTGAGAAGCTCTTTCCATCACTTAGTTGCCTTGCCATGCCTATTACTTTGTGTAGAGAGAGTGAAGTATAATTTATTAGGTACAGTCTGAATAATAATTTGGTTGTGGTTGTAATATAGATATTATATTAGGGTGATATAAAATTATATGGGTTGAACAGGGTGTGTGTGAGGGGGACCAATAATTTGATGACTGGTCTCCCCTCCTGCGTTTGCGTTATAAAGCGGCCAAGTCCACTAACGGACTATCTCTTCTCTCATTATTAGGTAAGAAATCCATCTCCCTCTCTTGTTGGTATTCAATCTGGCATGAGGCAGAATGGTAAAAGTGAACATAACATCAAAGTGGGATCTGACTATGCAACTAAGTGATGGGAAGCAAAGCTTTGGCTCTCTTTTTTGTCTATCCATTTGCTACTGCAGCTAGTGGAGTGAACGCAATGGTCTCTCCTTGCCACTGGCCCCCTTACAATTGGCTATTTTCCCTTCTCTTTCCATGTCCCTGACTCAGATTGCCTTGGTGGGAGGATAAGAGCCTTGTGCAGGGAACACTGAACCAACCCAAACACTCCCTTCTCATAACATGGCTTTGGCTTTGGCTTTGGCTTATCCATATTATTGCCCATGGTGGGAATAGCCCCTGAGATGGTCATTACCATACAATAGCTGTCTTTGCCTTTTAACCATATCCTTTTTCTGTTTGCCTTTCGTTCTTCTTTACGAGTACCCATCACTGTCCCCTGAGAGAAAAGAAAAACAAAATAAGAGAAAACAAATTGATAATGACCTTCCACGAGTAGATTGATTCCCCTCCACTGTCATACTAGTTTCAATTATAGCCGTCCGATACGTTTGAATGACCACTGTGATGGTCTTATCTTACCTACTGGCCACCCCTCAGATCAAGTCCATCCATCGCTTTTTAAAATAATTTTTCATCAAATTGCATGGTCGTCAATAAACAAGTATCAACAACACACATCCCGAACCCGATCAGGTTGTCACATGCATTATACTGTTTACTAAGCACACATACGCTCTGATAATAACTTACAATAATTATATTGAGTTGCAGTTCTAAAAAGTTGGTTCTTTGGGCTGGTTGGTGAAGACCCATCTAGGGTCTGGCCCACCCACCTGATCTTTTGGTTGTGTGGGCCACGTGTACGGTTTTGGGGTTCAGATACATGGTGCACATTAAGATATTCGATAATCATGCATTTATCAATAATGATATCGAGGTTGATAAAAATAATGGTGGAGAGCCAGAATGCAGAATCTAACATACAAAACAACAAACAAGGAAGCCAACAACTAGTTGGCAGTGGCAGTGGGTGGTGTTGGTGCCTTGGTGGGGGAAGGAAGGAAAAATTAGTAAGGTCGGTGAAACCTAGTCTACTATAAAGGGTTTTTGGTTTTTACAACTTTTGTCTGTTAAGCACATTTCGTAGCTGATCTAAGCACGAGGTCAACCACTAAAGAATGCTGTCCTCAGTGTGCCACACCACTGGATTAAGCTACTTCACTATGCAATTATCTTATCTCAAATTAAATAATCACTCACGCATTCTTTTCTTTCCGAGCACTATTTCCAGGATTGATCTTCACTTATTCCCAAGTTAACCCGTTTCACATATTTTTTATGTGTATTGGACCATGTCAGAATGGCAACTTCACAAAGTTAGATGAATTTTCATGTGCAATGCAAGCACAGAGCTTTCTAAGCACAATAATATTTTCCGATTCTTTTGATAAGAAATGAATACAATCTCTTCAACAGATAACAGATCCTGTAGTCTGTTCACCGAGAAATCATGTCTGTTTTCATGGTCCATCTCGATCCGGTAGATTTAGCACTTAAGAAAATACAAACACGTACTAAATTGGAACATGGTCCCACACAAAGTTGTAATTGAATACCTTCTCAATTACTGTTTTCTTCCTCTCCTACTTTGATCTCTCTAAGTAGATGGATAGTTGTAGAATACACATTGTGTACACATCAGCGGAGAGTATCAGGATTTGTTGGGTGAGTACCCATTATGTGGGTGTGCCTCACTGTCTTTGTTGTCTGCAGGATGAGATTGACAGTGATGTAAGACACGTATAACCCAAGAATAATCGTGGTATCTTGTTTGCATCTGCTGTCAGAGATGGTCTTGTTCTTGTAGCAAATGGAGCATTGGGATTTCTGTGATATATGTTTGGGTCCATTCAAGGATCTGATCATGAGCAAGTTAATCTCCAGTTCATGGAATGTGCTCTCAAATCACAACCAGTTGAAATCAAATCATCAATTGAAACCCCCCCTACTTGCTTTAACATTTTACAAGACTTGATTTTTCCCTTTGAAGTTTACACCACCATATAAAAACTGTCCAATTGCAGAGTGAACACGTCATTAGAACTTAGGAGGGTCTGTGTTAGATTTAGAGTATCATTTTTGCTTTTAGCTGAAATCCATGGTGTGTAACAATGCACGAATGATCCTGCCATCACAAATATGTGGACCATTGAAGGGATGAGACATGCACTAGAATATTAAATGGCTCTTGTCCATAAATCACCCATAATACACTAGTCAAGTCATATTGTCGGAATCTCTTTAGATAAGTTGCTCAATTTAGCCCCTCAAAAGTTTAATCATATTACAGATAGCCATTGAAGAAAAAGTTTTCAAAAGAGAGAAAGTAGCATCATCCCCTACCTCAGTATCTTTGTCTATTCCTAAACATGATTTGAAAACTTTGGGAGATGAGCGTTTGTGCAATGCGCAACAATACTTTTTGGTTTTTACAAATATCTATCTTTTCCATTTCCTGTGAACTCTCATCCATTTCCCCCACATTACATATATAGTACATGCACACACAAAAAGTAAACACATCCTTAGCATTAACACTGCCATTAGGGCTCCTTATTTTGATGAATGTGGAGGGACCACTTCCTTGTACAAAATTGACACATGGGTCATCCATAATAGATGGTTTATCTCAGTCTTTGCCTCCATCTTGACATCATTTTTCTGTCATATTCTTCTTCAAGTGGAACTCTGAACTTGTAATGCCCCAATGCTTCTAAATCAATGAACTCATTAATCGTATCAAACAGCTTCGACCACTCGTGGGATATCTAAAACTAGTTTCATGAACTATTAGAACTACAATTCTCATTCAACTTTAAAAGTGGCATACACTTTCTTTGGTTTCACTATTTGAAAACAGGCAAAAACAAAACATTTCAACCGAGGAAACTTCTACTTTGGTCTTGACATAGTTAGCACCATTCATTTTAGTTTTAGTATATCAGTTTCTAAACATCAGTTTAATTTTGTGAAGTTTTTATTTCAGACTTCAACTTTAAAAGCATGATTCAATTTAAACTTTTTGTTATATTATATAAAAAGAATAGTTTTTCACAACAAATTTGCAAACTAAAATTACTTTCAAAACTTTCTCTGTTAGTATCCATTAGAATTATCTGTTGAAGTTAACTCTGTCCCATCTCAACTACTTGGTATATCTTCCAAAAGTCACATGGAACTATGATACCCTATGCATTTGGAACTCATTCTAAATCAACAAATAGGTGAAGCCCAAGCCTAACTTTCAAAAAAGAAAGTGGTGTCGTCAGGTCAGGGGTCACTTCAGCTCTTGAATCAAATTGGCCTCTCTGATAAAGCAGCTACCATTTATGACTGTCACGTATCAGCTTCAACATGGTCAAGAAGGAGGAGATGAAACCTCAAAAGAAATGAAATTTGCTGGTTTCTCAATGCATGGTGGAGCCCAATTTGGTCATGATGGATCTTAACCTAACTAATACTCCAAATTAATACCAACAAAACTCCACACAATAACCATACAAACTTTTCAAGCATACATAGACCCTCCCCCAGCTAAGAAAATCAAATGGGCCTCATTTTGATTAAGAACTGCATCTTCATCATCCTTAATCATTTCATATTTCCATCATCATATTTCAACTGCACTACAAATCTATGCATATGCAAGAGATACATAGGACACATCAGATGCAAACAAAAACCATGATGCACACATCCTCCCTCAGTTTCCAGATGCACAAATTCAGCAACAAAAGCAAACAACACTCTTAATTGGTAAAATGATCAAATCAATACAAGAATTGTATTAACAGTTATTACAAAAACATGTCTACTTCAAATAAACGTCCCCTTTTGAAGAATAATCAAACCTTGTTTTGCTTTAAACCATTAGTCAAAGAATCTTAAAATATCTCTCTTGCTTTAGAATGCTACATTTTCAAGGGAAATTTACAATAATAACATGTGGCTCTCATTATACATAGACAGTAATATCAGTATACTGGTATGGCACAGAGAATGTGTAGGATATGTGTGGCTGAACTTGGTCAACAACCTAAGGTAGATGTTGAATATGGCAACAAATGCATGCAAAGAGAGTAAAACTAGGGTTTGGTTTCATTACAACTAATGATATAAAATAAAACTGTTTATTGACTAATTTTTGTGACATTGAGTAGCCGCCAGAACTATACCAGCAGGATTAACACACATTTCATTATCTCTTGTTCAGTGATAACACTTGAACAATGCCAATCAATTAGGCATTAATCACTATCATAGAAACATGCACATCACTCTAACGGGGAGAAACTGAAAGAGGAAAGGTTCCTTTGTTCATTCACATCATTATTACTATCGTTTACATTACATGACACCCCTTTGAGATAATGAACCAAAATGTTTGTGTACTTGCCACTTCCGAAGTGAATAGATTTCAGGTTGACTAATTGAAGCTATGATGATTCATTCCTGATATCAAATGATTCATTGATTTCTGAGAATTGCACATTCACGGTGTCTTCACTTACAGCTGCACTTCTCCATTCCTTGAGGATCTCAAATTCCTCATTTTCAATACGTAGAATGTAGAAAGATTTGAAAAATAGTATGTTGAATACATATGTTTATTGATTTTATCGATAACTGTTTTTCATTGAAAAATCTTATAATACTATTGTTCGTACAGTGTTCTTTCCATTTTTCTTCATCACAAAGATCTAATATAAGACTTTAGTTAAGGTTGACAATGTATTTCTGAACATGACTCTTTTCTTGTAAAAAGTACTTGTAAGAAAAAAAAAAAGTGGGAAAATACAAGAAAACAAGCAGAAGAGTATCAAAGGAAGGGATTTGTTTCTATCTAAATTTATTTATTTTAAATATCAATCACTAATTGTTCAAAAATAATTTTTTTTACAATTCATTTCTACACATATTAAATTATAAGAACAAAAATAATTTAGAAAAGATAATAGAACAACTAAAAAGTCTTTAGTTCGATATTTTAAAAAATATATATATAATTTTTATTATTTTTTAATTTTTGAAAGTTGATTAACAAAAGCAAAACTAAAAAATAATGCATAGTATTTAAAATAAATAAATGATTAACTCGTTTTTTTTATTAATTTAACCTGATTTAATATAAAACTATTTAAAAAAGAAAAGGATTAAATTAATTAAGCTGAAATGGTAACGAAGGTTCGTATTATTTATTTAGTGTTGTTGTTGGAGAGCATAACAACTTGATCTTCGCAAACATGTATTTTAAATGAGTCCTTTTATGAAATGGGTATTGACTTTTTTGAACCAAATGAACTTAGTATTTTATGATAAAGTGGTGAAAAAAGTTATTTGTTGTGGAAATTGGAAAGTTGAAATATTAATTAAAGTGTCAAATGCATGTTTATTTGCACACAAACGAGGAATTACTCTCTTTTCTTTTCTTTTCCCTCACGCTACGTATCAATAGCTAACCTATTTCAGCACTTTTGACTTCAACATAAGATAAGTATGAACTATCATTAATCATTGAAGATGTTTCATTAGTTAAAAGTTTTGAATTTATGACAAAAGTTAAATAATATTTAATTAAATGAGATTTTGTCTAATTTAATTTTACAAAACCAATGTTTACTATAAAGTTTAAATTTATTTATACTATCATTTTATTTTATCTTTTTAAACATTAATAAGAAAAAAAAATATATGAACTAAATTTATATGAAATTTTACCAAATCATCAATGACATGATGCAAAATTTATAAATGCTATTTGTGACATCCCATTTAGATAAAATAAATTTATTAAATAAACATCACATAAATATCATATAAAAGTGCACACGACATTAAATATATAGGTACTAACTATTACAGGTAATATACTTGGAAGGGAAGTAAGGCACAAAACAATTGTCAATAACACAACAATTAAGTTAATAATTTCCCATAAGGGTTGCTCATAGAGCACAGAATTACAAAACAATAATTGTTCTTCAAAAGGAGCTCAATAATGAGCCAACACCAACTCATGGCCATCTAAACCATAACATTCTCATCATGCTGATGACCGTTAGGGGTTTTCACATCTATTCACACTAAATAAATTTGGTGATCATTGCAAAAAAGAAAAGCCAAACAGAGAAACAAACACCAAACAAAAGGGTAAGCTAGAGTAAAATATTTTTTATTATGGTATTGAGCAAGTAAATATTTAAATCATGTTATAAACATACAAAGCAGTAGACACCCAAATCATATGATGGCAAATAATTGCAAGGCCTCTCTAACTCAATTATTCGGATCATACTCTTGATATAGAATTCTAAAGAAAGTATGCACCTGTGCTGGTTTCTAAACTTTGCAAAGTCTAGACACAAGGGGTTATCACCTAACCACACACAAGGTTAGTCCTCTAATGTCTTAGGTCCAATATGTCTCGAAGACTAGGACCTCTTGCCACTCTCACCACATATATCATTCTACTTTATGTGAGTGTGAATGATTATTAGAGTTCAAAATACCTTCCTTTATCTAGACATCTCCTATATCAAGGTATACACTAACCACACCATCATCAAGAGTTTCCCATAAAACTCTTTTACCAACAAATTTCGCATGTCATCTCAAGCATTCAATTCTCATGCCAATGCACCAACAACCTACCGATTCATAAATCATTTCATACTCAATATAGCAAAATCTCTTTCTCATTTAATCTCATACAACGTTCATGGCATCATACTTCATGCTTTTACAGTGAAACACTCTATTATGCAAGCAAGCAACCACATAAGAGAACAAAACGAAACTAGAACATGAATCATGTCCCTGTCTCGCTTAGGTTGGAAGTCCTAGCTCAAGTGAGAGAGGTTCTCTCGCTAAGGCGAGCCCTTTTCGCCTAGGCAAGAGCTCGAGCAGTGAACAATGACTTCTGCGATTTCTCGCTTAGGCGAGACCTCCTCACTTGAGCGAGATTACTCATCGCTCAAAACGAAAGCTCGTCGCCTGAGCGACAGTTCGAGCAGAAACCAGGGCGAGCTTCTACTATTCTCGCCTAAGCGAGACATGCTCGTTTGGGCGAGAATATTAGTTCTCACCACTATTCACACATGCAACAAACGGACATTTGAAGCCAAACAATGTCTTAACACCTTCTAGGCAACCACAAAACTAAACAAGCCACATAAACATGAAACAAAACCAAAGCAAGCAGAATATATAAGAAAAAAAAACATGCAGACTCTAGCTTCCCTTACTTGGAAAAGAGGACTACGGGGAGAAAGAACCCTAACAGAAGTTCACCACAGCACCATGGCAGCTTAAGAAGTTGTAACATAACCAAGAGTACACGAAAAGAAGACTATTAGAATGACCCCAAGCTGGACCAACACTACCAAACATAAAAGGAAGGGAAAGCACAAAGTTCAAGTATTTAACTTACGTGGAAGGAACTTTCTACTAGCTCTAAGGAAAGCTCGTTATGCCCTAGTAGAGCTACTGCTCAGGAAATGGAGAAGGGAGGGGAACTGTTTTTAGAAATGAGGCACAAGTGAGAGTTAGGAGCTCGACAAAGGTCTTGGGGTCCCTAAAAAGTTGACTTGGACCCTAAAAAGGCTAGGCCGAAACTCTTTTTTAGAAAAGAAAAAAAGAACCTTACACTACTTACTAGCACTGCTTGAAAATAACTTATTGCTTGGGTTTTTTCTGTAGAACATTATCCATATGAAAGGAAATGCATGTGAATATTTGTGTAAAATTATTACAGTTTTATTTTGCAAAAGATTATTTACTACAACGTCCTGCGAATAAAAACCTATAAGAAAGTTGTAGGAATTTTAAATTATTTCCTGCATATTATCTGAAGATATAAATTATTAAAAAAAGGTTTAATAATATTTTAACAAGTCATAAGATAATATAAAAAATATTTTTTTACGGGATTTTTTTCATAAATTATTTTTTGTAAGAGAATAATATAAAATAATTTTTATTTTAATATTTTAAAATGATCAATAAATTACTGTAATAAAATATTATTTTATTACATGTTAATTATAAAAATCCCGTTAAACATTTTTTAATGTTAAAAATGCACATCAGAATAGGCCTTCCATCATAGAAAAACTAATTAAAATAAAATAGGATCAATACTTTCTTTATTAGATTATCTATATTTAATCTTATCATTTTAAGAAAAAAAATCAATTTACTTCTAATTTTATTTAAAAATTGTCAATATAGTCTATGATAATAAATTTGTATTAACCACGTTTAAGCAATAGTAGGTGATAAGCTAACTTAACATGACACGACACGTTAAGGAACATAAAAAAAATCAATAGTAAATAAAACAATAAATTTATTCATTTTAGTTTGAAACACCCTGTTTCACTTTGAAACGATAAAAAAAATATAAAAGCATTTATTTAAAAATAGTTTTTGTTTCTTATGTTTTAGGATATTTGTTACGGATCCTGTTTATTCCAAACATTAATCTGAGTAGTATAAACACGTAGTGGTATTATTTTAAGAAGATACTCTTAGAATAGCGAGGACCCAGGAGCCAGCTCATCTTAACAGAAGCAAATTTCTATTTTAATTAAAAAATAAAAAACATTATGGGCTTATCCATCTTTGCTCATTTCGGGTCTTTCTTCTTACACTTCCAAAAATTTCTTCTGTACTTCCAAGAAATCACGTAAATCACACTTCAAAATTATTTTCGGATTACGATTTCTGGTAAAAGATATTTTCGGAAGTCGATATCTACTTATAATTTTAGACTTCCATATGTAATATATATATATATATATATATATATATATATTTTTTTTTTTTTTTTTTTTTTTTTTTTTAATTTAAAGTTTTATTATTTTAAAGAAATTAAATATTAAATAAAATTAAATACAAACAGAATAAAAAATTTTATTTTTCGTTTTTTTATTTAAAGTTTAATAATATTTTAGTTTTATTTATTTTTATACTTATACTTATTTTTCAATATATTAAATAAAAATAAAATAATACATATAGATATTAATATTTTATTTTATTTTTCATATATATGTTAAGAAATATAAAAACATAAAAAATAAATTAAATAATGTTAAAAAATTATTTTTCATCAAAAAATAATTTTTTTGGGAATGTGATATTCGTGACTTTACTTAAATGGTCAAAGGATATTTTTAAAATTTAAAATCATTTTGAGGGTGTAGAATAACTTTTGGAGGAGCATGAAGAAAGACCCCTTATTTTTAAGTGTGAAAGGTTTTGTATGTAGTGTGGGCCTTTTTAATCTGTCTGAATGGGCTGTTTTTCCTGCACCTCTACAATTGTTTCCTGTACCTCCATATACTCCAAAACTCCATTTTAACCTTCTTTTCATTTTGAATTCCATAATATATATATATATATATATATATATATATATATATATATATATATATATTCTAGAAACGTATCGTAATGTATAATTTGAAATTTAAAATTATATTCTAAATTATATATTTTGGTATATAAATATAATTTAAATATAATATTTGAAATATTATATTTTAAAATATGTAATCTGGAATTTAAATTTTATATTTTGAAATTTTATATTTTAGAATGCAAAATAAAAATACATTTCGAATTATGTAATCCAAAAATATATATTTGTTTTATGTTTTAGAATATATGGTTTGAAAGAGAAAATAAAAAATGTATTTCAGATTATATTATATGATCCTGAATGCATATTTACAAAGAAAATGGTTTTGTAGTGAAAGAATGGAGAGTTGCACATGAAGGATGGAGGAAGAAGAAATGGGCAAAAATACATTTTCACCTTGGCTATGGAGGTGCAGGTAGAAAATGTAGAGGTGCAGGAAAAAGATAAGCGTCCCTCTACATGTTATTTAAAACAAAAATAATATTGATGGAGATATAGATTTTTCTATGATAGCAGGACATGTATGTTATTATATGTTTTGTTGTAATTTCTAATTATTTTCGTTACTCCTAGAAGGAGATTTATGTATATATGAAATACATTTTTCAATATTATAAACTATATCCGTTAAAATCTAAATATTTAATATTTGAAAATCTAAAAATACTAAATAATCCTTGTAATTTTACTTTTTTCGGTTTATATTTTTTTTATTCATTGATATATTTTCTTGGTCTTAAGTGAAATCTGTAATTTGGGATTGGCTATTCATCACCAAAGGTTGACATGATGTGAGTGGTAGTTGTAATTGTTCGAGATCATTCTACTCGATTTCATGTGCCTTTAAGGCGCTTCAAATAGTGGGACATGCCACAAGGAATTTTATCACGTGGCCTGCTAGATTAACAAAGTCGACTATAATAAAGCTTGTTTTTCATATATGGTTTAATTAGGTGAGCATCTTTTGTGATATATTAGAATAAGTTAAATTAGCACAATAATTTCAATTAAATTTAGGATGATTATAACAAATCCAAAGCAATTAGTCATGGAAAACCTCAATTGTCTTTTCTTTAACAATCAAGTGTAGTGGTAGTCACAATAGAGAAATAAATTGTCCAATTAGATATTGTTGAGGATCACATACACATATTATTAGATATTGTTTAGGATCACAAACATATATATATATATATATATATATATATATATATACGAATAATTTCAAGATGAAAGATCTACTTTCACAATGGCTGTACTACATAATATTTTTGATTGATGAATTAAGTTTATAAATTACACGAGTATTTACAAAAATAGAACAAGTAAATGGGTCAGGCCCAATAAACTCTTTAGCCTCCACGTACTCAACAATATCCCACTTGGAGGCTGATCAGATCAACTGCACTCCAAAGTAAGTCTAGTAAACCTCAAAATTGTAACACCTCCAAACCAGTGTGATGCCTTCTTAACAATTAACCATGAAGGTCAGTTCAAGCTATGCAAAGCTCCAACTTCTTAGTAGTAACCACCTTGGTTAACATATATGCAAGATTCTTTGACGCAATGATCTTCTCCAAGAACTAAGTACCACCACTGATTAACCCTCTAATGAAGTGGTATCTCAATTAGATGTGCTTTGTCTTTGCATGGAACATAAGATTTATAGCAAGATGAATCACACTCTGACTATCACAATAGAGAGCATTGTCACACTACTTCTTGCCTAATTGAGTTACGTCATCCATTATCACACTCCATTATCAGTCAACAACAAGCAATTTGCTGAAAGAGAGAATGTGTGAGAGGCGTAATAACTTTGTGGGATCTCCTCACTTCAACTACTAGGGTGACAGGAGTGGTCTCCTCCACTGTCATGTCTTTTGGACTCCCACTTTTTCCTGCAAGATCGTCTTCTGTAATGTCCTCTAACACTGTTTTTTCCTTCTCTATTGGCTTTTCTTTTTAGTTTCAGTATTTCCATCAAATTTGTCCTTGCACATTGCATTTTCATTGAATGTAACGTCTTTGCTTCTAATGACCTTTCTATTTTGATCATCCCAAAAGTGATATCCCATATCATCTGCTCCATAGCCAATGAAAATTCACTTTCTTGCTTTCAGATCAAGCTTGTCTTTGTCAACATCTCTAACACGAACATAAGAAACACAACCAAATACTTTCAAGTGAGAAAGACTTACATCCTTGCCTTGCCATTCCTCCTCCGAAATCTTAAATCCTAAGGGAATTGAGGGTCGTCTATTAGTGAGGTATGTTGTTGTGCTCACTGTTTTTGCCCATAATGCCTTTGGTAGCCCTGCATGAACTCTCATACATAGTGTTTTAGGAATAGTTTTAAGCATTCTAATTCCATTTTCAGCATAATTATCAACAAATTCAAAACTACTATATTCACCACCATTATTAGACTTTAAAAATTTAATTTTTAACCCTATTTCATTCTCAACAACAACTTTCCACTTCTTAAAGGTATTAAATACTTTTGATTTTTGCTTCAAAAAATAAACTCATACATTTCTAATGGAATCATCAACGAAGGTGACATAGTATTGTTATCCTCTTAATGATGAGATTGATGTTGGCACATACACATACACATTTGTATGAACAAGCTTCAACTTCTCATGCTTGGGCATCTTCCTTGTCTTGGCAAAAGTAACTATTTTCCACTTCTCAAACATACATGGCTCACAAAAACCAACTTCTACCTCTTTAAATTCTGGAATCTTCCCTTTTGATACCAATACCTTTCTCACTCATGTGACCAAGTCTTTGGTGCCACAAAGAGACCAACATCATCACTAATTGAATTTACTTCTTTTGCAAGTAATTCTACCATGTAGAGGGTTCCTTTCTTCTAGCTATGACAAACAACTAGATTTCTCTTCACCACCTTCCATTGGCTGTCTGCAAATATGACTCGATATCCTTGAACATCCAACATGCCCACAAAGATTAACATTCTTTTGAGTCCTGGAACATATCTGACATCCTTCAATGTTCAAATTATACCAATAGAAATTCTAAGTACTTAAACTTCTTAAAACTTTGTGTTTTGTAAAATGAATTCTCACCTTCATTTATAGAAGCCACTTTCAAAATTAGGTTAAGAATATTAAAAGTCAAGTCACAACTACCATTGATAATCGATTATCATAAGTGATAATCGATTATCATGGAGGCTTTTCTCGAAAATCATTTTTACTGAGATAATTCATTATCACTTAAGATAATCGATTATTCTAGTGAGTTTTGCAAAAATTAAAACTCTCTTAGTGCTCTACTGTTTGGATTATGCCTTTTGACTCTTGACCTACTAATTTAACTATTTTAAATAAGATATACAAACTACCAAACTTTCAAACACTAAACTCTTAAGTCTTCAATGTACTCTTGAATCCAAACATTCTTTAAGCTTTAAGTCTTCAACATTTCTCAATGAATCATCATTATGTATTCCACATTTCTACATAAGTCATCATTATCAAATCTCTTTATTGAATCAAGATATTTATCTTCTTCTTTTGTCAACAAGGTCTTCTATCTATAGCTACGAAGAAGATACAATTAATTGCAAATAACGTAATTTATTTGTCTTGCTACAATTAAAACATTTTAATTATTTTCAATTCGGTGTCCAAGTCAATTTGGAAACTATGAGTGTTGATATTAAGTAATGAAACACATGCACACAATCATATTTGCGAACATTACCAACTCATGGAGTGATAGGGAAAAACAACAACAAAACCGATTTACTAGATAATGCAACGAATATAATTTCCCCTAATTTGCAATAATCTATGAGGAGCAACTATCAAAGAACAACAATAATAAATTCACACAATCCCAAATAAAGACATCAAGATTTTTAACTTGAAACCCCCTCAAAGTACGGGTAAAAACCACAAGTCATCTAGAGAAAAAAAAATAGCTCCATTATGATCAATAAGAGTACAAATGAGTCTTAACCAATTGCACAAATTAGTGCTAACATCAACCAAATAGAAAAACAACAAAGGTTTCAAATAGAGAATAACAAAGAGAAGAAAAACCTTTAAAATCACTACTGTAGTGCAAAATTAATTTCTATCAACTCAAACCTCATATTGACGATCCGACCACTCAAAATGAAGAACAATGTGTTTGAACCTACTGTAACATTTTCAGCACTATCCAACGGTGAACAAATTCGTAGTGCCGATTTTACGATGACAGCTCAGTGAAAAATATGAACAAATTTTTCTCTCTACCTTTCTCAATATGCTAAGGTTTTTAGTGGATTTTCACTCTATTGTTCTGTTTCTCTTTTTATTTTCCAACCCCCTCTTTACTAGGTTAAGTGAGACATAAACTTATCAAGTTTTGAACCTTTTCTTCACATAGGAAGAGAGACAAATAGTCAACATGGAGAGAGGTAATAAAAAATTTTACTCAAACATCTTACTTATTTAATTGTGAAATTCATTTTATATTGATAAAGTTAAATTTATTTTTGTAAATGTTCAACTATTCATCTCATTGAAGGATAAAGATATAAAAGACATTAAGTGAATTTGTTTTAAGCGTTCATGATAAGTTATAGAATTCTTAAGTTTATGTAAAAACATAAGAAATTAAATAAACATCCTTTTGGAAATCTAACGTTTTAAAAAACATGCCATAAACTCCATTCTATTTTATGTACATTTAGGATCCAATTATCTTTTTATGGTAGTCGATAAATCATGATTTTTTTTCTTATTATAAGGAAGAAACAAAAATATTTAAATAAACTACATTAACACTTTTGTTTTCCTTTAAACACAAAATTATTATTCTCTTAAAATTAGACTTAGATGTAAAGCTGTAACTATAATAATTTAATTACTGTCATTCTTATGGTAATGAAATATTTATTCTTAAAATAAATGATAAACTAAACACTTCTCAGTCCTTTATTGTTAGTTTCCAGTAAATATCTTGTTTTATTAACTAAGAACTTTGAATCATCCGACAAGTTTAGAAAATGACAATGCATTAAACTATTAAAATGAACAATTTAGATTTTTTAAATTTGACTATTAGATAGGTTTAATTTAATTTTCATACAGTACTAATTTAATGTACTTCAAGGTCAATTTAGTATAGTTTAATTACTTTTGTCCACTAATTTTGGGGCCATGTAGTTTTCAAAATGATTGGAATCATACCAAGAGTACATTGTCGGCACGAGATGCGATTAAATACCAGGTCATTATCGATGAGTTTAAGTTTTGTTACGTATTTTTGTGTGCTCCTTTTATTTTATTAAAATAGTGGCACTACCCTACCTCTTCTTACCTTGTATTGGGAGATAAAAAGTATTAAATTATTTTAAAACAACAAAATGATTTAATATCATATGAAACTATGTAAAAAAATCATGTTTTTTACTGTAATATTATTATTAGTTCAATATTATATATGTATTAAAACTTTTTTTATGTTTTTCTAATATTATTAACCTTTTAACATAATTTTAGTTAATTATATGATATATTATATATTATACTTTACATAAAAAAGAAAAGTTGTTGGACCTAAACAGAGGCCCAAAGTCCAACAGAGACCCAAAACACCAATTGATTGATTTTTGTAATTGTTTTCATTTTCAATACTCTGAATATTTATTGAAAAATATATTTTATATTGTATTATATTCAAAATAAAAATTTATATTTTAGATGTTTAGAAGCATCTCCAAATTAAATAATCTAAAATTAAAAATAAAAAGGCTAAACTAAGAGACATTTGAAATTTAAAATGTTTTGAGATGAAGGTTAAAATTAAGGAGGTGGAGGAATAAATTGGCACATTAAAAGAGAGTAAAAAAGAAGCTAAATCCCTAATAAGACTCTACATTGTAAGTTGTGCCGGCCTTAAGATTGGTCAAGGGAAATGAAATAGGAGCAGCGAGATGGCAAGGTGTGTAGGAGAATCAATAACACATAAGGGAGTCATGGGAGAACGCAACTTCAACACGGAAAACACACAGAAACTTTTACGAAACAACCATTGAACCAAGAAATTGTTCTGGGTGCATAAATCGTGACCTAGAAACAAACAAATCCAGTGTGGTTTTGGATTCTGGTGATGCAAAATAGAGCTCGCTGAAGGTTGTAGTTAAATCTCCGTCAATCATGAAAAAAGATGACGCCCAAAATAATAGCAACTTGCATCAGAAGAAATCAATCCCACCCTACATGAAGGCTATATCTGGTTCACTTGGAGGGATTGTGGAGGCTTCTTGCCTGCAACCCATTGATGTGATTAAGACCAGATTGCAGCTTGATAGGTCTGGGAATTACAAGGGAATATTGCACTGTGGTACCACAATTTCACAAACAGAAGGTGTGCGGGCTCTGTGGAAAGGATTGACACCTTTTGCTACACATTTGACCTTGAAGTATGCACTTCGAATGGGTTCAAATGCCGTTCTTCAATCCGCGTTTAAGGACCCCGAGACTGGTAAGCTCAGTGGTTATGGGCGGTTCCTTTCTGGTTTTGGTGCTGGAGTGCTTGAGGCTATTATTATTGTCACACCATTTGAGGTCAGAGCCTTTTATTTTGTTTAATATGCAATCAGTAATTACTCGAGTTCCTGTAAACTGTTAGTATATTACATTTGAGCTAAACTTAATAGTCAAGGGTAAAAAATGAGGAAAAATGCATGCCATGACCCTGTTTTCTTCCGAAGTAATTTGGTGTCATTCTTTGCATTCAATAAGGAATAATGCTTTGTTGTTGAATTTAAAATTAACAATTTATGTCATCAACGTTGGCCATCAATCTAAACTTGTCTGCTTATTAGTTCACTGGAAATTCTTGGTTTGGATTTTTCCTTACTAGTTGTACTGATTATATAAATTTATAATATTTATTTCTTTTATCTCTTATATTTATAGTGGTAAGGTATGCTTAATTATTAATGGTTTGATTGAAATCTATGTTGCTGAATTTGTTGACTCAATGTTATTCCTGTTAGGTAAGCATTCTGATCATTCGAAGTTTTTAATTTTATGCTGATTTATTCTTTATTTTATTCAATTTGATATTCAATCATTTGTCATTGCTTATTATATAGAACTGAAAGCACGAGCACCTAATCATGATGGTGCATTTGGAAGAGTTTATTACAACTTATTTGGACTTATTTTATAACATGACATATTCCCTGTGTTGAGTGTTTGAGTTAGTTTATAAAAATAGCACATGATATGTTCATAACTTTTCAGTTTATTTCAATAAACTTTTTGAAGATATCTTATGAAACAACTAATAACTTGTATAAAAACAGTTTAATCCCATTTCCTCTTTGATTGTAGAAACAACTTATACATAGTTGCTACACTGGCAAGTGTTAAAAGCATACCGTAATACACCTAGGTGAGATCTCTGATAGGAATGATAATATTATCTGATTTGGAGGGTAGAGAAGACCTCCAAAGCAAGGAATAGAAGAAAGGAAATTGGATTGAATTCTCACTGCATAATAGGTTATATAAAAGATGAACACTTTTTAACAAATCCCGTGATACCAAAGATCCTCCCTTCTAACAGCATCATAATAAAGCTCGTCTAGAATCATCTGAGTCATTAATTATTATTTCATTTATGATAAACAAAACGAGCCTACTGCTTATGTTGGATCTCTTGGGCCTCTCATTCACCATTTGTTGGCCTCTCTCATGCTGCTGCTACCGGACTCTCCTGTGGTTTCTCATCGTGCCTGCTGCTCCTATCAATCTCTCATTTATCTGTAGTTAGTTAGCTGTCCCTATCTGACAGTTGTGCTTTCTGTTAGGTTAGTTAGAGTTTAGTCATTGTACTTGGGTCTTTAAAAAGAGCATCTCTCGATAAAGACATAAGGCTTGATGATTTCTCCACCTTTAACGGGGGAGCAGATTGCCTAATGTTGTGGAACCAACTTTACTCTGCCATTTGTTTTTATCATGTGATTATTACAATGTTCTTGATTTTAATACGTGTGGCACTAACTTTATTTTATTTTATTTCATTTTTTTGCTCTTTTCTTGCTTGATTTTCAAGCTTCTGTTTTTTCCTTCACCCATTTGAGTTTGATTCAATCCTTCCCCATCTACCGCTCCAATTCTTCTGCTTCCAATCAAGCATTAAAAGGCTCGGTGATCTTGCTTACTGCAGTTCAACAAGATTCTCTGTTGTGGTATTGTATGCATCCTGAAAGTCAAAACGACCTTTGTTTTGTAGCAAGCATTTGCTGATCTTGTCTTGTTCAAGTGTCAAGGTGTTTGGGGAAGAATGGTCACAGTTAATCGGCACAGACTAGCCAAATAATCTGTACTAAAATATTTAACATCCCAAGTTGTTCCACATGTGTTGTTGTTGTCTGTGTCTGGATCTTCTCGATTGAGAGGAAAATGTGTTTCATACTGTTGCCAAAAGCGTAAGAAAAGTCCGTACTCTATTGTGCCATTTCATCATGTTAACTGAGTTATAATCTTGTTCTTCTTCCTCACTTAATTTACTCTGGATCTCACCAAAATAGGTTATGGGGAAAAAACCAAGTCTCACTCAACTAGAGATAGCATCAAAGTACAGTTTATAAGAGGAGAACGCTGACCTTACAAGAAGTTTCCATATTTTAGGATTGAGTTAAACCTAAACCAAGTTTACCTGCTCTTTTATCGATGTACAAAGTCCAATAGTACGGGTTGTATCGGGAAACCCAAGTCCCACACTGATTCAAGACAGTGCCAAAATACAGATGGGGTAACAGTCCTTACCTTTTTTAGGATTGAAACTCGATCATATCTCTGCCACACTCTAGGAGAGATAGAATCGTATAAAAATTTAGACAGCTAACATTTCTTTATTACAGCAAGATCATGAAAACATTAATGAGTATGAACATATAAGATTTTCTGGTTTGTGGATTCCTATCATTTACCTATGTAGTTAACAGACTTTTGAGTTATGAAGCATTTTATTGGTCAATCAAATGAAAAAATGGTCACTTTTGTTTCTGTATACCAGATCAGAAAGAAAAATTTCCCTTGAATGGGGTCAGAACTAGAAGGAAACTAAGTTAATTATGTTAGATTTTTCTAGTGCATGGTAAGTTTTCAATTAATGAAATTTAAACTGGTAGGAAAAGATCACAGTTCAGTAAGCAATCCTCACCTTACAAGAGTTGATTCAATTGGTAAGATCAATAGCACTGAGGACAAGGTCTTGGATTTGATTACAGTTAGTGAACTCTCGTTGGCAGATCATTCATTCGTAAGCATCATTTTAATAACATAACCTGACCTTGCATTAAGGCAACCCCTCTCAAAACCTTTATGCATAAAAATTAAATAAAATAAAATATTCTAATTACTTAAACTAGTCTTGTCAGATTATATTTTTACTGCCAAATTTATCTTTATGTTTATCTAGTTCAGAGGCTGCTTACTTTCTAGTTTCCTAAATTGATTGCAACAGTGGATGATTCTTTTTTGTTAAGTATTAGCCTAATAGTATGACTTTTCAGCATATAACGTACCTATAATAGCAAACATCTGCAAATAGTTTGGTTTTGTCATGGAGAGGTTCATGTTTGTATCATGTCTCATTGCAGGTTGTGAAGATAAGATTGCAGCAGCAGAAAGGTCTAAGCCCAGAGCTTTTGAAATACAAAGGCCCTGTTCACTGTGCTGGAATGATTATCAGAGAAGAAGGATTTCGGGGTCTTTGGGCAGGTGTTGCTCCTACTGTGATGCGTAATGGGACAAATCAATCTGCCATGTTTACTGCCAAAAATGCTTTTGATGTGCTTTTGTGGAAGAAGCATGAAGGGGATGGGAAAGTCCTCCAACCATGGCAATCTATGATTTCTGGATTCCTTGCAGGCACAGCAGGTCCTATCTGTACTGGTCCATTTGATGTGGTGAAAACAAGGTTGATGGCTCAGAGCAGAGAAGGGGGTGAACTGAAATACAAGGGTATGGTGCATGCCATTAGAACAATATATGCCGAAGAAGGACTTCTTGCCTTATGGAAAGGTCTGCTGCCTCGACTCATGAGGATCCCACCTGGACAGGCCATTATGTGGGCTGTGGCTGATCAAATAATTGGTTTGTATGAGAGGAGATATCTTCATGCATCAATCTAACTTTTTCCATTGCATTATTTTTTCTTGCTCCAGACATTAGCTCCATTGCAACGCTACAAAAATCTTCTTTTAAACCTCCATTTGATTTTATTCCTTTGAATTTGTTGAGTGGGCCATCATCGGTGTCCACACTTGCATTTAATATTTCACAGTACATTATTGCATCTGTCTTGATCAGTAAAGAACTATTCTGAGTCTTTTCAATATCGGAGAACAACATGTCAGCAAACTCATGGATGGTGTTTTTATTATGTTAGGCGTTCTAAGAAAATTCCAAGTGTTATTTTCTGGGAAGCAAATATACGAAATATGAATAGGAACAAAATGGATTTGCACCATTTTAGTGCAATTTTTTAGGAAAAATACTACAATGGGCAGATTTGAAAATAAAAATTACTAAAGTGGGTAAGTCGTGCCAAGAGACACGATATCATTGTGAAGAAATTGTACCACAGTGGCGCAACTTTAATTAAAAACATTTTTAAAGTTGAAGTTGTGTGAACATTACACAACTTTAGTTTATTACACAACTTTAGTTTAGGACATTTTGAGTTGAAATTATATCATTTTCATACAACTTCTCTTAAAACTAAATTAAAGTCATGTCATTCTAGCACAATTTTAATTTAAAATGCAGTGAACTAAAGTTGTTACTTTAGTATGATTTTAGCTTAAAAATGTTGTGCAGTAAAATTGTGTCACCTTGACACAATTTTTTCAAAATGAAATTGTGTCATGATGACAACTTATCCATATCCATATTTTTTTTTTCAAATTTACCGTTTTTGGTATTTTTTCTAAAAACTTAGACTAGAATGGTGCTTTTTCCAACAAAATGCATGTGTTTGATAAAATCGGATGCTAGATGGATGTGGGTAGCTAAAGTTATTAAGTTAGCATATCATGGGTTTGATAAAATTATATGTTAAAGTAGTTAAAAAAAGTTAAATGGTAAAAGTAGTCACGTTAGTTTTAAAATGTTGTAATTTTTATTTATAAATTAACTGTTTTAATTTTCTTGTTTGTCTTCTCTCTTCTACCTTTCCTAATTTTTTGCTCTCCACAACTCTTCACTAGCATAATAGGTACATATTTGATCTTTTGGACACACATTTAGTCTTTTGTCTCCAACTCTTTTTTCATACACTCCTATAATTTTCAATATCTCCATTTTAGTCTCGCAAAATCTTTAATAAAATTATGTTGCAATTTTCTTCTTTCTCCTTATGCACCGAACGCCACTCACATAGAGAAGGGCAAACCAGAGACTGTCATCTTCTTCTCCTCCTCATGCATGTGAAGTACTAGATTATGGTGACGCTTAACCATCAACAATGTCAATGATAGAGTCTATGTTGCAGCCACCACCGCAATCAGCTTATTGGCCATCCCTTTTTGCCTCTAAACCCTCGTCAGAAAGAGTGTCTTCGATTTTGCCCTTGAGCCACCGAGATCCACCGTGCATGCATTCCAGATCCATCGTGCCATAGAGAGGAGATTGGATATGGGTATGTATCTTTGATCTTTTGAGCACACATTTAGTCTTTTGTCTTCAACTCTTTCTTCTTGCACCTATTTTTTCTTCCCACATTCATATAATTTTCAATATCCCCATTTTAGTCCCGTAAAATCTTTAATTACATTATGTTGCACCTCTCTTCTTTCTCCTTCCACACCGAATGCCACTTACACAAAGAAGGGAAAAACCAAAGGCTCTCGTATTTAGAAATGGCAAATAAACCCGTCCTCGTGGGTGTTGTCCGAACCCGTCCCCGTTTTGACGGGGAATCCCCGCATTGACTGGGTATGGGTATGAGTATGGGAAATCCCCGACTTTTTCAATTGGGTATGGGGATGTGTATGAGGATGTACATATCCCCACCATAATACCCTCCCCGTCCCCATTTAAATTATTACAATATTCATAATTAATTAAGTAACCATATATATATATATATATATATATATATATATATATATATATATATATATATATTTTTTTTTTTTTATTTCTTCTAATTATTTTGTTTGTCATGAAACTCATTCGCATCTCCAATATATTTTTCATCTTATCATAACCTTTATGTAATTATGTTAAAATGATGTATGTTAATTAAAAAAATTTTATGTCTCACATTTGAATATTTCTATTATTTTTTAATATTTTTATTTATTATATATTTTCCTTTTTACATGAGAATGTTTATACTCTCGATTTAAGGTAATATAAATTTTTTTTTTACTTATTATTATTAATTTTTGTTTAATTTGAAGAATTTTTTTGTTTCGTTAAATAATTTCCGTTATTTTTCAACCATTGAGTATATATGTTGATATTTGAAAAGTTTTCTTAGATCTCTAAGGTTTTTCATTTTATCATACCGTTAATTATATATTTGATTTCCTTTGAGCTATTTCTTTCAATAGTCTCCAAATTATTTATAAGACACACATTTGTTAATTTTTTAATATTTTTATTTATTGTTTATTTTCATCATATAGAATAATATTTCGATATATTCTATCTAATTATTTTTTATTTTCTAAACTCATTATTAATCATACTATAATTTTTTCACTTTAATTGTATAAATAACTTTTTTTCTTACAATATAAAAATTTAATGTAATTTCTATGAACATTTTTTTGTCACTATCTAACATATATTGGAGTTCAAAAGATACAAAATCTATGTCAAAATTTTATTATTATGTTTATTATTTCTTCTTTGTGTCATTTTGATAAAGTGATGTATTATAACTTTTATTAGTGTATAAAAAAGAGATTTATTAGAATTTAAAAAAATTGAAGTAAACAAACATTTAAAATATATTTTAATTTGAATATTTGTTTTCCTTTTATATATTTTTTAAAATATTTTTTAATTTTATCAACTAATAAGTTTCATTAATGTTTGTAGTTTGCAAATTTAATAAATGTTTTGGTTCTCATGAAATTTTATTTGATATTCTAATCTAAAATGTAAATAATTATAATTTATTTCAAAGTATTTGATATGGAAGAAACAATCATCTTCCTAATATTAAATATTTGATAATATTATGTTTTCTTTGTTGTAATTTTTTTCTTTTATAAAAATTAATATTTAAGTAATTAGAACACGGGTACGGGTATGGGTATGAGATTATACCCGTTACCCGGTAGGAATGGGGATGGGACAAAAGTTTGATACCCGTTGGGTTTGGGTATGGGGATGGGGATGAATTTTTTTTGCAGGAATGGGTATGGGATAGCGAAACTCGTCCCCGCCCCACCCCGTTGTCATCCCTACTCATATTGTTCTCATCCTCATACACGTGAAGCACCATATTATGATGACGCCTAACTATTAATGGTGTCGACGATGGAGACTCCATCGTAGCCACCCCACGCCTGCCTCAACCCCTTCTTAGCCATCAATGACATTGACTATAGGAAACATTTTCATCTTTTTCTAAAAAAGATTCTTTTAGAATTATCATGACATTAGTAGCTCATTATGAACTTGAGTTGCACCAAATGGATGTTAAAACTATCTTTTTGAATAGGAATTTAGAAGAGGATGTTTATTTGGACCAACCAGTGAGGTTCACTAAAGAAGGAAAGGAACACATGGTGTGTAAACTTAAGAGATCAATATATGGACATAAGAAAGTTTGTCGACAATGGTATCTTAAGTTGAATGATACTTTTGTGTGCTTTTGATTTATGGACATAAGAAAGTTTGTCGACACTATTGATCGATGTATATATCTGAATGTCAATGGGAGTAAGTTTATATTTATCATTATGTACGTTGATGATATCTTGCTTGTGACTGATGATCTTGGTCTATTAAGTGAGACTAAGAGATATCTCTCTAATAACTTTGAAATGAAAGATATGGGTAGGGCATACTATGTGATAGGAATAAAAATATTTCGTGATAGATCACAAGGGCTATTAGGTTTGTCTTAGAAAGCATATATTAATAAAGTTTTAGAGAGATTCAGAATGGATAAATGTTCAGCATCTCCTGTTCCAATATAGAAAGGAGATAAGTTTAGTCTCATGCAATGTCCAAATAATGATTTGGAATGGAAACAAATGGAAGATATCCCTTATGCATCTGTTGTTGGGAGTTTAGTGTATGCTCAAACATGTACGAGGCCAGATATTAGCTTTGCAGTTGGTATGCTTGGTAGATACCAAAGTAATCCAAGGCTTGAGCATTGGAAAACTACAAAGAAAGTTTTAAGATATCTACAAGGAACAAAGAGTCACATGCTTACTTAAAGAAAATCTGATCACCTTGAGGTGATAGGTTATACAGATTCAGACTTTGTCGCTTGTACCGATACAAGAAAGTCTACATTTGGTTGTGTGTATTTTTTAGCTAGAGGATGGAAAAGTGCGAAGTAGTCTGTTATTGTTGCATCCACCATGGAAGCTGAATTTGTGGCATGCTTTGAGGCCATAGTGCAGGCTAATTGGTTATGGAACTTTATTTCAAGACTTGGAGTAGTCAACAATATTTCCAAGTCGCTGAAAACTTATTGTTATAGTTCCGCAACAATCTTTTTTTCTAAGAACGAGAAGTGTTCCAATTGTGTTAAGCATATAGAGTTGAAATACTTTGTCATTAAAGAAGAAGTTTAGAAACGTAGAGTGTCGATAGAACATATTAGCACAAATCTTATGATTGTTGACCTTTTGACAAAAGGGTTACAACCCAAATTACATGTTGGCCATGTAAAGAATATGGACATTATGTTTACTAGTGAATGTTAAATGTTAATGTTATTAATGTTTATGTGACACTCTAATTTCTTATAAGTTTATGAAATTTCTACTTTCTTCTTATGTTTATGCATGCAAATTATTGTTATTGAAAAATGACGTTATGTTTGAACTTGTTATAGACTTCTTGTTGTGAAGTCATATTAAAGAGAAATGGATAATGTAGTAGTACATGGAAGGGACCATGTCAACTAAATGATGAGTGACCGTCATGACTCTTACTATTTTTGTAACTTTAATTATGAATAATGATGGAATCAATTTATGTAAGGTTCTTTAATGGACAATATGTTTATGTATTAAATCACATAATGTTATGACATCATATGAGTCAAGTGAGAGAATGTTAGAATTAATTGACAAATTAATTTTATTATGTGACTCATTTGAAATATTATGATGGTCCAATTTTTATTTAATAAAATAGAAGGACGCATTGATTATTATGGGAAGTGATAATAAAATAAAATAAAGATAAATTAAAAATCAACTTGATGGACATTGGTTTATAAAAAGAGGTTTAAGCTTCTATCTTTGGCCATAAGATTATTTCACAGTAAGCCATCAAGAACGTGTGAGAGGAGAAAGAAAAGTAAAGAGATAGATTGATAAACGATTGTTAGAGAACAAACAAATTAAACAACGCATTCTCATAGGATCTCTTATGGATTAAGGTTAGTGCTCTATTATGCTTTATTGTGTGAAAATCTTATATCTTAAAGATCCTAAAATAGTTTTCTATAATGAATATGATCATATGAAAACTATAAATTTATTTTACATGTCTATCCGGACAAGGGAAGCTAGTTTAATTATATAAGTCTATTGTTGGTAATTTTTTATGTGTATGTTGGTATGTTTAATTGAATTGATGTTATTGTTTGTTCTTATTGAATTAAGATTGGGTATTTGTTTAACTTATTTGCTAAAGCAAGATTGTCTAATTTGTTCTGTATAAGGTATATTTTGAATTAAACTATGGTATGTTGAACTAAGGAAGTGAAAAAATATCCTAGATAAGCAAATTGGGTAACCTGTTATAGTTAGTTAGGATTTGAGCACTGATATGGTGTTGGGTGGTACCATAAAACTGTTAGGCACTAAGTGGAAAACTTGAAGTTAGAGAGCTCTAGTGGTCTATGGTGTAAAGTGCTAGTTAGGGACCGCTAGGGACCATTTATAAGACCCGTGAAATTTAAATAAGTAAATAAATAATTATTTAATAAATACGGGTAGTGGAGCCTTTATGGCATTTAATGAGGATCGTTATGATATAGAATAGTACTAGCTCAAATGGTTGAGGGTACTTACTTATCTCAGAGGACTTGCGTTTGAGTCCTAACTATGCCATTTAGATAGCATGTTTCACTGGTTAAAGTATGAGGAAATGGTTTGGCAAGGTTTTAAAGATGGGTTGAGTTCAACTAGTGTATTCATGAATGTTTATGTGTGATAAATTACAATCTAGACATGTGTTTATGAATGATAATTGTAATTGTTCCAAGCTATGGGGTGATGTATGTTTGGGTATGTTGGAGGTTCATTAGAACATGTGCAAAAGTGTCAAAAACCAGTAGCATTGTGCTACTGGTATGGCGCCTGACGACGCGTGGCGAGCTGCTAGGCGATAGTGGTAGAGAATAGAGGCAGTGGCCATCGGAACCGCTTGACGCCTGGCGACAGGGGAGGCTCCACTAGGCGGTGAGTGCTGGCAGAGAGAAGTAAGGCGCCTGGCGCTTGGCGGGTTGCAGTCTCTGCCAGGCGGTCTGGAGCTGCATTTCGCCTGGCGGCTAAGGAGTAGCGCCAAGCGATAATACATTGGCAACGATCTTGGTTGTGCCTGGGAAGGGCGTGATCTACAAGGCTTTGGGCGATATCTCAAAGGTCAGTTGTTGGAGTGTTTATGGAGTTGTGACTTAGAACGTATTCCTGGAGTTGTGGCTCGACATGGAGGGTAAACATGAGCATTCTTTGAGTTGTGGCTCGGTATAGCGATTGTTCCCGCATGTGTTCTACGAGTGGTGGCTTGTAGGTTGGCAGCAACGATATCTTGAGATTATCAACCAAAGACGTAAAACATGAATTACATGTTGGCGGCGATGTGGGATGAAACCAAAGGATGGAGTTCCTTGATGTGTGTGTTTTGTTATATAAATTATGTATATTTATATTCATTTTAAGCTCACCATATATGTGTGTGTTTGACGATGATCGTGTACGCAGTACACAGGAGCAGATGATGTTGCAGGTGGTTTTGGTGGAGCATAAAGCCGGAGCGTGGGCTAGTTGGGAAACTGTGTGGCAATGTTTTATCATTTGATGAGTTTTAAGGATTTTATTGTAATCATTAGAAATATAGAACTTGGCTTTATAATGAGACTGATTTTTGATAATGTATTGAATTTTGTAAGAATTGGATTTGAGTTGGTTTTATTAGTGTAATAAAGTTTTAAATTTCCCGCGTTTTTGGGAAATGATATTTCAATAAATGAAGTTTATTTATTATTTCTTTGTTATATTATTTAAATTCGTAATATCCGGACGGGATGTTACACCATTATCACAAAAAGCTCTAGGGGTTTAGGACGTTGGGCACTCCATGATAGCGTTGGGTGTTGGATGCATGATGTTGGGTCCCATCTAGAATTAAATTTTAGTGAGCTCCTAGGCTTAGGGCATTGGGTGTCAAGTGTATTTCATTGCGTGCCATGTGAGGGCATTGGGCATTGATCGATTTCCACTAGCTGCAAGCTTAAACTTAAGTTTTAGTGGTCCTTTGGGTTACCTTCGTTGGACGAAAATGGATTAATGCTAGGCGCAAATATCTGTATTTATTTGAATTAATATGTTTTAGATTTTAAATTTATGTATATATGATTAGTTGTTGAGAATGGAAATGTGATGCATGAATTGTGTGGATGATGAGAGTATAGTGAGTCTAGCGAGGAGTGCTATATTGAGTTTGAGTTTAGAGTATATTGAATTGTGATTTGATGAGATTATCTTAACTCTACTAGTATCCAACTCACATAGAGAAAGATATCTAGTCGTGAGAGTCGAAGGATGTTCCTTCAAACTAGTGCTTCGATATGAAATAAGATCAAATGATATAGATGTAAGGAATTTACCCTGGTATACTTCTCGAGACATTGGTCCTGACTTATTTCTTTGTGAGAGCGAGCTCCTTGGGGGATGTAAGATGATATGACAGGTGCAAAATCTCTGGGTCTACTCAATACACGTTTTTCCAAAGTATAATCAAATATCTTAAGTTGTAAGAGCTATGAGGTTTGAGCCTTGGGTTGTTTGGTAGATTGTTTTAGCCAAGTTGGATTGAGTTGTTGGGCTATTAATTTTGAGTTATGTATTATTAGGTCATGTTGGGTTGATATATATAATTTTAATTAAACAAGCATACCATGATTTTTTTTAGAAGAGAGTAGTTGTTACTTAAATATATAATGTTTGTATTATATAGATCTACATAGTTTATAAAAAATTAAATATATATTGAAAATTTAACTTGAATTCTCTCATGATTGGAAATAGATCTTATTTATATGTGGTTATGTTTTTTATCAAATATGGCTAATTAAAACATTACATACTTTTTATGGTTTTTTTTCTTAAATTAATTATACTTTATTTGATTCAGCATTTTTAATTATCATTACACTTTTAACTATCCGGACCACAACCTTTAACTATATCGATGGTAAACAAAGAAAAATAATAACATATATCAAGTTATAGGAAAAAAATAATAAATTTTATGATAATTTTTTTTTTATTTTAGCAACCAAGAATAATAAATACCAACTACATAAACCAAAATATCGAAGATATGGGAAGATCAGAGTGAAGGTATGACAATTGGCTTAGAGCCTGAAATATGACCCTTTATAAACCAGTAACAAAATTGAATAAGAGTGCGAGTACTAATGCTAGCTATTATTACTTTGAAGCAATGGCTCGTTGTCTAAACTCATGTCTTATATTGAGACTTCTTTCTTAATCCTTTCGATGAAATCCATCACGGTCGTCATGCTCTTATCATCTGAGAAAGAAAATAGAAAACTATTTATATCAATAACTCGTACACAACACTTTTTGTGAGCAAATGAATAAAATATGAAATATACTTTAGTTTCTCCAAAATCTGGCCAAAAATAACTTTAATCCTTGTATATTAAAATAATGATTTTAATCTTTGTATTTCTGAAATGTCATGAGCTTCATCCTTAATCTTATATTTTATCTTGATCTTACTACGAACCTAATCCACCACGTTTTAAAAAATATACAACTTAAACCACACTATTACCTAACTAAGAACCTATCTGAGCACAAGCATGAATAGAAATAGATAAAAGAGATAAATATATCGATGATCATACCTAATCTTGGTATTGTGTGTCCTTTTGGGTGGTGAATCACCACGGGTTCAACACAGGATTCTAATAGTTCCATTCCATATTTTTTCAAAAAATCTATTTCACCTGCAGTAAGCATCGAAAAGTTTTAGAAAATTCCTAACAAAAATGAATTATAAAACCTTTCCTTTTGCAATGATTCGGACTACAGTAAGTAATTTTCATCTGCATAACTTTTATAATAGCTCTGATAAATCCTCTTTCTGATATTTGTTTTCGAAAATTTAGTTTTACATTCAATGGAGGACATGGAATGATTGAAAGCACATAATTGACGCCAAAGTCAAAGGCTAGAAAGCAACCCAATATTTGCACACACAATCAACCATGTTTAAATTGTGAACCTTGAATGACATATAGTTTATTAATTTAATGAAATTGAATGGATGATAATTGTTGAGTCAAGAAAGAGGGCTAGCCAGAATATTCTTTTCCAAAAAACAATGCCAAAAATAAAAAAGGTGGCAACGTGGGTACCTAGAAAATGAAGAGAGGGACAGCTAATGGGAGGAGAATATGCTTTGTCCACCACCAAAGGTGACCTAAACTTTGCCCCTCCTATAATAACAATGAATTTCACCTTCGGAACCTTCGTCAGTGCCACACCCTGCAAACAAATAAATTTAATATCTTCTTCAAACTTTTATGAAATATTAAAGAAACATAAAGGTATCTTCTACTGCTTCTATACAATTCATTAAATATTTTTTGTTTTCATTGCATCAGTGAGGAACAGTTTTAAAGGTACCTTCTCCTGAAGACCCGGCAGCGCAGCTGATAATATCGCTCCCTGTTTGGTCAAAATCAAACACCGAGTCATATTCAAATCCTTCACCATCATAAATTCTCAAACCATATAAAGACGCACTAACTATGCATAATCATTCAATTTTTTTATTTTGAGAACAAAAAAGTCTCATGTATTGATGTATCCACAAATTCCAGAGAAATACAACACAAGCTACAACTAATTACTGGGTAGATTCAGATTCACTTCATGTTTTAACTTATTTCCCCAAATTAAAGGAATAAAAATGATCAGAAGATTACTTGTGAGAAACCTAGAAGTCCATCAATAGGTCCGTGCTTGATCATGCAGTCCTCAATGTACTTAAGGCACTCATCAAAGTTTGTGTACTCTGTAAATTCCTGTTTCGCCATAGAAGTTTAGATGGTTGCTAACAAATCTATGATATTAATTCTCTTTCAGAATTGAAATTGCATATCAAAACTCAAAACTCGCTAGTTTTCATTACAAATCTCAAAGCCCCTTGGAAAAAGAATACCAAATTAGTAGAGAAAATAAGTTGAAAGAAAAATTGAATGGAGGAAAGGGAACCTTGTTGAACTGGAACCACTCGTAGTAAGGAGGATCGAAAATGCCTTCGACATCGGATTTTCCTTCGCAAGGAAAAGGAGCATCCACAAAAACAAGATCAAGGTTGTCAAGAACGGATTGTGGCCACTTATGTAACTGCGTTTTCAGTATTTCTCCGCTTGTTCGAAACCCATGAAGGCACAAAAATCTTGGTTTTCTCACGCCATCGCTTCCCATTTTTTTTTTTTTTTCTGTTCACCAACCCTAACGGAATAACGGAATTCAAGGATTGAACGGAGTTAATTTGAAGGGTTGGTTGGGCGCAGGAGAATGAATATGTTCGAATGTATATGTTGTTTGTGGTGGCGGAGACACCTATTTATAGGAGTCAGAGACTCTGTTTTTATTTTTTACTTTTTTCCTTTTTTGCGTGTTTCTTCAATTGAATTCAACGTCGTGTGGACCTCCTCCACTGTTTGGCTATTACTAAGAATGTTCTTCCAGGTAGATACTAGTTAGCACCAAGGTGCAAAATAAGTTTTTCTTTTTCTTTTTTTAGTTTTGTGTATTTCAAATTAATTTTATTGACACTCATACATATTAAAAGCTTAAGATTAAAATTTCAAAGGATATGTAATAGAAAAGATATTTTGTATACATAAAATCAGGAATTATTAATCACTTTACTAAAATATAAAAGAAATGAGTGTTATTAAAAGATGTAAAAAAAATTAATGTCTAGTGTAAAATTAATGATGACACGAATGTAGTTTAATATAATCTAAAAAAATTAAATGTTCTTTCTCCTCATTTTTGTTCAGTTATTAAAAAACTTATGTAAAGGTACGATCGATGTTTAATGTTTGTATTATTAAAGGTGAAATCATTCCAGAGGTCCTCATTTATTTTTGTAGAAAAATCTCAAGTAAGTTCTTCATTTTTATTTCACTCAATTGAGTTTCTATTTTGAAAAATTCGTTGTAATTACGTCCTTTCCGTTAGTAATACAGTAACTGTATTAACTATGTGCCACGTGTCACGTGGTTTTTTTAATTTTTTTAATTCTAATTTTTTTTATAATTTTATTTTAAAAAACATTAAAATTGTCACGTGTCAATCTGACATTAGGCCACCTGGTAGAAACAGTGTGATGTGGCAAGGGCAGTGTTATGTGTCACTATTGAATATGAAAAGTCTCAATAATTTATAGACAAATGTTAGATTTGGTTTAAAAATAACAAATTTATAAATTGAATTGTAAAATTTTAAATAAATATATTTATTTTAAATTGTTTTAAAATTTTACATTTGAATTTATAAAGTTTTTATTTTTAAAGCAACGGTAACATTTATCTATAAATTATAAATATTTAAATATTTAAAACAATTTAAATAAATATTAGTGCAAAATATGTATTTAAATAAACTTAATTTTGTTAAAATATCAATTATAATAAAAATACCATTGTAAAATTTATATAAAAATTAAATTTGATATAGAGATGAAATTGAATCAGTTTGAAAAAAATTAGTATCAAATTGAGACAAAATAACAAATACAATGACTACATTGAGACTTTTTACATTCAATAATGACACGTGGTACTGTCGCTGTCACATCACACCGTCTCTGCCACGTGGCACAATGTTAGATTGACACGTGGCAACTTTAATTTTTTCTAAATTATAAAAAAAAATTTAAAAATTAAAAAAAATCAAAAAATAAAATAAAAAACACGTGCTGACACGTGGTACATAGTTAACATCGTTAATGTACACAAAAAGGACATGATTACAATGGGACTCAATTAAGTCAAATAAAAATGGGTGACTTACTTGAGTTTTCGCTACAAAAATGAGATCCTTGAAATGATTTAACCTTATGTAAAAATGTATATTTATCTCTTATTCTCATATCTAACTGAAATAAATTTTGTATTTAATGTCTCTATATTAAGTAATGGATACATATTGTATCCATCCAAATATTAATTATTTTTTATAAAAAAATCAATAATAAATAAAACAATAGTATCACAAATTTAATGTTAAAATTACATTATTTTCTCTCTCAACGATAAATAAATTATAATTACATTAATTTTAAAATAGTTTACTACTTAAAAGTGTTTTAGTCACTTAAGATGAAGATGTAAATGAAAATAAGAAAATGATAAATTTACATTCAAAATAAACATAAAAAGTATATGCAATTCGGTTTAAATATAGAAAATTGAACTAAATTTTTGCAGATAATTTAGATTGATTTTAAGTTTTTATTGTATTATTTTTTATTACATTTATATATTTTGACATAAATACTGTTGTCCTCTTCCGAAAATATATTATTTTGCTTCAACATTTTTTCTTCTAAGACTCAAAATTTAAAGTTGACACCATAAAAGAAAATTTGTTTATGAATAGCAATTAACCTAAGTACGTAGATTAAATTTTCCTTTCATATACTAATATTTTAATATATATGAATAAAATATTTAATAATGCAATAAATAGTTTATTTTAGTTTCCATGGACAACTGAGTCTCAAAATTACAAATCAAATCAAACTCTATGGTTCTAGAAAAAAAATCATATTAAGTCAAAAAAATAAACATCAATTTTAATTGTTTATAGTTACTTTGAATTAGTTCTCTTCCGAACACCACGCATCTTTATTCCGGACAATATTATCTATAACAAGCAAATCTTTCCATCAACTCCGGAATGAAAATATTATTTATTGTTTTTCAGGTTTGTTAATTATTTTGTAATTAATTTTTTATCTTAATTTTGTTTTTGTATTTGTCCTTACACTCTCCGACCTTATTTGATGTCTCTGTCGTTGAAATCAAAGGGTTAAAGAAATTAATGAGAAGAGCTTAAACCTTTTTAACAAGATGAGAGGAATGAAAAATGAAGTAATGGGTGATGTGATGCTGACCTATATTAAAATAAAAAGAAAAATTATTGTTTCCTAATCTTCTGGTGTGTGACATGTTATCAAGCGTGAATCTTATTGCTGTCTTTTCTTTTAATCAGAGCAACTCATTTTCACATTAAATAAATGGACTTGAGTTCACTATTCTATATTATCAAACCATTTACATTCAATTTTGTTTTCTTGAAAGAAATTATAAAGAACTAAATGTTTTTATCTTCTTTTATTTTTATTTAAATTTTATTATAATTATTTAAATTTAAATTTTATTATAATTATTTAAAAACTTCATTACTTTATTATATTATTTTTAATTGAAAATAAACGGATCTTTTTGAACAAATTAATTAACTGAATAATCAATAATCTATACTAACATATTCCTTGTAAAATAGCTTTAATTACTTATTTAGGCAAATGTATAATAATAATAATAATAATAATAATAATAATAATTATTATTATTATTATTATTATTATTATTATATAACACTAAATGTCTCTCCTTGAGCATCATCTTATGTGATTCATCACAAATGGTTGGTACATGTAATTTAAGATATTTTCAATATTCTATGAGTAGGAGGTAATTTGATTGTGTAATAAATTGCAATAACATTAATAGTTAAATTTGTTGGTTTAGGGTTTGGAAAATTAGATTGGATTTAATAGAGATGTAGAATTTTTTAAACTAAATTAATAAACCAATATTGAAATTTCAATTGAGAGTTTGAATTAAATTGGTGCATACGAGAATTTTAAATGTATAAAGATTACTTTAATTTATTTCTATTAAAACTAAATTGATAATTAATCTCATATAAACAATTATATTAAATTATATATTTACTTTTTCTAAATATTAAATCATCTCATGTGTCAGAGGTAGAGCTGTCAAAACGGGTAATCCGATTCGACCTGACTCGACCCACCACGGGTTGATGATTTAGTGAGCCAACCCAATCCGGCTTACTTCTTAGCGAGCCAAAAAAAAATCGAATCCGGCCCGACCCACCACGGATTGACGAGTTAAACGGGTTGGCGTACAGATTCACTTAAGTAAAAAAAAATACAATTTTTTTTATTTTATTTTAAGTCAAAAATAAATTCTAATTCTAATTAAAATCTAAATAAACTTTAATACAATCCAAATACAAACCAAAAAAAAAATACAAATTATTTATGTGTTGGTTAAAAAAAACTTAACATGATCCAAATGTAAAGCCCAACTTAATAAAAAAACACTCGTGTAACCCTTTTATCTGTGGGTTGGCTCACTAACCCGGCTCACCACGGGTTCAACCCGGATGAGCCGGGTCAAAAATCAACCCGTATTGAAATTTGTAAAAAAAAATTCAACCCAACCCGAACCCGTGGTGAGCCGGGTTGGCTCGCGGGTTCCAACCCATTTTGACAACTCTAGTCAGAGGTTGAAGATGTGCATGTTAGAGAAGATATCTTAGTGGAGATGCAGTCAGTCAGTATAGAGGACTGTCAAACCAAACAGCTTAGAGGAAAATCTATCAGTCTAGGTTATCTAAGATAGAAGGACAGGTGACTCTACGTGGGAGCTAGAGGAGGATATGAAGAAGTAACATTTGCATTTGTTCTCTAGTACGTCTCAATTTTCGAGGTCAAAAATTTTATTGTTAGGGAGAATGTAAAACCCATTTCTTTTTATTTTAAAATATTTGTACTCAGTTAAATTAAAGGGCAAAGCTAGTCCACTTGTCCTTTTTCCAGAAATCCTTTCAGTTCCCCACATTATTTTTTTTTTCTCTCAACTATCTCCACTATTCACAATCATTGTTCTTCTCCCTCTCTAACTCAGTTGCAACCATTTTGTGAAACGGAGGCTGAAAATCGGTTCTATGCGCGTACTCCACTGATCAAACCGAACATTTCCTTCCTCCATGTAAGTTGACCTCCAAACCTCCGTCTTTTCTTCTTTTCCAATTCAATAGTGTTGGTTATGTCTTGGGGTCTTCCTTAGAGCCTCATTTTCGTCTACTTGTGCTTGTTTTTCAGCTCTTTAGGCTATTGTAGGGTCGTGGTTTTCATTCCACCAAGGGCCTTCTTTCCCTCATAGGAAGCTAGGGTTTTAAAGCTTTTTAAGTGTCTTGCATGTTTTTGGTCATGAATCGTGCTTAAAATGTTGGTTTGATGTTTGTGATTGTGTGAAAATGCACCGTATGTTGTTTTGGCTTGGATTCCTGATGTTGCATGCGCGAGTAGGTGAGAAATTCTCACCTAGGCGAGAAGCCTTTAGCCTAAGCGAGAATAGCAGAAAACTCTCATTTGCTTATGCACGAGTTGTCACTCAAGCTAGAAGTCTCGCCCAAGCGAGAGCAGGCTGGCCTAATCGACAAAGTCTAGCTTAAGCGAGAACTCGCAGATGTTCATTGTCCTTGTTGTTCGAGTTCTCGATCAGGCAAGAGGATTCTAGCTTGTGCGAGAGGACCCTGTCTCTTGAGCGAGACCTTCTAACCTAAGCGAGAATGGTGCAAGTTTGTTTTAATTTTGCTATTGAATATATGGTTGTCTAAATTGCATGATGTACGTGACTATGCATGTATTTCATGATATTTTAAAACTGTATTTGATACGGTTAGCATGGGATGATATTACTCTAAGATAAAATGTTTAGTATGTGAGAGTTTCATGAAGAAATTCCTTTGGTGATAAAGTAGTGTATGTAATGACTTAAGGATTTAAGTAAGGTTAAATTCTGACACTCTAATGGATTAGTCAGACTTACATAGAGTAGACTTGTTCATGTGGTGAGAGTAGTGTGAGGTCCTAGTCTTTGACAAAATAATGGCCTTAGATGATCATGGTCTAACTTTGTGTGTGGTAAGGTGAAACCCATTAAGAATGGCTCTATAGAGCAATAAAGGCCATCATAAGTGCAAGTTTCCAGTGAATATGATTTCATTACATGTATCCGGATAATCGAGTTAGAGGGTCTTCTATTGTTTGGTATCACATGTTGCTTGTGCTCAATAACTTTATTTATCTGTAAAAAATTATTTTTACTAGCTTACCCTTTTCCTGTTTGTGCTCTGTTTTCTTGTGGTGTTTTCTTTTTGCAATGATCACCAATTTTGGTGTGAGCAGATAAGGGAGCCCGTGACGATTGTCAAGATGGTGGAGATGTTGTTATTTAGATTATGCATATTAGCTATTTCCCATTTGTGTACCTTTTGAGGATTTATTTTATGACTTTCTTTGCTTTGTTGAGCAAATCTCTTCTTAAAATTGCTTTTTGTTTTAAGACTTGTGTATGACATTGTTCTGTGCCCATGATGCTTTTGTTCTAGTATATTTTGGATAACTGTAATAGTTAATTCTAATATATTTTTTGTTGTTTGTTCTATATTATATTATAATATGTGATGTTTTATTTATTGGAAATTTTCTATTAAATGGGATGTGTCATTTTATGGTATCAGAGATGTGAAAGTGATGTCTAACATGTTTTAAATAAAATGGGAAACAAGGCTTTTTGTAGATTTTTGTACAACCTACAAGAGGAAGTATATAGCATATGGAAGGTGAGTTTTGTTTAGCAGATACAAAATGTCAGTCAGGCGCAAAAATATCGTTCAAGCTTTTGGAACAAAGGGGGAGAAATTGTCTTAAGGGGGTAGTAGTCAGTCCAATCTACATTGTTGAACATCATATCACATAGCATAGAGGCACGCTTTTCCTTTAGTTAAGGTGTTGGAAAGGTAAGTCAAGCAAGTCTAGGTAGTTGTTATATGAGAATCATGAGAGTTTGTCCTTATCTTCCACTTGATGAGTAAATGTTTTAGGATGAAAATTTTTGTTGTTGGAGAAAATGTAAAACTCATTTCTTTTAAAAGCTAGAATCCAATTGCCTTTGTTTTAAACAAAAACATAAGACATCTCTTTCTATCTACACCAACCTCGCTCTCTCTTCCATTCCATCTTGATTCTTGCTATTTACTCATTTGGTTCTCATCTTCTCTTAAAATCAGAGGCCATATTTGAACTTGTAGCGAAGTCCTCTTCAAATTTGTCTGAACAATTTCTTTCGTGTAATTTAAAAATCTAACCTTTGTCTCCTTCTTCTATTTGGGGGGTGTTTATCTTTGCTTGAGTTTTGATTAGAGGCTCGTGATTCTCTATACTTCCTTTATTTTGGTTCCTTTAGGTTGATTGGGGTTTTGTAGCTTGAAAATCATCTTCGGTTCAATTTTGGTCTACGTTTTAGGTAAGGGAAGCTAGGTTCTCCTTTTAAATTTTGAAATAAATTGTTTATCTTGGTATTTGATTGCATCTTGATGTGTTTGATTGATGAGTGTACTGAATCAGAGTGGTTGTTTTGGTTTGAGATTTTTGGTTTTTTGCATGCTGAAATCAGTGCACTAGTAGAAAATATGTATATTAGATCGGTTCTGAAGCACATGTTAGATCGGTTCTACAATCGATCTAATATGCACTGATGTAATATGTTAGAGATATATTAGATCGGTTCTGCAACAACCGGTCTAATATCCAAATAAAAACATTTTCGAAACATCAGCGGTGTTCATCAACATTGGTTTCCAAATCTTCACCATCCTTGCCTTTGATCTTGGATCCCAAATACACTTTAGATTCGTCAAGAAAAGATATGCAAAGAATAATAGTGGCATCATTGGAAAGAAGACTCTACAGATCTGACGAGAAAGAAACAAAAAAAAACATAAAAACTCAAATCAAGAACGAAAGAGATAGAATGGTTTTTGGTTGTGGTTCTGCGGAAGGAGTGAAGCTAGATCTAATGCCTGGACTGAAGGTGTGCAGCACGGGATTGAGTGGTGCTGCAACACATGGCGCGGCGGCAGACCAATGAAGGAGGTCAAGTGGAGCTTCAACAATGGAAGAAGAAGAGATGAAAACTACAGTTGGACGCGACGATGGCGACGAAAAGCTTTGTATCCAAAACCCTAATGACGAGCGGCGACCATGGTGGCGAAAATGAGAATGAGAGTGCCTGGGAGAGAAAAAGAGACGTTGAGGTGTAAAGGAAGAACACGAAAAAAGGGTTTTCGTGTAATGAAATTGGTTGTTTATTTAACCGATTTAATAGTTATATATTATATTGGTTCTCCTTGCAACCGATCTAATATGTAAATATTAGATCTAATATGTAAATATTAGATCGGTTAAATAAATAACTGATCTAATATACATCCTTTTATTTACAAAATTGCCACTGCGTTTTGTTTTAGATCGGTTCCCTTACAATCGATTTAATATTTTGTTCTAATATGTCTATTTTGCACTAGTGGTGAAAGATAGATTGAAATTTAGTTTGAGAGAGGTGATGTTGATTAAGGCGTTGGGATTGAACTTGGCTTCTTAACTCAATTACATTGCCCTTAATTATCTATAAATTGTGTGCTTTATTTTAGTGTTCCTGGAAGTACGTTTTACTTGTAGATTTAACATCATGTGAAAGGAAAAACCTAAGGGTGAGAACAAGACTCTTTAAACCAACTAAAGTCATATATTCATGTTTGGTATATGCCAAGCATTACGAGACTTGATTGGATCTAAACACCAACCAGATGTCTCACCAAAACAACCAATATAAATCAAGTAACTAACACATAAAACAAGAACACAAAAAATATCTAATCAAGTGTGGTACGAAGAGAGTTTAGAAGTTACATTTCAATCCCAAGTAGGAAGGAATTAGTTGCTCATGATGATGTATACAATGAGAATACGAAGTATCCTTCCTCCTTCCATAGCTTTACAAAGATATATAATAAGATTTAAAGCTAAATAGAGAGTTTCTCTCTCTAAAATTGATTTACAAAATCAACATATGAATCACATGGACATGCCTTGTATTTATAGAAAATCAAGTGTTGTTATAGCTTCCATTCTTGAAGATTAGCCATGGAGGTTTCCTTCATGAGTGGGTTTTCTTCCAAGCTTAGGCAACCACCTCGATGATGAGCAATGGAGGTTTCCCTGCCATGGAGGTTTTCCTTTGATGCTCAGCTTCAAATCTAGAGCTTGAGGTTTTCTTGCAGTGAAGGTTTCTTAAAGTGTGGCTCAGCGCCAATATCACTGCTCAGCCACAAGCTTCAATTTTAACTTTTCTCAGTTCATCTTTCTGGCTGAGCTGCAACAAATGTATTAAATTCCACTTTTTATAATTTCTAATCACCACATTTCGTATTTATATGCAATTAAGACAATTTTGATGAGTTTTACATTGATTTAATGCAAGATAAGTGTATAAATAATGTGAAATTTTTACATTGGACGCCAACCTTCATGGCTTTTCTCTTTCTTTGTGTTTCATGATTTCTTTGCTTTCTAATCTCTGATTTAGGTTGTCTAATATATTAATGATCTATTTCTACTGAATTTGGTGTGAATGATGGTAATGTAAGGAATTCTAGGAAAAGAAGTCTGCTTATTATAATTAGTAGTGTGTGCATTGATGGAAGGAGTTAGTGCTGAAGGTTTATCTTGATACTTTAATACCTAATCAAGACTCATGTAGAGTACAATGAGTTGTGTGGTGAGAGGGGCAGAAGGTCTTATCATTAAGAACGGCCCCACGGTTCTTATGACAGTTAAAGGGACTAAAATTGTGTGTATAAGCTTAGGTAGAGCAACTCAAGTCGAGCAATATTCTTTTATTACCACAAGTGCAAAAATCACCCAGAATCATACATCAATCCCTAGAGTATCCTTTTGTGTGATGGGTTATTTGATACTGTTTAGTTTGGTGTATTTGCCATATTGTTTTGTAATTCTATTTTAGTTTGGTGTATCCTTTTGTATGTGTGTGTATGTGTGTGTTGGTATGTGCTTTCTTTTATAAATTAGCTTACCCTCGTGTTTGTCTTGTTGTTTTATGTTGTTTGTCTTCTTTCTCTTACAATGATCACCTTGTTGGGTGTGAGTAGAGATAGTATACATGCATGGTTATCAAACTCGCGAGTTAACTCGTTAAGTCATCTGAGTTTATGTTTCCACTCACCTTGAACTAGTTGACTCAGAAGAAAACTCATCTTTGGAGCAAACTCGGTAGACTCACTGTGAACTTTGTTGAACTCGCGAGTTTGCAGTCGAGTTGGCGAGTCAATATGCTTTCTTCTTTAAACCTGAAACGTCATGTTTCTACTCGTGAGTCTCGTGTTCATGGTTGCAAGTTGCTTGTTGTCGTTGTTGTCTTTGGTGGTTGCCTTAATAGTCTCTTTCGTGGGTGGTCGTATGCTCGCCATTGTCATTCACTTCTTCCATTTCCTTTCTTTACTGGAGTTCTAAATTTAGGGACGACGGTAGAAATTGAGACATTATGTAACTCTTCTATTTCTTTCTACTATGCAATGAAGTTGTTTAGTGAGTTTTAGGGTTTTCTTATTTTATTGTGCAATGAAGTTGTTTAATGAGCTTTAGGGTTTTCTTATTTTATTCTTACCATTTGGCCTCCACTCAAGTCCCAAAAACTTTTATTTTTTATAAAACTCAATATATCATATAATTAAAGTTAATATAATAGAATAGTAATATAAAAAAACTATAAAATATAACTATATACAATATGATAAAATAATAATAATAATATTTTAGTAAAAATATATAAAAAATTATTTATAATATCATATAATATTAAATTTTTATATTATTTTTAATATTTTTTTAATAAACTCTTACGAGTTTACGATTCGAGTTTGTGATTCGAGTTTATGAAACTCCCACAAGTTTACGTAAACTCTCAAGTTTGACATCCTTTGATACATACAGGTTTAGAATTTACTTTAAGAGATGAGAAGTCAGCTAAACAAGATGTTAGAACTTATTACATCTTTTGTGGTAAGAAGTTTTATCTTAGAATAAAGGTATAGTATTTGAAAGGTTAAATCATTTCAGAGATCCCCATAAATCTCAAGTAGGTCTCCTCCTTTTTATTTGACTCAATTGAGTCTTTATTTTGGAAAATTCGTTACAATTAGGTCATTTCTGTTAGTAGTACACTAACAGTGTTAACTATGCCACGTGTTAATACGTGTATTTTTTTATAATTTAAAAAAATTTAAAAATTTCACGTGTCAATTTGATATTGTACCACATGGTAGAGACTGTGTGATGTAACAGTGGCAGTGCCATATGTCACTATTGGATGTGAAAAGTCTCAATGTAATCCCTCTATTTTTTATTTTGTCTCAATTTGGTCACAATTTTTGTAAAACAGAATCAATTTCATTCCTATATCGAATTTAATTTTTATATAAATTTTACAATGGTATTTTTATTATAATTGATTAACAAAATTAAGTTTATTTAAATGCATATTTTGCATTGAATTTTATTTAAATTTTCTTTTAAATATTTATATATTTATAATTTATAGATAAATGTTAGAGTTGCTTTAAAAATTTTAAAACTTTATAAATTCAAATATAAAATTTTAAAACAATTTTATGACAATTTAAATAAACATATTTATTTAAAATTTTACAATTCAATTTATAAAGTTGTTATTTTAACAAATACAGGGATTGTAGATATTGTATTGAGACTTTTCACATCCAATAGTGACACGTGGAACTGTCACTATCACATCACATTATTTCTGTCACATGATACAATGTCAGATTGATACGTGACAATTTATTTTTTTTTAATTAAAAAAAATTAAAAAAAATCACTTGTTTATACGTAATACATAACTAACACGGTTGTACTACTAACAGACAATACCTAATTGTAATAAATTTTTCAAAATAAAAACTCAATTACGTCAAACAAAAAAAAAAAAAAAAAAAATTAAAAATTTTTTAAAAAAAAAAAAAACAAATAAATAACAAAAAAAAAAAAAAAAAAATAAATAAAAGAGAAAAAAAAAAAAAAAAAAAAAAAACATACTTAAAAGTTTCTTACAAAAATAGAACTCAATTAAGTCACAAAAAAAAAGAAAGAGACATACTTAAAAGTTCCTTACAAAAATGAAAATTTCTAAAATGATTTAAATTTAGGATTTAGGAATGATTTAGCCTATTTCGAAATATATAAAATTATATTATACTTTTATACGTTGAAAGACTATTTTAATATACTTTATATTATAAATTATCTGTTTCAAATTTTCATCTATGAAATGTTTTATTTTAATTGCTTTTGACTATTAAAATAAGATGTTAGAGATATCTCCAAATTTGTTTTTTATCTCTTCATACACGATCGAATTAATTTAGATAAGGAAAGATGAAGATTTTTCTAATTTGAATCGATTTGTTTTAAAAGAAAAATTACTTTTAAAAATTACCTCAAAACAAAAATACCATCATATTTTTTCTTAAAGATGTTAAAATAAAAACATGGGTGGAAATGGGATACTCTGGAAGAGAGGGATGAACCCAGTTGTCTGGCACAATCCTTATTTCTTTCCTTCTTCCTTCCATTTTCTTGTCCACCAAGATTTCTCCCTCATTAATTCTTCAACACCTTAACTCCATCCACCTAATTTTTTTGTCTGCGCAACTCATTCCCCTTTAAACATTCAAATAATCAAAACCCACCAACCCAATTGGCTTTCTTTTGATTTCCCACAATGGCCGCCAATTCCCACAGAGTGGGTTCTTCCTACGGCGGCGCCGCCTCTTACAGATCAAGGTATGTGTGTATTTTGTGTGTGTCTTCGAATTCATCATATCTGTGCAGTTAATTGTATGTGATGGATATTGCAGAGATGGGCTTAGCACTCGACCGGTTGGTGCCTCTGAGGAGATCCAATTGCGAATTGATCCCTTGGACTTGGACGAGGAAATCACCGGTCTTCATCGCCAAGTTAGAAGGTTGAAACATGTATGTACCTCCCCCCATTTTCTTTTTTTTATTTCTTATTCTATTTATTCACTCTGCGCTTGTTATTTCTTTGTTTTTGTTGGGCATGTGTGAAATTTCGAAAGATGTCACCTTTTCTTTTCTTTTTCTTTTTTTTTTCTATCAATTGAGCACTTTAGAAATTCGTTTAGACCTGATCAATCAGAATCAGGGAGTGGATTGGATTGGACTGGACTGGACGCATTTGAAGAAATGGAGTTTGATAAGACTCAAGCCCGGTTCATTGTTTTTTAGGAAAATTTAACTCTTTGCTATTTAAACAAGTAGATGTTGATTGAAGACTTGAAGGTGTTGCATGCTATGATGGATGAAAACTTAGTAGAGGGCAAGTTTTAAAAAATGGTCCGCTGCTGCAATTTTAACTTTAATGTTCAAGGTTTGAGGTATTTGGGGTGGTTACAATTGCAGCTGCATCGGTCCTGATAAAATTGAATATTTGACCACCACTGCAGTTTAAAACCTTGGTAGAGAGCACCTGGACTGGTTATGTTTAATAGCCAAGATTTGAGGTTAAATAAGAAGAGCAAAATTTTGAGTTGGGGACAACCTTTTTTCAGCATAAATTAACCCAACAATGAGCTACAGCTAATAGGGATTTCTCTTATTCTATGATTCTGTTTTTTGTCAACTTGTAGGTAAGTAATCCCCTATTCGCCAAATTGTGGTTCTTGTATCATGGGGGTCGCCATTTTACTAGTTTTCCTTGCTCTTTAGTCGTGTATCAGCTCCATACCTTCTATTTTTTTATTCTCTAAAGGGGAAAATTACCTTTTTAAAAAAATCATTCTCTGTGCTACTTTAATTTTTCTGAATTCCATGATAATGATAATCGGTTTGTGAACTATGTTATGATATGCAACTGTGGCTGTGATCACAACCTTGCCACAGTCTTTGAAATATCAAAAAATTACAAACTAATGCAGCTGATGTGGGGGAAACCAAAATAATTATGATGTAATTGCGGTCATAGACCATTTTTTATAGCCTTAGTTGTGAAAACAACCTGGACTTGTTAGATAGCCACTACATAGCGCTTTTTGCAGTATTCCTTTGTCTGCGGTGCCACTCTGTTTGTCTATTGCTGCTTTTGTAGGTGTTGTGGTGGTGGCACGCATCCTGTATCCTCTTGTCATCTTCAGCAAGTCTCTGGCCAATTGAATATTTTAGTTAATATTGTGTCAATTTTATGCATTTTATCTTATTTACATACAACATAAATTTTTATACATGTATAAGTATATCATATATTCTGACCCCTAATGCAACTTTTGCTAGTTGTCCATAATGTTATCCTCCAAGTAATGTAACCAGTGGCAAATCTTCACTAATAATTTTGGAGGCAACAAAATAATATTTTCAAACTAAGTTTAGGTTTAATGTTTAATGTTTAATGTCCGTGCAAAGCCTCTAGAGTCATTCTCCACACATTGCAAGGTAGCATGGACGGGCTTCGTTTTCTCCCACAAGCATAATGCACCACTCTCACCTTGCCCGTGAGTCAAAGATACACGAAAAAAATATACCCTTCTTAATCACTCACAACATTGTCCCAAGTCTTTGGTCTTGATGGAAGAAGCGTTGGAAGTTGTGGATCTGGTGGCGGGGTTGGGGGACCGGAAACTACCCTGTCCCTATTAAGATCCGCCCTTGAAAATAACATATTATTCGTTTTCCACCATCTTCTGCAGTCATTGTCAATTAAACAAGCGGTGGCTTTAGATTACACCTTAAGACATGAATCGTGGAATGGGAAATAAAAATTTCTACATTTTCTAGGTACTTAATTCTTGATACAATGTGCATCTTCTTGGCCCCCAATAGGAATTGTCCATGAAGAGAGCCATGTAAATATGCTTGTGGTGTGTATTCTTCCTGGATTTTTCTCCCCATTCCACATAACAATATTTACTAGAATATTTTACAATTGATGCATGCATGCTGGTTCCAATGATAAAACATTATGTTCAGTTTCCAATTACAAGTTATACGGTGTTTTATCATTGCAGATTGACTCGTTGATTACTTCAATCATATCCTGCTAGTTATTCCTTTTATGGAGCTAGTTGGATGAAACTATATCATGTTTCAAAACTGTCTTCTATATTTTTTTGTTTTCCGTTTCTTCTTCCTTTGTTCTTATCCTTCTTCCATATTTCTGATGCAGGTTGCTGAGGAGATAGGAACGGAAGTGAAGTATCAGAAAAATTTTCTTGAAGAATTGGTACACAATTTCTTTGATAATTTTCACTTCTCTTAATTTGTTTCTACTAGTGTCTGACGTGTGGGTTGCAAAGGGCATGTTTTGGTTCTGAGGTGACACTTATATATATATA
>Ga0214542_1000111_pt1 | contig 110896 bp, 92 predicted proteins | sample CNSS1metaG_FD_160096 | JGI IMG/M metagenome (GOLD analysis project Ga0214542, IMG submission 160096) | Root nodule microbial communities from cowpea collected in UCLA plant growth center, Los Angeles, California, USA - CNSS1 | ecosystem: Host-associated > Plants > Roots > Nodule | place: USA... | reverse complement strand
ATATATGGGCGTCCAAAAATTGGTATCCGCATAAAAAACTCGCAACGACTAAGAAATGGATAATGAAAATGGATACTCGTGGATAATGGGTACGAGTATTTTTTATATTTGCATGTTAACGGGGTGAGTACAGATATTATAGTATTCGTACCGTAGATACCCCTATTTGCTATACTCTAATTAAAATAAAAAAAAAATAAAAAAATATTAAAATATTAACACATTGATTTTGAATGAGTTAATTTTATCAATTGGTCTTAAAACATCTCCATTTATTTGTAAACTGTCATTCAACACTATTTAAATAAGTTGCTTGACCTTTGTTTGAAATTTATAAATGTTATACATTGTATTTTTATTTGAATTTATAGTTCAAATTTGTTGTTAAATATTATTATTTTTATGTAAATACCCATAGATATCCGTGAATATTAAAAAAAATATGCGGATACCCGTACGAATATAGATACGGGTACGGAATGAATATTTAGCTAGCGAATAAAGCATGAAGGAACTACTACTCGTACCCTCCCTTCCCCGTTGACATCCCTTTATATATCTAACTCTAAAATTTCATGTTTCTTTGAAGTTAGAAATAAAAGAATATCTTCGGTATCTATTTTTAGAAGAAAATTATAGAAAATTAGTAGAAGATCGTTTAAAGCATACAATACTTTGATACGATGACTTAACAAGTATTATCATGATGATTTTGGTACAGTGAAAGTTTTAACACTAATAACAATAACTATGGTGATAGAAAATATAAAAAAAATTATAACAAAAGCAATAACTATAGATGAATTAATCTTCCCGTTTCAAATTTTAAATAACTTTAAAATAATAATTTGCGCAAACCATTTCATTAGAATTAGATTGTGATTGATTTAAGACTGCCTTTAAAATTCAACACCATTTTACTAAAAAATAACATCATTTTTTTTCACTCTCCACCTAGCATGTTAGTATCAAATATAAGTACTTTTTATGTGGGATTTTGGAACATATAATAATTTATTCTATATATTAGTAAATAAATATGGTCACCTTATTAACTTTCTCTTTTAACCCAAAAGCTTTCTCTAAGCCTATGGCGGACCGTTCTACTGGTTTTACTGCTTGAACACCTTGTTAAATTTTCAAAGAATTTAATTAATTTATTAAAAATATCATAAACTAATATTTAAAAAGAATAGAAGGATAAGATGCATTCAAAGAACTCTCTCATGTCCCACTTAACTCTTATCCTTTGCTGTAACAATCAGAGCTACCAAATAGGTCAATAACATGTTTCAAATCTGTTGAGTTCATTAGTCAAAATATAAAAAGTATGTTTGACTTTTCTCCAAGTTATCTAAATGAATTTTTGTGTAAATCTTTATGTTTTAACTTTTTTTTTAAAAGGATGTTGTTTAACATTTTAATAATATACAAAATATTGTAATTAAAATATTTCAAAATCATTAATAACACCAACTGAACTTTCATTACAATTACATATAGGTAACGTTCAATGCTCTCATTTCAACTTATTATGTCTTTTTCATTTCTAGTGTCGATGAAAGTCTGTGAACTTTTCTAAAAGGCAGTGCATGTAATTTATCTTTTGACAATGTTCAAGTGGTATAGAATATACAAGTCTTTGTTTCAAATCAGATAATTATTCTTTATTTGCAACAATGGCCATCAGATAGATAATCATTCTTTATTGCTGGAGATAATATATTTGTGTTATGATTATTGTGAAATTCTCAAAATTGTAGTGTTGTCCGTCGTTGGAAGACGTGACTTTTATGACTTTAAAAATTTTAGATAATTTAGTTTATTAATATTTACCAATTTTGATTTTTTAAATAAATATATGTAATTTTAGTTTTAATTTATTACTAATATTAAATAAAAAATTTATTATTGATAAACATCTAAAAGTCTAAAAATTAAGAACATATAAACAATATATAATTCAATAGAATTTGAAGAAAAAAAAATATTTATTAAAAACCGTTACCTATATTATTAACAAACATAAATTAAAAAATATGTTCATATCAAATAAACCAAAAATTGTATACCTCTAAGACTACTATTAAAAAGATATGAAACGAAAATAAATTATTTTTCATGTATACGTTAAATCGAACGTCAAATTTAATTTCATACCGTATAAATTTTATTATTTATTTTTTTATAAATATATTTTTTTATTATTTCATACAATCAACAGAAATTAAATAAATTATTCTAAATTATTTATATAGCATTTTATATTATTTTAACATCAGAGATATTTTGGTAATTTCATTTTTTTATTTATTAAATTTTTTTAATGTCACATCACACAATCTAATCATAAATTGGTCACGAACTTCACTCTCTAATCTACTCTAAAATCTAAAATCACATCCTAATGTCCCTTAAAAAGAACATCAACTTTATCCTCTAATTTCATCTCAAAAGAACACCGTCTAAATTCCGTAAAAAAGATAATATACAATTTATTCTCAAATTCACTCAAATCTATCAATTTCCTCTTCCTCAAACATGTCAAAGTAATCACACCCTATGAGACTAAGAAATTATTGTTGGCCAAAGGTGAAACTATTGTTGCTCTAACTGATAACGCTTAAGCTGTTAATAATTGCTTAAGCAGGAGTGAGACTTATTTCCTTCTTTTCTCTTTTCGTATTTATTTTATTTTTTAATTAATAGTTATCCTTCATTATGTGTTGTATATGTTGATGGGATATTTGGTGATTTTCTTTATCATGTACAATTAAGATAGTAATATTTTTAGTGAAGTGTTAATACATAGAATTAAATTGTAAATTTAAAATATAATTCAAGTAAAAATAAAGAAATGATTTATGTACTGTAAACATAACAGTGTCCATATCATTATGTATTTTGTTATAAATGATAACAAGGATTTCTAACACAAGATTCAAATCATAGCATCAAAAGTTGAAATTTAATCTTTATTGGCTAGAATACAATGAATTATTGACTTAAAAAGCAATTGCTTCTCGTACCCCTCAAATTTCGACCCGCACCTCCTTAATTGTGTGACATATTAGGCATAACTTTACGTATTGCCAAATTTAACTATTTTTTTTTTCTTTTCTTTTCGTCTTCACCTGGTCTTCTCATTTTGCATTTCCATTCTCATTTTTCACTTGCTCCTTCTCCCTCCATTTTTATCCCAAATCATTGTTCTTTGTGGCCTTTATTACAATGGTGCTACTGCATTTAGAGAATTCAGAGACGAAATTTGTGATAGACCATTAGGATTACGACGGTTAAGGTACGAGATTTTTGTTATTTTATAGAATCATTGCCAGAGAAATTTCTACAAGATACAGCAGCTCCACGAACCATTGTCTCCTTCATGAAGGAGATTAGTTTCAAATGAAACTTAGAAGGATAAAATTGAAATTTCAAAAAATAAGGGGGTGCAAGTATAAATTGCTGAAGTGCACGAAGCCGTTGTCTAAAATTTCTGATGTGGCAGTATGAATATAAAATATAATAATTGCTGACCCACTCATTTTTTTTTTTCTTAATCTTTCTTAAAATTTTATCTTAATTTGTATCAACAATTAAGATTTGGTGTTACATTAAAACTGATTTAACATATTTTAAACTTTATTATTCTTATGCACTATTGTTTAACAAGTATTTTATTTTATTTTTCACCATTATTTATTTATCTTTTAATTTTAGATGACACGGGGTCTTATTAGTATTTATGTATCTAAGCACATAAAAAAAATGTATAAACACTTTTATACAAGAAAGATAAAAATATTTGTAAATATTTATTATCAACAAATAATGAATATTTTATTATTCAAATATAAACAAATTGATTACGTATATCATATTATCATTATCAACAAACTAGATGCTATCGCGTCTGTATGTACACAGTTTTTGATTTTGTATGATATTATATTAGTAGTTGATGATATTACAATGTTATTAAGTTAATAAACAAAATAAAATTATGTTTATAAAAAATAAAATGAAATGTATATAAAAGTTATGAAAAAATAATTGTTATGAATAAAAAAAAAAGAAAGAAAGAAAGAAATAATTTTATAAAAACTTGTAAAAATAATCGTTAATTTTTTAAAATTTAACAAATAATTACATCATGAAAGATAAAGTTGAAATTATGAAAAGTGAATACAAAATAAAATTCTCTTTATATATAATATATAATATATAATATATAATATATAATAATTATAGATATCCGATGCGACAAAAGTCAGTACACAAAATACTTTTTAATCAATTATGTATTCTTCTAATTTCAAATTAAACAAAATTCAGTGATAGCAGATAAATTTAATTTAATTTCAATGTCAACTTCATATTCACGTCGCTTCTTTATTTATATAGTGAAAAATATAAAATTTGTCATTAAATATGAATTACAATTTTTTAAAGACGCCTAAAATATTTAAAAATATTTAATCATCATTGCAGAAATTTTCTAAGGGGATGGATCGCGCCCTTTTAGTGTACTTTTCATTTAAAAAAAAAAAGGAAATATAAAACAATGGAGAATATTTTTTAAATGTGGAGAAAAATATTTTCTTATTGAGAACAAAAAGCTAATTATTTTTAGGAGTTGAAGTTATTGAACTATTTTTATCTTTATACCCAAAATTAGAATGTGATAAACTTTTATACTCTTTAATTATGGCTTCATAACCTTCATGTTATCTTGAAAGTGTTTTATGCAAATTTCTCAACCTCTATTCAAGGTTACAACATGTAAATTTTATGTTTAAACCCCAACTATAAATGGAAACGATAATATTTTTGAGAGGGCAAACTTATTTGGTTTTTTCCTTTTTCTTTTTTCCTTAGTAACAAGGGGAGTGTATTTCTATTAAAGGGTAGGAATATATTGAAATCAGATTTGTCTATTTAGTAAAAAAAAATGGCTAAGGCTAAGAATTAATTTATGATGAAACCAATTTAAAGAACATACACATATTTTAGAAATATAAATGGATGAAATACATGTATCGCACCTATATCGGATAAGACACGTATCCGATATGTCGATGCATTTGTTTTTTAAATAATAGAATACGATATATGATAGATACGTAATATATAAATATTAAAAAGTATACAAATTATTCTTAAAATTATAATAAATATATCACTATTATATGTGAATCCAAATTAAAACAATATGTTTTAAATTCTTCAACACAAAAAATATAAATTATTGTCATCATAAAAGTACCAGTACAACAAAACTCTTAAACAATGATCAATTTTAATAACCAAATATATGTTAGAAAGAAATTATTTTGGTAGTTAAAACCTTAATAACTAATGTCAGTGACCAATTTATAAATCAGTTTATAATAGAAACGATTTTAGTTATCAATTTAGAAATCGATTATAATTTTTTGAACTATTTTAGTTATTAATAATGTTTAGTTTATAAATTGGTACCAACCTAAATTGATTATTATAATGACTAACTATTTTTTGTCACTAAAATTAGATCGTTGTTCAAATATTTTCTTATAATCTAATATGATTTTATAAATTAAATACTTCATTAATAAATATCAATAAAATATCATAAAATATCAAAATATATATATATATATATATATATATATATATTAAATATAAATACGTGATTCGTATTAAAATATAGATATATCATAAACTATCGATATATCATAAACGTCATAAATATAAAATTGGAAAAATATAAATAATTATACGAGTAAATACAAAAATTGCACGCATAACGTTGGACGTTTCATATCCACGTAAAGTCAAGTATCACCGCAGCATTGCCAAATCAAAATCTTATTTAAATCTTATCTATAGAGATTTTTTTTTTGCAAAATATTTTCCCTATCAATATATCCAGATATTTAAGTAAAGTTTGAGCTAAAATAAATCTGAATATTTATATTAAACTTTTTAATATTTTTAAGGCTTTAACGAGATAGGATGAATTTGTTGAAAAACATTTTTAATATTCGAAATTTGAAATTAGAGCAAAAATATGCTTTTTATTTATTTAATCAGTTATATGAGAGAAAAAATATACATATCATCATGACTATATTTAAGGATCTAAAAACCGATAGGATTACATTTCGTTAATGAAAAATGATATTTTGATTATTAAATTTTGACTACTTATTTTTATAACATGATGTGAAATTTTTTAAGTGGTTTTGGAATACTGACAATAAGAAAATGAAGAAATGGAGAACCACTTAAAAAAAATCACCTAAAATTATAAAAAGAAAGTTGTCAAAATTGAGTAGTTAAAATACCATTATTTTTTTATTTTTATTCTTATATATACGTTGGAATCAGTTATACGTTGTTTTCTCATTAAATAGCAACGAAAATAAACATGAATTTCCGTGTTTTTGAAATTTAATCACGGAAAATAAATGATATTTTGCAATTTGATAACTTAAGATATGTTATATTCGAAATGATTTTGAAATATAGAAAAGTAAGATGGTAAAATGGGCTAATTTGATTTGCTCAATTCTTAATCTGCTAAAAACGAGTCGGAACCGGCTGTTTCACCATTTTCTTTTCTTAAATATTTTTTATTTTCTTTTAACTTTTTTAATTTTTGTTTATAAAATTTATATATATATATTTATATAATATAAAAAAATATATTTTTAATTATTTTTAATTTTTAAATAAGTAAAACAAAAGACAGATTAACTGATTGAAAATTCTAATTCGACTCAATTTTTTTATGACCGAAAATGTGAACTTCTTTAACATGTTTATAAAAAAAAATAATTATTTAAAATTATCATTTCAAATTATAGAAAGGAGTAATCAAAATTTATTTATTAAAAAATTATTCTCTTTTAATTAATTAAATTAAATTAAGGTTAACTGAATTAAATTGCGGCGTTACAGTACAATTAGAAATAACGTTTGGTTATAGAGTAATAATATGTAGTACCAGACACTGTTGTACTACTTTCTTCTCTCCCATTGCATTTAATTCATCCAACACACTCAACCACATCTCTTTTCTTCTTCACTCTCACAAATCAATTCCAAAACCTAAGCTTTAGATGGATGAACACATGCACGGGATGGGAGGGATGGCCCCGTCGCCGCCAACCGCCAACGACACCATGGGCACCATGATGCACCACAAGATGATGATGCACATGACCTTCTTCTGGGGCAAAGACACCGATATTCTCTTCCAAAACTGGCCCGGAGGCAAATCGAATATGTATGTATTGGCCCTCGTTTTCGTTTTCGTCATTTCGGTTTTCGTGCAGTTGCTCTCGCACACCCGTTTCATCAAACCCGGTTCAAACCATGTCGCCGCCGGTCTGTTCAAGACCCTCTTGTTCGCTTTCAGGGTTGGTCTCGCTTATCTGGTTATGCTTTCAATCATGTCTTTTAACGGTGGCGTTTTCTTGGTTGCTGTGTTAGGTCAGACCTTGGGGTTTCTCATTACCACATTCGCTTTCAACAACAAATCGCCCCATGACGAGGGTTTTGATCTTCCTCCAATTTCTTGTTGATTAGCTTATCTTCTATGTTTTTTTTTTTTTTGAGTTTTTCCCCCTTTTCTTAATTGCCTGTAACATTTGCACATGTAATGAAATTGGAGGTGTTTTTTGTGTTGAAACCTAAATTACAATGGAGTGCTTGTGTTTATGCGAATAAGGCTGTTGATGTTGTTGTTAATGAGTTCATTCTGTGTTTGTTTATGTCTACCACTGGAACCAACGATGGTGACAATATAATGAACGTGGCAGCACGCAGAAACATGGTGGTACCACACCTTTATTATTTTGGATGATTCTGTTCTATCCATCCATGGAATCTTGTGAGTTTTTTCACCAAGTAGCATCTAAATTTATTACTGCTGACAACGATGACCAACTACACACTGTTCTTGATTATTGTTTGATTTGGTCAAGCATGTGTGTTTGGATAATATGGATGGGATGATTCTCCACAACGTTTGGTTGTTATTCTTCGGGGGTTTATGTTTCTGCTGAATGATGATGCTATCTGGTAAGTGAAACTTAGTTGAGATTGAATATTTATCCAAGATTTTTAGGAGTACTATTCGATCGTTTGTTCCCATCTCCCTCTTATCTCTACTATGGTATAAAAGATATACTTTTTTGTGCTATCGATAATTTAATTATTTAATTAAATTATTAGTTATATATATATATATATGTAATAAAATAGTTTGTTTTCATTTTGTATCTCCTATTGGTTATAACACGTCAACATTAAATATAATTAATATAAACATTAAATGTAAATGAGTATAATGGGCATGGAAAAAAAATTATTAGAAAACAGATAATGCTGCAAAAAATAGAGGTTGTTTCATTTTAGTTATCTTGTGCCGTGTATAAACAGATATACCTCTTTTAGCTACTTTTAATGCTATTGGCAATTTAATTTTTTATAATTTGTTATTGTATTCGAAGAGATCTCTTTTCTCTTAAAAAACTGTCTTTTGACAATATTATAGAAGGTAAGAGAAAAGAGAAGACAAATTAATTTTAAAATTATCTTTTTTATTTTAAATATTTTTTAGAGAATAGGTTTTTTAGTATTAGAGGTCAACTTCACCTCTGGAATATAATGCCATTGGCACTTTTATTTATTATAATAGTGTTATTGTATTCGAAGAGATCTCTTTTCTCTTATAAAAATGTCTTTTGAAAATATTATAGAAGGTAAGAGAAAAGAGAAAAATTAAGTTTACGATTATCTTTTTTATTTAAATTTTTTTAGAAAATAGTTATTTTAGTATTAGTGGTCAACTTCACCTCTCGAATATCACTGATTTCAAAAAGAATATATTTATTCTAACCAAAAGCTTGAGTGAGAGATAATTTGAAATAAATTTATCGTATGTTTAAATCAACTCTAGCTTACATTAATACTTATATTTATTTCATATTATTTGATATTATGTTTGTTTGTATGGTTATTTAAAGCTTAAATAATTATGATTTAATTTGCATTTCTTTTATATATATTTTTTTTCTTCAACGAAAACTTATTATTTGGTATTAGAGTTTTAAGAAAGCAACAAATTTCTATTTTTTTTTCTTTTTTGGCGATATTGGCGATGTAAGGTGTCTTTAATCAATCATTAGTCATCTATTTGAAACTTTGGATTGTTTTATTTTGGAGATAAGTATAAGAGCATATACATTGCTCATGTTCTTGTAATCGCCAACAAAATGAGAGCAAATGTTGAAGATTTGGAAGATGTTGTCATTGTGGAAAAGAGTTTATGGTCCATGACATCCAAGTTTAAGTTCAATTGAAAGATCCATACAGGTATGCATGTTGGTAATTGATGAGTTGCAAAGCAATGTACTCGTGCATGAATAATGCATGAGTAACATTGTCCTTGAAGAATGCACTCTGAAGGTGAGGTCATGGAAACCATTATTTGGATCATGAAGAAGATGTAACAATTTTGGATTTATAGGGCATGGAAGAAGCATGCAATTCTTTGATAAAGCAATAATGGAATGTTATGCTTGCCACAAGCTTGGTCAATTTCAGTGAAAATGCAACAAAGGAGTAACAAATTTTGAAAAAAACAATCAAGTGGATAAGGAAGAAGACATGTTCGTGATGGCATATGTTGAAGATGTTGCAGGTGGTATCAATTGAGGCTAAGTGGACTAGGTCATAATCAAATCGTGACACTTGGGCTGTTACACTCTTAAGTAAAAAGAGTTGTGTCCTGACTAATGGTTATAACTTTGGTTTAATGATAAACGCTAGATCTTAACAATTGGTATCAGAGCCAATGTCACAAGTTCGATTACACAACGTAGACGTGTGGTTTCTCAACTATAGGTATAGTAATCACATGAGTGAAAAAAGACAATATCTTTTTGATCTTAATGAAAAATTGACATATTCAATGAAGTTGGGAAGTAATTCAACCTTAGTGGTTAATGGAAAGGGTAACATCAGACTAAAAGGTAATGGAAATGTTAGCATCATTTGTGGTGTCTTTTATGTTCCAAAATTGAAGAATAATCTACTAAGTCTAAGAAAATTGAAATACAAGGGTTGAATATTTTGTTTCAACAAAGGCAATGCAAAAAACGTGCTAACAAAAGGTTTGATCATAAATGTCTACGAACATAATGTTTATCTTGTTTCTAACATTCATTTATTTTAACATAATCACATAGGACACAATTGTGGCATTGCAGGTTTGGGTGTTTAAGCTTCAAAGGCTTACAAACTTTGCAACAAAAAGAAATGGTGAAAGTGTTACTATTTTCGAAGTTGCCCTCAAATGTCTATGAAGATTTTCTTGTGGGTAAACGACATTGAGACTTGTTTTCAATGACAGATTTCTTGGATAGCATCCCAAATTCTGCATCTCGTTCATGTCAGCATTTGAGGACAAATATAAGTTAGTCTCAAATAGAAATAAAATGGACTTTATTACATTTACTCATGATTTTAACCGAAAAAACATGGCCTATATTTTAGCAAAAAATTCAAAAGATTTTACGTTTTTAAGAGCTTTAAGATGCATTAGCAATAAATGAGTTTAGAGAAGGATTGCATATACATCGTGGTGGAGAGTTTACATCTTGAGAATTCATCAATTTATGCAAAGAATATGGGAAAATTGCTTACCACAATAAAATGTCTTTTAGAAAGTATCCAATGAGGTGTTGCAGCGTTTTCAAATGAATTAAAGCAATTCTATTTAAGTGCAATGATTTCCTTATTTTAAACTTTGAAAGGATGGAAATGGAATTAAGGTGGAAAAAACTCATTTCAAACAAATTATAGGTTTTCATGTCATTAAAAAAGAGAGATTAAGCCCAAATTATTGAGAATGTGGGTTGTGATACATATTTTATTCTTATATTTTAATTTCTGTATGATTCTTGATCACTAAGAACTATATGACAGACTTTCAGACTTATCTCTAAAAGAAAGAAGCAAAGCCTAAAAGAAGAGAAAACTATATCAATGTTGACTCGTCATTGAATCCATGTAAGAAGAATTTCCCATTTATTGATCCAGTGTCTTCAATCTTTCTTTGCTTCTCTTGACTTGCGGAAACTTGAATAATCAATAGGTCCATTCTTGAGGCAGAAGCATCTCATTCTGCATATGTGATTGTTGGTTGCGTGATTGAGTGTTTTGTAGTGAATACATGCCATCACTGGTACTCACTAAAACATCTGCAAACATAAAACTAACATAGCAACTCAATTTCATTCATCTGCATATGTTTATTAGCCAAGTTAATTAAAGTCAACTATAATTTCCCTAACCTTAATCCAATCGAACATCATATCAATTAAAGTTGAACTAATGAGATATTGATCCAGATTTAAAAAAAAATTAAAAAAGAAGAATAATTCTTAATTTTTAACTAAAATTTGAATTTTAAATAATGAGAAGGAGGTACCCTGCAGGGGAGGGAAGCCATGAGGTTTAGTAGGTCCACACGTGGCAGCCATTTGGTCAAAGTGGACTTGCAAAGCCTGCACCACTCTTGCCGGTATCAGAACTGTGGTGCTTCCTTTACCTTTTCAAATCACAAACATCAAAGAAAAATGTTCATTTTTTAATTCAGCTAAATGCAACAACCAACCCAAAAGTCTCAGACATGTGAACCAAATACTGGAAACAAACAATCGGGTACGGTGAGATTCTACATCAGGATTCACCTAAGTCAACGACCACTGAACAAACAACGTGTGACGCAAACGAAGAAGCGCCAAAAAATGTTATGTGAACCGAAACGATACCTGGTCTCTTACGTGACTCCAACGGGGCACCAGTTTCTCCACGTGGCAAGAAAACACCAGTTCCAGAATACGATGAGCCTCTTGAACCAGTTTGATGCTGTGAACGACCCTGCTGCCATGGTGGACGAATCCTTCTTCCGTAATCACACCCAACGTTAACTCCTTTACCTTTCTTTTCAAATTGCTGTGATATCTGCCCTTGAATTTTCCCTACATATGCTGTTGAGTCCTGTTTCCGAGACAGAATCTCCTCTTGTCTGATCCGAGACGACTATAATAAGGAAACAGACAACTCAAAAAACTATGTTGTTGGACGACAGAATTGGTTGTATGAATTAAATTTAACTGAAAGATTAACGCTTTTAATTTCTCGAGAAACAAATAGAAAAAGGGTGTGAGTGAAATCAATGTGAATGTTATCTCACTTGAATAGCTCGAATTTGTTCCTGAAGGAGTGAGTAGAATCCAACATTTGAGGTCTCCAACCTCTGATTCACGTAACCAGGATGATATTCGGAACTGTCGCTTTCGTCCAGCTTCATCTTCTCTAACATCTTCATGGTATCATAGTTGCTTTCCCAACAAAATTCATGGCCCGTAGGCGATGGTTCCTGAGAATAATAAGAAGGAGAAGAAGAAGAAGAAGAACCTTGAGGACTCCCCTGGATTGAGCTCACGGTTGACGATTTCGTTGACTGCGGCGAAGTATTTGAGTCCAATAGCTTCAGCAAGAGAAAAAGACATAAACAAAAAAAAAAAAAAAAAAAAAAAAAAAAAAAAAAACATGATAAGGCCATAGCTAGAAACCTGGGGGGAAAAGCATTTTTTTAAAATTTGGAGACACTGGCATGGTAGAAGAAATAGGAAGTTTACCGAATCCAAATGATGATGAGGATGAATGGCTGAGAAATGTAATTTGTGTTGGTGTTGAAGCATGGTGGTGTGTTTGGCGTGTGGCTGGGTGGAGCAGGGGAGTGAAATGGTGAAGGATTGAAATTGACAGGGAATGAAGTTGAGGCATGGGTTTAAATCTGGTCCGTTGGTGTGATGGGTGTCACGTGATGATGGGAGAATAGCCATGATATGATAAAGGGAGAGATTGTAGTTGTGCAGGAAGATGATGAATGAAAATGATGAGATAGGTAAGGTGGGACTTTAATGAGTTGCAATTATGGTTGTCAATGATTACTCAGACAAGGGAAGAGTAGACTCTGTGTGTTTGTGCGTGCCCCCAAATAATAGCACAAAGAAGGTTTTAAAAAGGAGAGGAAAAAACAGGCAACATAAATTGAGACGAATTTTAGGTTAAAGAGATGAGACATGTTTAGTGAAACAGTTGGAATGGAAGACTATTGTGCAAGACTTAAAAGTTAGAGTCCACGTCTGCACTGGAAAAGGAAAGGAAGTAAGGAAGAGGGAAATTAAGGAATAATAATGGAACATTATTTCAAATGTTTCGGCGTTAATTAATGCTGAACTTTATGAAGCGTAGCTCCAACTGCAGAAAATTGAAGTAAACAAAACGGCGTTTATTCTTTGCTATTCTACGAAGGTTCTCATTTAGTGCTCCAATGCGATATACTTACTACTCATTATGTAGTTTTGACTTTTAAGTGATGGTCGAATATTTGGCACTAAACAAAAGGTTTAAGTTTAAGGTGACAACAAAATCACCCACTTTAAAGCACGCCACAATTCTAATTAATTGCAAACACTAAAAGCCTTCTATTTGTTGACAAAACGTGTATTGTGGTGGATTGGCCGTGATGTGTACTCCTTTAAGACTTGTTATTTGTTTTTATTCACTTTATTATGTATGAAAATGTGTCTAATGAGAAAAAATTATATTGTGAACAAGATTGACCTATGATCCAATGGATTAGAATAAACCTGCAGGAAGAAAAAGTTTGAATCATCTGCTGTAATTTAAGGTCAATAGTAATGACATTGATATTATTATTTTCTCACTTTGATCCTTATATTTATACAACTCAATATTAAAATTCTTTGTCGAAATTGAAATAATATATGAGCTTTAAAAGAGAAGGTTGAATAAAATATTAATATTTTTTTTTGCAAAAGTTTTTAAAATATCGATATGGGTAAATAGCCATATGCAATCGTCATTAATTTAAAAATGTTCATAGAATACTTTCACAAATATGTACAAAGATATAAAATAGTACAAGTCTATGATGAAAATATCATTGAAGACTTATTTTGTATTGATTTACTCAAGTTTAATTACGTTAATTTCTTGTTCTTTTTAAAAAACTCTTCGAGGTTATTATGTAACTAAAATATATAAATTTAATTTGGAATATCCTTTTTATTTCCTTCTAATATAAATAATACAAATTTTCTTTCTTTACACTAAATCATTTATAGCACTCATATGAATTTTGCAATTGTCTCACTTTTTATTATACCCAAAAATATTGTATAAAACACGATTAATAAGTCTCTACAATAAATTTTAAACTCACCATTATTTACATAAATTTACAGGTACGAAAGATTTAGAGATAAAAATTTATTTTTAATCTTGAACGCAATCGAGATTTGACTCTATTCAATTTTATATAAGTCTATTACAACTTAACTATATGTGAGTTTAGTTGGCTTTAGGTAAGTCTGACTTAATTAAGTTAAGGTGGACTTGACTCAAATGCATTTGAGGAGGTTCAAATTGGCTCGACAAAAGGTAGGCTTAACTTAACTCAGCTCGATGTGAGCCTAAAATTACTCAATTCATGGTGGGTTCGACTTAACTCAGCCTAACATGAGCTCAATGTGGACTTTACTCGACTCAATTCAATGTGAGTCTGACTCTACTTGTCTAATATGGAATTAACTTTATTAGGCTCGACATGGGTTTGACTTAACTTGATTTGAATTGATTGGGCTTGAGTGACCCTACTCAACTTGGTCTGAGGTGCATCTAACTTACCTTGATCTGAGGTGTGCCTAACTCGACCCTAGGTGGATATGACTCGAGTTGACTCTTTGTGGGCCCAATTGACTTGGCCTGACATTGACTCAACTCGACTTGGCTCGATTTGGGTTGGAATCAACTTTATCCAACGTACACTCAAATAAACTCAACACAATGTGGACCTTATCAACCTTGGATTGACTAGAATCCAATCTAAATCAAGTCAAACTCAAATGACTTACTTGATTTAGACCCAACTCAACCTTGTTATCTTAACATAAGATCAACTTGCATAGTTCTACTATCTACCCGACTTGACTTTACCTATATGCTACCTAACTATGCCAGCATGAGTCGAGCCCAACTTGCACAATCCAACCTTATTTTTCCTATCTTGTGTTCAATCCTACTCAACACAACTTGAACTAAACCTATCTTAGATTGATATGAACTTGATTTATCGACCTAACCTATAGGTCCATGTCAACCAACTTGATATGGTGCTAACCAAACCTAAATTAACCTGGCAGGCCTTTTTCATATTAAATTTGAATTTTGATCGAGTAAATGTTTTTTATGTGCATCAAGATTTTTTTTTAGTAATGTTTATTTTAATTTCACTTTTACATAAGTTTTTTACTTTAAAAAGTGACACATGGGTTGCTTTTGACCATGAATCAAGTTTATAGGTTGTTGTCATTTTGATCATGTGGATTTTTTTCATATACAAGCTTTTAAAGTTCTGATTCATATGGTCAAAGTCAAACCATGGATCAAGTTTATAGGTTTAATTCTAAGAACCATTTTTATTTGGATCAGAGTGAAAAAAAAAAAGAAAGAAAAGAAAAAACTAAAAATGTTTGTTTGTTTTTAACATAGACATAAATAGACTATTTTTATCCCTTCTCCAAATAATGTTCTATAAATAATTTAAAGTAGTTTATTTTAAAAACTTTTACTTATAGTTTTAAACACTTCAACTAGCTTCTTATTTATTTACTTTCATTTCATTATATTTCTTAGTGTTAAATATGTTGTCCCAATCACACCTCAGGCGCACGTGACACAACCTAACCGAGTTTATTTCCCCAAGATTGTCAGCGGTACACGGCCAACCAGACTCCCCAGGCCGAGAGCCGAGCCCTGCTTACTAAGAGCACCTCCAAGGCCCACAAATGTTAGCGGTGCATGACCACCAACCAAACTCCCTAGGCCGAGGGCCGAGCCCACGACCAGTAAGGATAAGGGCGCCCCCAGAGACAAGGATGTCAGCGGAGCACGACCTTTATCAAACTCCCTAGGCCGAGTACTAATCTCCGCACACCAAGGCACCTAAAACCTGACGGCCCCCAGTCAGCAGCAGCCTGAGCTAACCAAGGTAGCCCCAAGTGACCAATCCCTCAGATCCGCATGGCCGAATACCGAGCCCCCCCTTACTAAGAAGAAACTTATCACCCATACCCGTAACCAACACTCATGGCATAAACAACCCTCAAGGGCTTATTGGTATTTTCACCCCATACCAGTAAACCCCAAGAAAGGTAAATAGGTGTTTGGGCCTCCAAAGCCCATTGTAAGTAGGACCCACAGGTAAAATAGTATATATAGCACGTTATCCCATGCATTGGTTACGCATTAATATATTCTCTGAAAATCCTGACATCACCAGTGCTAACTTAGGCATCGGAGTGTCTTTTGCAGGTCCCCTGCGCCGCCCTTCATATTTGACCGAAGTAAAGGAAGGCAACCAGAGACCAGATATCCGGATACCTCAACGGATTTGTGGACTATAGCTTGGCCCTATAAGAACAATTGGCGCCCACCGTGGGACCGACAAGTATTTCGCAGATCTTGGCGGTAACTCCCGAGATAATGGTATCCACAAGAAGCAGAGTAGCTGAAGTTCCTACCGAGGCACCAAATGCAGAAGCTGGGGACCCCGGCCCCGCGTCAGAAATATCGCGCATCCTGGAGGCCCAGGCCCGCATGCAGCAAGAATTCGCAGAATATAAGAAGAGAAACGCAGACGAAATGGAGGCTCTACGAGAAGAGAATTCCCGCCTTCGAAGGAGGATCGAGGCAGACAAGGCAACAGCGGAGCCCCACCCCACGCACTCTCGGGTAGAGGTCCCTCCTACCGAAGACGAGAGCGAATATAGGCCCACTGGCAACACTAGGCGGAAACTACAGCTCCCTGGCCTCCAGGGGAAACCGCCGTCATCCCTTTGTGGACGGCATCACTGAAACCCCCTACCCCATAAATGGAAGGCACCTACCGTCACTTACGATGGCTCGACCGACCCAGATGAGTTCGTATCCATTTACACGAACCAAATTAGCTTTTACTCTACAGACGATGCCATCCTGTGCAAGTCATTTTCGGTGGCGCTTAGAGGTTCTGCATTGGAATGGTTCATGAGCTTGCCACCCTACACCATTGATTCTTTCACCACGTTAACGACAACCTTCACCACCCAGTTTGACACCAGCCACCGCCACGACCTCACAACAATCTCCGACAGGAGGAGGGAGAGCCGCTCCGGGTCTTCATAGATAGATTCGGGGCCATCGCCATGAAGATCAAGGACCTGACCCCCAACCTAATCTTAACCTACATGATGACTTCCCTTAGACCAGGACCATTCGCCGATGAGTTAGCCATGTGCCCACCCCTAGGGATGCAAGAGCTCAGGAAGAGGGCAGCCATGTTCATCAGGGTCGAAGACATGCGACGGTATCAGGACAACGTCCAGTCGGCCCCAATCCAAGCGGAAGCTAAGAGGCCCGCGAGAGAGCCAGTATCGCGTGAGCCAAATCGCCCAAGAGAGCGGAAGCAGTCCAGGTTCACCAGTTACGCACCTCTAAACACCACCAAGTCCCGTATCCTAGATGAGGTCTTGCAGGCGGCGTTAATCCCACCACCCCGAAAATTTCAAAATCCACCCAACGCGGACATGAGCAGGTTCTGCCGGTATCACCGCAACAACGGGCACACAACCGAAGAGTGTGAAACGCTGCGAGATAAAATAGAGGAGTTGATACGCGCTGGTCACCTAAGACATTACATACGGGGCAAAGAAGGAGGATCCCGACCCCGTCACGACAAATCCGACGGTAGGAACTTTGAGCGAAGGGACGAAAGAAGACCTGAGCGTAGAGAGCCGCAGAAAGAACCAAGGAGAAACCAGAATGACGAACATAGGGCGGCGAACCAATAGGAAAGACAGCCTGACGACAGACCCCCCCTAAGAGGAACGATCAACACCATATCCGGCGGTTTCGCTGGCGGAGGATGCTCATCTTCTTCAAGAAAGAGACACTTGAGAGCCATCCAATATGTGCATGCTGTAGCCAACAGGCCACAAAGGAGAATGCCCCCATCACATTCACAGACCTAGACTTCGCAGGAACTGATCCAAACCAAGATGACCCCATGGTCATAATTGTCGAACTCCAAAATTTCGCGGTAAAGAAGGTACTAGTCGACCAAGGGAGTTCGATAGACATACTGTATTGGAAGACCTTCCGAAAGTTGCAGATACCCCCGGAAGATTTGACACCATACGATGACCCCATATACGGATTCGCCGGCGAAAGAGTTCCGACCAAAGGTTACGTTGACTTGCATAAAACCTTTGGTGAGGGACAGGGAGTTAGAACCATACTGATCCGTTACTTGGTCGTCGACGCCCACACCTCATACAATGTGCTACTAGGACGTCCCTCCCTGAACGCAATAGGAGCAATAGTATCCACCCCACACCTGGCTATGAAATTTCCCTCGCCATCAGGAGACATCCTCACAGTGCATGGCGACCAAAAGGCAGCCAGGGAATGCTACATGGCCAGCCTAAAGTTGCCTCAGCCCCCCCTCACGGCTCACAACATCGAAACCACTCCCGAAGGAGCTCTCTTGGTTGGAGACGACCTCGACCCCAGAATCAATTCTGATTCTCGTGTGGAACCAATGGGAGAAACAAGGCAGTTTCCCCTGACTCGCGCAGCAAATAGAAAAGGTACTCCTCGACAATGCTGATCTATTCGCATGGACCGCTGCGGACCTCCCCGGGGTCCATCCCAGGATAGCTTCCCACAAGCTATCCGTTTTCAAAGAAGCCAAACCTGTCTCCCAGAAAAAACACAAACTAGGAGAAGAGCGGAGGCAAGCCGCCAAGGCCGAAGCAGAGAAGCTAAGACTGGCCGAATTTGTGGGCGAAGCCCGCTACACAACGTGGTTAGCCAATGTCGTTCTGGTCAAGAAACCTAACGGGAAGTGGCGAATGTGCGTCGACTACACTAACCTCAACAAGGCCTGCCCCAGAGACGCTTACCCCCTCTCCAGCATAGATTGACTCGTGGATGGAGCAGCAGGGCATGCAATGCTGAGTTTCTTAGATGCATATTCCGGGTATAACCAGATACCAATGGCCTAGGAGTACAAATTAAAGACTGCTTTCATCACCGAGGAAGCCAACCTCTTTTACAAAGTTATGCCCTTTGGCTTAAAGAACGCAGGAGCGACATATCAACGTTTAATGGATAGGGTTTTCGAACCACTCCTGGGAAAAAGCGTCGAGGTATTTGTGGACGACATAGTGGTAAAATCCCCCGACCCAGTGCAACACTCGTCTGACTTGGTAGACGTCTTCGAGGCAATCCGAGCATATAACTTAAGGCTAAACCCAGAAAAATGCACCTTTGGCGTCAACGACGGCAAGTTCCTAGGTTTCATGCTCACACAGAGGGGAATCGAAGCCAACCCGGAAAAATGTCAAGCAATCATCAATATGAGAAGCCCAGTCACTGTTAAAGAAGTTCAACGCCTGGTAGGCAGGCTAACGATAATATCCCGCTTCCTTCCTAAGCTCGCAGAGAAAACCAGACCAATGATCAAGTTACTCCAAAAGTCAACAAAGTTCGCATGGGACGACACCTGCCAGTAAAATTTTGACCAGTTGAAGCAACTACTCACCACCCCACCAATCTTAAGCAAACCCACCCCTGACGTACCCCTGGTAGTTTATATTTCAGCATCCGACAGCATCGTCAGCGCGGCGATTGTCCAAGAAATCGATAACCAGCAACAACCCATTTACTTCGTCAGTCGCGTGCTGCAAGACCCAGAGACACGTTATCAAATGGTAGAAAGAGTCGCCCTATCACTTGTCACAGCAGCAAGAAGGCTTAGACCATACTTTCAAAGTCATCCGATAATCGTAAGAACCGACTGCCCAATCCAAAAGATCTTACAAAAGCCCGATTTGGTCGGTCGTTTGTCGGCATGGTCGATCGAACTATCAGAATTCAGCATCCAGTACGAACCGCGCGGCGCGATCAAGGCCCAATGCCTGGCAGACTTCGCCAATGACTTGCAAAATTATACAGCTATCCAGAGCCGATGGTGGACCATGCACGTGGATGGTTCGTCCAACCCGCAAAGAGCAGGTGCGGGCGTCGTGCTGGAAGGACCAGGCAACGTCCTCATTGAACAATCCCTACAGTTCAAGTTCAAAACCTCCAACAACCAAGCAGAGTACGAGGCGGTCATCGCTGGCCTCCACCTGTCCAAAGAAGTTGGAGCAAAGCGACTCATATGCAAAACTGATTCCCGTCTAACCGTAGGCCACCTAACAGGCGAGTACCAAGTAAAGGACCCCCTGGTGGCGCAATACTACCACATAGTCACTGATATGATCAGCTACTTCGAAGACTTCAAAATCGAACATGTACCAAGGGCAGATAACGCCAGGGCGGACCTCCTATCCAAACTCGCCAGCACGAAGAAAAAAGGCAAGTACAAGTCACTCTTGCAACAAACCTTGGAGGCGCCATCCACCGAATGTGAGCCCCAATGCATGCAAATCACAACACGTGACACCTGGATGGACCCCTTCATCCAATACTTACAGAGCGGGACCATACCTAAAGAGGAGGAAAAGGGTTGGACAAGAAAAGCGGCACGTTACACGCTGATTGAAGGGGAACTCTTCCGAAGAGGCTTCAGCACCCCACTTTTGAAATGTATCACTGTCGGCAAAGCCGATTACGTCATGTGAGAAATACATGAAGGAACGTGCGGATACCACTCCGGCCCAAAAACTATGGCAGCCCGTATACTACGCGCGGGATAGTTCTGGCGAACGATGATTGAAGATTGTACCACATACACACAGAAATGCATCCCATGTCAAAAGCACGGCTCGGTGTCACACCTCCATCATGAAGAGTTGCACCACATCTGTTCCCCATGGCCATTCTCCAAATGGGGTATGGACATAATCAGACCATTCACACCCGGGAAAGGGCAAGTCAAACTCCTCCTAGTGGGCGTAGACTATTTCTCCAAGTGGATCGAGGCCGAACCATTGGCAATAATAACAGCAAATCAAATACAAAAGTTCGTATGGAAAAATATAATATGCAGATACGGTATTCCCCACACAATAATAACAGACAACGGTCGACAATTCATCGATCGAGGATTAGCAGAATTCTACCGCAACCTTAAAATCAAGCACATAACCAGCTCTGTTGAACACCCACAAACAAACGACCAAACTGAAGCAGCCAACAAAGTCATTCTGGGCCAATTAAAAAAGCGCCTCGACAACGCTAAGTGAAGATGGCCGGAAGAACTGCTCGAGATACTGTGGGCATATCGATGCACACCACAATCGTCAACCCGCGAAACACCCTACAGCCTGGTCTATGGCACGGACGCTTTGATACCCATCGAGATAGGCGAGCCGTCAGTAAGGCAAGAGCACCACAACCCGGAGGTCAATGAAGCACACATGCACACCCACCTAGACTTGCTCCAAGAGAAAAGAGAAAAGGCCAGCATCCGGGACATGGCCACCAAGCTTAGAGCAGCAAGGAAATATAACTCTAAGCTAGCACCGAGATCATTCCACAGAGGCGACCTGGTATGGAGAATGGCAAGCAAGGCACGCAAACACGACGAAAAGCTCTTTGCTAACTGGGAAGGACCATATCGAGTCCTATAGGAAGTGGGTAAAGGCGCCTATCGACTCGAGCGCCTATCTGGTGAGCCCATACCCAACACATGGAACGTCTTCCACCTGAAGTTTTACTTCAGTTAAACGCATCTTTTCTTCTCTTTTCATGTAACCGGGTGTACTCTTTCCTACCTTGGCATTTTTCCCTAGGGTTTTGGCCAGGAAGGTTTTAACGAGGCATCCATCTTTTTCCCATTTTAATAATACGATGCAGTTGCACAACCATGTCCACGATTATTAAACTCCTAGCCACTCCCCGCACGGCTAATCGAACTGGAAAAACTGCTAAATTCCCAACCATTAACCTAAGTGCCGTTGGTCGAAACATCAAAACACTAATTCCCAACCACTAACCTAAGTGTCGTTGGTCGAAACATCAAAACACTAATTCCCAACCACTAACCTAAGTGCCGTTGGTCGAAACATCCAAAACACTAATTCCCAACCACTAACCTAAGTGTCGTTGGTCGAAACATCAAAACACTAACTCCCAGCCACTAACCCTTGTGCCACTGGTCGAGCAATCACAAATCCCTCAGCCACTCACCATCAGCTAAACCCAAGGCATGACACTGGCTGCCAGCACACAATTAAAGTAACGAACACGCGAATCAATAACGAGCAACCTAAAACGTCATCTAGGCGAATTTGTATTAAACTTTGCAAACAATTAAGTTCCACGCACTGCAAGAAAGATAACAAGAAATGCGAATTTGTATTAAACTTTGCAAACAATTAAGTTCCACACATTGCAAGAAAGATAACAAGAAATGCGAATTTGTATTAACCTTGCAAACAACCATTACAAACAAGTAAATCTAGCAAAACCAAAAACGACGACCTCACCCCAAATCATCTTATACATTAAAAACAAAAAACATAGTCGGCGACCTCACCCCAATTACAAAAAACACACGCCCTCAAGCGTCCAAAGGCGGGCACCGAACAACACCATCTAATCACCTTCATTAACAGCCCCCTCATCCAATTCAGCACCCCCTAGCAACTCTTCCTCCGCCCCCTCTTCATCTCCGCCATCCTCCCCTGGACCCTCAATCTCCACATTCGGCGGGGTTGTCGCCAACGTCCCTTCCTCCCCTACCACATCCGCTTCAAACGCGGCCTTCAGACGACCAATCTCAGCCACATCCAGCATACGATTATAATAAACGTCAAGATTAACATTAAACCAGCAATCGGTAACGGACACTTCCCTATACAAAAATTCCGCTTGTCGTAGCGCTTTCTGGAATTCGTTTACATGTTCAGAATAGATGGCTTGTTGCAGCCCATCAATTTCGTTCGCCGCTTCCTCTGTCGCGGCGTTCTTCGCTGCGATGGCCTCGTCCAACTCCACCTGCTTCGTAGCCAATTTCTTCTCAGACCCCAAAACACTGAGCTTCAACTTCTTCACTTCACCCTCTAGTTTCTTCTTCTTCGCGTCCCACGCCTTCCGATCGCGTTCCCCTTGCGCCTTCAAGCCGGCAACCTCCTCAACAAGTTATTTCTTATCACCTGCCGCCAACTCCTCTTGAAGCATGGTGTTCACCCTCCTTCCTAGCACGAGTCCCCGGGCAAGGTATTCGCTCAACGCCCTCATAACCAACCTTGGGTCAGCCGCCTCCACCACACCCACCTCCTCGTCACTCAATTTTATCTCCACACCCTTCCTCATCTGCACCTTGTTCTTTTCAAAGCCACCAAGATCAGGGTTACTAGAACCACTGGAACCCACACCACCAGTTTTTGCCAACGCACGCAATCTCTTTCGATCCTTCCCAACTCCCTTCAGCTTAGAAGGGGCCGGTTTTTTCGCAGCAGCAGGCGCGTACGTGTCAACAACCGGCCTTGCTAAGTTCGGAGCATGCGATTGCCCCTCTGCCTTAGCCGCGTTCTCCAGCTTGTCTCGAATCTTGGCAAACAGGTCAACCTCTCCCCCAACCTTCCTCGCATGATGCGCCATCACACCTACACAAAACACAATTTTTAGATTAGTCCAACCACTGCAAACGGATAGAAGTACAAGCTTACCACATAAATCCCTAGCTGGGTTATCAGTCAGGTAACAACACACAACCCACTTCCCCGGAACCTTCGTGGGGAGTCTCTCAAGAATATCCACCACCCGCCTACTCTCCACATCAAGCATGTCTTTAGATAACGCATCTAGGCGTGCAGGCATCTCTATCCAGTAGAACGGGAACCTAGGAGACCTACTTTCATCATAATACAGTGCTCGACCTCCATCGAGCAACCGGACCCGAAAAAACCCATCCTTAAACTTCTTGAACGATTGAGTAAACCCATCCAGCAACCCAACCTTAGGTCGGCTAATTAGCGATAGCCACGAAATCGGATCCCTCGGCCGAGTCGTATAAAAGTAAAGGAAACTCTCAGGGGTCGGCACTAGATAAAGCGCCTTGCAAATTAGCTTGAACGCTTGCAAACTACCCCAACTGTTCGGATGGAGCTGAGTAGGGGCGACGTTGAGCCTCCGCAAAACCCCCATTGTAAACTCGTCAAAGGGCAGGCGCACGTGTAGCTTCATAAACATACAAGCGTACACATAAAAGAAGTCGTCCTCGAACCCTTCACGACCATGACAAACCGAATCAATGCCGCTCACTCGCTCGATGGACACAGCATTGATATCGGCACCCCTCTCAAACAGGTACACACTCGCCAGCCACGATCGAAGGAGACGCGACCACCTATATTTTGAGAAACAGTTCCTCACCCCCTCATGGACCCACTCATACCCTTCCCTCTTCGGCCACGACGACTCAGTGTGGGCCGCCAAAGCTAGCACTTGAATCTCCGGAATTTGAACCACTAGATGAGGTCGACATACCTTAGCAACCGGCCACGAAAAAGAAGACCGCACCCAAGCAACTCCGGAAACCCACTCAGAGAACAAACAACAACACTTCAACACAAATCCAACAACTACCTAGAATTACAGCGAAGACCACATTTAAAGGCCACAAGAAACCTTTTCACCTTCAGTAAAAAAGCAAAATTCCTAAGGGCCCAAGGCCCAGCCATCACATCACCTCGAAAATCACATCCAGCAGTCACATCACCCAACAGTAACTGCCTCGAACATCACGCAAGCGTGCACGGTCGCACCATTCAGAAACAACCTAGCGTGCACGGTTCGCAACTGGGCAGCCCAACTTGCTAGCATACATTCAAACCAACCAACCACATCCCACACAACGCGGTCAAATACATAGCGGCACAAGCACACAAATCCCCCTAGCAATAGCCGCTCAGTCTATACGTCGCCATGCTCCTCAAGACTGGGGGGCTGGTATACCCGTAAGACACCACACCTCCAATTAAAAATTGCATTCACAAGGGAATACATAGCGGCACAAACACACACCTAACAATAACCGCTCAGTCTATACGTCACTACGCTCCTCAAGACTGGGGGGCTGATGTCCCAATCACACCTCAGGCGCACGTGACACAACCTAACCGAGTTTATTTCCCCAAGATTGTCAGCGGTACGCGGCCAACCAGACTCCCCAGGCCGAGAGCCAAGCCCTGCTTACTAAGAGCACCTCCAAGGCCCACAAATGTTAGCGGTGCATGACCACCAACCAAACTCCCTAGGCCGAGGGCCGAGCCCACGACCAGTAAGGATAAGGGCGCCCCCAGAGACAAGGATGTCAGCGGAGCACGACCTTTATCAAACTCCCTAGGCCGAGTACTAATCTCCGCACACCAAGGCACCTAAAACCTGACGGCCCCCAGTCAGCAGCAGCCTGAGCTAACCAAGGTAGCCCCAAGTGACCAATCCCTCAGATCCGCATGGCCGAATACCGAGCCCCCCCTTACTAAGAAGAAACTTATCACCCATACCCGTAACCAACACTCATGGCATAAACAACCCTCAAGGGCTTATTGGTATTTTCACCCCATACCAGTAAACCCCAAGAAAGGTAAATAGGTGTTTGGGCCTCCAAAGCCCATTGTAAGTAGGACCCACAGGTAAAATAGTATATATAGCACGTTATCCCATGCATTGGTTACGCATTAATATATTCTCTGAAAATCCTGACATCACCAGTGCTAACTTAGGCATCGGAGTGTCTTTTGCAGGTCCCCTGCGCCGCCCTTCATATTTGACCGAAGTAAAGGAAGGCAACCAGAGACCAGATATCCGGATACCTCAACGGATTTGTGGACTATAGCTTGGCCCTATAAGAACATATGTTTTGGTCCCTTATCTTTCAGTAAATTTTGGAATTAGTCCATTTCAAAACTTTAGATCAATTTATTCCTTCATATTTCAAAATGCGTGGATTTAGTCCTCTTAATCAAATTTTGTTAAGTTTATTTGACATTTCGAACGCATCTCATAATAGTATTTGACTTAACATTAAAGCAAAAATGTATTAAATAATATAAACAATTCAAATACAATCCTAATGCGTACGAAACATCAAATAAACCTAACAAAATTTGATTAAAAGGACTAAATTCACATATTTTGAAAGATGAATCACTAAATTGGTCCAAAGTTTCAAAATTAACTAATTCTAAAATTCACTGAAAGTTAAGAAACTAAAACATGTTTAACCCTATTTCTTATTACTTATGTATTTTTTTTATTACTTATTTTAATTTTATAAAGACAATTAATTATTTTACTATGTTTAGGATCTTCCTAGGTTACTTTCTAATTTTGTATATAGTTCAAATTAAAAAGAAAAATAACATTATAAATTCAAATTCTAATGTTTCAGCACAGAATACAACATGAAAATAACGTATAATGAAAATTTTGAAAAACAAATTCAATCTAAAATTAGTTAAAAAGGATTTTTCTAAAAAAGAGCTTTTAACAATAAATTAACTTTAAAAAATTAACAAAATACTTTTTCTCTCCCATCAACTTACAATTTTAGGCATAAAAGTTAGATTTTAAGTACATAAAAGTACACCCTATTTTTTTCCGTAAATTTTTATTTTTATTTATTCGAAATCTTCATATTAAACATTAAAAAAAAAATACAATCTCATGTAAAAGAAAAAAAAAAGTTAATCATAAATCTTAAAATATTTACTTAATGTGTTTGACAACCTTTAGAAAGGAATATATTCAATTAATTTACAAAAATATCGTCGGTGCAAACATAATATTGTTTAAAATAAAATAATCATACCACCACTATCAACATTGATCACGGCTTAATATTTCATAAAACAATAATGCTATATTATAAATTATAACAAAAAACATAGAAAATAGAACTTTAATTTTCTCAAGTAAACTTTTTTATATCATCTCAATTTTGTTTGATGGTTTATCTTGCTCATGAATCTTGCAACAAGAAAAAAAATTCTCCCTAAATCATCTCAAATTATTTTTACTATATCTTTTTAACTGTTTTAGTGCTTTAATCTTCAATTTTCTGTCTCTCTCTAAATTTAATAGATAATACTTTTAAAATATATCAATGATAAAAATAGTTTTTTTGTTAAAATTTAAATTATTTCTATAATATATACACCTAAAATATTTGTTTATTACAAGTATCATTTTAACTAAATAAAAACAAAACATTTATCTCGTTGATGGATGGAACACATGTTTTGACTTCCGACACGCGTGAACCGACACAAAAAAAAGAAACGTTATCATAAATTGGACAATTCCTCCCAACCGTGAAGCTCCAACAAAACATTTCAGAAGCTCAGTGAATTAAATAATCAAAAACACCAGAATTTGTTGAAACGATGAGCAGTGATAGGAGAATCGGGGTGGCCGTGGATTTCTCTAAAGGAAGTAAGATCGCTCTCAAATGGGCAATCGATAATCTTCTCCGCAACGGCGACACACTCTTCATCGTCCACATCAAGCACGCCCAAGGCAGTGAATCCCGAAATCTTCTCTGGTCCACCACTGGATCACGTAAGCTTCTATTTTTATTCTACCCTTATAATAAATTCAAATAATTTTTGTGGAATTTTGATCTTTGAGTTCTGATTGTGGTGTGGTGTGATGTGGGTGAAGCACTGATTCCGTTGTCGGAGTTTCGTGAGAAGGATGTGATGCATCACTATGAGGTGGATTCTGATGCCGAGGTGTTGGACCTGCTTGACACCGCTTCTAAGCAGAAACAGGTTTTTACTGTTTAACTTTACTAATTGATTTCTCTGCTAGTGTACTTAGTACCTTCTTGGATTGAGTTCTTAGGTTTTGATTTGATTTTGTTAAGGTTTTTGTATTCATATGTTGATTGTTGAGTGTGTTTGAACTTTCCTTGAATACAGGTGACTGTGGTGGCAAAGCTGTACTGGGGAGATGCAAGAGAGAAAATTTGTGAAGCTGTTGGGGATTTGAAGCTTCACTCTTTGGTCATGGGTAGCAGAGGCTTGGGTGCCATACAGAGGTGGTTTTTCTTTTTCCCTCTAGTTTAGAGATAAGTGCATGCAAATAATGGTTTAATTGTTTAAATTATGTGTAGTTTCTTAGATTCATTTGCTGTTGATCTCTAATTACAATTTGAAATGTCATCTTTATAATACGTGTTTACCTTTAATACAAATCTTTATTACATTAATTATTGAAATGAAATTCAAATTGTAATGGGTCAAAAAGTCCAGATTCTCTACTGATGTTTTCGGTGCTGTGCTGTCTTCTGCTGAGTATTAAAATATACTGGGTTGGTATTTTAAATATCTTTCTAATATATTTTAAAACGTCAAAATTAGTGATAAGTGTATTATGAAGACACAACATAGAAACAACACAACAGAAATCCAGTAGAGAATCCAAATTCGGGATCAACACTCAAAGCTCCCAAAGAAGTGCATCTATGGTTTTGTCCCATGTTAAATGCATCTTGACTCATGTTTTGGCTCTACTGGTAGTCTTGAGTCAACTCCAAAAATGAGGGGCTTCATTGGATTTGTCGACACCTAATGTTCTGGAGAGAGTTTTTTGTCTTTAACTACAAACAGTATAAACATTCTCATTTATCTTTCCATTGAAAAAATGGATTCCCAAACATATAAAACAGAAAACAAAAACATGGTTAGAAATTTATAAGTTGTATCGATGAACAAACAGAACAGTGATGATCTAATGATGTTTTTCAAAATTGGTTGATCGTAGGGTATTGCTGGGGAGTGTGACCAATTATGTCACCATAAATGCAAGTTGCCCTATAACGATTGTGAAAGACTCTGCTCCTTCCACTATCTGATATGCTACTGAATTTGATTGGTCTTGCAATCGTTTGTTCCATCTTCATCAGTGACCAGACTGTGTTTTTCTCCGTTCTCTTCCACATGTGTAGTTGGGATAATGAACACACTTGAAGATTAAGGATTCGCCAAGCAAAATGTCTAGTGTTAGCACTCTCTTTTAAGTGCTTGGTTATGGCAAAAATTGTGCTTATAAATAAGCTTTGTGTTGGATCTGTACTGAACTTACAAGTGTAAATGATGATGTGGTGGTGTGAAATGTTTGATATTCTACTTGATTTTTGCCGTCTTTAGTGCGTCACAATGAAGTGTTTATGGTGATCTTTAATATGGTAGCTTTCTTTAACTACATATTCATCCCTACTTTTGTCAATCAATTTAACCACAGTATACTGTTTTTACCTAATAATTCAACCACAATATTCCCTATGTAAAATGCATATGTAATGGAACGAGGAAAAAGTTAATATTTTTATGTGGGTTATGAAATTCTTAAATTATTTAAATGGAAAGTCACGCATTCTATGTATGAAAAAACGGAAACACTTCAAATAACATGACGATAATCTACACGTTATCGGACTATCTATTGCATCCGAATAAAATCTGAAAAAGAATAAAAGCATCAATCAATAGTGGGTGACTATGAATTTATTAGAAATTAATGTCAATTGTGATGACACTTGTTATTTGTTTTTATAAAAAAAGACATCTCTACTTAAATGTTTTAGTTATAATAGTGAGTTGGGATCCTTTGACAATGGATTTTTTTAGAGTATCATCCTTCTACACTTATGTTTATTAAGTAATTTAATTTATATTTGAATTAAATACTTCAATTTAATATTTTATTGTTAAAGTTAGTTTCCATTTGATTCTTTTAAAAATTTGATTGTAAATGTATTTTAATTGATAGGTTGCAGATTTTTTTTTGTTAAGGCTCTTGCGGAGTTTGTGCAGCTTCAACTAATTGGTTGCGAGTTTTTGGTTAAGCTTCTTGTGGAGTGTTTGGATATGAAGTTGTTAAAAATTTAAAATAAATTAAAAGTCTTGTATTAATTAAAAAAAAGTTGGATAAACAACGTATAAATAGATTAGTTTTAAGTTTTAGATTAAAAATAGTATAGTAATCTTTTACATAAATTTGTTCATGACTCAAACTTCAATGCCACTTAAAAAAAAATCTTTTATATAAAGTTTGTTCACAATGTATCGACTCGTTAATTCCCCAGCGCCGCAAGCAAGCCTAATCTCCCCAGTGAATCGTTAGATTATCAATTTTTACCATCTTCTTGGACTCAAGGGTGGAGAAAATGTGATCATCTGTATCATTCTTTTACTTGCTTCTTAACAATTGATAACAATTGGTACATTACTGACATGGATGATGAAACTGAACAAAGAACATTGGAATATTTCAAGCTAAGTTCAATCAGTTTCAATAGCAAAAGTTTATCTCCATTGTGCAAGGACTCGGTAAACAGTGTAAACCCTCAGGAAACTAATCATCCCAAAACCACACATTGAGCACAAATCTTAAGAATGAACGCAGCCTCAATCCTTAATTCCTACAACATCTGTAGTCGTTTGATGATCCAGCTCCTTCAGGAACACACCCTGTGGCCTGCGAAATATTAACAGAGGTGATAAGGTTTTTTATAAGCATTACTCAGTAACTCCTATAAAACTAAAGTAAAAGACTAATTATTGAAGCCTTTTTTTTATCTTAAACAAAAGTAGGTTTGATCCTCAAAGATGAATAGATGGTACATAGTAACATAATCTAAACAACCAAAGTACCAACGTCATAACATATCAGAGGATAATAACTGGAATTCGATGGCATTGTCATATTTTTAATTTCTAATGACATACATCATGCCAAGTTAAAATCCAGTCATTCTTCATTGATAAATTTCTCCGCACAGTTTTCATTCAAATAAGCAAGTTTCGTGCTATCAAATTTGACAATCTTCTCATCATCTATATGATGGAAAAATTGACTACCCGATTACACTAACATAGAACCTTTTGACCCACATTCTATCGAATTAAACTCATTAACTTTTTACTGTGCCCGTAAGTCAGCTCATGAGCACAACAAAAACTCCATTTTTATTTTAAAGCAAATAATCAAACTCTCGGGATGACAGAGTGAAGAGAGTTCAAACCTCAGCGCGCGCCAAATATCTCTTGTGGTGGATCATAGATATTTGAATCAGGAAAAATCTCCTCAAAATCTTGTTTCACTTTGTTTCTCAAAAGAGGATGTGGCAGCAGTCCTTTCAACAAAATTCTGAATGGCAACTCGTCAGGTGGATCCGGGGAATTCTTCATGTCCTCGTATATGTTCATCGCATCCGCAGGAGATCCATAGTTCAAGAAGCCCCTTATGACTTCAGTATAAGTCTGAGAATCAGGGAACAAATTTTCCTTTCGCATGCTTTCCCACAATTGCAACACTTCGTCCATTTTTTTGGACCTTGCCAATGCAATGATTAAGTCCTTATAGAGGAATGTATCAGGTTTGTACCAATCTTGCTTTTGCATAACCTTAAACATCTGAAAATTCATTCACTTAATCACTTGTAACCTCCGTACAATAAGCAGTGCACAGCTATAATGGAAGGTTTAATACATCAGTATGTCCAAAACTTGAATTTTTAATGAGGTCCTTAAATTGCAATTAGATACTTTGTTATACAAAATTATATGAGTCACTGAAGTTAATTTACGATGATTCAAATACCAGAAAAATAGTAATTTCAAAAGAGTTAGGATACGACTATAAAATATTTTAGTTTAGGACCAGATTAAAAATTTCCAAATGGTTCAAGAGACAGTGATGAATTAAACCTTGTAATAGTTGTCATAAATAATCACTATAACAAACAGGTTCGGACTAAGAAGCATTATGACAAACAGGTTATGGGCTAAAAACATGAAAATTAAAAATGCAAAAGAATTTGAAGAGTGAAAACCTTGAGAGCGAGAGAAACTTGTTCTTGACGCTCAAGTTCAGTGAGAACGGCGATCATGTCCATCTTCAAGAGTCTGAGAACGTGAGATTTCATGAACTTTTGAAGCTTATCCTCGTCATCCTTAAACCTCTTCAAGCCCAATATCACAAAGAGCGCTTCTTTGCCAATGAGCTTCTTTCCCCTCCAAAGGGGGCCTCTGGGCCTTCCGTCGTGGTATTGCCTCCAACACGACGTCGTTTTCAATGAAGTAGATTCAACGAAGGGCAGTGGAGCTGAACCGTGTTCGATAAGTTTAGTAGTTCTCGTAAGCTGTCCCACTAATAAAGAACGAAAATCACAGATTTTCGGAACTTTCGAGAAGGAACGACTAGCCATCACACTGCACTGCCACTGAAATACTCAAACCAAGGCTATGTTTTTTTGGTGATGAAGCATTTTGTAACTCCAAAGGGAAACCAGGGATGTGATACTTTCACGGTAACTAAAAAATATTTAACTTATCAACTTTAAATAATAATATTTTAGTTATATTTATTATATATTTTTAATTTAATATGTATAATTATTGTTTTTAAATGGCTGTATTTTTAAGGCTATCAAATTCCTATTTTTTTTATGCTCTCCTTTGGTCACGACCAAAAGATAAAAGTACATAAATACTTAAAACACCTCCGAATTGGTTTGTTCGTGACTGTTATTAAATATTACTATATTCGCGTATATATTAGAGTCTGATATTTGAAAAATGCAATTAAGCCAAAAATAGTTGTAAAACCAAACACAATTTTCCTTTTCCTGGCAAGATGGAAATGAGAGAGAAGTTCTAACGTAAGATTCTTAGTAACTTGTTCTCCACTACTGAATAACATATTTGTTCCTAAAAAATAATCCTAATATCATTTCGCGTTGTTCCTCACTCTCAAGCAAACACAGCAGCAAGACACAATTTTTCAGCAACCTGCACGTTTCTTTTACGATAACATTAAGAAATATATAATTGATATAAGAAAAAAGATTGAATGATGCAAACAATTTGCAAGCCAAATAGCAAAGCAAAATTGAATAAAGCACTTGGAAGAATTAGTTTGAATTCGATCTCTTGATTTCATCAGCATTTTCCATCAACGATCTTTGAATCCTTGATGATAACATCATTCACTTTGACACCTTAAACATGGTTGAATCACGGATATTTTCTTTACTGGTTTAACGAGTGAAGGCATAGAGGACGAGAAAAACGTAGATTAGAAGCGCAGAGGGAACAAGAACGAGCAATGGAGCCACCGCGGCGAAAGTATGAGGACTCCCACAAGCAATGGTTCCCAACTTGATCTGCACCAAATCCACAAGAGCCACCACCAGAAACCCGCATCCGAAAACCGACCCAAAAGCCGAAACCAGAGTCCCCAACCTCAAAACCACCGTGTTAATTTTCGCAACACTGTGGACCCAGCTGTTGTTGTTATTGGCGCCCAAAACGTCACCATCGTCGACGTCCTTGCTGAAGTTGATCACGTTCTTGAGAGCCAAGGCGATGAGGCTTGAGAAGAGGAAGGAGCTGAAGGAGTACACGTGGAACGCGATGAGGCCTTCGGAAATGGAGGTTCCGGCGGCGCAGTCGGTGTTGTCAGCGTCTATGAGGGTGTTGGTGGTGCTGGTGGTGGTGATACCGAGGAAGAGGGCTAAGGTGAAGAGAGAATTGACGTTGACGATGCCGTCTAAGGCCATTATGTGAATTCTGGTGGTCGTCATCTTCCGGCGAGACACGTTGGACATTTCCGGTGATGAAACCAAACCTATGAAAGATAGCATTATATTTTTCTTCGCATAAAACCGCAAATGCGGTTTTGTTTTCTCAGCTCAGGGATTGTGTTTTTGTATTGCTTGCAAGCAACCATTTAACGAATGCGTTACTGTATGTCTGTTGAGAGTGGCGTATAAGCTTACGTTTGGAACCAAACCCAGTTAACTTGTTTCCTTCTCAAAACTGTGCAAAAAGAAAAAAATGTTAAAAAAAATAAAATTAAAAGATGAGCCTTTGCTTTTGTGTTAGAAAACAAAGTTGCAAGGGATAAATGTATGAAATCACAATGCATTCATAGCAATTTATTCTTCTTACCGTCAATGTAACCTCTTATATGTTTGACATTTGTAGCTTCGAATTCATATTTGAAATATATAAAAACAAAAATTATTTGAACAATTTCAGTGGATCACAAATTTGTGTTTGGTTTCGCTCAACACGAAACCAAATTTAAATTTATTTTACTATTAGCAATAATGATCATAATCCCTCTTTACTTAGTAGACAACACAAAACCCATGAAGAAAAGGGGAGAGGTACAACGATGTAAATAGAAAGAATGATGGTATGTAGTGTCTTTAATTTGTAGATCAAACTCTGCTAACCTATCGTAAAAGAAATACTTTCTAGTATAACGTGTTTGGAAACATTGAATCAGAAAGAAACTTGGGTTTAAAACAGAAGATATATAACATTGACCAGCCATTTTCCAGCTAAGAAGCCACATAAATACAACAAAATTGATCGTGAAGTATACACCTGTGATCACAGAAACATTTGCAGATCACAGCACTAATAAGATAATGCAAAAACTAAATTACAATTTCCAATTTCATAGACTGCTAGATTTTCATCCCATCCCCAGAACTTAAGTTACAACTGTGCCTTCTCAAGAAGGATCATCTCTTTCACTCAAAATCGATGCCCTTTGGAATCTCAATTTATCAATCTCCTTCCCTAGATAATCTAAAGTAGTGTCTGTAACATGGTTAGGGGTGCATCCAGCATCCAGCATCATTTTTAAGAACTTGTAAGCATCCTTCAATAGCCCTGCCTTACTGTGAACTTCAATCAATGTATTGTAAGTGACAACATCAGGATTTATCCCACAGCTCTTCATTTGCTCAAAGAGCTTATTCACCTCATTGATTCGGCCTGCCTTCCCCAGAGCATTGATGAGAGTGTTATACATAACTATGTCAAGATAACCTCCCTGCTTCAGTAGCCTATCAAGAACAGCACTAGCTAGATCAGCTCGTCCCATCTTTCCTAAACCTTGAAGTATCATATTGTATGTAGCTATATCAGTAGGGCAAAAATTTTCTCCCATTTCAGCCAGAACAGCCCAAGCCTCATTGAAATAGCCCTTTTTGACAAAAGAACTCATGATAGAATTATAAGAATAACTCACTGGACTCACACCTGCATCACTGAAAATCTCAAACAATTTGCAAGCCAAGCTCAACTTTCCCTTTGCCAAAAATATAGACAAGAAAGTATTCACCATATCAATATCAAAAGAATCCGGTCCTTTTTCTTGGACTCTTTGACCGCGAGAAGGAGAAAAAAGCTGGGAAGAATAGCCAGTAGAGCACATTTGATTGGCCAATTTATCCATGTGCGGCGATGATGACCACTCGTCAATCCCATCGAAGGAAGCTTCCTCCCCATCATTAATGTTGGTGTTATCCTGTGCACCACTTAAGAAGCTCATGATGTCACTAAAATCTCCTTTGGAAGGGAACATAGGTGAGTAATCCTTTTTCTTTCCAGGAGGATTCTTCATAGAAGCTTCCATTCCAGCTTTCCACTTAAGAACAGAAAGTACCAAATTGTTTTCCCTGATATGCTTCATAAGCCGGTCTGTCCAATCCCAGCGACCGTGCCTATGAATGCTAATCAGCAGCGATGTTATGGTGACAAGGTCAACAACAAAACCTCTGCTTTCCATTTCTTCCACCATCTGCAGCGCCTCCTCCAGTTGACCCTCCTTACAAAGCTGCAAAACAACAATGCTGTAAGTAATCCCATCCACAAATTGGCCCTTCTTCTTGAGGTCACAAAACATAGTATAAGCAGCTTCCGCCCTGCCATTCCTAAGCAGCCCATGAATGAGAATATTATAAGTCCAGCAAGAAGGTCTCACACCTTCTTGAACCATTTTCTCAAACAGCTGGCAGGCTTCAACAACCTTGGTGGCCTTAAAATGTCCATCCAGCAGAGAATTATAAACAAGCGTATCCGGAGGGAACCCATGGCTCTGCATGTGGTTAAAAACCCTTGTGGCATCACCCATTCTAAAAGTTCTGCAACAGGCATGAATTAGGTTTGTGTAGGTGAAGCGATCAGGTTGGTGAGCTGAGCCATTGAGCTCATCCCACACAACAAGCGCATCATCCACCTTGCCAAGCCTGCAAAGCGCAGTGATGAGACTGTTGTAGGTGCACAAATCAGGGGCAACCAACCCCTTGCCATCGTCCTTCATCTCCTTGAAGAGCGCGAAGCAAGTAGCCAAATCACCCCAACAACCAAATGCGTGAATACACACATTGTAACCCGACGTATCAAACGAAAACCCTTTCTTCTCCCTCAATTTTGTAAACACTTGCTTAAACTCCACCCTCATATCTTCTTTTCTCAGAGAAACCAACAATCGGTTGCACGCGATGGACTTCGAATCGACGGCGTCGAGGAGCTTGAAGAAGATGGATAACGCGAGAGAGAGTTGGTTTTTTGTCAGTAAAGCAGCGATGAGGGTATTGTAGACTGTGGTGGCATCGAGGTGAAGGTGCTGCACGTAATCTAATAATTGGAAAGCTAAGCTGAAGTTCGAGGAGAGAATGAAGGAGTGGAGGAGGAGGTTGAGGGAGTGGGGATCGAGAACGACGCCGTCTTGCGTCATGGAATGCAGGACGGAGGGGATGTCGGAGAAGAAGCCGCCGCCGGAGAGGGAGCGGAGGACGAGGGAGTACGCCGCCGCGGAAGGGTTGTGGTGGGAGCGGGTCCATTCGAAGAAACGAAGCTTTTGCGAAGGGTGAATCGATTGGTTGGAAAGGATTTTCAGAATAAGGGGCTGGGTGAGTCCGAGAGCGACGGCGCGTGGGAGATTAAGCGTTGCAGAGTGAGAGTGGGATAGCGTGTTGGTGATAGAAGCCACCACCAACACCTCTCCCAGCTGTTTCCATTGCCGCATTACACTCTCAACGGTAGTTAGTCGAACCAAAACTCTAAATTCCGTTTCGAAATCAATGCGTCGCCGTTTCGGCGTGTTAAGCCTTGGGCCCACCGACCCAACTAACCTATAAGGAATTGGACCAGGCCCAGTTTGCAGTAGTGGACACTGGTCAAACACTGCATTAACACTTATCGTAAAAATAAATAAATGTAAACATAAATAACTCTCATTTTCATGGCTTCATTCTTGTCCAACCACTTACACATTAGTAAATAAAATCCAACTGCTTTGGAATTGGAATCATTTGGTCTGGTCTAGTGGCAGAGTAAATAACAATAAATTTTTATTTTGACAAATTGTGTTGATTTAGTCAACAATTGAATAAGTTTATGAATACATACTATAAATATGTATATACTTGTAATTTATACTACCAACAAACTATAATAGTATATACACTTATGTCATGACAGATAACTCCATGTAACTTGATATTAAAAAAAGAAGAAGAAAAACTCAAAGTTTGATTTTGGTGGACAACTACTATTTAGACATATTTTATGGCACAAAATGGAGACAAGGGACCAACTTAAATAATTTGTTTTTATCAAGGAATGGTTAGTTATTTCCGTAGACATTGTTGGCTTTGACAACAATAAGTCAAGAGGAAACACAGAGTTTTTGTTTCTCTTTTAACCACTTCCTCATCTTCCTTTCTAATATTTCACTTAGTTTAGTTATGAAATAATGATAGACAATTAGAATGGTAAAGAATACTGAAAATTTTAAAAATAACGTTTAAATAAATAAGAGTATTATATGAGATTGATATTTCATTTTATGAAAATTTTAATCCTTAATCTCATACAGTTTAAATAAAATAATATATTTTTCATCAATGTTTTAAAATAGAGGAATCACGGTTTTAATCTATTCAACCTTATACTAAATTTACTTAATTTCTGCATTTTCAAATTATATATAATTTAGACTAAAATAATTTTCATTGTTGTCTACTTTATCGTGTCTATAAACCTTTAACTCTGACATACATAGGCACACATATCCTTAAACTTAGACTGACACAGGAGCACATGTTATATATGTACGTACGCGCGAACAGATATATACACAAGTACATACCATGTCTCTACAAACATATAATGTACGCTTTAAGCTATATCTATTTTAAATGCTTTGATAGTGTAAATCATTTTAAAAATCATCACTCTATAACAAATTTTTAAAATGAATTATAATTTATCTTATATATATGGATAAATGAAACACTTTTTTTTTTTACTATAACAACTGAAAAAGTATAAAAGAAATGTGGATTTGGTTTTAGTGATTAAAATAAAAAGTAATGTGATTTTTTAAAGTGCTTTTTGTATCTATTAAGTATTTTTTTAATTTTGGATCATAACGTATGTTTGTAAATCTGGATTTAATAAAAATGTTTTTATTTAATACAGCCTCCTCTGATAATATTATTTGTTGGAAAGTTTGAATAAAATGATTGAGATGGTGATGAAGTGTCGAATCCAAATAAATTTGAAAATAATTTGAAGAATAAAAGAATGAAAAGAAAATAATTGAAATTGAGATTACCCTTATTAAAAAAGGTTGTGATTGGTGAGAAGAGGGAAGAAGAGTATGAGGAGAAAGAAAGCACAGGAACAAAAAGGGAGTGTAACAGGGACACCCTGTCCTTAACGCACCACACCCCACCCTCCACCAGCCAGCCTGCCACACCCTACAACTTCATCACACGGACTTTGTCTTTCTCACATTCTTCAACACCACAAATTATAAATTAATAATAATAATAATAATAATAATAATAATCAAATGTTATATATACGTATATATTTATTTATTTTTCTTTCCTAAAAAATGAACTTATTTATTTGCGTTGGCGTTGCTTTCTCACTCGTAGACATTTCTGTTTTCTCCAGTTGGCCAATTCGGCCACTCTCCTTTTCCATCTCCACCAAAATCCCCGGCGGTTCCTCCGGTTATCCGAACCGCTCCGCTCCGGTTCCCCACCTTCTCTCTCTCGACTTCCCTACTTCGCTTAGTTAACGACTAAACACACTTCACCAAACGAATTTCGTTTACCAGTTCGTCGCCGTCTTGCGGTGAGTTCTTTTTCGTTACGATTGAGTTCGTAGAGAGATCCGTTTCGCCGGTTCGAGAATGTGTTTTTTTATGCGCGTGTGGCCACGCGCCGCTGTGCTCTCCTAACGGTTAGGTTTTGGATCTGGATGAATAATATGTGGTGTTTGGTGTTGGATCTGGCAGGTTTGAGAGATCGGAGGGGAGAGGAGCCATGACGCATCGAGTGGACCACGAGTATGACTATCTGTTCAAGATCGTTTTGATCGGAGACTCAGGTGTTGGCAAATCCAACATCCTCTCCAGGTTCACTCGAAACGAGTTCTGCTTGGAGTCCAAATCTACTATCGGAGTCGAGTTCGCCACCAGGACTCTTCAGGTACTTCTGCCTCCTTTTCCCTTGCTGATTTTCCGTAATGGACGCGTGTGTTTTTCCTGATTGATTGCATGCTTTTATGATTTCTGGATTTTGTCTTGTTATTTTCTTCTTTCTGCTTGGATTTCTGCCAGTTATGTGCATGTATATGTATTCGACTATGGTCTTTTTTTAGTCTTTGCTTTAAAGGATTGATAGAATAGCTTATTTATATCTCAGATCCTTTTCTGAGGAAATAAATAGCAAGGTTTTAAGTTGCGCTGGCGGCTTTGCTGTGATCTTCACGTTTCATGAATTTACGGACAAAAACCTTGATGTTGTGATCAAAATTACGATGGCAGAGTGTTTTTCAAAACCTCTCATGAATATAATGTTTTGGAGGAATGATTTTAGCTTTCGGTGTTACGATCAAATGGATGAGGATTTGGATTAATATTTTATGTAACATAATTAAACAGTTGTTTTAGCTTGATTTTTGTACCTTCAGATGAGATGGATTGCTTCTCATTTAAAAATTGATCAAGAAATTATATCATTGAACTTATGACTAATATTATATGGTCAATGTTGTGGAAAACTTTTGGTTATTTATGTTTGAAGTTTTTCTTAATTGGATGGATAGTTGTCAATGGAATGAACAAGGTTTTAAATGCAGTCGAGGTTGTTTTTTTGTCATGATCTTTTCATGTTGCTGAAAATTACAAACGCAATGCTAGTGAAATGCCCGTTGCATTAGGAGACTCATGAAACCTCAATCTTGCTGTCTGTCTTAATAACGGTTGCTGAAGGTTTTTTGAAAATCTTGATGCTGAAGGCTTGTTTTGTTACATCATTACTAATGGCTTTTTGTTTGTGTACAGGTAGAAGGGAAGACTGTGAAAGCACAGATCTGGGACACAGCAGGTCAGGAGCGGTACCGTGCCATTACCAGTGCTTATTACAGAGGAGCTGTAGGTGCTCTACTTGTATATGACATAACTAAGAGACAAACCTTTGACAATGTCCAAAGGTGGTTGCGTGAGCTGAGGGACCATGCGGATTCTAATATCGTTATCATGATGGCTGGAAATAAATCTGATTTGAACCATCTAAGAGCGGTTTCGGGGGACGATGGTCAAAACTTGGCAGAGAGGGAAGGTTTGTCATTTCTTGAGACATCTGCACTGGAGGCAACCAACATTGAGAAGGCATTCCAAACCATTTTGACAGAGATTTATCATATTGTTAGCAAAAAGGCACTCGCAGCTCAGGAAGCAGCTGGTGGTACCACACTTCCTGGTCAAGGTACCACCATCAATGTTGGGGAGGCATCTGGGAATACAAAGAAAGGCTGCTGCTCCACTTAGTGTGACATTTGAGGGAAGAGCGTTGGTAGCAGATAGTATTTTTCCCCCCAATTCTGTTTTGCCCTTTTCTCTTTTTTATCTTTTTTTTATTTTTTTTATTTTTTTTTTCTTTATGGGTGAGAGAGACACATGTAGATTACATTTACTCCATTGAGTTGCAAAAACAAAGTCTGTGAAATTTATAAAACAATAGTCTTGCTAGTTTCTTTGGATTATCTGTTCTGTTATGTGATAGTTTCTAATGAGTTAATGTAATATTTGAACGGCGGACAGAAATTGATGATATAGTGTGATGGTTATTGGTAATCTAACACTTCAGAGAGATCATATAAGATATACACACCTTCTGGTTTTTGTCGATACATTGTTGTTACAAGGCTAGATCTGTGACCTGCTTGACAGTGTATATGATAATCTCTTGCCAGTTCTTCTGCTCTTTGGCTGATTCAGTAGGTAAAATCAAGCACCTCGTTTGAAATAGATAATTACAAGCACCTCACTTATCAGGGAAGCAACCTTTTTGTCATTATAATTTAAATTGCAATGAAGTTGGAATTTTGTGTTGTGGAATCCGTACTGTCATCAAACAGAATGCAACTCCAGATTGCTTTCTAGAACGTCAATCTTAAGTGTTCCTGTATGACCTTAAAACATTTACATTTAGTTGTATTTTGATTGTTTTAAGGTGCTCTATTGCAAACTTAGGGACACCTGAGGATGATGTACAGCTCGAGCACTTTGGTCGTATTCTGTTCACAAGCTACAGTGTTGGTTACAGCAACACAATTTATTACAATATTATTTGTTCAGCGCAGTGTTTGTGTTTACACAAGAATTTGATCTTAATACAATTGTTTTGATATCTTTTTATTTCAACTTTTCACATTCCAATCTTCACATTAATATATTAACCGATGAGACGATATATCGGTTAAGAATAATGCACTTACATATTGATTGAGACGATTCATTCACGTAAGAAAGAATCTTAATTTCTTGCAACGAAGTCTAATTTCTTGCAAAATAGTTGGACAATAAAATATCGGCATATTAGTGGTTTTTATAATTGACTATATGCAGTGTATTTGTCTTTTGTTAGACAAATTGATAAATATTAGTAACATTAGTAGATTTCATGGAGACTCCTTTCAATTTTTTACCTCCTAAGAAGTCTATATATAAAAATATTTTATAACTTCACTCCAAAATGTGTTTGTCCATTTCACAATAAATTGTCTTGTGATATATATTTTAGTGTGTATAGCTTTAAATAACAAATCTACTAAGTGGGTCACCAAAATTTATTGTCCCCATATTGATTTAATTAAAAAAAAAGAAAATTATATATTTTTTTAATGAGCTATCCACTTAAAAATAATGTAATATTTTATTAAGTTTTTTTTAGAAATGGCAAAGCAGATCAGCCCGGCCCGTTTTGGTCCGTCCCGCTTTTTGGTCTGCTCCATAGTTTAATATCGGATTCACTTTTCTGATCCGTCCCACCTTACGGGTTGGCCCGCGGGACTGCAGGCTGACCCGCATTTGTGATGAACAAAATATTTTTTTTGTGTTAAGCAAAATAAAAACTTATTTTATTTTTTCATAATAATTGATATTCATTTTCTATCGAAATAATTTCAATTAGTTTACCTAATCAAAGATAACAACAAAGATTATGGCTAAAGTACAATAGTAACATGTCACCTTACAAGACATGTACCTAAAAATGCATAAAAAGATATTCCATATTCATGAACTAAAATCATTGTCTTATAATAATAATAATAATAATAATAAAAGGAACTTAAAGAAACAACGTGATGAATGATGTGAGAACTAAAAAACGAGAACATATAATTTTGTAAGTGGGCCAACCTGCTCCGCCTTGCCTTTAGCCCACGCGGGTTGTGGGGCGGGCCATTGCGGGCTACCGAGTTCAACATCTCAGCTTGCCCCACATTTTTTTGTGCGGGTCTGCGAGCTAGCCTGCCCCGAATTGCCATTCCTAATTTTTTTACAAGAGAGTACGGATGAATGTCTGTTGTCAGAAAAGAAAAGAAACTTTCAAGAGAGAATGAAAAAAAAAGAAAAGGGCAACCAATGAATTTTGTGCAATTCTATACACTCGAGCTAATTAATTTGGAGAAAAGATTTTATACCACATCTAATATATTGGGTTTCTTATGTTGTTTAGTTAAGTACTCATTAAAGTTTTCTTGTATTATTATCCATTTTGTTAGTTAAAAGAATATATTTCTACTCATCTTTTGAAGTTCCTAAAGAACTTATGGTATACATGTTAATCATTATCAGTAGAAATTTTTACCGACTAGTTCAATAAGGTTCTTTTTTCATTTTCTTCCATATTGAAGTTTTTCAAGTAAAAAAGTTTTAGTATTTTTTGTTTTTTGTTTTTATTTTATACATCTTATTATTTTACATATTATTTATATAGAAAATATTTGATCTAAATTTTATTTTCACTTATTATTTTGTTATATTTCCATCAAGATGCAACTTGAACAATTGAAAAGTTAATGAAACTAGAGGGATAAACAGACAATTGCGGGTACAACTAAGGAAGGGCACATGATAACTCATCATAACGGTAAGAACATTGATAAGAACATGAGGAGAAATGTATGATAATCCACTTAACTAACTTTAGGTTTAAGGATTTTTATACATCTAGGGTTTAATATACATTATGTCGGTTAATGAAAGAGAAGACATGGATGGAACAATACTGAATCCTCTCCCTTTATTTCTCTGTTACCGTTTTCTTATTATGACAACTATGCAATTTCTCTGTACTTGCTACTGTTTAGTTGCTTACATTCCATGGTAAGAAAATTACCATTTTCATAATACTATATATGAAGATTTTTGTCATCATTTTCTGTGTGTTGAACTTGAAATTGTTATATTGGTGCTTCATCGTCATGGACAAAGAATACTCACATCAAAGAACTCACCACCACTAATGTAAAACAAATTTTAGAGCTCATTTCAGTCCAAGAATAGTTAGTTCAAAGGCACTTAACACTTTAACAGATTGAAACCTAACCTTTCTGAGGCTTAATAGTACATAAAAAATGTTGATAAGAAAAAGGAATCCATTGGAGTTGAAGTATAGTGACATGGTCTTGGTGAAATTAAAACCCTACAAACAACATTATGTTGCTCTTAAGAAGAATGACAAAAAAAAAAAAAAAACTCAATTTGAGGTATTTTAGTACCTTTTTGTAATTGAAAGAATTTGACATGTCTATAAATTTGTTTTACCCCAAACTACTGGAATTCATCAAGTATTTCACTGTTCTCAACTTAAGCAGTGTAAAGGGAGCCACTCTCAACCATATGGTCCATTACCTATTACTAAAACCGTTATTTGCAACCGATCAACTTGGGAATACCACTTAGATTTACATAAGACTAATCGAGATCTCAACTTTAAGGATAATGTTGATTTTAATGGGGAGGAATTGTAACAATTGCAACTTCAACAATTTAAAGAATGAGGAAAGAAGAGGAAAGGAAGATGCAATTTCTGGTAGAGTCAAGGAAGGACACATAATACATATACCAGGATTGTTTTGATCATTGTATGTTAAACTTGTAACTATTACACTTTTCTCTGCATTCTTGTTTACCAATGACTGCCCCCCAACTTGACATCAGTCAAGCAAATCCTCATCTCTTGATGTTGTAGCTTTAAATGCATCATGGTGATTTCTTCATATTCATCCACATTATGCTCCTCTGTGTTATATGGAATCTGTTTTTACTGTTAAAGAGAATAGGGAAAGAAAGGATAGATGGAGAGAATTGAGGGACAGGTAGATCAGTTCATTCAATTTTCACATATAAAGAAGAGGGTTATTAATGATAGGAAAAAACAAATTGACAATTACTTAATTTTGGATGATGTTGTGCATAATAGTCTTTTGAGTAACAGAATTTCAAACTTCTGTCCTGTGCTTAGCAATTTTAAAATCAAACATGAAACATTTTTTTGTGCTGTCTTAATCTTTTAGCATATCAAATTCACTCTTAAGTCAAAATATAAAAGAATAAACCCCATTTTTTGAATTTTTTATGACTATGCATCAACCAATTATTCACTAGCAAAACAATCTAACATTACTCAATTTGTATGGTTACATGCTGTATTTGATATGTTTTTTCACAGTAGTGTTTAATCATGCCTAGTAAATCAATGGAACTAATGCCAGGCTCAGCAACTACATGGCAAGAAAGAACAAGTTTTCCAAGAGTTATAGCCCAAATGTGCAAGTCATGAACATCCTGCACTCCCTTGATATTTCTAATGCCACTTTCTAGCTTGCTAATATCTATCTCCCTTGGTGTACTTTCCATGAGAATGCCATAAAGATTCCTAAGCATGGGAAGGGTAGCACTTAAAGATAAAACAGAGAATATAAGAGTGCACACAAGATCAACTATAAACCACTTAGGTTTAGCCCATATTATGGCTCCAGCAATCATCACTCCAACAGATTGAATCATATCAGCCATGACATGCAAATACGCTCCCTGAAGATTTAGGTTCAAGACATTTGTTTTTGTGTGACTACTTGAAACCAGGGTAGCACTCTCTTCATCACTTATTATAGATAGCTCCTTATTCCCATGATCATGATGATGATGACTATGATAATGACCCGAGTCTTCATGATGATGATGATGACTATGATCATGACCAGAGTCTTCATGATGATGATGATGATGACTATGATCATGACTAGAGTCTTCACAACCATGATGATGATGATGACTGTGATCATGACCAATCCATGCAACCATGATAAAGTTAAGAACAAACCCAAATGTTGCAATTGCAAGCATGACCTTTCCATTCACACTGGCCTGTTGTAGAAGAATTCTACCAACTGCTTCATATATCAAATAACCAGATATCAACCAAATTAACTGAACAGATATAAGAGCCCCCAAAACCTCGAGACGATTGTATCCGAAAGATTGATGTGGTGTTGCCTCCCAACCAGAAGCCCACACTGCAAAGAGAGAGATAGAGAATCCAGTAATATCAGAAAGCAAATGTGCTGCATCACCGATGACAGCTAGGCTGTGAGCTTTTATTCCACCAACAAGTTCCACAACCATGACAATAGCATAGAAAACAATAAGACCACAAAGTTTCTTTGCCGACTTTGAAGACTCTTTTGATGTCACAACACTATTTTCATGTCCAGAAAAAGGACAGCCAGAACAGCAGGATGTCTCTGTCTTCATAGGAAGAACATCAAGTCTTTCAGATGTAATTGGTATCTCAATTTCCTGCATTATCCTCTCTTCCACCAAGATGGGGGCTTCCCCGTTATCCATTTGCTCCACAAATCTGGGTACTTATAAACCCTAAACAAAACAAGAAAACCATTTAGAAAAAGTCACCCCAAGGCTCAGTCTTTTGTTAGATTGCCAATACCAACACCAACACCAGCAAGAGCATTCAAAATTAATTCCTATGTAGAACCAGCCAGAATTAGGTAAATTGTACATTATTTTACCATTTCAAACAAAGCAATAAGATAAAATCGACATATTAGCAGGTCAACGATAAATTGGACTACTTCAATTTCAAGTGTGCAATCAAAATAAAATAAACAGAGATAGCATTACATATTAAGGGGCTTGTTGGGAAAATCAGTGAAAGTGGCGAAATCAAACGCCAATTACATCATAAGAGGAATGAGTATTTTTACATGTGACAAATTTGCGTTAAAAAAAAAGGATTTTACAGAAAAGAAACGGAGGTAAAATGATAAAATCAATAAACCATACCAGTAGAAGTGGAGCGGTGGTGGAACCGAGGAAATAGATTGGAAATTGAGAATGGTCTCGGGAATCAAGGGCTTAGGTCAGAGGAAGCGATAGAGATTGGAAGGGAAAGATAAAGGTATAGAAATGAAGAAAAACATGTCTACGAAGATGTTGATGTTGTTGATGGTGACAACAAATTTAACGGGATGTTGCCGTGGGACAAATCTCTCCGTGGAGAGTTTGCAATTGCCGGCAACAACCAAGTAAGAAACCAAACTACATGTTTCTTATGTAGATACCGTCCCTCACAAAATTAGCATCAGATACCATTAGACCAATACCATGCCAGACGTTACTTTTATTTTAGTAAACAATTTGTACGTTTCGAATGCTACATTTATGAATTGAAAGCTAGTAAATAGTTTGGATTTTTCTTTCCTTATAATAGAAAAAAATAAAGTTATTTGCTTTCGTATCTTGAATTTTAAGATCATATCGCATCTTTTAATTAATATAAATCGATATCCTTTTAATTTAAGAAATTAAGGTTTATAAATGTTACGATGATTATTACTTAAAAAAATTGATTTTTTTCACAAACAAAACTCATATATGTAATACATAAAATTCATTTACATATGAATTATTTTCTATGTATGTAATGCTGCGTAAATAACATATGAAATAATTCATATGATAAGTAACATATATTGTATATGAAATATAGGTAAGTTATGTAGGAATAAAATGATAAATAAATAGATACGAAATAATTGATAAATTAGTTTTGATATCTAGCCAACTGCAATCATCACCAAGAAGCCCACAAGATGCACCAAAACACCGCCGCACCGATTCACACCTGCACGCGTTGAAACAAGAGGTCCACAAACGTGGAGTTTCTTCCCCTCTATCAAACCTGCATCACCGAACAAACATCACGCACGCCATGACTCACACAAGAAACACTAAGCTCCTGCACCACCGCATAGGCCACCGCCGCAACCAAGGAAGACAAACCCTATCCTATATTTTCTCTCACGGTGTTATTTTCGAGAGAATATCATCCGCCACATAATTCTCAACCAAAAATTTTAACACGATGTGTTTATGGGTTTTAATTGAGTCCTTCACATACTTCCCTGTCAAGCTAACCGAGTATTTTTTTTTTTTAAAGCCGTTAACGATATAAACCACCAAACTCTTGGGTCTTTGGACCGAACTCTTAATTTTTCGAGAGAGGACTACCAGAAAAATTTAATTCACATAAGACACCATTCTCGGCCAAAAATTTTAAGATGATGGATTTATGAATTTTAATATTTATATAGTACTCAGACTTTCTAATTTTTACTCACCTTAGGTTCCCATGAAATATTATTGTTAACAGCAAATTTCATTCATTCTTACAATTTATACGATGAAGATTTTTTAAGATGAAAACAAGCACTAAGCACTGTGTTTTATTAATACCAAACAATAAACATCATGCATTCCAAAATACATTTAACATACTACACTTTCACTGCCAGATTGACAACTAATTGTGAATTCGAACACACCCTAACCCGAACTTAGGAAAGTCCAGTCTGTTAATTTATTCTTACATGACACAGAAAGCAATGCAATGACAGTGTGACTGATTTAACACAGAAAAACTAAGGCTAGAATACGTGGAGGCCATTCACAGTGAAGCCTCCATCAACATAAATGGTCTGTCCTGTGATGTAAGAAGCTGCAGGTAAGCAGAGAAATGCCACCAACGAAGAAACCTCTTCTGCCTCTCCAATCCGTCCCAGGGGGATTCCAGAAATCAGACCATGCCGAACTTTTTCCTCTTTGAAGACCTACAAGAACATAACATAATCATATGATGCCCTCAAACAAAACAAATCACAAGAATAATCATACACTAACGTTGACAACAAAAAGGTTACCTTTTCCCCAAGAGGGGTTCTAATTGGCCCCGGTGCAACACAATTCGTTCTTATGTTGTCTCTGGCCCATTCACATGCCAGATTTTTTGTCACTTGGTTTATTGCACCTGCATGCCAATTACATATATGCACCTTTTCAAATTACCAGCTACACTAATTGCCTAGTTTTTACTACTATCTAGCTAACTCTACCACATGGAATGCAATGAAAAATCACCTTTTGTTGCACTATAAATAACAGATACTATGTTTGTAGCTACAAGACCAGAAACGGAGGACATGAAAATGATACTTGCAGCTTCTGAAGCTTTTAAGAGAGGATGTGCAAGCTGGCTTAAATGGAAACAAGATTCAAGATTCGTATTCATCAGAAATGCGAAATCTTCTGCTGTGAAATCCAAGGTTTGTTTCGGTATGTTTGTTCCCACGTTGTTTACCTATAGAATCCGCACAAAATGTAAGCCGAATATCCGATAAAATAACAAATGAAAACACTAACACAAAAAACGTTCGTTACTAAAAATGGATTTCGAACTATTCCTCACAGTATTAACTTTTAACAAAAGGTTGAAAAACTAACTATAACTCCATGCAATTGAATTGAATGAATTACTAACAAGGATATTGAGTTTCCCATTGAACTGAGAGGAGACTCTAGCTATGAGTTCTTCTCTTTCTAAACGAGAGGCCACGTCACAGACCGAACCGGTTACTCTGTATCCTTTTGTAGTCCATTTGTTTAAGGATTCACTGAGTTCAGCTTCGTTTCGAGCACAAGTGTGTACAGTTGCCCCAAGTTGTGCCAACTCCTCCACGATAGCATATCTATATGATGAAGTACAAATAATAACATCAGAGGAATTAATAACCAGAAACAGTTCTCATGCAATATCCACTTACTTTGTACTTCTTCTTCTTAATTACTAACTTTTATTGATGCAAACATTCTTACAGATTAACACAAAAGTTAAGCACTTTTTGCAATAGCTTTTGGTTTTGTTCAGTGGGAAGTTTGAAAAAAAAATGAAAAATTTGGAAGAAGAAGGAGAGATGATAGTAACCCGATTCCTTTGGATCCACCGGTGACCAGTGCTGTCATTCCTTGCAAAGACCACCTGCTGCTTTTGCTACCATTGTTTGTCTCACCCATTTTTTTCTCTTCAATGAAGGAGATGATAAGATGAATGAAGTTTTATTATAAAGAGCTTATATTTATAGTCATTATCATTTTCTCTGTGTACGCAGAAATTTAATAGTTAAAATGTAAGCCATGACAAAAAGTAATTTGATAATATTGAACTCGCTGAGTTTTCAAAACTTATCCTCTTCAACCTGATTTTGCGTGCAGCAAAAGTCTGACTTAATGTTTGATTTATTACTGTTGAGTAGCTAATATGATGTAATCAATGATTGACTTATTTTTGTGAGATCCGTCGCTTTTAGTTGTAGATCGACACAATATGTTATGTTTTCTTATTAAGGATTTAAGTGCTTATTTTCTTCATGAAAATATATGGGCTATCGTTTGTATAGTTCATATTGCATACATTTTTCTTTCTCGAAAACATGCACATGCAAGTTCTTTCTTCCTCGACAATGATCCTAAGTGCAGTGTTGTTGGGAATAGTCCAAGTGTGAGTTAAAGTCTCACATTGGATAGAAAAGACAAAGTTAAACACTATATAAAAATAAAGACCCATAACAACATTACCTTAAGATTTTGGGATTGAAGTGGTGTCTAAGGTCTTATATGTGTAAAACTAATGTCATATAACCATATAGAACCATAACTCATATATGTGACCAAAGGGGTCACTCATATACGAAAGATAAAAGAAAAAAACAAGGGACTCACCCTATCTTGAGGGAAGATGTTGAGAATAGTCAAAGTGTGAGTTAAAGTCCCACATTGGATAGAAAAGACAAACAAAGTTAAACACTATATAAGAATAAAGACCCACCTTAAGGTTTGGGGTTAAAGTGGTGCCTAAGGTCTTATATGTGTAAAACTAATGTCATATAACCATATGGAACCACAACCATGTGTGAGTGGTTTTTCATGGAGAATGGTTATGTTTAAATGTATTTGTGTTTTACATTATTGTTAGTTGTTTAAACTTTTACTTTATTCTCTTTGAAAATGTGATTGTTATATTTGGGAAACTCAATAATATATCTCTTTGTTGCTGATGGATTCCTTCCCAGTAGTTGTGAGTGCTTTTGTGATGGTTGCTCTAATTGTATGAAATTTTTGTGGGTCAAGTGCATTAAAATATGTTCTCTATATCTTTGTGGTTATTTTTTGATAATAAAAAAAAATACATAAGTGTTTTTATTATGACACTCCCCCTCCAGCAGAAATATTCCCGACCACAAGTACACTCATCTGAGCCGATTTTAACCATCGGCTTTGATACCACTTGTTAGGTCTATAGAGGTGGTTTCATTGGGGAGAACAAACACCAATGAGATCTGAACCCAACCATATAAGGTAATGACACCACTCTCAACCTAAAACCTTAAGGCGATGGGTTTATGAGTCTTGATCCTTATATGGTGCTCTACTTTCTCATTTCTGGTCAATGTAGGACTTAGACTCATACTTGAATTCCTAACAATCTTCCCCTCAAGGGTGAGTCCCTTCAACCACATTGGTACACCCCCCTTCAGCGGAAGCCCACGAGTACTCATTTTCTGTCCATTTTTGTACCATCGTTCTTGTTCTTCTTAAGGGGACACGTTTACCTAAAACCCTTGTCAATAAAACTTTCGATACTAGGACATACATGCAATTTATTCAAACTTAATTCTTGCAGTTCCCAGGTAAAAGTTTAATTAGCATTTTTTTAATTTTTTATACAAATTATTTAATCAATTGTTTTAATTATTAATATCAGGTAACTAGATCGACTAATATAGCATATTAAGAAAATTATTAAGCAATAGTCGACCCTAAGATCTTATTGCAAGATTTTTTTTTTCAAAAAATAATCAAATTTTACGAAGACACCTAAAAGAGAGAAATAATAAATTTAATAACTTGAGAATTATCAACAATTTTCACATTAAAAATCTTACATTTAGTCGTTATTTAAAAACTAAATGTGAGAGTTATTCATTTACAAGGAAAAGCTTATATATAAAGATCTTCTTCCCATAAACCGAACTTAGGAAAGTACTGTTAATTTATTCTTAATGACACACAAAGCAATATAATCAGAGTGTAACTGACATAACACAGAAAATGTCGAAACGAGGCTACAACGTATTGAGGCCGTTTACAGTGAAGCCGCCATCGACACAAATGGTCTGTCCTGTAATATATGATGCTGCAGGCAAGCACAGAAATGCCACCAACGAAGACACCTCCTCTGCCTCTCCGATCCGTCCCAGAGGGGTTTGACAAATTACAGCATTCATAACTGTTTCCTCTTTAGAGTGCTTCAACAACATAACACAATACCATGATCTCCTCAGTCCACACAAAAAACAAAAACAAATCACAACAGTAATCATGCACTAACATTGCCAACAAATATGTTACCTTTTCCAGAAGAGGGGTTCTAATTGGCCCTGGTGCAATACAATTAGTCCTTATGTTATCTTTCGCCCATTCACATGCCAAATTTTTTGTCATTTGGTTCATTGCTCCTGCATGCCAATTACGTACAGCTTTTCAAATTACCTAGTTTTTACTACTCATTACAATCTCTAACCGGCTATGACGAAGATATTATATATTTTCTGTTTTTATGACGAAAATATTATATATTTCCTGTTTTTATTTATATTAACAGAGATATTATATATTTGATTCTTTTTTATTATTATTAAATTTTTTTTTATTTGGTTTTTATTTTTCCTTCTAATAAATCAATAAACAAGCAAGTTCTGATTGGTTTTTCATCCAAACTTTTCTTAAACTTTTCTTGTGTGTTTTTTGTAAGTATCATTTTTTTTATTTCTCTCGTGGCTTACACATGTCTAATAGGCTAACTCTACCACATGAAATGCAATGAAAAATCACCTTTTGTTGCACCATAAATAACGGATGCTAACTTTATAGCCATAACACCAGCAATGGAGGATATGAAAATGATACTTGCAGCTTCTGAAGCTTTTAGGAGAGGATGTGCAATCTGGCTTAAGTGGAAACCAGATTCAAGATTCGTATTCATCAGAAATGCGAAATCCTCCGCTGTGAAATCCAGGGTCTGTTTCTGTATGTTTGTTCCAACATTATTTACCTAAATCCATTCACATATATTAACGAAAAAGAATGTTTTAGTCCTACAAGTTGGATCCCAAATTTGTTCTCATTCTTGTCATAGTTAGACAAATTTTAAGATGAAAAGGTGAAAAATGAACATGTCATTACAAGGATATTGAGTTTTCCATTGAACTGAGATGAGACTCGAGCTATGAGTTCTTCTCTTTCTACAGGAGAGGCCACGTCACAGACCGAACCGGTTACTCTGTATCCTTTTGTGCTCCATTCCTTCAAGGATTCACTGAGTTCAACCTCGTTTCGAGCACAAGTGTGTACAGTTGCCCCAAGTTGTGCCAACTCCTCCACGATAGCATATCTATGTGATGAAGTACAAATAATAACATCAGACAAATTAATAACCAGAAACAATTACTATATTTTATTGGTACAAACATTTCTTACGTATGAACACAAAAATTAAGAACTTTTTCCGCTAGCTAGCTTTCGTTGTTAATTGATAGCTAACAAATTAATAGGTATTTTTGAGTAACAAGTCTGAAATTCAGGAACAAAAAGTGAATGAAAAAAATGTAGAAAAAGAAGAAATGATATCAACCCGATTCCTTTGGATCCACCGGTGACCAGAGCTGTCATCCCCTGCAGACACCATCTGCTTTTGCTACCACTGTTTGTCTCACCCATTTTTTTTTTCTTCTCTTCAATGAAGAATATGATATGATGAATGAAGCTTTATAATATCTTATAATTGATATTTCTACCTTCTAAATGCTTAATTTGTAGTCATTATCTTGATGGAGAAAGTTAAGAGTTAAACGTAAGCCATAATAAGAATAGTTTGGCATTGATCCCTTGCTTGTACCGAATGTTTGGTTTATATATGTTATTGTCCAGTACCTAAAGGATTGAGAAAATGTAATCAATGTTTGGGATTTTTGGAGGATCCGTGTTATATTATTTTTGTGATATCCATGATTTTTAGTTGTCGATCAACACAATATGTTAACTTTTTCATTAAAGATTTAAGTTTTCTTCATGCGAATATACCGGCTTTCGTTTGTGGTTCATATAAAAAAAATGGTTTATATGTAATTTCAAAACCATTATTGTTGTTGTTATAGGCACTCTTCATTATAAAAACGCTTTGGGTTTGTTTCATGCGTTGCACTTTTGAAGAAAATGGAAGGGAATTAAGTAGACTTTGATGTTTTAGGTCTGAATGGGCATGAATTGGGATGAAAGTTAGATTTACATTACTTTCCAAAATTTGCCTTAGCTGTTTGGTGTCATAATAATATCACTTCAAATACATTACGTTTTTTTTTTTTTTTTTCTGAACCTCATTATAGTATCAACCACCATCAACTTCATAGACCTTGTACAAAGCATTCACTTTCTTCATAGGTAAGAAAAGAAGCAAGTGCTTAAATTTAAAAGCAACAAAATTCATCATGTGAATTGCATTACCAATTTCATACCTTCAAATAACACTAATTGCCGCAGTACAATATGTTGAATATTGACGAATATGATTTATTTTTAAAATTAAATATTTTATGAGAAATTATAGATTTGAAAAATTATAGATTTGAAAAATGAAAAATCAATTAATATTTTTAATTATATAAAAGGAATAAATTATTTATCAAATATATATATACCTTATAGGATAATATTAATAATTGTAATGTTAGTTGTATAAGTGAAAAGAAGTTTCTTAGAGTTAAAAAATAATAACAATTTATTTAAAATTCACAATGTTATTAATTGAAGTAGCGTTATTATCTATTAAAAAAATGTTAAATGAAATTAATGATTACAATTTAATAAATAATTTTGTATAAAAAATGTTTAAAAAATAAATTTTAAATAAAATATTTTATTTTTTAAGTATGTTTTAGATTTCTCAAACTCTTAAACCATCTTGTTTAATCTATGATCCATTATATTAAGCTAAAGTACGATACAAAGACAAATCTCACAAACATGCTTAAGTAAAGTTTTTCATTATAATATTAATTAATAAATATACTACAATTTCTTAAAACTTTCAAAATCAATACCTTTTTTCACTAATGAGATGAATAAGAACAAAAAAAAAAAAATCTCAACTCCAACAAAGAAAATAAGATATACTCTAGTCAAAGTCAAGTAATACGTATAGAACAACTTTTGTTTAATATTATTCCTAGTCAATACATCACACTAAACTAACAAGAGTTTGTATTTCTATTTTAGAAACCAAAACATCACCCACACACACTACTCGCACAGGCACATATACATTTCCTATCACACTCATTTATTATTCTCCATATACATCCTTTTATTTTAACATTAAACAAAGACAACAAGTACATAACAACCGACAACACATCAAATAAAAATATCTTGTTGGGTTATATATTTTTTCATATGTTTTGGTTATATATGGGTTATGGTTATAGTCATTGAGAGATTGTGGTTCCATATGATTATATGGCATTAGTCTTGCACATATAAGACATTTGACATGAGTTTTACACCAAAACCTTAAGTCAATGGTATTATGGGTCTTTATTTTTATATAGTGTTTAACTTTGTATTTTCTATCCAATGTGAGACTTTGGCTAACACTTGGACTATTCCTAACAATCTCCTCTCAAGGGTGAGTTCCTTTTTTTTTTCTTTTTTCATATGGTATATTTCCCTTCAGGTGTATGGTGATTCCTTTTTTGTTGTAGTTATGCGATCAGTCAAGTGGGCACTTTTTTGTGTTATGGTTATGCAGTCAGTCATCCCGAACAATCGGCTCTGATACCACTGTTGGATTATATATTTTACGTCATATAGGTTATGGTTATAGACATTGAGAGATTTTGGTTCCATATGGTTATATGACATTAGTCTTGCACATATAAGACATTTGATATCAGTTTTACACAAAAACCTTAAAGCAATGGTGTTATGAGTCTTTATTCTTATATAATGTTTAATTTGGTATTTTCTATCCGATATAAGATTTTTGCCAAAGAGAAAGTTTAAAAAAATACAACAATAATAAGAGACCGACTTTTATAACAATAGACCTCAAATCAAACATTAACACAGTCAAAGTGCAAATTCCATAAGCACTGAAAATGTTACAATAAGCTTAAGTCAGGCTAGCTTATATGGAGGCCATTCACGGTGAAGCCGCCATCGACACAAATGGTCTGTCCTGTAATGTACGAGGCTGCCGGTAAACACAGGAATGCCACCATCGAAGACACTTCCTCTCCTTCTCCAAACCGTCCAAGAGGTGTTCGAGGAATGTAAGCATTTACAATCTTTCCCTCTTTTAAGAACTGCATTCGAGTTCAATACAAGCAGATAATAGTTAATCATAACATCAAGAACAATAATCATATATACACTAACAATTTAACTACCTCTTCAGCCGCAGGGGTTCTGATTACCCCAGGTGCAACACAATTACTCCTTATGTTGTCTTTCGCCCATTCACACGCCAAAGTTTTTGTCATGTGGTTCATTGCTCCTACATGTCAAAACACGCATACTTCACCAACTTACTCTCTCTGTTACTTCCACTGCAAATTTAACCCAAAACAAGTAATTACCTTTTGATGCACTGTACACAACGGATCCTATGTTTATTGATACCACACCACCAATGGAGGATATGAAAACGATGCTTCCAGCTTCTGAAGCTTTTAAGAGAGGATGTGCAAGCTGGCTTAGGTGGAAAGAAGATTGCAAATTCGTATTCATTACAAATGAGAAATCTTCCTCCGTGAAATCCAGAACCTCTTTCCATACGTTTGCTCCCACGTTGTTTACCTGAATAAATTCATACATAAGTGTGCTAACCCTAATCTCACAAAGTATAACTGAAAAACATTAATGCAAAAGTTAATTATCGAGCTTTCATAGGATGATTTTTTATTTTGAGGAAACTGAAAAATTAACTTCAATTCCATGCAATTGAGTTGTATGAATTACTGACAAGGATGTTGAGTTTGCCATTAAACTCAGAAGAGATTCTGGTTATAAGCTCCTTTCTGTCTGCACCAGACGTCACGTCACATACCGAACCGGTGACTCTGTATCCTTTTGTGGTCCATTCATGTAAGGATTCATTGAGTTCAGCTTCGTTCCGAGAACAAGTGTGTACAGTGGCCCCAAGCTGTGACAACTCCTCCACAATAGCATATCTATATACATACATATGAATGGTGAGAAACAAAATCAAAAATTCATGCAAGATCTACCCTCTTGTTTTCTGCAATTATTAATTACTATAGTTCATTGATACAACCATGTTTGCTTTTGTAGAAATCACCAAAATGTTACAAATGAAATGAAGAAATGTGGAAGAAGAAGAAGAAGGTACTAAAGTTACCCGATTCCTTTGGATCCACCGGTGACCAGTGCTGTCATTCCCTGCAAACACCACCTGCTGCTGTTGCTTCCCCTGTTTCTCTCACCCATCTTTTTTCTCTCTTCAGTGAAGGATATGATATGATGAATTTGCTGAATGAATCTGAATTCGTTTTATGTATTTATAATCACAAATTTTATTCCTTGTGGGGAATTTTTCCTTTCTTCTGTTTTGAGTCAAAACCTTGTATGTTGTTGATGCAATATCAAATACCAACTTTGCCTCTAGTCGTCATTGATGATATAAATTTAGTACACTGAATGCGTTTTCTATATTTACAATCACAACTTGATTAGTTCTGTAAGCATAAAGTGATGGCTGCTGAATCTCATTGCTTTTCAGAGTAGTTGTTCGGAATAATTCTAATATGATTTATAAAAATAAAATTGACAAAGTTATACGTCAATATAAAAAAGAAAGATCCGTATATTTATTGTTTTAATATTTTAGATGAAAAATAATGAAAACTTTTACGTGATGTGACATATATGTATAATTACTTGCATGAGTCTTTTGATAAAAATAAGGATAATGATATTTTAATTTTTTTTTAATTTATTATTTTAATCATCTTTAATTATTTATTTTAATTTTTTTTAGTGTGATATCATAATTGAAAAATGATTAAAATAATAGTTAAAAATAAAACAAAAAGATTAAAATATCAATATAAAAAAAAATAAACCCATCCGTAGCCGACTGGTCAATTGTTTGAAAGTAAGTGAGTGTTATTTTCTCTTTCTTTGTTTCTAATCGTTTGTCATGTCTCTACTGTCTTCTTTTTTAAAGTTGGATGAGGATTCTTTGTCCTATTCTATTTCTGGTGGAGAATCTCTCAAACTCGTCAAATGCAGAAAGTAAATTATATTAGTTGTGTAAATAAATGCCCATCAAAAACCAAATCAGTTTAAGATCCTTATCTTGGAAAAATCAGACATAATTTGACTAATGTAAGAGTATAATGAGATAGATGAAGAGTATAGGCCATTAAATTAGTTACCACATGACATTATAAAAGTTGAGATAAATATTATATAGTAATAATTCAAATAAAGTTATTAATAACATAATAGTTAGGGTAAAAAAGTATAAATATTATTGATGATATTATAGACAATAGAAGTACACACAACCTTTTTCAAATGCATCTGTCCTAATAATATATATACATATATATATATATATATATATATATATATATATATTTATCTTTCAACCAATAATTCTGCTTAGATTATATCTTTAAAGTGTAACTCTGTTTTATTCTTTATGATTTCATTGAAATAAAAACTCTACTCACTTTTTACTCAATTATAATATTTATTAAGCTAAGTTTTCTTTTGATTTGTTACCACTAACTTTTTCTCTTGGTAGATTGATATGCTAACAAGCTTTTTAACTCTGAATTACTTTAAATACTTTAACCGACGTTCTTCTTGCTCGATTGTTACTTCCATCAACACTAGTTTTTTAAGAGGAAATTTCATCCATTCTAATAATCTATAGATTTTTACTTGTCTCAACTTGAGTTTCACTGTGACTGAAACTATATTTGAAGTTGAAGTTTGAGTTTTAAGGTGAAAACAAGCACTGACTTTTATTACCATCGAACAATAAACATCACACATTCCCAAATACATTTAACATAGCGAGAGTAACAGATTATTGTGAATTCAAACACACACCCATAAACAGAACCTAGGAAAGTACACTCATTTAAATTACTCGTAACAAAACACAAAAACCAGTACAATGAGAGTGTAACTGACATAGCACAGAAATGGTGGAAACAAGGCTAGATATGGAGGAATTAAGATTCTTTGGTGGATTTTTTTGGTGTAGATATTCTGCTGTGCCTTTAAATATAAGAGGATGATCACTGATTTTAAAGTTCTAAAATATACTAAAAAGTTTTTAAAGTACTGTAGTATATTTTTAATGTTCAACAAACACAACACCAATCAGTAAAAAATCTGAACTCAAACATGGAGGCCCTTCACAGCGTAGCCGCCATCAACACAAATGATCTGTCCTGTGATGTAGGAGGCTGCAGGCGAGCACAGAAATGCCACCAACGAAGACACCTCCTCTGCCTCTCCAATCCGTGCCAGAGGGGTTTGAGAAACTACAGCATTCATAAGTGTTTCCTCTTTAAAGTGCTTCAAGAACAAAACACAATAACATGATGCCCTCAGTCCAGAGAAAAAAAAAACAAAACAAAAAACAACAATAATTATACACTAACAATGCAAACAAAATGGTTACCTTGTCCCCGAGAGGAGTTCTAATTGGCCCTGGTGCAACACAATTGGTCCTTATGTTGTCTTTCGCCCATTCACATGCCAAATTTTTTGTCACTTGGTTCATTGCTCCTGCATGCCAATTACGTGCACCTTTTCAAATTACCAGCTACAGTTGCCTAGTTTTTACTACTCATTACAATCTCTAACTAGCTAACTCTACCGCATGGAATGCAGTGAACAATCACCTTTTGTTGCACTATATACAACCGATACTATATTTGTAGCTACAAAACTAGCAACCGCGGATATGAAAATGATACTTGCAGCTTCTGAAGCTTTTAGGAGAGGATATGCAAGTTGGCTTAAGTGGAAACCAGATTCAAGATTCGTATTCATCAGAAATGCGAAATCTTCTGCTGTGAAATCCAGGGTCTGTTTCTGTATGTTTGTTCCCACGTTGTTTACCTAAATCCATTCACATATATTAACGAAAAAGAATGTTTTAGTCCTACAAGTTGGATCCCGAATTAATTCTCATTTTTGTCATAGTTAGACAAGTTTTAGTATGAAAAGGTGAAAAATGAACATGTCATTACAAGGATATTGAGTTTTCCATTGAACTGAGATGAGACTCGAGCTATGAGTTCTTCTCTTTCTACACGAGAGGCCACGTCACAGACCGAACCGGTTACTCGGTACCCTTTTGTAGTCCATTCCTTCAAGGATTCATTGAGTTCAGCTTCGTTCCGAGAACAAGTGTGCACAGTGGCCCCAAGCTGTGCCAACTCCTCCACAATAGCATATCTATATATATACATATGAGAGGAATGAATGGTGAGAAACAAAAACCAAAATTCATGCAAGACCTACCCTCTTACTTTCTGCAATCTTAATCACTATAGTTCATTCATACAACCATGTTTGCTTTGTAGAAATCACCAAACATTACAAATGAAATGAAGAAAAGTGGAAGAAGAAGAAGGTAGTAAAGTTACCCGATTCCTTTGGATCCACCGGTGACCAGTGCTGTCATTCCCTGCAAACACCACTTACTGCTTTTGCTTCCACTGTTTCTCTCACCCATCTTTTTTATCTGTTCAATGAAGAAGATGATATGATATGATGAATTTGCTGCATGAATCTGAGTGCGTTTTCGGTATTTATAATCACAACTTAGTTCTTTCTGTAAGCATAAAGTGAAGGCCGGTTAACATCATTGGTTATCCGAGTAGCCGATTGTTCAATTATTTGAAAGTAAGTTACAGATATTTTCTCTAATCGCTTGTCATATTTCTACTGTTTTATTTTTCGAAAATCATGAATGTGGACACTAGGATGAGGGTTTCGATTTCTGGTGGAGAATTTTCCATCTCCCTGCTTCATATTTTGTCAAATGTAGAGTCACGCGCATGTGTAATGAATGCTTTGATATAGAACAGAAAAAGTTACTGTATGATGATGTAAAGTATTATTAGACGTTCCAACAAAAATTGGACACTGAAAAGTCACCAATAACAGAAAATTCAGAGAGGATAAGAAGGCCAGAGAAGAAACCTTCTCTTCTCTCACTCTCCATTCTTTTCTGCTCTTGTACGAGGTGTCCCTTTCATGCAACCATCTCTTCCTCTTTGTTATCTACTCCTTCAATAATTTTTCACTTAGGTCTCTTACGCCATCAAAATCAAATCATTTTAAAATCTGCATCTTGGAAAAATCAGACACAATTTGACTTATGTAAGACTATAATGAGATTGATTTTGATAAACTGTGAAATATACACTATTTGAATAAGGCGATACACACACATTAAAATATATATACACACATTAACCACTGTATTATTGTCATTTTATTTATAAGAATTGAGATAAACATGTAGTAATAATTCAAATAAAGTTATTAATAACATTAATAGCTAGTGTAAAAAATATAAATATTATTGATGAGGTATGTTGGATTCAACTCGAACTCTATTTGACTTAGACACGGCTTGACCTGGATTCAACATGAACAACCTACTAAATTTGGTCGTGACCCAACTTTATTTATGTTAACCTAAGACCAACTCGCACAAACTGATTTATGAGTTGGTCTTTTTCAATGGAGCTTTTGATGTTATTTTGATCCTGTGAACTTTTTCTTATATAGCCCCAACTCACGTGGATCAAAACCAAATCTTGTGCACTAGACCAGATTGAAAACTTTATCATGAATAAAAAAAATGTCTTCAAAATCCTTTTGTTGAATGTTTGGAATGCAGTTAAAAGCCTCTTTATTAGAAGATGTATGCATGAATTCATAAATAATTATGATAGTTACTTTTAATCTCATGCATGTATATATTATAAATACATATTATGTAACTAAAAATTTACAATTACAGTAATAATTTCTTGATAAATTGATCCGCTAACAAGTTTATTAAGTGATTTATAACTCAAACTATTTTAAATACTTTCACAGACGTTGTTCATTTTTCACTTCCATCTACACTAGTGTTTTAACAAGAAATTTCATCCATGCTAACCTTAACTTGGGGTTGGGTGACTGAAACTATATTTCACATTGAAGTTTGAGTTTTAAGGTGAAAACAAGCACTGAGTTTTATTGCTATCAAACAATACACATCACACATTCCAAAATACATTTGACATACCACTTTCTCACTGCGAGACTCACAACACAACTAATTGTGAATTCAAGCACACACCCATAGACTGAACCTAGGAAAGCAGTGTTAATTAATTCTTAACATGACACAGAAACGAATACAATCAGAGTGTAACTGACTTAACACAGAAAATTTGAAAACAAGGCTACAACATATTGAGGCCGTTCACAGTGAAGCCGCCATCAACACAGATGGTCTGTCCTGTAATGTATGATGCTGCAGACAAGCACAGAAATGCCACCAACGAAGACACCTCCTCTGCCTCTCCAATCCGTCCCAGAGGGATTTGAGAAATTACAGCATTCATAGCTGTTTCCTCTTTACAGAGCTTCAACAACACAACACAATACCATGATGTCCTCAGTCCACAGAAAAAACAAAACAAATGACAACAACAATCATGCACTAACATTGCCAACAAAAATGTTACCTTTTCCAGAAGAGGGGTTCTAATTGGCCCTGGTGCAATACAATTAGTCCTTATGTTATCTTTGGCCCATTCACATGCCAAATTTTTTGTCATTTGGTTCATTGCTCCTGCATGCCAATTACGTACCCGTTTTCAAATTGGCTAGTTTTTACTACTCATTACAATCTCTAGTTAGCTAACTATACCACATGAAATGCAATGAAAAATCACCTTTTGTTGCACTATAAATAACGGATACTAAGTTTATAGCCACAACACCAGCAATGGAAGATATGAAAATGATACTTGCAGATTCTGAAGCTTTTAGGAGAGGATGTGCAAGCTGGCTCAAGTGGAAACCAGATTCAAGATTCGTATTCATCAGAAATGCGAAATCCTCCGCTGTGAAATCCAGGGTCTGTTTCTGTATGTTTGTTCCCACGTTGTTTACCTAAATCCATTCACATATATTAACGAAAAAGAATGTTTTAGTCCTAGAAGTTGGATCCCAAATTTGTTCTTATTCTTGTCATAGTTAGACAAGATTTAGTATGAAAAGGTGAAAAATGAACATGTCATTACAAGGATATTGAGTTTTCCATTGAACTGAGATGAGACTCGAGCTATGAGTTCTTCTCTTTCTACACAGAGAGGCCACGTCACAGACCGAACCGGTTATTCGGTATCCTTTTGTAGTCCATTCCTTCAAGGATTCATTGAGGTCAGCTTCGTTCCGGGAACAAGTGTGTACAGTGGCCCCAAGCTGTGCCAACTCCTCCACGATAGCATATCTATATATATACATATGAGAGGAATGAATGGTGAGAAACAAAAACCAAAATTCATGCAAGACCTACCCTCTTGTTTTCAGCAATTATTAATCACTATAGTTCATTGATACAACCATGTTTGTTTTGCAGAAATCACCAAACAATTACAAATCAATTATGTCCACTAGCCCTTTGTTGCTGTTAACGATTTGAAATTAAGTATAGAACATATATGTTGTAGGAATGAAAAATGAAATGGAAAAAAAGTGGAAGAAGCAGAAGGTAGTAAAGTTACCCGATTCCTTTGGATCCACCGGTGACCAGTGCTGTCATTCCCTGCAAACACCACCTACTGCTTTTGCTACCATTGTTACTCTCACCCATTTTCTTTCTCTCTATAATGAAGGAGATTATATGATAGATGAATTTGCTGAATGAATCTGAATGCGTTTTTTTGTATTTATAACCACAACTTAGTTAGTTCTGTAAGCATAAAGTGATGGCTGCTTAACATCATTGGTTTTCCTAGTAGCCGATTGTTCAATTGCTTGACATTAAGTTACAGATATTTTCTCTATTTCTTTCTTTCCCTCTAATCACTTGTCATATTTCTACTGTTTTCTTTTGTCCTGTTCTATTTCTGGTGGAGAATTTTTCCTTCTCCCTGTTTTTTGTCAAAACTTTGAAACTTTGTATGTTGTTGATGCAAGATCAAATGCCAACTTTGCCTCTAGTCGCCATTCATTATTTAACTGCAGTTAGTGCATGTTATACTAAATGTTCATTTTCGGGGTCATGACACCGATGCCGCTTATAGAATAAGGTTTATAATTTTTATTACAAGAGGAAATTTAACTTTTTCTATAATTACAAGTTAATACATCAATGTACCGTTAAAAGTTGCCTTTGGCATTGGTTATACCTCATGTACCAAATGAAATCAATTAAATGGTGTCATATAGTTGTGTTATCTTAGATTCTTAAAAAATTGTGATTAGCAAGGGAATGTGTGCATGATTAGTGTTATCATTGAGGAGAGTAAACTTGAATTTTAGAACACAATAGATTCTGTTTTTAAGTGAAATAGAGTTTTATTTGGAAATTTTATAACAAAATTTTATATTAAATATCAATATATATTTTTTATTAATGTTATCTTGATGACCACATCACAGGTACCAAGTTTAAAATGATTCACAATTATGTTTTTAATAAAGAATAATTGTTATCCTAAAAGGAATTAATTTTTAAATTTACAAAATTTTGTAAATTTAAACCACTTTACACAAAATTTTTACATATGATCTAGTATTATTTTCTAAAAAATTGAAAAGTTCAGCTATGAGTTACAAAAGATTCAGAGACCATAGACACCTAGTGGTTGGAAACTACCAACCAATTTCTCATCAAATACAGGTTATGTCAAACCTTTGCTTAAACCAGAACCATGTTGATCAGTAAACAGAGTTACCAAAATGAATGAAACAAGTTATTGGAAATCTTCCATGTTATAGCACAACCAGTACATTGCGGTTTAGTAAACAAAAATAATTGCATTTGCAGAGTCCAGAACCTTGGAAGTGCGTACCAGCGGTTGGTCAGAGGACTAACTCTTGAAAGCTTGACAGAAATGTAGAGAACCATGCCAAATGCTCCAGACGAATGGTGATGGAGAGGAAAATTAGTAAGGAGGGTGCATGATATAAGCAGCAGGTCTTAGAACTGCGTTGTTGGGTAGAAACCATTCACGGACATTCCTCCATCAATACAAATAATCTGACCAGTGATGTATGATGATGCTGGTAGGCAAAGAAACGCAACAACAGAAGACACTTCTGCTGGATCTCCTAGGCGCCTAAGAGGAGTTCTAGAGTACACTTCTTCCAGATAGTCTTTGTTGCTGAGCACCTAAAAGAAGAGGGTAAAGTTATATAACTTTGACATCTGGTCACTACATTAGATTTTTGTGTTTTAGAGCACCATGAAATGACATTAATGAGTGTCATAAGCAGCTCATTCTAACCAATGGTTACAGGATAAAGCAGAAGAACAACCTGCTCTACCATTGAAGTTCTGATGTACCAAGGTGCCACTGCATTACTCCTTATATTGTCTTTTGCCCACTCACAAGCTAGATTTCTTGTAAGTTGATTAATTGCCCCTATATATCAGAAAGAAAATAAACCTTCAAAATTTGATAAACTCATCAACATCACAGCATTTGTTAAACAAGCTGCAATACAGCATCGAGCATGCAAATTACCTTTTGTTGCTCCTTGAACAGACATTGACTTTAGCGAGACAAAACCAGAAACAGAAGAAACAAACACAACACTTCCCATTCCCGATGCTTTCAAATGTGGATATGCAAGTTGACATATGTGAAAGACAGATCCCAAATTGGTATCAATAAGAGTGGAAAACTCTGTACTAGTGAAGTCTGTCACCGGTTTCCGAATGTTTGTCCCTACATTGTTTATCTATACATCAAATTTATCAGGTTAGCAGGGACATCTACATTAATAAGGCTTACTAATCCAAAGTAAACCCCCAAGTAATCCAGAAACACTGTTGTAACAGGACTAAACATCTAGGGTTGGTAAAATAAATTATCAGTGTCGTGTAACCGATAGGCCTAACAATTACTAGAACAAACTCTGGTACTGTCTAATGAGTTGCTTTTGAGCCTTGAAGTTAGTTAATAATATAAGATTAGTCTCCGCTTCTATGCACCATTTTACACCATTATTCAATAGGTTATTTTTAACGACAACTTACAAGGATGTTGAGTTTCCCGTTGAAAAGAGAGGAAACAGACTCCATGAGCGCCTCCCTCTGCTTTGGAACTGATACATCACAAACTGAGCCAGTGACCTCAAAACCCGAATCATTCCATTTCTTCAGGCATTCAGTGAGATCGTGTTCGTTCCTGGCACAGGTATGAACTCTGGCTCCAAACCCCGTCAGTTCCTCCACAATGGCACGCCTTTAACATGTCTCGACAGAAATCACAAGTTAAATTATGATGAGATTAAAAGGGTCGGAATTAAAATGAAACACGGGTGTGAAAGTAGAAATGTTGATACCCTATTCCGCGAGTTCCACCAGTGACGAGAGCTGTCATGCCCTGAAGAGTCCACCTTTGCTGTGTGGACTGGCTCCGAATGCAATTGGACTTTGATTTTTTTCTTCCATGATTGAAAATGAAAGAGGTGGTAGTGCGGTTTGACGGTAATGGAAGATAAGAAGTTGGATTTATGAGGGAATTCATATGCATTTTGTTCTAATCACAGGAAAATCATGCCATCATGCCATCGGGATTGTTCTTTTTAAGGTAATTTGATTTTCTAGTACAGACAGCGTTATCTAGGACTGGGAAAACTTGATTCAAAGGATTCTGTGTGTTTATAGATGGCTGAGGTTTCTTTTTTTCTTTTTGGATCGTCTTGTGGAAAATTATTGAGCAAATACAACTTGAATCATGAGAGATTTTATATTTAATTTAACGAATTTTACTCATGAGTTTTTGCTAGGAAATTTTTGTTACTAACTTTTAATTATTATTCTTGTTTAACGAATTTCGCTATAAAATTATCATTTCTCTTACTGATAATTTGTAATTGGTTCAACTATTCTCCTTCAAAATTAGATCAAATTGCTTCCTTTCTCAGGATCAATCGCTCTTTGGCTCATTTTCATTTGCCACTAAAATACAGCGAATTATTGAAATAATTGAAAATTAACTCATTTTAAGAAGCAATGAGTTAATATATTTCTATTCATTCATTTTAAATAAAAATTGAAATTAATACTTTTTTAAAATTTTGATCTAATTTAATTTAAAAAATTAATGAATTCAATTTTTTTAACCAAATAATAGAGTTATTCTTAGGACAGAGAAAATAATATTTTTAACATGATAACCCGTATCTCACAATAAATCTCACACATTCCAAAATACCTTTAACATACTACATTCTCACTGTGAGACTCTGCTAATTGTAAATTCATATACAAACCCATAAACCGAACCTAGGAAAGTACAACCTATGAACTTATTCTTAACAAGACAAAGAAAACCAAGACAATCAGAGTGTAACTGAATTAAGACCAAAAGTGTCAAAACAAAGCTAGAATAAATTGAGGCCGTTCACAGTGAATCCACCATCAACACAAATGGTCTGTCCTGTAATGTAAGATGCTGCAGGTAAGCACAGGAATGCCACCAACGAAGCCACCTCCTCTGCCTCTCCAATCCGTCCCAGAGGGGTTTTAGAAATTACAGCATTCATAAGTGTGTCCTCCGTACAGTGCTTCAGGAACATAACACAACAATATGATGCTCTCAGTCCAGAGTAAAAAAAAACAAATGACAAGAATAATCATACACTAACATTGCCAACAAAAGTGTTACCTTTTCCAGAAGAGGGGTTCTAATTGGCCCTGGTGCAACACAATTAGTCCTTATGTTGTCTCTCGCCCATTCACATGCCAAATTTTTTGTCACTTGGTTTATTGCACCTGCATGCCAATTACAAACACTTGGATAATTTTTACTACTCACTACAATCTCTACCTAGCTAACTCTACCACATGGAATGTAATGAACAATCACCTTTTGTTGCACCATATATAATGGATCCTGAGTTTATAGCTACAACACCAGCAATGGATGATATGAAAATGATACTTGCAGCTTCTGAAGCTTTTAGGAGAGGATATGCAAGTTGGCTTAAGTGGAAACAAGATTCAAGATTCGTATTCACCAGAAATGAGAAATCTTCCGCTGTTAAATCCAGGGTTCGTTTCTCTAGGTTTGCTCCCACATTGTTTACCTTAAATCCATTCACAAATATTAACGAAAAAGAATGTTATAGTTCTGCAAGTTGAATTAAAAATTAGTTGTTTTTCTTGTCATATTTAGACGATGAAATATGAAAAGGTGAAAGAAAAAGCATGTGATTACAAGGATGTTGAGTTTTCCATTGAAGTGAGAGGAGACTCTAGCTATGAGTTCTTCTCTGTCTGCACGAGAGGTGACGTCACAGACAGAACCGGTTACTGTGTATCCTTTTGTGGTCCATTGGTTCAAGGATTCACTGAGTTCAGCTTGGTTCCGAGAGCAGGTGTGTACAGTAGCCCCAAGCTCCGCCAACTGCTCCACGATAGAATATCTATATACATATATGAGAGGAATGAATGGAGAAAAGAGAAATATATACAAAATTTCATGCAAGATCTACCCTCTTCTTTTCTGCAATTATTAATCAGCATAGTTCATTGATACAACCATGTTTGCTTTGTAGATATACTCTATGGTCTATCGTCAGACCATCATCGCTTGTTCTTAATACACCTGATCGATGATCCGACGGTAAACCATACAGCACAGCAGTAGAAAGCACCAAACAGTTACAAATAAAATGAAGAAAAGTGGAAGAAGAAGAAGAAGAAGGTAGTAAAGTTACCCGATTCCTTTGGATCCACCGGTGACCAATGCTGTCATTCCCTGCAAACACCACCTGCTGCTACTGTTTCTCTCACCCATCTTTTTTCTCTCTACAATGAAGAAGATGATATGATATGATGAATTTTCTGAATGAATCTGAATTCGTTTATGTATTTTATAATCACAAATTTATTCCTGTTTGAGAATTTTTCCTTTCTTATGTTTTGAGTCAAAACTTTGAAACTTTGTATGGTGTTGATGCAAGATCAAATACCAACTTTGCCTCCAGTAGTCATTCATGATTGACCTTGGGTAATGCATGTTATACTAAATGTTCAATTTTAATTAAAACACTTTTTCAGAATACAACAATCTACAATTTGCTTGGAATATTCAAAATAGAACTTTCTTTTACGGGGAAATGACACAGATGCTGCTTATAACTTTTTTATAAATGGTGTTAGATTCTTAAAAAATTATGATTTGCAAGGGAATATAAAGTGTGCATGATTAGTGTTATCATTAAAGAGAATAAACTTGAATTTCAGAACACAATAGATGCTGTTTTTTAAGCGAATTAGAGTTTTATTTTGACAAATTTTAAAACAAAAGTTTACATTAAATTAATATCAACGTATATTTGCTATTGATGTTATCTCGATGATCACATCACATGTACCAAATTTTAAATGATTCACAATTATGTTATAAAGATTAGTTCTTATCATAAAATGGATTAATTTTTAAATTTATTAAACTTTGTAAATTTAAACCAGTTTATATGACATATGATTCAGTATTATTTTCTAAAAAATTGAAAAGTTTAGCTATGAATTTCAAAAAGTTGAGAACCATGTCACTTAGAAGTCGTTGTTGGGTAGAAACCATTCGCGGACATCCCTCCATCATGATTAAATAATTTTTTTAAATATCTTTTAAATGTTTTAAAATTCGAATTTAAAATATCATATGATTAAATAATTGTTTTAAATATCCTTTGAAAATTCTTCCATATGCGTAACTTTCTTTCTGCATCCATGTGATGGTAGAGTTTGGATAACAAACGCGTGTTTCATTTTCTCAAACATGAAGCAATGAATAAACGAAACTGTGTAAACAGGTACAATAATCTTAAGAGGCTGCTAGTTTTCAAAGCATTTGTTATTAGAGCTAAAATATGTTAGATTGTTTTAAAATCTAAATCGAATTTAAGTTTTTATAATAGTTTATTTTATTGAAGAAAAAAAAGTGACGTTTTTAAGCTATTTATGAAACTTTTTTTAACCTACTAAAGTGATTTAGTAGAAGCAATATAAATAATAATTTTCTTTGTAATATTGAAAGAAACAAACAAACTAGTACATAAATGATGTGAAAATTAGATAAGATGTTATAAAGTTTGGTGATATGATTTTGATAACTTATCCTCTTGATTTATATTTTAAGAATGATTTATTGAGAAGGTTTTATATTAAGTAGACTCGATTCAATTTTATATAAATAATTTTCACCACGATATTTAAAATCTTAATACAATGAATTTTGAAATCTTTTTTTTATATATTGTTTTATGGGATAAATATATTTTTTGTCCATTAATTTTATGTGAAAATTGAAATTAATTTTTTTTCGTAATTTTAAATTAATTTACTCTTTCATATTTAAAAATGTGTGAAATTAGTCTTCTTAACTAAATTTTGTTAAGATTATTGAAGAGAGTCTAATTTCAATTTTTACTTAAACTTGAGGCAACAAAACATATTTAACTCATGTTTTATATTCAAAGTGATACTTAAACTCAAACCCAAAATATTTAGGCAACGAATTTGTAAGTCTTTCTTTCTTATATTTTGCTTAACTTTGTTATTTCTACTCGATATAACACCAAAACTTATAGTTGAATTTTTTGATAATAGTATGAGAGTTGAAAGTTTGTAAGTCTCTATAATCCTTAAGGTAAATAAGATTATGAGAATAGATCATAATTTATCAATTAAATATAACATGATGATTAATGATAGACTATAGACTTTATTAAGAAACAATTATTATAAAAAATATATTAAAATCATCCATTCCAACGATTTATAATGCTTACCTTAACTTGAGGTTGGACGTGACTAAAACTATATTTCACATTGAAGTTTGAGTTTTAAGGTGAAAACAAGCACCGAGTTTTATTGCTATCAGACAAAAAAACATCACACATTCTATAATACATTTAACATACCACACTCTCATTGCGAGAATCAACTAATTGCTAATTCAAACACAACCACATATTGAATCTACGAAATCACACTCTGTTAATTTATTCTGTTAATTTATTATTAACATGTTACAGAAACCAATACAATCAGAGTGTAACTGACTTAACATAGAGAATGTCGAAACAAGTTTACAATATATGGAGGCCGTTGACAGTGAAGCCGCCATCAACACAAATGGTCTGTCCTGTAATGTAAGAAGCTGCAGGCAAGCACAGAAATGCCACCAACGAAGACACCTCCTCTGCCTCTCCGATCCGTCCCAGAGGGGTTTGAGAAAGTACAACATTCATAACTGTGTCCTCTTTAGAGTGCTTCAACAACACAACACAATACCATGATGTCCTCAGTCCACACAAAAAACAAAAACAAATGACAACAATAATCATGCACTAACATTGCCAACAAAAATGTTACCTTTTCCAGAAGAGGGGTTCTAATTGGCCCTGGTGCAATACAATTAGTCCTTATGTTGTCTCTCGCCCATTCACATGCCAAATTTTTTGTCACTTGGTTTATTGCTCCTGCATGCCAATTAAATACACTTGGATAATTTTTACTACTCACTACAATCTCTACCACGTGAACTGCAATGAAAAATCACCTTTTGCTGCACTATATATAACGGATGCTAAGTTTGTAGCCACAACACCAGCAATCGCGGATATGAAAATGATACTTGCAGCTTCTGAAGCTTTTAGGAGAGGATATGCAAGCTGGCTTAAATGGAAAGCAGATTCAAGATTCGTGTTGATCAGAAATGCGAAATCTTCCGCTGTTAAATCCAGGGTCTGTTTCTGTACGTTTGTTCCCACATTGTTTACCTAAATCCATTCACAAATATTAACGAAAAAGAATGTTTTAGTCCTACAAGTTGGATCCCGAATTAGTTCTCATTCTTGTGATAGTTAGACAAGTTTTAGTATGAAAAGGTGAAAAAAGAACATGTCCTACAAGGATATTGAGTTTTCCATTGAACTGAGATGAGACTGTGGCTATGAGCTCTTCTCTGTTAACGCGAGAGGTCACGTCACAGACCGAACCGGTTACTCTGTATCCTTTTGTGCTCCATTCGTTCAAGGATTCATTGAGTTCAGCTTCGTTCCGAGAGCAAGTGTGCACAGTGGCTCCAAGCTGTGCCAACTCCTCCACAATAGCATATCTATATACATACATATGAATGATGAGAAACAAAAACAAAAATTCATTCAAGACCTACCCTCTTGTTTTCTGCAATTATTCACCAGAATAGTTCATTGATACAACCGTGTTTACTCTGTAGAAATCACTATTTTGTTGTTAACCACTTGAAATTAAGTACAAAAAGTGGAAGAAGGTAGAAAAGTTACCCGATTCCTCTGGATCCACCTGTGACCAGTGCTGTCATTCCCTGCAAACACCACCTGCTGCTTTTGCTTCCACTGTTTCTCTCACCCATCTTTTTTCTCTCTTCAATGAAGGATATGATATAATGAATTTGTTGAATGAATCTGAATTCGTTTTCTGTATTTATAATCACAAATTTTCTTCCTGGTGGAGAATTTTTCCTTTCTTCTGTTTTGAGTCAAAACCTTGTATGTTGTTGATGCAATATCAAATACCAACTTTGGCTCTGGTCGTCATTGATGATATAACTTTAGTATAATGATTGCGTTTTCTGTATTTATAATCACAACTTAATTAGTTCTATAAGCATAAAGTGATGGCTGCTGAATCTCATTCGCTTTCTGAGTAGTTGTTCGGTATCATTCAAATGAGTTATAAAAATGAAATTGACAAAGTTATACATCAATATAAAAAGAAAGATCGGTAAATTTATTGTTTTAATATTTCAGATTAAAATGTATAATCTCTCGTACGAGCCCCTCAATAAAAAATAAACCCATCCGTAGCCGACTGGTCAATTGTTTGAAAGTATCAAAAATATTTTTTGACAAATATTTTGATGATAAAGTAATTAAATAGAGTAATTTTTTATTTTTTTATGGAAGTTAAAAAAATAAAGTAATAAAATTTTGGATTTTTTTTTTTACAAAAATGTTGATCGTCAAAGTTTGTTAAACTAAAGTATTTTACGCTGTTAGAATAAGGGGATGCCTTAATTTTAGACATTTTTGTTTCCTAACTAATTCTAAAGCTATCCCATTAAAATTCATTAAGCTTCTATCTCATATTTCTATGAAATGATAAAGTTAAATTACATCAGTTTAACTTACATAAACTACTACCGTCACTAATTTTTAACATGATAGTTTGTTCTCATACTTCGTTATTAAATTAAAAGTTCTTTTCATAAATTATTTATACAAAAACTGATATTATCTAAAACTAATTAGTATCCATGCAAACATTAATCTTAGTATTGTTGTCAAGTATTCGAATATATATGCGTTTATCGTTAAAATGAAATTAACAAAAATATGCAGTTAGTTTTTCTAAAATTAAGGTTGTATTGGATTTTGTTTTATTTTTAAAATTAATTTTCAAAATGCAATTAAATAATATTCCTATTGGTGGAGATAGTAAAAACTTCAAAGTAGCGCGTGACATAGATAGAGAAAGGTTGGATAAGATTGAAAAAAATATCTCGATTATTTTTTTTCTTTAATTAATTGTGATATTTGTTTTCTGCTGGTCTTTTCGAAATGTCTTTATAAGTTTTAATCTTATAATTAAATTAACTAAAAGAAGCTAATATAAGATCTGGAACTTAATCATACTAAAGTTATTTTTCAAAATTGTCCTCAATAATTTTCCAATTTTAATAATATTAGATATGAGAAGTTAATTGCTAGGTAGAATAAAGCCATTTTAAAATTTCGTTTCCAAACTTAGAAAAAAAATAAAAAAGAATAAAACTAACTAAAATATTAGTTTCATTGTCATAATAAACTTTCAAATATAAAGATAAAAAGTTTTTGAGAATTTTATCATCGTAATGAAAATTGATTGGACTTCTAAATTTTGTATAGCTTGTGATAGTTTTTAGGTTTTTTTCCAATAAAGAAAAAAAAAACTCGATCCTTTGAAAAATATCTTAAAAAGTCATATTGACCTCTTTCGATGCAAAGAGATAAAAGAAGAAGAATTTCTGTGTGATCCTATTAATTATAAGAGTTTCTGTCTGTGACAGCTAACAATTTACTTAGATAATAGAGAAGAAAATTGTGAAAGAAACTAATTTTAATTTTACCATAAATTAAATATAAAATAATTTGTTACAAAGTAAACAAATATTTATATGTCACTTATCTTCAAACCTTTGACTATATAAATGGATTATAGGTCATGTGAACCTTTAATATTATGTACTGAACAATATGAAAGAGTTTTGATAAGTCTTTTAATGTAGTGGGATTTAACCAGAGCTTAAGAAAGTGACTTATTATCTACTTTGAACTTTTATCCTCCAAGTTTTATATCTAGTTATCTATTATATAAAGTACTAATAAATTTCAATTCTATTTAATTTTTGAATAAAAAAAGTAAAAATAATAAAGATATAAATACTTGTTCATACTTTACCAATCTGAATTGAAAATCATTCTCTGGAAGAGAGAAAGACGATGTTAGATTTTTCTTCTTTTACATCCTCATGATTTTAATATGTATAACAGATTAGAGTTATAGTAAATTAAGTTAAGGAAAAAGATTATGTAATATTACAAACTATTTTGACCTTCACCACATACATAAGGAGTACAAATTTATCATATTCAAATCAATTAATTATTTTCAACAATTTCATATGGCATTTATATAATACATTATACTAACTAGCAACCAGTATTAGGAATATATTGACTTTATTTTCAAGAATATCATAAATTTATGAAAGAAAAAAAAATCACTGTAAAATATATTTTTCCTATCAAAACTCAAACTCCTTGAATATTTTCCAAATATAAGTTTCTTACACAACCAAAAATATTTTACCAAAAAGTCTATATTATGTACTCAAAGATATTAAAAAACAGTATTAACCAACTTTATTTACCTTTAACACTTGTTTATCCAAGCTTAAACTCTCAAAATCACAACTGCATATCACAAAAAAGTTAATCTTATATATATAAAATCTCTAATTAACAAATCTAAATATATTACTATATATGTTCTTAAAATAATAGAGATTGACCTTTATGCAAGAAACATCACATGCAAACTCAAACTTACAATCTTTCACATAAAATTAATTTAAGAAAAAAAAGTAAATGAAAAAAAAAAACTTACTCAAAAATAACTTTTGATCAGAATAATGTTCTACTTTCTACTAAGATAATTCATATATATGAAAAAAATGAATAATTTATCTCAAATTAAAATAAAAAATAAATAAATAAATAAGTTTGTAAAAATAATGATTTTTTAAAATAAATTTTGAATAATTACATTTTTTATTTATACACCTTTTAACTTAATTAATAAAAATATTGCGACATATATATTAACCTAATAAGTTTTACTGTTACACGAATTAACTTAATTCCTAAAAAGAAAGACACGTATGAAGCAGATATTTTCTATGATGTAGACTTTGACTTTAGAGTATATGTAAATGGTCCAATATAAAATTATATGTTCTACATTACTATGAACTTTGACAAAGTCTACAAAGGTATTATGTACAGTGACAATCTGCAAAATATTCGTTATACATCACAATTTATTCGATTTTTGTTGAACATCTTATCTTCATCCTTCAAATTTGCTTCACCTTCCAACAACATCAACACCTTTCTATTTTGAAGTTTGACTTTCTCCTAAAATATCATGTAGTACATGTCAGTTTACAAGAAAAGAAACAAAACTATATATTCAAAGTTTGGGAGCTTCATTCTCTTAAATTTTTACAATTTCAATTTAGACACCCATATATTGTTACAAGTCCTACATCGACTAGAAATAAGACAATTTTATAGTATATAAGTAAGGTACAAACCTCACTTTTCAAACTGATTTTGTAGAATTGAGTTAGACTTAAAATTCATTCCTAATCTAATATGATATCAGAACCACCTGACATTTTGTCCTACCCAGGTTACCCTAATTAATTTCGTCTGCATTTATACATATGCATGTAGATGTATACTGCATCAGCATTGATATATACATAGTAAAGTTTGAAATCTAATTGGAATATTAATGAAAAGGTTGTAGCAGTTTCCAAGTGGAAGACGTTCATGGCTGGCTATGTTGTGTTCTATGGTTTTCCAGCTATCAATTCTTTCCTTTTATTGTTTCATATTTTGCTTCGAATTTAATGTTAAGGACGGCTAAACAACACTCTCTTTCACTAAAGCTATCAAATTTTAAATTAATACTATTACTATAATCACTTCTCTTAGTTGTTAACATGCATAGATTAAAACACCTTTGATCTATTTCTAATTCAATTCTATGCATAAATTAACCCCTCATTCTCTCTGTATTTTCTTCTAACTATGTTGTTAATGTAAAATATTTATTGATTTTGTTAATATGAATATTTGGAAAAAATCTTGCTAATCAGAATATATTCTTCTTTTTTAATCGGAATTCAAGATCTTAATTAAAAAATCTGACTCCGGTTCCATTTCTCGTCAACAACACACACACACACTAACAATCATTTTTATTTTACTTGGGTGGCTACCACAAATATCATTGCAAACTAAATAGTATATTAACATTTTAATAAAAGTAACTAGTTTTAATATGGGACGGGTGAATAAAATATTCAAAATTTCTGACTATTTTCTTAATCAAATGGTCATATGTCGTAGACAATTGCGTGATTTCTAAGGTGACCTTTTCATCTTGGGAGAGAAACCAATCTGACTTAAAATAAATATTATTTTACTCTCACAAAACATTTGTCCTCTTTGTCTTAACTTTCTTCATTTGGATCTTTGTAATAAGCTAGAACAATTATTACTTTTTTAAGTAATTACTATTTGAAAAAAAAAAGTTAGCTTCTAAACTATTTAATAATTGTTAAAGAGATTCTCAAACTAAAAATAATAATTCAGTCCTTAATTGAGTACTTTTCTTTCCAATTAATGTCTCCAGAATTTTTAAAACTGCTACTAAATATCATTTTCTGTCAGTTTCACTGTCAGAAACTAATCTATGTAGACTACAAAGGACGTTTCCACATTCATTCTACATGTAAAAGCAACATTCTGAGAAGTTCCTTTGGCAGAAGAATCTTTTTCTTACATTTCAATAAGAAAAAATGTTAGTCTATTTTGAAACTAAAATCATTGGAGAAAAAAAAACACAAAAAAAGACTGCAGAACTGCTTAAAACAGTTCTAAAATTTGATTCATCTATAGTAAAAGCAGTGAAGTATGTTTTGTGATCCATCTAGAAATTAGACAACTTAGAAGAGAAGTCACATAAGAGGAATATACGGTTAAACGAAGCTACGTATAGTTAATTAAATACATGGTACAAGTTTAAAAATGATTGTTTGACAGTAACATGAATTGTGAGTTTGTGAGACAACATTTGAATCTAACGTAGGCCGAAAGCCAGAAGCCAAAATGCAAGTTGTCTGGAATATATATATACTTGACCCAGTAGTTTTTGAAGCCTTAAGCTATTTTGTCCTTTGCAACAACTCAAGCTGTAAAACATATTCAGGAAGTTACATTCTCATTACATTGCACTTTCATAAAATAATAATTACATGAAAGCAGGCCTTTCTATGTATAAAACCACCGCTATCTGCTTTTGTTGACCATCTCTTTTCCTATCTACACACTATATTTTCATTCTTTCTTTCTTTCCAAGTTGAAACTGATCCAAAAATGGAATCTGATCATCATCATCATCACCAACATCACCAACAACCAGCAATATCTGAAAATCCCTCTGATGGGGAGGACCAAGGTGCAACTCACGTGACATCCAGATCCTACGAGTGCAACTTCTGCAGGAGGGGCTTCTCCAATGCACAAGCACTTGGGGGGCACATGAACATACATAGGAAAGACAAAGCCAAGCTCAAGCAACAACAATCTTCAAATCAACCATCTTTCGACAAGGTTGTCCCCCCACAGGATCAGACCAAGTCTGGTGAAGAACGCAACACGCCAAAATGGAATTGGAATGTGTCTCAAGAAGAACATGAACATGAACATGCCTCCTCGAGAGGTTCTCACACAAGGCACCAGCTTCCGCTCTTCGAAGAATCACCAACCAGCAGTGAAACAGTACTGAAGCCGCAAGCTCAAAATACCACTGAAGGAGCCTTGTTATCTACCCGAGATTCATCGTTGAAGTTGGACCTTGAACTCAGACTGGGACTTGAACCGCAGGATTCGTCACCAGAAACGGGTACAAGAAATTTTTTTTGAGTTCGATCTTTGGGACACTGTTGTTTGTAGATGTCCACGAACCCCCTTTTTTTTTCCTTGGTGAAAAGAGCTCATAAACTGTTTGATTTTGTTCTCGCGAGTTTACCCTTTGAATTAATTTTATACATGGTTGTAAAATTACTACTTTTATACAACATTTTCTGCTTTTCTGCAAAATATGTATATGATATTTACTGCTTTGTTCTGGGTACAATTTCTGGGTCTTGAACTAAATTCATTGCACCACAAACCCTATATAGATCTAGTCTGTTCATATATATTCGACTCAGTACACACAAGCAGCAATTGATGATACCCTTGTCTGATGTATGGAAATTATGCTTTTCTAATTAATATGATGTTGGTGATTAAGGAGTTAAGACATGAATATCATCGATAACCTCGTCAGAACAAATTAAATGTGTATTTTGTTTACATACAAGATTTTATTCTCGATTAGAACCAAGTGATAGCCTTGTTCTCATCAACCACTTAGTGAATCGATAAGAACAAGGCAATCTATTAGCTGTATACTTTACAGTATCTTATATACTTTGGATTAATCTACTTATTATACAGTTTATTATACATATATAAATTCTAAATTCTCTCCATGGACACTTCATTCATACTTAATGAATCTATCATTTTAACTTTTCTTCATCCATAGCTTCTTCATTATATCTTTATGGTTCCAGAAAATGCTAAAAGTTATCGTTCTCTGAATATATATATAGCTATAAATTGTTATCTCCACTTTTATTATGTGTGATTTGTGTAATAGTGTGATATGTCTCAGTGACCACATTTTGTTTGGCAACATTTGACCTAGTGATAGAATACCAATGTGCACTGAATAATTATTTTAGAGACATCAACCTTGTTCTTGTTTTAGGACATTAACTTTACCAGTCAGCTTCACAGTTCTTTTTGTAAGTTTTTTGTACAAATGTTTCTAGGTGCCCATAGTATATGATAAAACCTATAATTTATAAGCTTAGAATATTCCATTTTTGTAAGATACTATATATGCACCTTAAACACGATTATTACCTTGTCTCTTCACATCAACATATGATTATTAACATAACTCATCACCTAAACCTATTCAACTAGATGACATAGAAACCAGTCCGAGTCCATGATCAACATTATTAGAATTATATATGCATATATTGAAGTATCCTAAATATTCCACTTAATATAATTTTTTTGCTATAAAAAAGACATTCACAATGAAGTTTTTTAACTTTTTATTTTTCAAAAAAGCATTTATATGAAGGACTCACATCTCAAGGATGTACATAAGTACTTAATTTTTCTTCTTTTTTTTTCTTCAAATGCAAACATTTACTTTGGAGTTTGTAGGTATTAATATGAGATTATCTTGTTGAGTTTTGTTGAAGATGGATCATTATACTTCAGAACAATACAACTGAATCCTTAACACCTTAATTTCTACCGCCATTTTTTTTTCTTTTTACAATAAAGAATAAAATTTAATTAAGTAGAGCACTTGAAGGATCCTTTAACTCTTATACAAAAAACACACTGTTGATACATAGTTTAGCAAGAAAGAACCATCAACCAAAACTTACTTAGAACAAAGAGGTAACCTTAATATATTACCATGACACTAGAGCATATACAAGAATATAAACAAAATATATATTATAGTGGAAGTTGGGGTTTTCTAATAAATCTTTCAAATTTTACGATTTCAACTTTTTCATATACTCAATATTATATATACTGACATTAAAGATTTAAATTGAATTTTAAAGTTAAGCAATGACATTTAGACTTTACATTTTTTATAAAATATATTACCATTACTATTATTATTATTATTATTAATATTTATTTTATTATTGTGAAGATAATTATTTGTATTTTTATATAAATGTTATATTTTGTTTATTCCTCTTAAAAACATTTATATAATTATTATTTTTAATTTTGAAACAAGATGATAGTTTTTTTGCTTTTGCTATATAATTTTATCACGAATGATTTGTGAATTAAATATTATTTATTAAGCTTTCTTAATATGATAAAGAAAGAAAGCAAATTCGTGATCCAAGTCTATTCAATTATGTGGCATGGCATCCCACATTAATAATCAAGCCCTTTACCATTTTTTCCTTACCAATTCTAAATGAAGAAACATTACCACTTATTATAACTTTTCCTTTATATCCTAAGTAAGCATTGACTTTAAGAGGTTTTTTAGACAATAAGTCCAGAGATGATTGTTGTACATTATTGTCGATCTTGTTAGAGATCTCATATTCATCACTCACATGTCTCACATCACAAAAATTCTTGTAAATGTTTAATATTTTGGTCTAAAGTTTTAGTCAAAGTGTCATTTAATGTTATTGTCAACAAGAATAGAGACAAGACTACATTGAGTTGGGAGCATTAGTCTCCCTTTGATTACTACAATTTCAATCTTTTTATATGTTATAATGAATAAACTGATATTGAGAAATAAATTCTATTTTTGTAATTAAAAAATATTTAACTTTTACTTATTTTGTTTTTCCCATAAAATATTTTCATTACAATTATGGTTATATAATGTTCTTTCTTTTACATAAATGCTCTATTTTATTTTAATCTATGATGCACTTATATGATATGTGTATCGAATATAACACGTATCCGATATATTGATATATTTATTTTCAAAATAATAAGATACGATACATGATAGATATGTAATATATGAATATTGAGAAATGTACAATAATTCTTACTAACATAATAAATATATGATTGTTAATGTGTGAATCTAATTTTCCTAATTAGAGATTAATTATTTTGGTAGTCAAAACCTAGTAGTTAATGTTAGTAACCAATTTAAAAATCAATTCATAATTGAAATTATTTTAATTATCAATTTAGAGACCAGTTATAATTTTTTAGAACTATTTTAGTTGTCAATTTGGTCACTGACTAATTATTTTCTAATTTAAAATAAATTATTTAATATAATTATTTTTAAGGTTTTATTATTCGTTTCTTCTTCTAGAATTTTATTATGAATGATTTATGACTTCAATTGTTTATTAACCTTTGTCAATGTGATAAATTTTATTGTAAACATTATATATAATAAGAGAGAAAATTCATCATCCAAAGCTTATTCAATTATGGGCATCTCATATAACAATCAAGTCTCTTTTTAACCCTTTTTTTTTTCAATTTTTACTACCCTCATATTCAACTATTAGGAACGACAAGAACAACACAGAAAACAGCTAAAGATTTTTAAAAACTAAAATAAGCTTAAGAATAAAATATTTTTATTTATTAAAACATATCATAAAATTTATTTTTAAAATTTTGTATTTAAATTAATACCAATAAAAATTAACTGCTAAAAAGTTTTTTTTTTCAAAATCTTTATTATTCCGGAAATGCTATTTATAGTTATCAATGTTCATCTCCACTTCACATAGTTTTTTATTTGCCTAAGAGTAGGATCTGTCTTAGTGACATGTAAGAAATATGAGTTCTAAATGCAACTTAGACCTTCAAGCATTCACTATAACTGGAATAAAATCAATAAGAGAAAATTTTGTAGTGAATCAATATTTCAGATATATACGACAGCCTACAAGAATATAAAGTCACATATAATCATTCGTTTTCCAATCGTTATCCAATGTTGACTTTAATATATTAGAATTTTTACAACTCTTTGAATATTTCATATTCATTATTCACATATCTTGCCTCACAACAATGTCTACCAATCCTCTTATGTTTTGAAGAGTGTAGGTATGCTAAAGTGTCATGAAGTGTGAAACAAAGTTCATGAACTCTAACTATTTATCAAAGTGTCATGATGTACAGCAGTTTCACAAAGTATTATAATTTTTACACGACATTATGTAATTATTGATGAAATTTTATTAATAGAACAAAATTTTATTTTACAAATTAATCTTATCGATCAATTTTAGAATTTTTATTATCAACGAATATTTTTATTAATAATTTAAAATTTTTATTATTAACATATATTCTTGTCGATAATAGAGTCAAATTTTGAAAAATTGATGGAACATATGAATACTCATCTAGGTGACACAAAATTAAAATGGAGTAACATTCAATGTTGGATCAGTTTATTCTATATATACAACAAGTAATAACTTAAGTCAAAAAATAAGAATTTACAAATAAATTAAAAGTATATATCAATTAGTTGTTATATATATATATATATATATATATATATATATATATATATATGAAAGTAATTATGATTGTTAATTAATTACAAGAATTCGCAAATATGACAACACATGTAGCTTGACATAAATTGCTCAAAACAATTAAGTAGTCAAGGACATAAATAATAAATAAGAATCATGTAAAGTAACTTTAGACACATTTGAACAGGAGAGATAGAAATGTCATTAAATAATAAAGTTGTGATAAAAATGTCTCAATTTAAAAAATGTCAAAATTATTCATTGATAAACTGATTGTGAAAGGGTTGGCTTCATGAAAGAAAGGTTAACACTCAGAACATTTTAATATTATTGTTAAGTTATTTATTTACGTGTATGATAGTCTCTTTGCTCGTTCTTAAGATTGAGGTTATTTATTGATTTTCTGTCATTTGTTTGTATTCAAAACTAGAGACTATGTATTGTTAAACTATTTACCAACTTAGACGATAATTTATTCGTTTGTGCTCAAGATTAATTAAGAATTATGTAGTGTTAGATTATTTATTGACGTTTTAATACTAGCCTTTTAATGCTAATGCAATAGTCGTCATATGGTCTTTTCTATCTGGGCCTTATACAATATAAGAAATTTAAAAAATTTGTTAAACTATAATTTTCTATCAGAAAAATGAGCTTGTAATAATAATTTTGGTTTCTAAATTTGCTTATACGAAAATGGAAAAATAAAAACACTACAACAGATAATTCTACCAACTATTTCTTATCTCTGTCTAAATATAATTCGAGACCAAAATCTCGTTGATCTTCTCAAAACTTTGCCAAACATGTTAACTTGAAGATAAAATCAATTTCCCCCCTTTGAATTATGATTTGAGAAAACTATAAAGAAAAAAAAAAGAATAATCTAAAGACGCACAAGTTGTTCATGAATCAAGAGAAAACAGAAGATAAGGGAAAACCCTTTTATTGTTTTCCCAGAAAACAGGGTTCTGAACAAGTACAACTACATAGAACTTTACAAGACAATACACATGCAATCAAATTATCTACGTTAACAAATACTCAAACAACACAGTTTTATGCCGTGCAAGATGTTCCACTTCCTCTAGTCATCATCAACATAGATAGTCTCTTGTTTGAACAGGCCACCAAATACATTTCTAACCTCTTTTGCTGTCTCTGCCTTCTTCGGTTTTTCCTCCTTTGCTTTACTAGCAGCTCTTCTCGGAGGAGTTTGTTTAACCACGGCTTTGTTTGGTGCGAGGTTCCGAGCCTTGGCCTGTCCCCTTACTGTGGCTAGCTGAACCTTTGGTTTCTCATCCTCCTCAGGCTTTTGGATTGAAGTAGTAATCTGTGTGCTCAACTTTTCCCAGGAAAACCCTGCACCAAAGTCTTTTGCCTTGTTCAACAGGTTTTCCACCGAGGCTCCAGCTGCCTCTGCCTTTTCTTGTGCCTCTTGGGCCAGACTAGAACCCAGTGCTTCTTGCTGCGAAAGCTTTTTCACCTCTTGCTCCAACTTCTTTGCTGATTCAGCTGCTTCACTGGCCTTTTCTGCAGCCACTCTTGCCTCTTCCTCTGCCTTTGCTTTTTCCTGCGTTTCATAATAGGCTTTCCTTCTTCCATCCTCGGGAATAGGACTGCAAACGAACTCTTCATAAATCAGACAGAAATACATACTCATCTTCCTCAGAAGGAAGCAACTAAAATATCATTGTTCTGCTATAGATGAAAAAGAGACACAACTAGCTATACATGAACTGTTTTACCTAAAAAGTTCATCCACACGCTTCAAAGGGGCATTCGGATCCGAGTACACTTTCACGACCTATTAGATTGAGAGAGAGAGAGGTGTATTGGTCAACCGAAAGCTTCAATCTTTGTAGCTTTTACATAATCCGTAAAAGAATATACCTTGTTTTCTGCTACCTCAGTATTGGCGAAGACATCAGCCACCAAAGATGCAATCTTGGACTTGGCCACCTACATCATTTTCTAAAAATCTATTACCCACAGGTATGGGGAGAAAAAGGGTGGGGAGAAAAGGAAACAATATCATTCATCGCATACATTACATTACTTTATAGTCGTTCGCACTAGTGTTTCCCTCGCCCAAGACGACCACATTGTAGGAACTTTCGGGTGCGAAATCATCGGTCAAACTTGTCTTGATGAAAGTGTATTTGACGTCAGTTTCAATAACTTTCTGCAGAAACTCTTGTACGGTCAAGGGTTGAGACCGGGAGAAGAGATTGTTGAAGAAGGAGGAGAGACCATCCAGTACATTGTAGGTTGAGGCACCGGCGGCGTTCTCGTCGTAGATGACAGCCACGTGGCCAACTCCGGCCAACTGTGCTGCCTCAACCACCTGCAATGCGTCTATTGCAGACACCTCTGCTGTTGGACCGTTCTCTGCGGAACTAATGGTGACAACCACTTTGCTGGCGTTGCCTATGGCTTTGGCTATTGAGTCAGCATTATCAAAGCTTGATTGCACAGCATTCAGACGCTTTGCCTGCTCATTTGATATAATCTGTGTATTCACCATGCATGCATTAGTTTCCGAAATACACTCCACAAATAGAAATTTCATAGAGTAATGATATATAATTGTATCTCTCTCTTCTTCTCATATTATATTCTCCTCGTCGCTCATTTACTACCTATCTATTCACCACAGATTAGTGTCAACAAATATTTTTCCTGTCGTAAATGGTAAACAAATGTCCATTGATTCACGTCTAATACTAGTGATTTCTCCGGAGTTTTAGCACATGTCAACAAATACGCTTTCTTGCCACATCAGATCCAGTTCATTAAGTAGTCTTAAGATGAATAAAAAAGTGTGTTTCAATCTAAATATGTTATTTGCCAATAGCATTTTTTATTAGTATAACTTTCCATGGTACTGATCATTTTTTGTGTTTGACTAGCAACAGAATTTATGACGTGACGTTCTTAAAAGATCGTCAACAGTCGTAGTCTAAATACTTGAAAATGAATGCTGTTACATTATTATTATAATATTTGAGTAATTAATCACCATATTTTAAGATGATGTTGTAAACTAAACCCGCATCACGGTAAACATGTTACAGATCTCGCTTTTCATGGTGATTTGTGTAATGGCGAAGCTGATCATATTCTTCTTTTAAAAATTACAATTACGTATGACAAATAAACAAGTAATTTAGTAGAAACAAAAAAAAAAAAAGTTTGGTAACTGATCCAATTAGGCAATTAAATTAAGAAGGTTAGTGTTTGAAGTTTGACCTTGTATTGAGCAGCAAGACGAGCCAATTCCTGTGCAGAGGCAAGTTCGGGGACTCCAGCTCGAACACTAAAACCTTCCCTAAGAAGCTTCTGTGCAATGCGAATACCAGCCTGTCCTGTAGCGCCGGCAACAAAGACGGTAGAAGGATCCTTGCGCCTTGCATTTCCAAATGAAAAGCCTGGCGAGGAATTGTTGGATGGAACTGGGATCAAGGAAGTGACATCAGGTATCTTTCCGAAGTCCAAACGAAAGGGGTTGGAATTGGAAGAGGCATCTTTGTCTTCAGGAGAAGAAGAAGAAGAAGAATCATCTTTGGGTTTGCCTATCCCAAATGATGGGAATGATCCAGACTTCTTGGCGAAGACTCTGAGCCTTGGGTTCCGGAGGGTGAACCTTGAATGGGGGGTTGTGGTTAGGAGGGATGAATTGGACATCATGGATGGATTTCCAAGGTCACCCTCGCCTTCAATAGGAAGGAGTGTACGTCTTTTGGATTCTCTACCTCTACTCTACCTCCTCTCACCCTTTCAATCACTGATTTTTTTCGTCTTCTCACAATTATCTCAATGGGAGAGGCAACCGGCGCCTAGCCAATTGCATCCAGCCACGTACTCATACTTTATCCTTTGCGGAAATATCCAACACCAAACGTTCCCAACAGCACAGAAAATGACGTTCCCATTAACACACATGATCATGAATCGAAAATCGTATCTCCTCTAGCACTGTTTTTGTCCATTAACGCATGCACTGTGCTGGTTATGGAATTATTTTACACTGAATTTTGGATAAGGGTATAGTGTACCAACCCAATATAAGGTGGCAAAAGCTTTCATATGCAAACAGCTGTGGGCTAAAACAAATATTTCGAAACTTGTTTTTTCTTTTGTGAACCATTTACTTATTACAGACACATGAATGTGGTCTATAGATGAAGACAAAAAAGAAGTATATATGCATATAGTAAGTTTCGAACAAAATAGTGTAGGACGGACTCCATCCCTTGACTATCAGTTCCAATACTATGGTTGATAGAAAATCGAAACTGAGTTGGTAGCTGCAAATAAAAATGCGTACCGGGGGCTAACTATTTATGCATAAAGTGATTAGCATAACAAATTTTATTTAACGATAAACAACATTAATTAGTTGTAATATGATTTGCTCAACTCCTGGAAGCATCTCTTGCATGGGGCGGGTAGACTCGCCAGATATGTTAATTTATCACTTGAATAAATAGCTTAATATTGAATATCGTTCAAAACGAGAATAGCACTATGCTTCTACGGTTACTAGCCCAACTAAATTTATATAAACTCCAAACACATGACGACATTTAAAACATTTTCATAATATTTTCAAAATGATAAAATAAGTATGATATAATAGTTTTCCGTAAAAATATAAATTAAAAAGCATATATACTACATACAACTTAATTGTATATCTCCAAAATGGTCGTGTTACTACTAGAAATATCCCTTATCATAATTCACGGTTAATCAAAAACATAGGCTACAACTTTAAACGCTACGTTACTTTCACAATATACAAAATAATTTATTTATATTTTAAAAAAAAACAAAAATTGCATCAAGATACACACCCATTTTTTCAAAACTTAAAACCTTTTATTCGCGTCGTGTGCTCGTAGAATTCACGCCACACGGGGAACATAGAGCGTTGGAAGTTCTCACAAGCAAAGGGAAAAAACTAGGTTTTGGATTGCAACCAAGGTAAACCTGGAAACAAGTACTCGTATCATAAAGTAAAAATAAACAAGGCGTTAACATCGCAACGAAGCAGAGAAATCCGAGGCAATCAAATCGCCCTACACGAAGCAACCATGACCCACAAGACGGTAATAATACTTTAAGAGATATCGCCAACTTCTTGCACACAATCAAAGTAGGTAAACGACCACACATTTGTACAACAAATCATACAGCTACATCAAACTCAATGGACCCAACAAATACGTCAAGGAATAATTCTGGGAAACCACCCAGGAACAACTCCTGATATGCCAACGTTAATCATGAAAAATATACAGCGGTAAAGAACCACCTGTGTTATATACAACAGATTTACCTATAAAGCTCTTCTAGAACTAGAAAAATGGCTAAAAGAATGAATACTTCACCTGAATTGAAGTTCAAAATAAAGATCTGCACATGGTCTTCTCACCGAGTCATCTAGAGTTGACATAAAATTCATCTACCAATTGACCAGAAAGCTAATTTAGTATAAACCTCATTAATAATATTACCAAGACCTTCAGGATTAATCTGGTCTAAATAGGAAACTAGTCAACATTACTAAGCACATCAAAGCCATAGGGATAAATAGAGAAAAGAAACGTGGAACAAACCAAAAAACAATAGAAGATAGAACCAAGATGCACCACCCAAAAAACATGAAATTCCCAACTAAGGGGAGACAAATATTACCAGTAAATATAGGGCAATGTCTGCATAGAGTTGTACTCAACAGATTTGCTCAGTAAGCGTCATTTATCCATTTCCGCTGCCAGCATTAAAGATAAATAACATCAAACAGTTACCAAAAAATAAACAAACATAACATTTGTAAATGGGAAGTTCCTAAACAAACTAAGATATTTCTCAAGTTTTTAAAGCATAAAACAACTTAAAAACTCAGAAGTGATGCATTAATTATTCATGCCCCTCTTTGCTTTGAGGGATTCAAGAGCCTTATTCCGCAATTCAATCTCAAGCTTCTTTTGCTCAGATGGTGTCTCTTCACCATCACTTTGATGATAATCTCGTTCAGCTTCCTCGTCATCTGAAATATTGTCTGTTTTACTCTTCAGCTTCAGCTTCTCTGCACGCCGTTCTTCCCTTCTGCGACGCTTCTCTTCCCGTCTTCGACGCTTATCCTCTTTCCGCAACTTCTTCTCCTCCTTTCTCCTCTTCTTAGCCTCTTTCCTGTCCTCTACCTCAGAATCATAACTATAATCCTCATCAGAAGACGCATATTTTTTCTCAGACCTTTTATGCCTTTTCCTGTCCTTTCCCTCTCGTCTATGTTTACCACTTTCCTCAGAAACAGAATCATGTGAGGCACTCTGATTGCCAATATCATCTCTTCCACCTAATTCTGGAGTGGCTTCGGATTTGTGGTGCCGATCACTACTTTTGGAATAATTTGAACGGGATTGGTCCTTGTCATCTGATTTTTTAATATCTACAGCATATGATTCACGAGGCTTCTCCCTTGAAAAAGTTTCCTTGTTAACTGAGGGCTTTTGTTGAGAAAGAAATTCATTGCCTTTTCCAGAAGACTTATCCCTGCCAAAGAAGTTTACCAATGTCAGATATGTATGCAGTGTAGAAGCCAACCATCCCAATAGTTAGAACAGCTGCAGTGAGCCAACCATATTACCGTTTTATCTCCCGGCCTTTCTTATTCCAATCATTGTTATGCTCAGAAGCTGGATGACCTGCATCCCTTTCAGGAGAGAACTCATCCTCATGACCATATTTTGCAGGTGAACCTTTTCTCGTACTAGCTGGGGAGTGTCTTACTATCTTTTGTGATAAGTTTACTTTAGGATCTCTCCTTTCTCTAACAAAACAGACGTTAGAAAATGAGAGCACAGAACAAGAAAAACAATAAATGAATCAATAATAGTAACTTGTATTCAGTGTTACCGGTCGGATTGATATCAGATAACAGAAAATACAGGGAACCCCACAAACCATTATGAAAAAATATCAAAAAACATATTGGGTTATGGTGGAAGCATTGTGGTAAAATAAATATAATATATACATATTGACAATTAAGAAAAGCAGAAAAATATTTGTAATGCTAAAAAGAATAAAAGACAACCATATAATTAATAATAATAATAATAACAATAATAATAATAATAATAATATCATGTCTAGAAATCTAAATAACAACAAAATCAAATAAAAAAACATTACCAAATTCAAGCGCTAAACTTAAAATAACAAAAATACTAATGTCCTAAATTTCTAGTTATATTTTTTATGTTCTTAAGTCACCTTGTTCAGCTGCCATTAGGGTTGCTAGAAAATAGATGATTAAATGTTTCAGATATCTAAAGAATAATTAGAGTGGAAAAGGAAAAAATAAAATAAAATCAGAGAGTGCTGTGACAACCGGCATAAGTCTACCACAGCACATAGTCCACTGAATTCACCATGGCAAAGCCATGGCTGCTTTTCAATAACACTGCTTGTATTCATAAAAAAATTAAACCAACTAGCTAAACAGTTTTATAATTCAATATCACACCTGGAATAGTATGTTTCCTCTGCTTCATCTCTAGTCTGTGGGCTTTCATGGCTAGGTTTCTGGGTTCTTTGTTTCTTTAAAGGACTCAAGCTTCTTTTATTGGATAACTTTTCTCTTTGTTTCATCGTGTTCCCATGAGGACTAAACATTTGCAAAGACCAAAAAGTAAGTGTTCATAAACATTCAAAATCGTGGAGAGGTAAGAATATAGATCAAAGTCAAGAAAAACTACCTTCTACCTTCACTGCTGGTCTCACTTCTTGCTTCTGCAGATACAGATCGATTTGGAGATTTCTCTGGAGTGGACATTGACTCTTGTGATTTATAGTTCAAAGCTTTGCCTCTTCGTACAGACCCCACAGGACTACTCCTGAACATTTTATAAATTTAAATTTAAATGCAGAACAAATCACGTTCAAACTATCACTACTTAATTTTGCAGTCCCTCACAAAGTGTGGGGTCATTATAAAATTCCCAAAGTTGAAACTTGAAACCAACTTCAAAATTGAATACGAAATTATGTCTTTGAAATATGTCTTTCTTAAACACTTTATTATTATCGAATTAATAAATATGAGGGCCAGAGACAAAAACAGACGGCAATATTATTCAAAAGTCACTATACCTGACTCTCTTTATAGAAGACTGCATGGGACTTCTTTGTTGTCTTTGAGAACTTTTCCTATTTGGAGAGGTTGATACATGTTGTATTGGAGACTGAGAACTCCATTCATCTCGAGGAGACTTCTGAGGGGAGATACTTGGAGATCTATTCTTGCTAGGAATAGGTGATCTGCGTTGTAATGGGGATGGTGAGTGTGGAGGAGTTCTACTACCATACCTTCGTTGTATGGGGGAGGGGGATTGCATGGGAGACTCTGATCTATTCCGAGCACTGATTGGTTGAACCCGACGCACTGGAGAAGGTGATCTATGTCGAGTGATAGGTGATCTTCGTCGTCTAGGTGAAGGTGATCTTCGTGGTCCAAGAGGTGATGGTGATCTATGTCTATGACCTGGTGATCTCCGCATTCCAAGAGGTGATGGGGATCTATGTTTGTGCCCTAGGGATGGTGATCTATGACGACGACCAGGAGATGGCGATCTATAACGACGACCAGGAGACGGTGATCTACGACGTCGCACCAAAGGAGATCTATGTCTTCTTGCAGGAGAAGGTGACCTACGTCGTCGCACTGGAGAAGGTGACCAACGCCGTCGCATTGGAGAAGGTGATCTTCGTCGTCGCACCGGTGAAGGTGACCTCCGTCGACGCATTGGTGAAGGTGACCTTCTACGTCGATAAGAAGGTGAACTTCGATGCACGGGGGAATGAATTCTACGTCGTATAGGAGAAGGAGATCTATAACTTGAGCGAGATCTGGATCTTCTCCTCAAATAAAGTGACCTCCTATGAGGAGAACGTCGTGGTGAATGCCTGTGAGGAGAAATAGATCGTCTTCGTGGAGAATGATGAATCTTTTCATGAGAAAGAGAGCGTCCTCGAGCTGCTGGAGACCTAGACATACTCTTTGACCTGTGTCTACCACTAAACAATATACACCCATTAATACAAAATGACAAATCTAAATTAAAATATATTGCACAGTATAGTACTCATTAGAAGATTAATGGGGTGGGAAAGGGAATGAACTAAGATCCAACAGCTGACCAAGTTTCATTTAATTAGCATCAAATTTGGATATCCTGAATATACAAGCATACCCTGAATAACTTCGGGAATTTGAAAATGATTTGCTCATTGACCTTGAGGGTGAGCCTCTGCATGAAATAACAAACATAACGTATTGATAACCTTCCAATTCAATACAAAAAAGGAAAAGTGAAAACTATATTAGCTTTTAATAGTTACCGATGAGGTGAAGTAGAAACTGCAGGTGAATGTGGGGACCTGGAAAGCCTATAATAGATTAACAGTCAATTAGTACATAAGAATTCAACTTTAAAGTTTGAAGGAGCACAGTAATGTTTGTGTAGATTCTCTTCACTCAAACACCAACCAAATACTCAAATAACAAGTAAAGCCTCAGAAAAAAAAGTTTAAAATATATTTTGCATGGCGTGATTGACATTACTTGATAAACTTTAAATATGTAATTCCAACCACATCCAACGTAATATTCAAACATCACATTTCACGCACATAAATCAATATTCATAATGCTAGAAGTTTCAGTAACTTTATGCAGATTACATTGTGATTTATGTTAATTAATATAGGCAATTAATTTTAAGGTTGCCAATTGTCATGAAAAAATATGAGCACTAATAGGATATAGCTTAGGATTTAAGAATGTTTTTCTAAGTTTGTTGGCCTGTTAGACGGGTTTATACTATAAACAGACCTTATATCTCGATTGGGCGAATTCATGCAAGGGTTCTAGGTCAAATTATAATAACATACACCAAATATAACAAAATAATAATCCACTGACTGTGAGAACCAAAAGAAATCATTTTATATTCTGAAGCCTAACCCATAGGTGAACCACTATAAAGTAAAACAAATAACATAACATGTAATTATTAAAAGAAAAAACAATCCAATTCACCTGCTCCTTGCCCTGACACCATTCCTCTTTTCAGGTTCCTTCCCATCTCGATCATATCCTGAATCCTTCAACTTTGAATTTGGAGCTGATGCAGTATCATTATCCTTGGAATCAAATCCACCGTCCTACAGTAGTTTGAGGTAAAGGACATGAACCCAAATAATTGCAGAAGCTAGCTGAACGCCATGGAAACACAAATGAAAGTTAAAACCAAAATCTCAGCTCTATAAAATGTAACTCCAGCATGTACAGAGTAGTATTACCAGTTTCTTAAACCTCTCTTCCAAAATTTCTCTACCTTCCTTATCCTTTTTCCTCTGAATTTCACTGGTTATCCGATCATTTTCAGCCTAAAACATCCACAACAAAAACCCTCTTTTTCAGAAACCCACAAGGGTAAAGAGAAAAGGCATTTTGAGACAAAAATGAATAGCATATTGAGCCTCAATAGCACCTTCTTCTTCAAAAGTTCTTCTTCCTTGGCATCCAAGAATTGCTGAGGAACACCACTGGCATTTTTCTGTGCACTGAGAAGAAGTGTCCAAAGTTCTTTCATGAACTTTCCAGTGTTCTTTTCCATAAATCCAGTAATTTGTATTTGAACTTCCTTCCCGTTCACTTCCTGCGTCATAATAAATAGAATGTGACCAAATGGTGAAAAATTAAAGCATAAATATGTCAAAAAGTTGGCAAAAAACCAAGGAATACAACAAAAAATGCATGACTACATGTAGTTACTGATGGTTCAATTTAAGGAGGAGTAAGACTTCTCAATCACAACCTAAAAGCGTATAGATGTTAGGTAAATAAATATAATATAATTTTCAAAAACACGCATTAAGAGGGGGTAAAACAAATTACAAAGGTGAAAACGCTTCTTAATCTCCGTGATTAATAAAATAAAATTACCTTAGCATCCAGAAGACTGTGTATAAAGTTAATAAGCACTTCATCCTCGAAACCAAGAAGCTCGGTCACCCTTCTGGTGACCCAAGGCTTAATTACTTCCATATTCACCTTCGTCATGTCCACCTACAAATCATGCATCAAACATATTGAATTGAAACAAAAAGATGCAAACAGAAAGGAACTGACTACTAACTAGTGCAAACTTTATTCATCAAGTTCACTTAAACGATAACCCTCGTCGCCCCCAAACAGCAAAAAGCGTTTCAGCAAACCCTAAAAACTACAGATAAAATTTAATCAAGGAAACAGACCAGATGCTCCAATTCCGGTGCAAACTTCTGTGATTTCATCAGCTTCGCTTGCTTGTTCGAAAACCGAGTGTCCTGGTCCGCAGATGTGCCCTGAATACAAAATTCAACAAAGCTAAGTATCACGCTGCGATTAAGATGACAATTAATGGGAAAACAGAGAAGATCTGAGAAATGTTGAGATAAGTTAGGAAGGATTGAACAGGGGAAAGAGTTAATTGCAAGCTCAGAGGTTCCGCTATACTAACTCGAAAGAAACCTCCCGACATCTTCTGATGCCAATCGTTTCCGTACGGAGAGAAGAGTGTGTGACGGAGATTGCGAACGAGAACCCACACGCGGAGAAAGGTGGATTCGGAGCAGAACTTAGGTTTAAACTACGGCACGCGCCGATACACCGATATAAATAGGGGGATAGAAGATGGATAGGTTCTGATTCTCAACACTGTGGTTGAGAAGAGAAGAGAACCGAGTTCCAGAGTTGGAGCGCAGACTCGCTATGCTTCCCCTTAGAACTGTGTTGCGTTTCAGAACCTACTCGAAGCGTGCCCTAATTGCACTGACCCAATTACAAAACCATCCCTTTAGTGTGCAATTACAATTCCACCCATCGGTGTGTTTTTCGCTCTTATAGAGATCTACTGGTGCGGATAGATAATTAATTAATTGATTACAAAAGAAGAAATTATTTTTCTTGTTATTGCTCATGAAAAAAATGTAAATGATAATAAAAATATTATTTGACTGATAAAATATAAGGAAAAATATATTTTCTTTTTCTTTAATTTTGTTACCTTGATTTCGATTTCCATACTTTTAAAAATGAATTAATTAGTTTTCAAATGTATAAAATAAAATTAATCCTTACATCATCTTTATTATTGAATAGTAAATTTAGATGTAAAAATAAATAAAATAACATATTTTAGAAACATTTAAGTAAATTAATCGATTTGAAAATACAATAACGAAATGTAAATTTGAAAAAAAAAATCTTCGAAACAAAAAAATCTGTTTTCGGAAATTTAGAGACACGTTTGGTGCTGGTAAAAACATTGAAAAATAACACTTATGTTGTTTAATATAAGTAAAAACATACGAAAAATAACATTCAAGTTTAACTCATAATTGTTCTTAAAGATGAAAAAGGCTGCAACTACCTATGCAATTGTTAGGTTTCTTGACTCTGTTGGATTTAGAACGCAAGCTTCGGATTACCGGATTACCTCTTTTTAGGTTTATAAAGAGAGGTTTTATTAGAGAGATAAAACCCTTTAATTATATCTGAGTCCAATCACATAAAATATTAACACCATTTTCAATCTAAAACCTTAGGACTTTAAGTTGAAAATGATATTAATACCTTATATGATTCAAGGTGTATTGGTGTTGTATCTCTCCGGTCGTAATTCCGCCTTATAAAAATCCTAACACTAAGTCATTGATTATTTGAAAAATATCTTGGCTACTCTGATCGTGCTCCATACATCACTTCACGGTTCGTACTGCATATTCATACCATAGCCTTATACTCTACCTTGTTTGTTCTAGCTGCCTAGCATGGCGTCAACTACTCTCTCCAACTTCGGACTCTCTCTGTTCAACCCACTGCACCATCAACGGAAAAAGAGGCCAAAATCTCTACTCTCATCTTCTCGCACCAATCCACGCCTTGTTTCTTCCATTAACGATCATTTGGCGCTCACACGTGTCACATATCCGATACTCCAGTCTCATTCTACTCCCAAACGCAGATTCCACGTGAGGACTCCCCCAAATTTTCATCAAAGTTTGATGCTTTTAGTCTAATTTGGCTAAATATTCATATGGGCAGGTCGGAGTGCAGAAAGATTATTCTGATGGGGAAAGCTCTGAGACGCTTGTTTCTGACGCAACATACCAAGAGGAATTTTCTTGGTCTTCTGTAATTCTTCCGTATGTTTTCTGTCACTGTTTCTACAAAGAAAGGAGAGACGTTTTGGAGGGAAAAGTAAAAAATTGTCGCTCCATGAATGTGCGGACGAGAAAAGCAACCTATATATCAATCCTACTTTAATAATCAAAAGTTGCTAATTTTAAAATGTATAATAATCTGATTTCATGCTCCAATTAATCAGTATTTTATTTCAAAATTTAGGTTTCTGTTCCCTGCATTGGGGGGATTATTATTTGGTTATGACATTGGTGCCACCTCCGGTGCTACACTCTCACTGCAGGTAATTTTGTTATTCTGTGTCCTTAAATTATAATTTAATACTTTTTTAGTAAACTTTTCTATAAACATTTGTAGAAGAAGAAGATAAGAAAGTAAAATACATTGAACTTCTTCACATTGTAAAAATCAACTTTTTCATCTTAGCTTTCGTAGAAGTTAATTGAAAAGTTTTAATTTGATTTTAGCATTTTCATCTTATCTCTTTTTACTCTTAGTGCAGAAATTTAATCAATGATTTTTCATTTTGTTGATTTCTATCCAGTCACCTGACCTTAGCGGAATAGCATGGTTCAATCTTTCTGCCATTCAGCTTGGACTGGTGGTATGATTTCAGCATCATAACTGGAAAACCTTTTGCAATTTCATGGAAAAGATTTTTTTCATCAGTACATTAGAAACTAATTGCTACCATGAAATATAGGTTAGTGGTTCCCTGTATGGGGCTCTTCTGGGCTCACTTCTTGCGTATGCTATAGCTGATTTCCTTGGTAAGAGCTTTTATTAATTATATTATCCGGCAACTGAATCTTCTTTAGATTGGTTCTTATTGAATCAATTATGTTTGCTAAAACCCTAGGGAGGAAGCGACAACTCATAGCTGCAGCACTGTTGTATATAGTTGGTGGTGTGGTTACTGCATATGCACCAGAACTTGGTGTTCTCTTAGCAGGAAGGCTGCTTTATGGACTTGGTATAGGTTTGGTAGGCTACTCTGACCAGTAATAGTTTTTGCGATGTGGATTCTTGCATAATCTTACAGGTGCATTGTATTACAGGCCATGCATGGGGCTCCTTTGTATATTGCAGAGACATGTCCATCACAAATCCGTGGTACCCTAGTATCATTAAAAGAACTCTTCATTGTCCTGGGAATTCTGGTATTGCATTGTCTTTTATGTCTCTTATCATTAAAGAATTTACTGTGGTGACACGGAACTCACCTTTTTTGTTATGCAGTTGGGTTATTTTGTGGGAAGCTTTCTGATTGATACTGTTGGGGGATGGCGGTTCATGTATGGATGTAGTGCTCCAGTTGCTGTATTAATGGGGCTTGGAATGTGGACACTCCCCCCTTCTCCTCGTTGGCTGCTTCTCAGAGCAGTGCAAGGGAAAGGTTCTTTTCAAGATTTGAAGGAAAAGGCCATTGTTTCCCTGAGCAAACTAAGGGGTCGACCGCCTGGTGACAGAGAATCTGAGAGACAAATAGAAGATACCCTTCTCTCATTGAAGTCTGCCTATGGACAACAGGAGTCAGAGGGGAATTTCTTAGAGGTGTTCCAGGGTCCCAATCTGAAAGCTTTCATAATTGGTGGAGGACTAGTCTTATTTCAACAGGTAGGTCAATTTTGGTGCAATGAGGTGAAACTTTGTGAAGGAAATGTGGTGAAACTTTTCTGTTTTTTTGTCTGATTGGTCACCTTATTACAATAGATAACAGGTCAACCAAGTGTTCTGTATTATGCAGGTCCAATTCTTCAGGTACACAATCCTTATACTCATTTCATTTCTACTTTATTGTGACTGAAATCTGTTCTTTCCATCTTGCTCACTACATATTGTATTCTGTCATCAATATCCAGAGCGCTGGATTTTCTGCTGCATCTGATGCTACAAAAGTTTCAGTTGTTATTGGCTTATTCAAGGTATACCTATTTAGATTTGTCCTACCGAGGAATGGGGATCATTTTGTGACACTGATGATAATTTCTGTGACTGATCGTGCATGTAGTTACTAATGACTTGGATTGCTGTCCTAAAAGTTGATGATTTGGGGAGAAGGCCTTTGCTGATTGGAGGTGTCAGTGGCATTGTAGGAATTCCACCTCATATTAAACTAAAAGATTCTTAATACTCTGCAACTTGTCGTATGCAAATGGTTATTTGGTTTTCTTTAATTTCTGCAGGCCCTCTCTTTAGTTCTCCTTTCTGCTTATTATAAATTTCTTGGAGGGTTCCCACTTGTTGCTGTTGGAGCTTTACTTCTTTATGTTGGTTGCTACCAGGTAAATGTCTCCTGGTCAACTTTGGTCATTGGTCCTGCTTCTTTCACTATCATATTCAACCTGGAGATGAACTTCTTCTACAGTATTCATTAATTTTAGCTATACATTTTGGATACTAGAACGAACATAGGTTGACATGTATTCAGAGACCTCTGCTTCCAGAAAAAGCTCCTGGCCACAAATCAAAATTCTGACTTAATGCTATTGTTTATGAGATCAACTCGATTGATCCAAATACTGTGGTTATTTATGTCATATTGCATCTGCATTGCAGATATCATTTGGGCCCATAAGTTGGTTAATGGTATCAGAGATCTTCCCACTTCGCACAAGAGGAAAGGGGATTAGTCTGGCTGTTCTTACAAACTTTGCTTCAAATGCTGTAGTCACTTTTGCATTCTCTCCATTAAAGGTTTTAGATTCTTTACTTTTGTTTTGTATTTCTATTCAGGAAAAATTTATCATTTTAGCATGACTGCTCTTGTAGTTTATAATCCGCTCTGGTTTCTGCTGCAGGAGCTTCTAGGAGCAGAAAATCTTTTTCTCCTTTTTGGGGCGATTGCTATTTTATCACTTCTGTTCGTTATCTTTTCTGTCCCGGAGACAAAAGGCTTGAGTTTAGAAGATATAGAATCCAAAATCTTGAAATGAGTGCTAATCTAAGATCTTTTATGTGATTGCTGCATATTTTGCTGACTCTCTCACCTTGCGTATGGAATTTGATAGCCATGACAGCGTTTTCAGTAGACAATGTGATTTTTAATCTCTAACCATGATACTCAAATTATGGTTTTAGTATTCATGATTCAATTGCCACGAGGGTTCCCATGCTAACGGATGACCTATAACTCGACACAAATCTTTCAATACATTACCACAGTGCTAATGTTTTGCATCTGTTCTTTCTTATAGTTTCCGTCAGTATGGCTAACATTTGCGTATTTGGTGGATATCATTTCATGCGAGAAAATATACCGTGGAAATTTCTTTTGCGTGCATGTACGCTTGAATTTTCTATTTACATATGCATGGCTTGACATTTAAGCCTGAGTAGCAATAGGTTCTATTTTCATATGTAAAATTAAAACTAAACGTAGATTCTGAAAGAAATTATATTTGAAATCACCTACACTTGTCTGACACGTACTTCTCCCTACCTGAGTCCTCGTTAAATTCACAGAAACAACTAATGAAGTTCGCAAATATAGTAAGTAAACAAATCCTCGATGACTACTGGTACTCGTGAGGTGAAGTGAGTATGAAAAAGTGGAAACTTTTCTTATTCATTCTCGTAAGAATATTCTGTAGAAAACATGAGACTGATTGTGTAATATGTAATGCAATACAAATTTACAACACAATTTATTACATACAAATTAAATTTACAAATATACTGAAATTACGCACGCTTGTCGGGTACATGCATGCATACGTAAAAATGCTGAACACAATATTGGGTAGGAAATACGTTATGGAGGCTTTCAATTTGCCTGAAGAATTCGGCCATGGTTTTCTTCCTGGGCCTCTGTAAAGTCTGCATTTTTAGAACAACAGAGACCAAATGCAATCAGATAGACAATATCATATTACAAAATTGCATGAAGAGGATACAGATAAGATAAGTAATGAAGTGGTATTGCTGTGTTACCTTGCTGGGCGTTGTAAGATACAGGGACTAGTGATGAAGTGCGAGAAACAGTGGTAGATGCTGTCATTTGAGACGAAGCACGAGAAGCATTGGAAGATGATGGCATTTGAGATGAAGCGCGAGAAGCGTTGGTGGATACTGGGCTCGAAGGTGACAAGCGAGTAGTACTTGGAGTAGCAACAGAAGATGCGTCTGCATATTTTGCAGGTTCCTCAGTTCGGAGCAAAGAAGTGACAGCTTCTCTGACCTTCTCCATCACGCCTGCATCACCGGGAGTTCTCCGGGGACTCATTGCTTCAGATATCACCTGAGACAGCGCCTTCTCATCTTCCCCCGGCTCCAGTTTGTTCAACAAGTACTCTTTCATGGACACACCCTTATCCCATATTTGCGCGGTGGGGCTTGTGTTCTTCCCACTCTGTGAAATACCAGCTGATGGTGCTGAAGTTATTGGAGCTGATGTAGTTCGCGGAGTGGTTGTAGGGTACTGAGAAGTTACTACTCTTGCAGGGGGAGTACGAGGAGTGGAAAACGACAAAGTGCTGCGAGTTGTTTTTGGTGCAAATGTTGTTGGTGATGATGACGATGATGGTGAAGGATGATGATCATGATGCTCTGAGGGTTTGGACACAGTGAGACCTAGAAGTTTGGAGGTTACATGTGCAGCATCTGGTTTTTCGGTCTGAATTGTTGTTGACAGTTTAGGTGCTATCGTTTCGGTGGTTTTCTTGTGTAGACCAGAATGAGTACTAGGATTAGTATTAACGTTAATATTAGTAACAGAAGCAGTGGTAACATGTGGGGTGGTGGTTGTTATTGTTGTTGCAGGGTGTGGGTGTGTTGTTCTCTTGGATAAGGAACGGTACAGTGCCCTTTCATGATCTTGTTCGACTACGTGTTTGTCACTGCTTGATACAACATGCTTCTCAGGGATCATAGGATTTGCTCTTGGACTTGGAATCTGCTTCGCGTTTGCTTTGTACCCTACGGGTGCCTTCTCTGATTCGTACACTGAGATGTTAACAATGTTAACAATGAGACAAAGATTTTAAGGATGAGGAAGAAAACACAAATGTTTGTGAAAAACAATGAATGAGGTGTTGTATGATGATGTATATTACTAGGAGCTCCGAGAAATTCAGCTTCCTCTTCTGCTCCATCACCTTCTGCACCAGTAGCAGATGATGGACTACTGAGATTCCCATCCTCGTGCTTTTTCTTGCTGAGGCTGTGGCGAAGTTTCTTGGCCTTCTCCTTGACTTTGGTGAGAACTGATTTCTTCTGATTCTGGGAATGATCGTCTTCTGCGTCATGAGAAGACCTCAACCTTTGGAAGAAAGGGGAGCTGGGGGAAGACAAGTTGGAGGAGGGGGAAGAGGAGTAGGTTGGTGAATGCTTGTTAGACTTGGATGACTCCCCTGCTTGAACTTCAAAATAAGAATCGGTTTTTCCATCTCTCATATTCAAACCAAATCATAAATTATAAACATATATCACATTCTAGATGAGATAATGCAAGCTTACCTTCAGCACACGTGCATGGTTAAAACATTATGGTATGAGAAGTGATGTTTTTTTTGTGAGAAAACGATTACCTCGGAGGAGTTGTTCCATGGTGTGGATGGCAGGGGGAGCTTTTGCAGTAGTTTCAACCTGTCTCTGGGGGCGTTCGAGTTGAGCCATTTTTTTGTGTATGAAAGGCGGAACACAATTTGTCTGAACCTTGCAAGAACTCTGCTTTTATATTTTGGTGTATCTTTGGACAATAAGAGGCAGAAATTGAACAGAAAAAACGAACCGTGGTTATGCAATTGGTTCCGGGGTTCTTGCAGTTTGCAATGTTGAATACCCAAAAACACACCTATGGACTCCTTTTTCACACGTGTACAGTAACAATTTTCCTTACTACTAAACCTCACAAATAACCACTCCTTAAATAAGTAATTTGACCTGGCTAGGACGAGAAAAACCATTGAACCTCTTCAACAAACTTAAACACTATATATCAGTTAAATATTTTTCAACTTCTGTGAGGAAAAAACAGACCAAAATGTCATATATAAGTAAGAACTAAAAACGTAAGATGTGGATTATTTTTGGGTATTAGTATTCAACTTTTTCGAAGACTTTTAAATCTTTCATAAGTAATTAAATAAGATTCTGTTGTTCACCCTGACAAAAGAGGAAAACTTGTCTCTTACATCCTAAATAATGATAATCGTCCTTCTAAAAGAATAACAATATATGCTAAAAGAACAATAAAGATAACTTTTTAATGATGGCGAATCTAGGTTAACCGTGAAGACTGGTTACAGAATCTCAAACACTATATAAAATATGACATGAAATAATTTTTTAGATAAATTATGTAAATATATAGTTGGTTGTACGTGGACATTCATGCAAATTTATATTTGTACTTATAGCGTCCAAATTGTCTTTATAACTTAAGGGCAGAGAACATTTCGACATAAAAAGAAAAGATACGTGGGTTACTGATGCATTATGGATCACTCAGGTAAAAAGACGAGTTACAGAACAACTAAGAATAACTAAGTGTAATAAGCAAAACCTAAAACGACCTAATCTTGCATATTTCAGACCCAACACTCTAGACCCATCTAGATATTATAAATAATATTGTTCACGAGATAAGAAATAAATCTCATTTATTACAATCACTTATATTTGTTGTAGTAATTAACTTGAGCGACATAATATCTTTACAAACACTCTCGCTCTCATGACTCTACATCCCCATATGAAGAGGACATCTTAACAAGAAGAACTGAAGAAGTTTGAAGCTCGACAAGAAGAACAAGATGTTTGAAGCTCTAAGTAAAGATCCAAGAGTGGAACCAAGTATGGATCTAGGATATCTCCGCCAGAGTAAAAGATTTGTTCTTAGGTACATTTAATCCTTATAAGAACAATATTTAAAATATGTTTTTTATTGAATTTGAATTTCATTAAAGATTCCTTCACTGATGTTGGCTTGTCGAGCAACCTTACGTCCTTTGACTCAAATTATATTATATCCTTTTGTGAGTATTTTGAAATGGTGAAACATGAAGGAGTTTCGTATCTCTTATAAGTATTTACGAAAGACACTTTTGTTGTTATTCACTGCCACGTGTCATGCTTGTAAGCTGCCACGTGGCACGATGATAAAATGACACGTGGCAGTTTTTAAAATTTTTTGAAAAAAAAATTAATTTTTTGAAAAAAAAAATAAAAAATAAAAATTTTATGGCTTGACACGTGTCCTGTACGGACACCGTGTTAACTCCAACTTAACGGAGAGGACCAAATTGAACCTTTTTAGAAAATTGGGGTACCAAATTGAACATTCCTAAAGTTCGGGTACCACATTGAACTTTCCGAAAAAGTTTGGATACCAAATGTATATTTATACTTGTTCACATGTAAGTTGAGAGTGGTACACCGTGTGTGGGACGAAAGAAACCCACTTACCTTACTTTGCAAAGTGTGGAAAATAAATTATAGTATTTTTTTTTATGGAAATTACACATTAAAACTACAATTAGTTTGAATATATTATCCAAAAAGTATTGGTCAACTATTTTATATTCATCCATTCTGGTACCTATGTCAATACATGTTCTCATCCATATTAAGATAATCACATTTTATTAAATTTATTAATTAACATAAAAAGTTAAACCTATATTAGTTGTTCTTGGTTCCATCACCTGTCTTCTTCTTTTGCTACACAATTCCTTTTACTATATTTATTATTTAACTTGTTCAAAATTCACAAGATTCTTTCTGATGTACTTATACTTTTTTTGTGTGTGTGATATTGTTCAAATGACACATTGTATTTCTTAAAACACAAACCTTAATTTCAATAAATCAAAAACACATTATATTACATATAATCCTTTATAATATATTTATCTATTGTTTGCTTGTTTTTAATACTAGAATGATTAACTCTTAATTTCAATTTCAATTATTCATCAGTGTAAATCTTTAATTTACTGGGTACATAAGACGTATATCTTCTATATTTTCTTTGAACTTCAATTTCCTTTAATTTGAAGAATTTTTATTTCGTCTGTAAAAAGTTTTTCCTTTCTTAATGGTTAGACTTGTTTAAATAATTACACAATTTTTGTTGTATGACTTTATTTAAACAGTGTATTGCATAATCCTCAATTCCATTGAACCAATGTTAAATTATTTCTATTATTTTTTATAATCATCTAAATATTACCTAATATTTATTATTATTTTATTGTAGAAATAATTAGATATATATAAAAAAAAAAAACGAGAATTTAAAATCCTTAGATATATCAACACAGGTAAAGATGCTAAAACCCTGAATCCCCATCACCATGACTGAACGGAAGAAACTTGATTTGGAGTGACAGAGGATAAAAGAAGTCATATGTTTTCAGAGTACTAATTTAGGATTGATTTCTGGTACCACAGTTACTGGTATGCTATGCATGGTCTCCTCAGAAGCCCAACATTGCTCAGGATTCCCGCCACAAATGGCATCATCAACCATCGCTTTTTCCGATCAGAACACCAAAGATATGCTGAACTCATTGACATATACGCTCGCGATCGAGCATTGCACCCCGGCAAGAAGCTTCACGCGAGCTTAATCACCAAAGGTTTCTCTCGTTTCAACGTAATTGCTTCTAACCTCGTAACCTTCTACGTGTGCTGTAGCCAACTCTCCCACGCGCGAAAACTGTTCGACAAAATTCCCACCACAAATGTCCGCCGTTGGATCGCCTTCATTGGCACGTGCGCTCGCTGCGGCTTCTACGATCTCGCGCTGGCGGTGTTCTCTGAGATGCAAGCCATTCCAGGGCTTACGCCAAACTACGTATTCGTCATCCCCAGCGTTCTCAAAGCTTGCGGCCACGTTGGGGATCGGATCACCGGAGAGAAGACGCATGGCTTGATTTTGAAATGTTCGTTCGAATTTGATTTTTTTGTGTCCAGTGCATTGATCGTTATGTACTCCAAGTGTGCGAAAGTTGGGGACGCGCGCAAGGTGTTTGATGGGATGGTTATGAAAGACACGGTGGCTCTAAATGCTGTTGTTGCTGGGTATGTTCAACAGGGTTCTGCAAATGAGGCACTGAGTTTGGTGGAAAGTATGAAGGTGATGGGTTTGAAGCCAAATGTGGTGACTTGGAACTCTTTGATATCTGGGTTTTCGCAGAAGGGTGACCTAGGAATGGTGTCTGAGATTTTTAGGTTGATGATTTCAGATGGGTTGGAGCCAGATGTGGTATCATGGACTTCTGTTATATCTGGTTTTGTGCAGAACTTTCGTAATAACGAGGCATTTGACGCGTTTAAGCAAATGTTGAGTCACGGGTTCTGCCCAACTTCAGCTACTATAAGCACCCTTTTGCCTGCTTGTGCTACTGCAGCAAGAGTTAGAGTTGGGAGAGAGATTCATGGCTACGCTTTGGTGACTGGGATGGAGGGAGATTTATATGTAAGGAGTGCTCTTGTTGACATGTATGCAAAATGTGGGTTCATTTCTGAAGCAAGGAATTTGTTTAGTAGGATGGCTGAGAAGAACACGGTTACTTGGAACTCCATCATTTTTGGTTTTGCGAATCATGGGTATTTCGAGGAAGCTATTGAGCTCTTCAATCAGATGGAGAAGGAAGGGGCTGCCAAGCTGGACCATTTAACTTTCACGGCAGCTCTCACTGCATGCAGTCATGTTGGAGACATTGAACTTGGGCAGAGGCTGTTCAAGGTGATGCATGAAAAATACGGTATTGAGCCACGGCTGGAGCATTATGCGTGCATGGTGGATCTTCTTGGTCGAGCGGGGAAACTCGATGAAGCTTATTGCATGATAAAGGCAATGCCTATTGAACCTGATTTGTTTGTGTGGGGTGCATTACTGGCTGGTTGTAGAAATCACGGGCATGTGGAGCTTGCGGAAGTGGCTGCTCTACATTTGATGGAATTAGAGCCCGAGAGTGCTGCAAACCGTCTTCTGTTGTCTAGCCTATATGCCGATGCAGGCAAATGGGGAAAGGTTGAGAGGATCAAGAAAAGGATAAAGAAGGGAAAACTCAGAAAACTTCAAGGCTTGAGTTGGATAAATAATTTATAACATTATAGGTCGGTAGGCCATAGGTTTTTGCTTCATGGAGAGAATGGTGCACCTAGAGATATAATTTTGGATCTATCCTCTTGTGTTCTTCTGAGGCGACATTTCCTTAACATACTCCGTTGGACCTAAGCAATTTCTTGTCCATATTGTTGCATCCTTTTTAGATAGATATTCAATACGATGGAAGGAAAAAGAAGACGAGTTGTAGTTCCATTTCATTGTCTAGATTAGATATTTACGAAGAAATAGATAGCTTGAGTTGCAGAAAAAAGGTGTTGAAACGGAAGTGCTATTCCACTCCTTTCATCGTTTATTCCACTCCTTTCATCGTTTAGGCATTTTCCTATCTAGAATGATAGTAAAAAGGGATGAGAACAACTGAAATGAATTTGAGTATCGACAGACAGAGGTAGTTGTTTCTATTTTATTATAAAAAATATTAAAATAACTTTACGATGAATTTATTGATTTTTTTTAATAAATATTTTAATTATTTGACAGTGTAATTTGTTATACTAATAATATAGATCCAAAAAATATTCAAATATGAAATGGTAACTTCACTATGTTTCATTTAATTTCATCTCATTATCGTTTTAATTGTCAACATTTAATAGGGAGGACAGGAATATTGACAGGCATATATAATACTTGTGAAAAATGTTTCACTTAAAGGAGTGACTAAAAGATATGTTGCTCTCCTGCTTTTCTAACAAAAGATCCGCTAAAGGCTATTTGGGCAACAAAAGCAGAAGTTCTTCCATTGCATCTCACATACTTGCAACGGAGCGAACCAGCAGGGAAAAAGTTTGGTTCTTGAAAACATGTAACGAATAATTTGCTTCATTCTTCACCAAGTTTTATTTTCAAGCGAAAACGACTTGTGGTCTACTTTTTGTATCTAAAGCATTACTCGGGACCCTAAAACTTTAATCTATTTTTTCCAAAACCTAATCCACTTGAAGCCATTTGCGCCTTTGTGTAAGATTCCAAGACCCCTGCATTCTTTTTTTATTGATTTTAAAAGAGAATGTCCCCATTGGATGCCTTTTCTCTTAATCCATACAAGTTTCCTTTAATTGACCTCCAACTAGGTGTCCTTGCACTTTGAATCTTTAGCTACTTTTTATCTTTTCCTTAAGTAATTCAATTCACAAAGCAGCTTAAGAAATTTATAAATTTAGTTATAAGACTTGTCACCTCTTAGGATAAATGATTCAATATATAAATGATAAGTTGCCCAAGAAGTAAATTTACCTACAATATGGTTCTTCTCAAAACACCTAATTATTTTGCTCAAAATAGACTTGTGCCTTACACGTAATCTTTAATCAATTGAACCATAGATGGTTAATCTTTGACCATTACCACCAAAAAGAAAGCAGTGGCCAAGAAGTGAGTTGTGTTATGGGTTAAACAAGAAATTTGCAGGTTGGGATGTGTGTGTTCTGCCTCTATATATACAAGGTACAAATCACCGTTTTACTTCAAGTGTACCATTTAACATAGAAACCTACAGCACCCAATTTAAGAAAATGGAACATCTCTATCAAACAAAATAACGATCATGAGCTTTAAGATAAAGCAAAAACATTTAATGCCAGAGCATGGTATAAATGTTTGCTGTCTGTTGTTCAGTCTCTCTTTTATTCAGTGGTTCTGAAAAAGAGATTTAAAACATTCAGGATTACACAAAATAATAGAACCTATAATTTATGAATCAAGAACTAGTTAAGAATTTACTTTAGAAACAGCTGTCTAGGCAGACCAGAAGAAATAAGCCAGAATTCTCGTAATTAGGTGACAGGAATTAGACATGCGTGCCAAGAAGTTTGCAAATCTGTGCACAGGGTACACACTACTGACTCAGATTGTAATCTAGCTCCACATCGTTTTCTTCATATACTTCCTCAATATTCCATTTGTATGAATTACAGGGTAACAGTCAATGCAGCTGTTCCCCTTCTCGGAAAGCTACTAGAAAAAATCAAGCGGTTCAATCTACAAAAAGAAAATCCATAAGTATATTTCACGGCTATAAAAGCAAATTTGATGGTATTAAAAATACAACCATTCACCACCACCAACAACTGATAATGTCGTAGAATCTAGGCAGCGCAATATAAATTGAAATGAAGATATGCACATCAAACCTCCTAAACGAAAAAGAAAGTATTACAGGAAGATTCAATGAATTATATTTCCCACATCACACAGTACATATTACTACCCTCAAAAATCAGTTCAAACACTTGTTCATATTTCAACTAATTTGAGACTCATGGCAAAATTTATGAGGACAAATTATTACAAGAACCAGAACTACTACATTCTGTGCTTTCAACTAATCTCTACGTGACAAGTAACTGAACATTTCAATTAATGAAAAAGAGCAAATAAACTTACCCATGTGCAGATCATTTAAAGATCATAGTAGTCTTAGATCATGTAATAATTTCTCTAGCAAGTAATACAAGATCACAAAATAATTTCTCCATGTAGTGGGAGCCATCGATTAATCATTTGCTTTGAAATTGATGTAATAAAGATTCAGTACCTCCAGAGGACAAAACAAACAACCGCACTTATTGCTAAGTTCTAACACAATTAACAAGCCAAGTAGAAAACAGAGCATTCAATTTGCTCTCAAGAAAGATGCAATTTAAACACATAACATGTTCCATGAAGAGTGTTGAAATTTCAATCAGTGATGGCTGACCTTAGAGGCTCATTTATCATTGGGAGCAAGGTGAGCCCAATCCCTTTGGTGCAGCATGTTGTAAGGATGGTAAGCTGAGGTGGCGGAAGAAGTAGGCATAGGGATTCCCATGTGGCCATGGGCATGGGGCATGCCGAGGACAGGCATGGACATCATGGGAGGGGGATAGGGCATGGACATCATGGGAACAGGGAGATGAGCATTGGCATGGCCATGGGAGTGACCATGGGAATGGGCACTGGGAGGAGCAGAGTCGTGCAAACTCTGAGGCACAGGCGTGGAAGCGAATAACTGATCCGATGAAGAAGGACCTTCGTTGGAGAGACCCTGCATCCGCTTCAGGTAAAGCCGATACTTCTGAAGATGACTCGCCACATTCTCGCGGGTCAACCCTTCCACGTTCATCAACTGCATAATCGTCTTCGGCACCGCGTTCTTGATCCCAAGGTGAGCCACCACGTCCACGAACCGCTTGTGCAGCTGAGGGGTCCACACCAGCCGCGGCCGCTTCACTGCCGTCCGCTCCGCCGAGTTCTCCGTCCGCACCGCCGAGTCCGCCTCCTCCGCCACGCACTCGATCTTCCGATGCTTCCGAGAGTCCGACCCCGAGCCGTCGCGATCGGTGTCCTCGTCCTCCTCCTCCTCCTCCTCCTCCTCGTGGTGGTGGTGGTTGTTGGAGGAGGAGAAGGCCTGGTGCACGCTCCCACCGCCGCGCAGCGTGGAGAGCGTATTGCGTGAGGCCCGGTTGACGTCAAGAGCGGTTCGGTGGGGCTCCGGCGATATGCTGAAGGCTGTGGCGAGCTCCGGCGGAATCAGCGGCTGAGAGAGAGGCGTGAGATCGTTAGCGGTGGGTAGACCCGCTTCCCACTCCATGACCCGTTCTTCATCGTACTCGCTCGTCTTCACCTCTTCCCCCATTCAGTTAGTTGTAACTGTCAAAACAAATTTAACCGCCTCTGACACACTCTATGTCTCCGACCCCAACACAAACACAAACTCAGATATATATATATATATATATATAAATATCTGTCTCTGAAACCCAAAAAAGTGTATTGGATTTAGATCCGAAGAGTGAAAAATTGAGAAGATAGATTGGATAATAGATAGAAGATAGAAGATTCCCGAAAAGGAAAACAAAAATTGGTTGCAACTGTGTGGTGAAGATATTTGGCAGATTCGGCCGTGTGTGGTGGCGACAGGGAAAGTGAAGGGGAGGAAGAGGGATAATGAATAAATAATGATATAGATGAATGAAATAATGCTGCTAATTTTTTTTTATGATTTTTAATTTGAGGAAAATTGTGAAAAGGAGAGAAAAAGTGCAATATCTTATTCCAGATGGGTGTTGGGTTGATGCCAACGTGGACGACTTAGCCAGATATTTTTGATTCTCTAAATATCTATCTCTCTTCTTTTCTTTATTATAATAATTATTATTAATGCTATTTATTTGCACATAATTACGATTTAACCACACACGTGCCTCTGCCTTGACCAAAGTGCTCTCTCCTCGTGCTGCCATTGTCACCACTCATATATAAATAAACAAATATTTTTCATTTCTTCCATATTTGAATGTATTGTACTTAACAAACTTATACACATCAATACGAATATTTTAATTGAAAAAATTTAATACAATATAAACTACAATTAATCCTTCATTTTTTCTTATAATATAATTGTAACTTCCGCGTTTATTTTTAAATTTTAAACTTTTATATAGTTTTAAATTTGTAACTTGCCTAAGAATGAATTAAGTCACGTCACGTAATTTAACTTTACGTGCAAGAGTTTGAAATGGTAATGCATTTATTTAATGTAACACCTTCAAATAATTAATTAGTATGCTTCTAAATTAGATTTTAGCATTATTATTACTATTATTTTAAATAAATCCAAATTATCAAAATAAACAGTAGCAAGTAATGTATACTTTAATAATAAAAAAATGTAAATAAATATTTTTTTCTATATTATGATAAATTTTTTCCTTAAAATATTTATATATCGAATGACAATCTGTTTTTTGTATTATAATATATAAACTGGGTTTTCGGTAAAATATTTACTAATTTACTTCAAACTTTAAAATTATGAAAAATATTTAATCAATAAAATTAGACCTAATACACTAACTAAAGTTTAGGCATGAGATTGACTGTTGCCTTATCCACACCCTTAAATATAGTGACAAAAACAAGAAACCACGTTAACTATAATTTGAAGTGACATAAATTAAAAAAAAAAAAAAAGTAAACAATATAAAAAAA